>Ga0137362_10001994_pt1 | contig 13016 bp, 15 predicted proteins | sample MadtaG_2_FD_104801 | JGI IMG/M metagenome (GOLD analysis project Ga0137362, IMG submission 104801) | Vadose zone soil microbial communities from Angelo Coast Range Reserve, California, USA - Mad1_100_16 metaG | ecosystem: Environmental > Terrestrial > Soil > Vadose zone | place: USA: California... | reverse complement strand
TCGGCCTGGACGCCGTCGCGGTCCTGGTCACCGATGCGCAGCGCGGGATCGCTGACGCGACGGATACCGCGCTGGCCGTCGTCGTAGAGGCCCGTCGACGCCATCTTGTCGACGCGATAGTTGGTCCCCGGCGTGAACTTCTGGCCGGCCGGGCCCACGCTGTTCACCAGCCCGAACGACCGGCCGTTCTTGCTCGTCCAGTGCGGGCCATCGGGCCCGTCGGCGACGTACGGCATGCGGTCGCGCATGGCCGACGAGGCGTTGGCGGTGAAGAGGTCGGGCGGCAGCCAGGGCAGGTCGATGTGGCAGTCGGCGGAAATTCTCGTGTAGGGCATGGCGGTCCTCACGCGACGTAGTCCTTCCGGTGAAAGTAGTTCGCGTTGTAGAACTCCAGGATCAGGTCCCGGTAGACCGCGCGCGGATAACGCGCGGGATTGGTGTCGCTCACGCAGCTCGGCAGGGTCTCGATCGCCGAGGCCACGTTGGGGCTGTAGAAGAAGGCGATCGAGTAGCGGTCCCTCCCCGAATCGTTCGCGACGCCGTGCGGCGTCGACAGAAACCGATCGTTCGACCACCGCTTCATGATGTTGCCCAGGTTGACGAGGAACGTCCCCGGGATGACCGGCGGCGCCAGCCACTCGCCATTCGGCAGGCGCACGGCGAGCCCGGGCGTGTCCTCGCGGGCCAGGAACGTGATGAACGAGTTGTCGGTATGCGGGCCTTGACCGAACTGCTCGTCGTCGTCCGTCTCCTGCGGCGGGTAGTGCAGGAAGCGCGTGGTGATGTGGGCCTCGTCCCGGAAGAACGGCGCGAAGTGGTCGGCCGGCATGTCGAGCGCGCGCGCGAGCAGCGGCAGCGTCCGCTCGCCGAGCGCTTCCATCGCCTTCATGTACCTCACCATCGTGGCGCGCATGCGCTCGTGGCCGGCCGGCCACAGGTTCTTGCCACGGAGCGGCGTGCCGGCGACGGCGTCGGGATGATCGGCGCCGCGGTCGTGACTGATGAAGAAGCTCTCGTTGAAGTTCGGCCGCGTCGCCTTGTGCACCGTCGAGTGGCGCTGCATGCTCTGGTTCACCGGCAGGTAGCCGATGTTGTTCTCGTTGATCTTGAGCGCGAGCTTTTCCTCGAGCGTGATCGCGTGGAACTCGCGCGAGGCCTGGAAGGCGTCGTCGATGAACGCCTGGGGAACCCCGTGGCCGGCCACGTAGAAGAAGCCGACCGTCTCGCTGGCGTGACCCACCTGCCTGGCGACGGCCTCCAGCCCTCCGGGCTCGCCTCGGAACGCCGGGCCGAAGTCGATCACAGGGATGGCCTGGCTCGCTGCCTCGGGGTTGGCCACCGCCATTGCCTTGAAGAGGTTCATCGCCGGGCCTCCGGTGCTGCTTGCGACTGTATACTACCGCCGCGTGCGGCGCACCAGCCTTTCCGCTACGGCATCGCCGGCGTCGCCGGGATCGCGTCGTTCTCCGTGTCCCAGTTCCTGTACGCCTCCGGCGTTCCGATTGCGGAGACGAACCGCGTCGTGTTCACCGGCGGCGCCCCGACGGTCACCGCGCTGGCCGGTGGCCACGTCGACTTCGCCGGCCAGCAGTGGAGCGAATCGGCGGGCCTGATCCAGGGCAGGAAGATCCGCGGGCTGGCCGTGGTCCATCCGACCCGGCTGCCGGGGCTCGCCGACGTTCCGACGGCGAAGGAAGCGGGCTTCCCGGATCTCGACGTCGTCGGCTGGCAAGGCCTCGCCGGCCCGCCGAAGCTGCCGGCCGCCGTCGTCCAGAAGTGGACGGCGCTACTCGAGGAGGCGTCGAAGGACCCCGCCTTCCTGGAGCAGGCGGCGAAGCTGAACAAGGTGTTCGCCTACAAGGGTCCCGACGCGTTCTGGCAGTTCCAGCAGGACGAGCTGAAAAAATACCTGCCACTCGCCACCAGGATGGGGATCCGCAAATGACACAGATGAAGAGTCCATCGACGAGCACGTCCGCCCGCAACGAGGTCCGCACCGTCGCGCCGAAGCTCATCGAGCTGAGTGAAAAAGTGCTCTACGGTGACGTCTGGGAGCGGCCCGGCCTCAGCAAGCGCGACCGCAGCCTCATCACCGTCGCCACGCTGCTCGCGCTCGGGCGCAGTGACCAGCTCCCCGGTCATCTCGAGCGCGCGCTCGGCAACGGCGTCACCCGCGACGAGATCGGCGAGGTGATCACGCACCTGGCGTTCTACGCGGGCTGGCCGGCCGCCATGACCGCGGGCCGCATCGCCCGCAAGGTGTTCGACGGCGCCTAGCGCGTTGTCGGCGACTCGTCCGGCGAGATCTTCTCCATCGCGGTGATCGCGACGCGCGGGGGGCGTCCGCGCACGGTGAACTAGACCTCGTCGCCGACCTGGAGCTTTTCGTAGAGCTTCGGCGAGCCGGCGCGAAACCCCATGGTCATCGCGCGCATGTAGCCGGGCATCTCGCCGTGGCTCAGCACCACGACCTGCATGTCCGACATCACGGCCCGCACGATGCCCGCGGTGCGCCACTCCCGGTCCGAGCGCGGAGGATTCGCCCGCACCGATGCGAGCTCGCGGGTCAGGCGCTCGGCCTGCCGGCCCCAGTCAGCCGAGGCTCGGGACCGAGGCGACGAATCGCGCCGGGATCGGCGTCGGTCGGGGCGAAGATGATCTCGAGATCCTGGAGGTCGAGCGCATCGCCGCCGAGAGCCAGATCTCTGAGCCTCGGCCGCGACTCGGGCAGGGTGTACAGGACGAGAAGGACCATGCGCTCGCCGCGGTAGTCACGCAACGAATGGAGGCTCGGCCCGACGGTGAACGTGAAGTCGGGCGCCACCAGCCAGCGCTGGTCGGGCTCCACGCGGGGGCCGAGCTGTCGCACGTCATCCGCGGGACTCGGGCTGGTGGTCGGGCCTTTGGCCGTGTGACCGACAGTGCCGCCGGGTCCGACGGCGATCAGCCCCGCCAGCACGGCGATCGGCACGCGCCTCAGTCGTCTCCTGCGATCGAACACGTTCCGCATCGCTTCCCCCCATTCCTATCGTGGCGAAGCTGCCCGACCCGAGGCTATTGCGCGGCGATTGTCCACTGCGGGTATCTGTGGACAATCAGAATCTGGTCCCGCGTGGATGTAGGAGGAAGAGGAAGGGGGTGTAGGAATTTCTGTAGAGACGACGCGGCTGACGTTACCTCACCACGACGACGCCACTCCGGCCGGCAGCGGGACCTCGGCCACGTTCAGGACCATCGAGACCAGCGTGTAGTAGCCGCTCACCCCGACGAGGTCCATCACGCCCGCCTCGCCGAACGCCGCCACCGCGCGCTGAAAGAGCGCGGCGTCCACGAAGTGGCGCTGGTGCAGGCCCGTGCAGAAATCGAAGACGAGCGCCTCGTCCGCCTTCATGCTGGCCGGCCGCTCCTTCCGCGCGATGGCATCCGCGATCGCTTCGTCGAGGCCGGCCTTGAGCGCGAGGATGCGGTGCGCGTGCTACTCGTACTTCGATTCCCAGAACCGCGCGTTGATGATGATCGCCAGCTCGTTGAGCCCCGGCGGCAGCGACGTCTTGAAGCGGCAGTACGCGCCCAGCTTCTGGACGTGGTCGGCCAGCTCCGGGCTTCGCAGCAGCGCCTTGAACGGCCCGCGGGCGCCGCCGCACGGACCACCCACGATGCCTTCGTACACCCGCTTCTGGATCTCGGTCATCTGCTCGGGCTTGAGCTCGGGAAAGCGCGTGGAGCCGGTGGTCTGCGCCGTCGCCATGGTCGTCACTCGTGGTAGTCGAGGCCGGCCTGGGCAAACTTCGCCTTGACCGGCCCGCTGACCAGGTAGCTGATGAACGCGCGCGCGGCGTCGGGCTGCTCGCTCTTCTGCGCGATGCCGGCCGAGTAGATCGTGATCTTCTGGAGGTCCTTGGGCAGCGGGCCGACCAGCGTCACGCCCTTGACGGGAAGGATCTCGCTGATCTGGTGCACGACGATCTCGGCCTGGCCCTTGACGACGGCTTCCGCCGCGTAGCCGCCCGGCCACAGGATCGTCTTGCTCTTCACTGCGTCGGCGATGCCGAGCCGCTGGAGCACCGATGCGAAGTGGATGCCGCTCGTCGCGCCCTGCGCCGGATCGACGTAGACGAGCGACTTCGCCGCCAGCAGCGTCTGCTTGAACGCCTCGGGCGTCGAGATATCGGGCTTGGGCGCGCCCTCCTTCACGCCGACGCCGACGCCGGCCCGGGCGATGTCGTTGCGCGTCCCCGCCACCACCGATCCCTGGCGGATCGCCTCGTCGATCGCGACGTCGGTCATGATCACGACGTCGGCCGGCTCGGCGGCCAGCTTCTGGCGCGTGACACCGACGGTCCCGAAGCTCGCGCTGAGCTTGTGCCCCGATTCCTTCTCGAACTGGTCGCCCATGTTGACGATGACCGCCTTCACGGCGCCCGCGCTGAGCACCTTGATCTCGGCGGCCTCGACGACGCTCGTCCAGACGAAAACGAGCATGGCCCACCCAATCAGCCTCACGCTCATGTCGAGTCTCCTTATGCGATCTTGATGACGCCTGCTTCCATGGGCTTGAACCGATCGGCGACCAGAGGATCGTGACCGGCCACGATCAGCCGTCCTGGGCCGGCCAGCCGGTCGATCGTCTCGAAGGCGCCCAGCATCTCGGGCAGGCTCGTTATGATCTGAACCGGCTGACGGGTCTCGACGTTCCGGTAGAAGTGCGAGGCGTCGGACGTCAGCACGACCGTCCCGCGCGACGTCTCCACCGTGACGATCTGGAGTCCCGCCGTGTGACCGCCGACGCGATAGACCCGGATGCCGGGCGCGATCTCGCGATCCCCGTTGACGATGCGCATGCGGTTGGCGTAGTTCAGCGTGACGAGATCGGCCAGCGTCGGCACGTTGGCCGACTGGCTGAACGCGGCGTAGCGCGCCCACGGCCCCGTCCAGAACGCGACCTCGTCCTGCTGAACCCAGAACTCGGCGCCGGGAAAGAGGCTGTGGCCGGCCCAATGGTCGTAGTGCAGGTGCGTGATGAGCGCCGTCGGAATTTCGTAGGCCTTGACGCCCACCCGCTCGACCACCGTGGCCGGGCTCACGTAATTGCGGATCCCGCGCGCCCGCGCGTCGTCCTCCTTGAAGCCGGTGTCGACCAGGATCGGCTTGGGCCCGCCGAGGATGAGCCACACGAAATAGTGCAGCGTGAGCTTGTCGTGGGTGGCCTCTCGATGGAAGAACTGACAGGTGGTGGTGTCACGCTCGCCGTACTTGAGCGCGTAGACCTCGTACATCGCTATACCTCCACGCCGAGCGACTGGAGCAGTGAGCGCGGGATCATCAGCCGGGTGCCCAGCGCGTCGCCGTTCACGAGCTGGTTGATGCGGAGATCCGCGGTCGCGCTGCAGAGCGCGTAGGCCTCTTCGCGTGAGATGCCGGCGGCCGTGGCCAGCCAGACGACGACGGCGCTCAACGCGTCCCGACACGCCTCGTCGACGGTCGTGCCGGTGCCGAGCAGGCCGTAATTCGTCGGTGTCTTGAGATGCGGACGACCCTGCACCTGCCGCTTCCGGAGATGAATGCGCGTCTCCACGCGGCCGCGTGTCTCGATGCCGTTCAGGCAGACCTCGCCGTCACCCTGAGCGGCGTGGACGTCACCGACGGAGAGGAGCGCGCCCGGAACGAAGACCGGGATGCGCAGCGAGACGCCGGGCCGGACTTCGCGCACGTCGATGTTGCCGGCGTGGGGCCCGGGCGGAATCGTGCGGAACTCGCCGTGCGCGGCCGGCGCCACGCCGATGATCCCCGGCATCGGCGCCAGCGGAACTTCCGCGCCCGACGGATAGCGGGCCACGCCGCGCGCCCGATCGATGCGCGAAATGATGATCGTCTCCTTCTCGACGAAGTCGCGGAGATAGGCGAGGTGCCGGGTGAGCATCTGCCAGCCCCACTCGCCCGTCTCGACGGCCAGCACTTCGACGTCCAGGACGTCGCCCGGCTCGGCGTCGCGCACGTACACCGGCCCGGTGAGGGGATGCACGCGCGTCCGGTCGTAGCCGACGAACGTGGGACGCTCGGGATCGATCTGGTCGTCGTCGGCGCTCGTCGTGTGGAACACGATCACGTCACCGTCGGCGGCATGGGCCCGCGGCGGCAGGTCGCGGTTCCAGCGGTTGTGCTTCTCGGTTCGCGGAAGCTCGAGCCGCGCCATGCTGTCTCCTCGGTGGTTGACTTGCCTTCGAGCGCGCTGATAACGTCTGCCGCATTCTACGCCCAGGAGGCGCGCGATGACCTTCCGATCGGCCGTCGTGGTAGCGCTCACGATCCTCGCCGTGCTGGTGTCGGGTGCCGAGCGCGGATTCTCTCAAGCGCCGTCCGAGATCCGCATCGGCCTGCTGGCGCCGCTCACGGGGCCGATTGCGAAGTCCGGCGTCGACTCCGTGCGGGGTCACGAGCTCTTCTGGGAGCAGCAAGGGTACAAGATGGCGGGCCGGCCCGTGAAGGTGCTGGTGGCCGACACCGGTTGCAACCCTGACAACGCCATCACCCACGCGCGCCGGCTCGTTCACGCCGAGAAGGTGCACTTCATCATCGGGCCGCTGTGCGGCCACGAAGGCCCCGCCGTTGCCCAGGTGAGCCGTGAGACGGGCGTGCCCGTGCTCGTCTCCATCGCCGGCGCCGACGAGCTCACCAAGTGGAAGCGCGTGCCCTCGGTGATCCGGACCGGCTTCTCGGCCAGCCAGACCTCGCACCCGTTCGGCGCGTACGCCTACAGCGATCTCGGCTGCCGCAACGCGACGTTCATCGGCCAGGACTACACGTTCGGCCACGAGAACACGCTGGGCGCCGTGGCGACGTTCAAGCAGGCAGGCGGGAAGGTCGCGAAGATCTTCTGGTCGCCGATCGGCACGACGGATTATGGCCCGATCCTGGGCGGTATTCCGCAGGACACCGACTGCGTGCTGCCGACGGTGGTGGGCACCGATCGGTTGCGTCTGCTCGAGCAGTGGTACGACTTCGGATACGACCGCAAGTACAAGATCCACGGCAACTACTGGCTGCTCGCCGACGTGCTCTCCGAGGCGAGCGAGCGCGCGGTCGGGCTCATCGGCCACTCGCTCCACTATGCGGAAGGACTGGAGACGCCGGAGATGAAGGCGTTCATCGACGCCTTCGTGAAGCGCTACAAGTACATTCCGGCCTACTTCGCCGAGGCGACGTACACCAGCGCGCTGTGGGCGAAGGTCGCCGCCGAGTCGATCCAGGGGAAGGTCGAGGACCGCGAGGCGTTCCTCGCCGCGGTGAGGAAGGCGAAGTTCACGGCGCCGCGCGGGCCGATCCGCCTCGACGAGTACGACAACCCCGTCCAGAACGTCTACATCTCCAAGGTCGTGAAGATGAAGCACCCGACGCTGGGCGAGGTGAAGGTCAACGTGCCCATCAAGACCTACGAGAACGTCTCGCAGTTCTGGACGTGGTCGCCCCAGGAGTACATGGCGCGGGGCCCCTACCAGCGCTGATCCGATGATCGGATCCGCCGAGCCGCGCGTCGGAGGCGAGCGCCTCGCCTCCGGGGCCGGCCGCTTCGTGGCCGACGTCCGCGTGCCCGGGATGCTGGAGGCGGCCGTGCTCCGCTCGCGCCACGCCCACGCGCGCATCGGCCGGATCGACGCCCGTCGTGCGCTCGCGCTGCCCGGTGTTCGCGCCGTTCTCACCGCGGCGGACGTTCCCGACAAGGCGGTGATCCCGCATCGCGTTGCGGCTCCCGACGGTACCGCCCGCTATTTACAGCCGGCCATCGCGCGCGGCGTCGTGCGCTACGCCGGCGAGCCGATCGCGCTCGTGATCGCGGAGGACCGCTACGTCGCGGTCGACGCTCTCGCTCTGATCGACGTGGCGTACGAACCGCTGCCCGTGTGCGCCACGGTGGAGGCGGCGCTGGCGCCCGGGGCGGCCCGGCTGTTTGCCAACACCGATTCGAACAACGTCGCGGTGATTCGCATGCGCGTCGGTGACGCGGACCGCGCCATCGGTGAGGCGCCGCTCGTGATCCGCGAGCGCTTCACGTATCCGCGGCAAACCGCGTGCGCGCTCGAGACGCGGGGCCTGGTGGCGGTGCCGCCCGCGGTCACCGGCGGCGAGCTGCACCTGCTCGGATCGACCAAGTGCATTCACATCAACCGCTCCATCCTGGCGCCGATCTTCGAGCTGCCCGTGGGCGGGCTCCGCCTGACGGAAGTCGACGTCGGCGGTGGATTCGGTGTGCGCGGAGAGCTCTATCCCGAGGACATCCTGATTCCGCTGGCCGCGCTCCAGCTCGGCCGGCCCGTGCGCTTCATCGAGGACCGGAGCGAGAGCTTGCTGGCGACGAACCACGCCCGCGAGCTGACCAACGCCGTCGAGATCGGCTTCGATCGCGACGGACGCATCGTAGCCATCCGCAGCATCATCCACGCCGACATCGGCGCCTACGTGCGCACGGCCGGGCTCGTGCCCGCGGAATTCGGCGCCGCGCTCCTGCCCGGGCCGTATCGCGTCCCGAACTATTCGTGCGATCTCTGGAGCGTCGTGACCAACAAGACGCCGGTGGGCACGCTGCGCTCGCCCGGCCGCCCGGAGTGCAACTTCGTACGGGAGCGGCTGCTCGACACGGCGGCGGTCCGCCTCGGCATCGACGCCGCCGAGATCAGGAAGCGCAACCTGATCCGCGCCGACGAGATGCCGTACGACATCGGCACCGTGTCGTTCGGCGTCAACACCGTGTACGACTCCGGCGATTTCCCCGGGCTGCTCGACACGCTGCTGACGCGTCTCGACTACGCGGGAGCGCGCGCTGAGCAAAAGCGGCTCGCCGCCCAGGGCGTGCGGCGAGGAATCGGGCTCGCGGTCTACGTCGAGAAGACCGGGCTCGGGCCGTTCGAGACCGCCCAGCTCGAAGCCCACGCCGACGGCCGCATCACCGTGGACACCGGCGCCGCCTCGATGGGCCCGGGCCTCGAGACCGTGCTGGCCCAGATCGTCGGCGACGCGCTTGGTCTTCCCGCCGGGCGCTTCGACGTGAGGCACGCCGACACCTCCGCCGTCGAGAGCGGCGTCGGCACGTACGGCTCGCGCGGCACCGTCACGGCGGGCAACGCCGCCCACATGGCGGCGGCCAAGCTGCTGTCCGAAGCGCGTCGTCGTGCGGCGACGCGGCTCGCCGTTCCCGAGGACGAGATCAAGTACGGCGCCGGCGTGCTGACCGCGCGCGGCCGTGAGGTCACGCTGGGTGCGCTTGCCGCCGAGCGCCGGCTCGCTGTCGGCGCGTCGTTCAACGTCCCGAAGGTGACATACGCCGGCTGCGCGGTGGCGGTCGTCGCTGACGTGGATATCGAGACCGGCCTGGTGACCCTGCGCCGGATCGTGGTCGGCGCCGACGTCGGGCGCGCCGTGAACCCGGCCCTGATCGACGGCCAGCTCACCGGTGGCGTCGCCTTCGGCATCGGCAACACGCTGCTGGAGAGCCTCCAGTACGACGCCGAGGGCCAGCTCCTGACGGGATCGCTGATGGATTACGCGCTGCCAGCGGCCGATCACGTGCCGCCCGTCGAGTCCTTCTATCAGGAGGTGCCGGCGCATACGAATCCGCTCGGACTGCGCGGCCTCGGCGAGTGCGGCAATCCCGGGCTGAGTGGCGCCATCGCCAACGCCGTCTGCGACGCCCTCCGAGATCTCGACGTCTCGCTCACCGCGCTGCCGGTCACGCCGGCCCGGGTCTTCGCCGCCATCCGCGCGCGCCGTTGATGACGCCCTGGATCCTCCAGGCGCTCAACGGCCTGTCCATGGGCGCGCTGCTGTTCCTGCTGGCGAGCGGCTTCACGCTCACGTTCGGTCTCGTGCGGTTGGTGAACCTCGCCCACGGCGGCTTCTACCTGCTCGGCGGGTATCTCGGCCTCTCGATGCTCCGCCTCACCGGAAATTTCTGGCTGGGCTTGCTCGCGGGCGGGCTCGGCATCGTCGTCGTGAGCTGGGCGACCGACCGGTTCCTGATCCGGCGTACGCGCGACAACGTGCTCGGCCAGGTGCTGCTCACCGTCGGCGTCGCCTACGTCATCGCCGACGTGTGCCTGTTGACCTGGGGAGGCAACCCGCTGCGCATCCCGCAGCCCGAGTTCGCGCGCGGCCCCATCGATCTGCCCGGAGGGCTCGTCTATCCGCGCTACCGCTTTCTGCTGATCGTGTTCGGCGCCGTGATCGCGCTCGCCCTTGGGCTGCTCTACCACCGCACGCAGCTCGGCGCGATCATCCGCGCCGGCGTGGACGATCGCGAGATGGTGAACGCGGTCGGCATCAACATCGACCGTTTGTTCGCGCTGGTGTTCGGCCTCGCGGCATTCCTCGCCGGCGTGTCGGGCGTGGCCGGCGGCGCGTTCCTCACGCTCTATCCCGGCGCCGAGTGGGAGATCCTCGCCTACGCGCTCGTGGTCGTCATCGTCGGCGGCCTCGGGAGCCTGGGCGGCGCTATGGCCGGCAGTGTGATCGTCGGCCTCGTTGATGCGTACGGCCGGTGGCTCCTCCCCGAGTTCTCCTACTTCATGATCTTCGGCCCGATGGCCATTCTGCTGCTCGTGCGCCCCACCGGTCTGTTCGGTCGTGAGGCGTGACGAGGTTGTGGCGCGCGGCGGCTTGACGCCGGGAGCATGCGGAGGTACACGGTAGCGCATGGAGGGAACGCCACCCGATGACGGAGGCGCCGTCGAGGGCGTCGTAGCAGCTCTCGGCGGCGACTCGGAACCTTCCACAGGCCCCGACTTTTGCCGGGGCGCGGTGCCAGAAGAGGGGGAGTAGCAGGCGCTCAAACCGCCCACTCCCCCTTAGTACGCAGCCGCGCTCATCTCGTAAACCCCCAGGCAGGTGCTTCCCCGGTGCATACCGGCCGACCGGCGGCTCCGAGCCGGGGGCACCGAAGGCTGGTATAGTTGCGTCGCCGCCACCCCGGCCCCCAGGGTTGACGCACCTGGCGTCGGGACCCCGGTGACAGGCCCTTTGATGAATGCTGTGAGGGTCCTGCCCATGACTCCCGTGTCCCGCATGCCCGCTGACGTTCCCAAGTGCACGCGTTGCAGCCAACCGATAGCCGACGAGGCGCACGTCTCCCTGGACGGCGACTCGTTTCACGAATGGTGTTGGCAGATCCTCTCGTGTCAGGCGCAGATCGCCGAGTCCCGCAGGCTGACCGAGAGGGGATACAGCCTCCTTGAGGAGAGCGAGCGCCGCACATCGAAGGACTCGGCCCGACGTGAGCCGATCTGCCCCGTCTGCGGCAAGACGATCGACGCAGACCAGCCGCGCTACGCCACTGCGATCGACAGCATGCACCCGGACTGTGCTGAAGCGTTCAACAAGAGACCGTCCTCCTCGGGAGGGTCCACCGCCGCGTAACGAACCCGCCAGGAGAGTACCCGTGCGCGTGCTACGCTGCGCCCGCGACGATGAAGCGGAATCCCTTGAGCTGGCGGCGCGCTGCCGCACCGAGCGCGTGGGTCCTCGTCGCGGTGGTGGCGCTCGCGGCGCCGCGCGTGCTCGACACCTTCTGGACGAGCCTGCTCATCCAGATCCTGGTCTTCGGCCTCTTCGCGCTCAGCGCGGATCTCTTGATCGGCCACGTCGGGCTCCTGCCGATGGGCCACGCGGCGTTCTTCGCCGTCGGCGCCTACGCCACCGCGATCCTCGAGGTCCGCCACGGCCAGGGGTTCGCGCTCTCGGTCCTGGGCGGCCTCGTCGCTGCCACGCTGCTCGCCGTCGTGTTCGGCCTCGCCGTTCGCACCGGCGACGTGTACTTCATTCTGCTCACGCTCGCCCTCGGCAACGTCGTGTGGGGCGCGGCGATGCGATGGACGTCGTTCACGGGCGGTGAGAACGGCGTCAGCAACGTTCCGGCGCCCGTGATCGCGGGATTCCGGTTCCAGCGGCTCGACGACTACTACTACCTGGTCCTGGCCACGATCGTGGCCTGCGCGCTGGGATACCGGAAACTAATCAGCTCGCCCTTCGGGCTGACACTGCGGGGCATCCGCGAGAGCGAGAGCCGCATGCGAACTCTGGGCTATCGAGTGGGCGCCCACAAGCTCGCCGCGTTCGTGCTGTCGGGCGCCCTGGCCGGGCTCGCCGGCGTCCTTTATATCTACTGGAACCGCTTCGTATCGCCGGCGGCGGCCGGCTTCCTCGTCTCGGCCGAGGCCGTCCTGATGGTCATCCTCGGCGGCTCCGGCACCGTGCTCGGCCCGTTTCTCGGCGCGGCCGTCATCATCCTGATCCGGAGCTATGGCAGCGCGTACTTCGTCGCGTGGTGGATGACGGCGATGGGCCTCGTGTTCATCGCCACCGTGCTGTGGGCGCCTCACGGCCTGCTCGGAGTCGCCGAGCGCTTCCGGCGGGGCCGGCGGCTCCCGACGGCGAGCCAGCTCGCGCCGGAGGAGACGCGGCCCTGACGCCGGCGATCGAGACCGTCGCGCTGTCGCGCTCGTTCGGTGGCGTCCACGCCGTCGACGGCGCCTCGCTGCGCGTGCCGGCAGGCCAGCGCCGAGCCATCATCGGTCCGAACGGCGCAGGCAAGACGACGTTCTTCAACTGCCTGACGGGCGTGCTCCGGCCGACGAGTGGCCGCATCCTGCTCTTCGGCGCCGACGTCACGCGGATGCCCGAGTACCGGCGGGCCCGTCTCGGCGTCGGCCGGACCTATCAGATCAGTAACGTCTTCCTCGGGCTCACCGTGCTCGAGAACGTCGCGCTCGCCGTGCACGGCACGAGCCGGCTCAAGTGGATGGTGCACCGGTCCGTCGACCGATTGAGCGACACGCGCGAGCAGGCGCTCGGCGAGCTGGACAAGGTCGGCCTCGCGCACCGGCGCGACGTCGTCGTTCGCGCGCTCTCCTATGGCGAGCGGCGCCAGCTCGAGCTGGCGCTCGCGATGGCCAGCCGCCCGCGCGTGTTGCTGCTCGACGAGCCGACGGCCGGGCTCGCTCCGGCCGAGCGCCAGCGCGTGTCGGAGCTGA
>Ga0137362_10001993_pt1 | contig 13019 bp, 15 predicted proteins | sample MadtaG_2_FD_104801 | JGI IMG/M metagenome (GOLD analysis project Ga0137362, IMG submission 104801) | Vadose zone soil microbial communities from Angelo Coast Range Reserve, California, USA - Mad1_100_16 metaG | ecosystem: Environmental > Terrestrial > Soil > Vadose zone | place: USA: California... | reverse complement strand
CTCGTCCATCACTCGTGGTTCACAAGATAACGCGATACTAGCGAGACGCCATGGATGGCCTCACGCTCTTCGGACTGGTTGCCGTCACCGCCATGGTCGTGTGCTACGCGCTGGAGCCACGGAGCCGGTGGTTCGTCCTCGGATTCGCCGGCGCGTGCGTGCTCGGGTCCGTCTACGGATTCCTTCAGGGCGCCTGGCCGTTCGGCGTGGTCGAAGCGATCTGGGCGATCGTCGCGGCGCGGAGGTGGTGGCGATCGAAGTCCCGGGACTGACCGTTAGAAGAATGAGTAATAGACCGCGAGCGTGATCGTGTTCTGAGCGCTCGCCGTCGCCGTCGGAGGATTGCCCTGCAGGCTGAACGCCTTGCGATTGGCCTCGTCGTGGCGGAACTCCAATCGACCCACCAGTCCCCGCCAGATCTTGTACTCGGCAGTTGCCGTCACCTCGAACAAGTCCACGTTCTTGCCGGCCGGAACCGTTTCGCTACTACGAACGCCTTGCGGGTCGTAAAAGTACTCGAGTCGGAGCACGGCACGGAGCGCCTTCGTCCAGTCGTACCCCGCGTAGCCGGCGATGCCACCCCAGCTCGAGTTGGCGTTCCGACGCCCCACGGCAACCAGCGCCGGCTCGTTCTCCTCACCCGCGAAGTCGAAGTTGACGGCCAGGGTCACGCGATCGATGCCCGTGTACACGATTGTCGTGTCCACGACCCAGCGGTTGTTGATGTCGTGGCCTCGCATCTGATCGCGGTTCTGCTCCGGGCCGAACAGATAGCTGACGGTGGCCGAAAGCTTGTCGCTCGGCGTGAACGCGAATGAGCCGATTGGTCTGAGATAGCCATTGTTGTTGTCGGCGTTGTCCCAGCCGTTGGTAAAACCCACGCTCACGCTGAACCATGGAGTGATCGGATAGGTGGCGAGGAGGCCGGTGTGCGTGTAGGGCGTGCCGATGGTATAGAGGAACGAGCGTGAAAAATTGAGGTTCTTGGGGCTCTCGTAGACCTCGTAACCGATCAGGGTGGCCCACTTCCCTGCCTTTACGGTAAGTCCGTTACCCACGGGAACGAGATAGGACGCGTAGGCCTCGGGCAGGTCGATCTTCTCAGTGTTCCGAAAGAACGGGCCCTGATCGTCACGGTCACGAAAAACTCCGAGCGAGTGGTTCTTCTGCGAGTCGACCCCCGCCGTCAGGACCACGCCGTAACCGAGACGGTACTGCTCGGATGGGTCCTTCTTGACGCTGAATTCGACGGCGTTGAACGTATAGCCGTTGTCGTGATCGTAGAAGCGAAGCTCGTTGACGTCCCCGCGCCCGGGCCTTCCGAGATTCCAGACGTAGCTGTTCTCGATGTAGCTGAACAGTACGAGCTCCTCGAGATACGTCTTGGGTTGACCCTCAGGTGTGGCCGTCCGACCGAGAACTTCCGCCATCGACTTCTGGGCGAGCGCGGGGTCGGGCGCTGCCGCCAGCAGCAGAATCGCGCCCACGACGACCTTTATCACTCGAATCATCGAGGCATTTTCGCCTGTTTCTGCGTCCATGCTGGCATTCGTTGGACGTGGGGCGTCCGGGCGTCCTCGCGCGACGGCGATGGTGGCGATGGGGACTAATCCGACTCCAGCCCGGCCATCTGCAAGTGCTCGACGATCGGGCCAAGGGCAAGCGCCGGGATGAACGTGAGCACCCCGACGAGCGTGACGACACCCACGACCATCCCCACGAACAGGGGCGTGTGCGTCGGGAGCGTTCCCGGCCCTGGCTGAGCCCGGGGTTTTGCCGCCAGCGATCCGGCGAGGGCCAGGACAGGGATGGCCACCCAATAACGGCCAATGAGCATCGCGAGTCCGAGGGCGATGTTGTAGAAGGGCGTGTTGGCGCTCAGCCCGGCGAAGGCGCTGCCATTGTTGTTGGCGGTCGACGAGAAAGCGTAGAGGAGTTGCGTGAATCCGTGCGCGCCCGGATTCGAGACGCCTGACCGACCCTCCGCCGTGACGGCCGCAATGGCGGTGCCCCCTAGGGCGACGATGGGCGGGATCAGGATCGCCAGCGACGCCATCTTCATTTCATAGGCCTCGATCTTCTTCCCGAGATATTCCGGCATGCGCCCGATCATGAGCCCGGCGATGAAGACCGCAATGACGACGAACGTCAACATGCTGTAGAGCCCGGAGCCGGCGCCACCGTACACGACCTCGCCGAACTGGATGAGCACGAGGGGCACGAAGCCACCGAGTGGCGTGAACGAGTCGAGCATGCTGTTCACGGATCCGTCAGCGGAGGCGGCCGTCACCGTCGCCCAGAGCGCCGAATTCACGACGCCGAAGCGGACCTCCTTGCCCTCCATGTTGCCCCCCGCTGAGGCGTCGCTCGCGATCTGATCGACACCCATGCGAGCGAGCAGCGGATTTCCGGCCAGCTCGGCAGCCACACACACGGCGAGCAGCACGACGAAGATCAGGGTCATGGCGATGAGGATTGCCCATCCCTGCCGTTGATCACCGACCATGACCCCGAAGGTGGAGCACAGCGCGGCCGGAATGATGAGGATCGCGAGCATCTCGAGGAAGTTCGAGAGCGGCGTGGGATTCTCCAGCGGGTGAGCTGAGCTGGCGTTGAAGAAGCCACCTCCGTCCCCGGCACTGAGCTGCTTGATGGCCACCTGCGACGCCACCGGCCCCACCGCGATCGTCTGGTCGCCCGATGACTGGAGCATGGAAGCATGCGCGGAAGGAGTGAACGTCTGGATGACGCCCTCGGACACGAGGGCCAGCGCGAGGACGAGCGACAACGGCAGCAGGATGTAGAGCGTACTTCGAACCATATCGGCCCAGAAGTTCCCGATGGAGGTTGCGCCCTGCCGGGCGAGTCCGCGGATCACGGCGGCGAGGATCGCCATGCCGGTCGCGGCCGAGAGGAAGCTCTGCGTCACGATGCCGGCCATCTGGCTCAGATAGCTCAGCGTCGTTTCGCCAGCGTACGCCTGCCAACTCGTGCTCGTGGTGAAGCTCACCGCTGTGTTGAAGGACAGGTCGGGCGCCACCCCCGCGAGACCTGCGGGGTTCAGGGGCAGGAGGCCTTGGGCCCGCTGCAGCAAGTACAGAAAGACCAGGCCAGCAGCGTTGAAGATCAGCATGGCAGCGGCGTACGTCTGCCAGCCCATTTCCTTCGCAGGATCGATGCCGCCCAGGCGATAGATCGCGCGCTCGAGCGGACCCAGGATCCGCTGGGCGCTGGAGGCTCGATGCTCAAAGACGCGCGCCATGTAGTCGCCAAGAGGCTTGGCCAGAGCCAGCAGCACTGCGACATACACCGCGAGCTGAAGAAGGCCGTTGGGAGGGATCAACGCCTCACGCGCCGACGAAGACAGGAACCGGGCACGAGCCGAGCACGGCACGAGTGACCGACGTGGCGAAGAGGTCGCGCAACCCGTGATAACCGTGGGCTCCCATCACGAGTAGCCTGGGTCGGCGCCGACGGATCTCGTCGAGCAGGACCTCGGCCGGTGCGCCATCCGACGCGACCGGGTGCAACCGATGTGGCGCCTCGTGCGCCGCCAGAAAGTCGCCGGCGAGACGAACGATGGCCTCGGCCTCGGCCCGGTCACGGTGGATGCTCACCACGTCGATCTCCTCGCCGCCGGCCAGGCCGAGGAGCTGAAAGATCTGCAGTGTGCGCGCGCCCTCGCGGCCACCGCCGTAGGCGACCATGACCCCGCGTCCCTCCTGTAATTCTCGAGGCACGATCACGATGGGACGTGGGCTGCCCCGGAGGATCCCGGCGAGCGTCGTATCGGGTTGGTCCTGAGTTTCGAAGCGGAAGTGCGTCTGGCGGCCGATGACGACGAGGTCGCACCGTTGCACCTCGCGCACGATGCGCTCGGCTGGATCGCCGATGTCCTCGAGCACTTCGGCGGTGACGCCGGCGGCGGCGCTCCGAGATTTAAAGTCCGCAAGGAACCCGAGCACACGGCGATGGGCATCAACCAGTCGAGCCTCGTCGCGCGTCTTCTTGTAGGCGCCGGCTCCCATCGGGACGGGCTCTGGCGAGTCGATCGACGGCGCATCCAGAACGCCGAGACCAAGCAGGCGCGTGCCCGATCGTCTCGCCCACTGGATGGCGAGCGCCGTCGCGCTTTCGCTGTACGCCGAGCCATCGAGGGCGACGAGCGCCGATCGCAGTACGGTCATGACCGGCAACCCACGCTCATCGCCCAATGTTCATCAGAAGCGCACGGTGACGTCCATGCCGAACTGCCAGAGATAGTTCTTGTTTCCGCGATCGAACGCCTTGGCGTCGTAGGAGTGGTAGTAGCCGATCTCGGGACGGATCATGACCACGTCGCTGAGCATGTGGCTCCAGCCGACGGAGTGGCTCGTGTAGGTCGACGCGAATCCGGAGCGCTCCCCCCGTTCGTCACGCCACCATTCGTTGCGGACGGTGAAGTAATCTCGCTTGGACACGGCAAACATCGTGTAGTTCACGATCCCGTAGGTCCAGCTCAGGCCCGGCAAATCGGCGCCGATTCCGCCGCCGCCACCGAACGATCTCACAGGGCCGATGCTCGGAGTGCCGCCGACGACCGCGTCGCGCTGCCACATGACGTAGCCCTCGGTCTTCGTGTGGATCGCGCTGTTGAAGCGGTGCTGCCAGGTGCCGACGAGGTAGTTGAAATTGTCGTGCCCGGCCGGCTGGCCGTCCAGCTGAAACCGCTGAAACTTCGCCGTGTTGATGGCGTTGAGCACGACATAGACGGAGTCGTCGTTGCTCGGAGCCACCCACCGCACGCCGAGGAGGCCGGTCGGTACCGCGCCCGTGTACCACGGGGCCATATCGGTGCCAGCGTGGACGCCCCACTGGACCATCCACTGACGGTTGAGCTGGTGCGTCACCATGATCCCGGTCTGGGTGTACGTGTCGAAGGTGAAGAGGATCGAGTGGCTGCCCATGTAGTTGTCGGGAGCGAACTGCGTCTCGATGTCCGGGCACGCGATCCAGCGGCCGACACGAATGATGGTGCCGTCGGCGATTCCGGGGATGTACACGTCGAGGTATTGCTCCGTGAAATCGTAGCCGTAGAGCTGATTGTGCACCAGCAGCTGGCGGCTGGTCCAGCCGCCGGCCGTCATGTAACGATAGTCGCTGCCATAGAGAAAGGACGACCGGAACCCCCAGTCGACGTGACCCTGTTGCACGCTGTCCACCGGGCGTTCGAGTCGAACGACGAGCTGGTCCAGCAGGGCCGTGTTGGGCACCAGCCAGTACGAGTCCGGCGAGTTCGAGAGCGACGACGAGCTGACGTTGACGGCGGCGTTGATCCACCCGTAGAGGTAGAGCCGGTTGGCCTTCATGAAGTCCCCTACCGGTGTGCCGTAGAGCGCCTTCATGAGCGGGGACGCCGGCTCGCTATACGGAATCCCGACCAGCGGATACCCCTGGTACTCTGCGCTGGGAAACGGTGGGGAGTCGAACGGCGCCGGCAATGCGCGGCGCGGCGGCTCCGGCTCGATTCCGACGGTGGGCGGCGGGTTGAACGACTCGTAGTACGCGCGAAAGAATCTCCTGAGGAAGCCCGACCGATCGGTGTCGTCGGCCGCCGGTGGTGGCGTGTCTCTCGGCTGAGCCTGCACCAGCGGCGCCACGCCGAGGGAGTACGCCGGCTCGTTCGCTAACGCGCTGTGTGTCAGCAGCATCAGGACACCGGTTGCGATCACGACTGCGAGTCGTCGTTGGCTCATTGATCCACCTCTCCCATGAGATGGTGCGGCAGTCGTTGCAGCGCTGATAGGCGATCCGCTGACGGGGCGATCAAGATCGCGGGCCGTGCATCCAGCGAGCACCGCCGTTGGCGTGCCGCGGCAGGAGGGCTCGTGAATTCCTCCGCTCCTTGAGCGCCTTGATGAGCTCCCAGGCATCGGTTGTCGCGATTTCGATTCGCAGGTCATCCAGGTAAGACTCGAGCGCCTGCCGGAGCTCTTCTGCCTCCACCATCGTCGTCGGCGGCGTCATGACTTGTGGCGTCATTGAATTCTCCTTCCTTCTCCATTAGAGGACGACCGACGTCAAGGGGCCGTCAAAATGTGACGACCGACCGTCAAGAGTGGATCAAGCTCAGCGCACGCCTCGCCCGTCGAGCGGACAGCGACGGTTCACCTCAGCGTCCGTCGAGCGCCAGGTTCAGCGCGAGCACGTTGACTCGGCGCTCACCCAGAACGCCGAACGTGCGCCCCTCGATGTGCTGCTCGACCAGTTGGCGGACGACCGCGACGTCCTTTCCTCTGGCCTTTGCGACACGTTGAACTTGATAAAGGGCGGCCGCTGGAGTGATGTGAGGATCGAGGCCGCTGCCCGAGGCCGTCACGAGATCCACGGGAACGGGCGCGGTGTTGCCTGGATCGGCGGCGCGAAGCGCGTCGACCCGCGACTGGACGGCCTTGATCAAGTCAGGATTGGTCGGGCTCTGGTTCGATCCGGACGAGGACGCCGCGTTGTATCCGAACGGACTCGTCGCCGACGGCCGGCCCCAGAAGTACTTCGGATCGTCGAAGGGCTGGCCGATCAAGGCCGAGCCAACGACCTTGCCGTCCTTCACGATCAGGCTGCCGTTGGCCTGGTGCGGGAAGACGAGGTGGGCGATCGCCGTCACGACCACTGGATAGACGACGCCGGTGACGACCGTCAGCACGGCCAGCGAGACGAGGGCGGCGCGTACATGGGTCATGTGGGTCTCCTCTACACCAGGCCCAGCGCGACCAGGATCATGTCGACCAGCTTGATCCCGGGGAACGGAATGATGATGCCCCCCACGCCGTAGATCCAGACATGGCGCCGGAGGACGGCGGCAGCGCCGATCGCGCGGTAGCGCACGCCCTTCAGCGCGAGCGGGATCAACGCGATGATGATCAGCGCGTTGAAGATGACGGCCGACAGGATCGCGCTCTGTGGTGTCGCTAGCCTCATGATGTTGAGGGTATCGAGCACCGGATAGGTCGTGGCGAAGGCGGCCGGAATGATGGCGAAGTACTTCGCGACGTCGTTGGCGATGCTGAAGGTCGTGAGCGCGCCGCGCGTCATGAGCATCTGCTTGCCGGTCTCGACGACCTCGAGCAGTTTCGTGGGATTGGAATCGAGGTCGATCATGTTGCCGGCTTCCTTGGCGGCCTGCGTGCCGGTGTTCATGGCGACCGCGACGTCCGCCTGGGCGAGCGCAGGAGCGTCGTTGGTGCCGTCGCCCGTCATCGCCACCAGCCGTCCCTGAGCCTGCGTATCTCGGATCAGCTTGAGCTTGGCTTCGGGGGTGGCCTCGGCGAGGAAGTCGTCGACGCCCGCCTCGGCGGCGATGGCCGCCGCCGTCAAAGGGTTGTCACCGGTGATCATGATCGTCCGGATCCCCATGCGACGCAGCTCGCCGAAGCGCTCGCGGATGCCGCCCTTGACGATGTCCTTGAGCTGGATGGCCCCGAGGACCGTGGCGCCATCGCACACGACGAGCGGCGTCGCGCCCTCCTTCGCGATCCTGTCGACGATGCCGCGGAGCTGAGCGGGCACGCTGCCGCCCAGGCGCTCCACGTGAGCGGCGATCGCGTCCGCGGCGCCCTTGCGAATCTGGCGACCGTTCAGGTTGACGCCGCTCATCCGCGTCTGCGCCGTGAACGCCACGAAGGTCGCCCCGAGCTTCTCGACCTCACGCTCGCGAATCTGGTACTTCTCCTTGGCGAGGACGACGATGCTGCGGCCCTCGGGCGTCTCGTCGGCCAGCGAGGCGAGCTGGGCGGCGTCGGCCAGGGCGGATTCGGCGACGCCGTCAGCGGGAAAGAACGCGGTTGCCTGGCGGTTGCCCAGCGTGATCGTTCCCGTCTTGTCGAGGAGCAGAACATCCACGTCGCCGGCCGCCTCCACGGCCCGGCCCGACATCGCGATCACGTTTTTCTGGATCATGCGGTCCATGCCGGCGATGCCGATCGCGGAGAGCAGGGCGCCGATCGTTGTGGGGATGAGGCACACCAGCAGGGCGACGAGCACCGTGACGGTCACGGGCGTCCCCTGCCCCGCTGCCTGGACGCTGAAGAGCGAGAACGGCAACAGCGTCGCCGTCGCGAGCAAGAAGATGATCGTCATCGCCGCGAGCAGGATGTCGAGCGCGATCTCGTTCGGCGTTTTCTGCCGCTTGGCGCCTTCCACCAGCGAGATCATCCGGTCGAGGAAGGCCTCACCAGGATCGGCGGTGACCTTCACGACGAGCCAATCGGAGAGCACCTGGGTCCCGCCGGTGACCGAGCTGCGATCGCCGCCACTCTCCCGGATCACCGGTGCGCTCTCGCCGGTGATGGCGGCCTCGTTGACGGAAGCGACGCCCTCGATGACTTCTCCATCGACGGGAACGAAGTCGCCGGCCTCGACCAGCACCACGTTGCCCTTCCGCAAGCTCGTCGCCGGCACGAGCTCGTAGTTTGCGCCACGCTGCGGCCGAACCAGGCGCTTGGCCTGCAGGTCCCGGCGCGCTTTCCTCAGCGAGGCCGCCTGGGCTTTGCCCCGCCCCTCGGCCATCGCCTCGGCGAAGTTGGCGAAGAGCACGGTGAACCACAGCCAGACGGACACCCAGAAGATGAACCCGGCCGGCGCTTCGCCCTTGCCAACGACCGCCTGAAACCACAACAGCGTGGTCAGGATGGAGCCAACGTAGACGACGAACATGACCGGATTCCGGACCTGACGCTTTGGCGTGAGCTTGCGGAAGGAATCGATCACCGCCTGCCTGACGATCGTCGGATCGAACAGCGAGCGCCCCTTCACCGTGGTGACCATAGCTGTCATCACCTCACTTGGCAGCAATCAAAGCCAGATGCTCGACGATCGGCCCCAGGCCCAGCGCCGGGACAAAGGTGAGCGCGCCCACCAGAAGCACCACGCCGATCAGCAGGCCGACGAAGAGCGGGGTGTGGGTTGGCAGCGTTCCCGGGCCGCTCGGGACAATCTTCTTCCGGGCCAGCGAGCCGGCGATGGCCAGCGTGGGAATCGCGAGCCAGTAACGCGCGAACAGCATGGCGAAGCCCAGCGCGGTGTTGTAGAAGGGCGTGTTCGCGCTCAGGCCGGCGAAGGCGCTGCCGTTGTTGTTGCCGGCCGACGAGAATGCGTACAGGATCTCACTGAAGCCGTGAGCGCCCGGGTTGGCGACGCCGGCCTTGCCGCCCGGCGTGACGACGCCGATGGCCGTGCCGATTAGCACGACCGCGGGCGGAATCAGGATGACCAGCGACGCCATCTTCATCTCGTACGACTCGATCTTCTTGCCGAGGTACTCGGGCGTGCGTCCCACCATGAGCCCGGCAACGAACACCGCGATGATGGCGAAGACGAGCATCCCATAGAGGCCCGAGCCGACGCCGCCGTAGACGACCTCACCGAGCTCCATCAGCCACATCGGGACGAGCCCACCGATCGGGGTGTACGAGTCGTGCATGGAGTTGACCGACCCGTTCGACGCCGAGGTCGTCGCGGTGGCCCACAACGCCGAGTTGGCGATGCCGAAGCGGACCTCCTTGCCTTCCATGTTCCCGCCGGCCTGAAGCGCGCTGGCGGCGTGATCCACGCCCTGCTTCACGAACACGTGGCCGTTCTGTTCGGCAACGAAGCACACCGTGAGGAGCACCACGAAGATGACCGTCATGGCCGCGAGCACGGCCCAGCCCTGGCGCGTGTCCCCCACCATGACGCCGAACGTGTAGCAGAGCGCGGCCGAGATCACGAGGATCCCGAGCAGCTCGAGAAAGTTGGCGAGCGGCGTCGGGTTCTCGAACGGGTGGGCGGAGTTGACGTTGAAAAAACCTCCACCGTTCGTCCCGAGCTGCTTGATCGCGATCTGGGACGCGGCCGGACCGACGGCGATCACCTGCTCGGCCAGCGTCGATTTCTTGGTCTTCGGCTGGTTCTTCTCGTCGAGGACCGGCTTGCCGTCCTTGTCGGTGATCGGCTCGTCGTACTCGGTGGGCTGCACGACTGCCGCCTTGGCGTAGGGGCTGAACGTCTGGACGACGCCCTGCGAGACCAGGATCAGCGCGAGGACGAAGGCGAGCGGCAAGAGGATATAGAGCGTGGTCCGCGTAAGGTCCACCCAGAAGTTGCCCACCGTCGCGCTCGATCGCCGTGCGAATCCACGAATCATCGCCACCAGCACGGCCATGCCCGCCGCCGCCGACACGAAGTTCTGGACCGTGAGGCCCAGCATCTGCGTGAGGTAGCTCATGGTCGTCTCGCCGCCATAGCCCTGCCAGTTCGTGTTCGTCGCGAAGCTCACCGCGGTGTTGAACGACGAATCGGGCGAGACGGCGCCGAGCGCTTGGGGGTTGAGCGGCAACACGCCCTGCAGGCGCTGGAGGGCGTAGACGGCGAGAAGGCCCACCAGGTTGAAGAGGAGCATCGTGGCAGCGTAGGTCTTCCAGCCCATCTCCTCACGGGGCCGGATGCCGGACATCTTATAAATGAGCCGCTCGAGCCAGCCGAAGAGCCGGTCGAGTCCGCATGGCCGGCCTTCGTAGACCCGGGCCATGTACGCCCCCAAGGGCTTGGCCAGCGCGAGCAAGACGGCCACATAGAAGACGAGTTGCACGATGGCATTTCCCGTCATCGAACTTGCCCCCACTGGAACACCGTCGCCACCAGGTACATCGCGAGGGCGAGCACGACGTTGAACACGACGACGCCCACGGTGTAGGCCTTCCAGCCCAGTGGCTTGCCGGGCAGAGGCTTCATCACGAGAAGAGCTCGGGTTTGAGCAGCGCGAGCGTCAGGTAGACGAGCAGGCCAAGCGACACGACTCCGCCGACGATGTAGAGCCACGGCATGCTTGGCTCCTACACGCGCTCACAGAGCTTGACGAGGCCCCATGACAGCCCGAAGAAGAGCACGGCCAAGCCCACGTACAGGACATCCATCGCACCCTCCGATCCCGCCAACATCGTCCTGTCACTCCGAGTGTGTGCCCGGTACCCGTTAAGACGCCGTCAAGACTCCGATCGATGACATTAAAGACGCATAAAAGGAGACGCCTGAACGGCCGTCTTGATCTCGCCTTAACGCCGAACGGCCAGACTTTGACAGCGGCTTGACCTCCTCCAGCCGTTCACTGGAGGCGAGGGGGGAAAGAGCCGTGAAACACGACTGGCGGGATGCGAAGCCGGCGTGGTCGCTCCTGTATGTGATCGTTCTGCTCCAGACGGGCCTGCTCGCCGTCATCGAGGTCTCGATACCGCCCGGCGCATTGCGGACAGCGCTCGAAAGCGTGGTCGTGGTCGCCGGGTTCGGGCTGATGTTGATGTGGCGACGTCTCAACCGGGCTCGGCTCGATGTCGGACGGAACCGGGTATGAAGATCACGAACGCTCCCGTGGGCGCGGTGTTCTCGGGATTGAACCAGCTCCACGGTTGGCGGGGTCGGACGGTGGTCGTCAAGTACGGTGGCGCGGCGATGCAACGCGAGGACTTCAAGACATCGTTCGCGTGGGACATCGTGCGCCTCCATACCGCGGGCGTCCGGCCCGTCGTCGTGCACGGAGGAGGTCCGCAGATCGACGGACTCATGCGGCGCCTCGGCCTGACTCCCCGCTTCATCGGTGGCCTGCGGGTGACCGATGAGGACACGATGGAGTTGGTGCAAATGGTGCTGGTCGGCAAGATCAACAGCGATCTGGTCGGCAGGATCAATCAGCAAGGTGGTCGTGCGATCGGGCTGAGCGGCAAGGACGCCGACCTGATCGTCGCCCATCGCCATGACGCCGATCTCGGACTCGTCGGCGATGTCGACATCGTCAATGCCGATTTGCTCCGGCTCATGCTCGAGAGCGGGCTGATCCCCGTCATCGCCCCGGTCGCCACCGGCCGCGAGGGCGAGACCTACAACGTCAACGCCGATCACGTGGCCGCGGCCGTGGCTGCCGCGCTGAACGCCGCCCTGCTCCTGGAGCTCACGGACGTTCCCGGCGTCCTCGACGGCGACGGACACATCCTCAAGAGCGTCGATCGCTCGAGCCTCGAAGAGCTCGCCCGCAATGGCGCCGTTCACGGGGGCATGCTGCCCAAGATGGATGCGGCCCGCCGCGCACTCGACGCGGGCGTCGCGAGCGTCCGCATCGCCGATGGCCGGCGGCCGCACGCGCTGGTTCTGGCGCTGCTCGCTCCGGGCGGCGTCGGCACGGAAATCGCGGGCTGAGGAGGCCAACACCATGACGATGGTCGAAAAGATCATGCGACGCGATATCGTCGCGGCCCGTGGTGATGACTCGATCGTGAAAGCCTGGCGGTCGATGGTCGAACAGGGCCTCAGCGGCGTTCCGGTGGTGGACGCGAACGGGCAGCTGATCGGCATCGTGACTGAAGGCGACCTCGTCCGTCGTCTGATCCCCCGTCGGACGCCGCGCTGGTGGGATCTCATGTTTCGTGATCGCGAGGCGTTGGCCCGCGACTATCGCAAAGCCGTCGGCATGACCGTGGCGGACGTCATGACGTCGGCGCCTGCCTCGATCGAACCCGACGCATCGGTCGGCGCGGCGGCCGCCCTCATGAACGCCCACGACATCAGTCTGCTGCCCGTCGTCGAGGCAAGCGTCCTCGTTGGAGTCGTGACTCGGGCCGCCGTGATCAACGAGGCGGCGTGGGGATCGGAACCCCGCGAACAGGCGGTATCGGACGACCAGCTCGTTCGGGAGATGCACGAACGCATGGAGCAAGAGCCCTGGCTTTCGGGGCGGAGCATTCACGCTCGCGCTGACCATGGAATTTTGGAGCTCCAGGGCCTGGTCGACAGTCAGGCCGAGCGGGCAGGCGTGGTGGCGATGGCCCGCGCGATTCCCGGGTGCACTCGTGTCGAGGATCACGTGCTGGTACGCGCGGAGGTCCTGGGGCGGAGTTGACGCTTCGCACACGGCGGGGGCTACACTACGGGCCGTGGACGCTCGGCCCGATCCCGACGCGCTCCTGGTGCGGGTCCAGGAAGAAGAGGCGCGGCGGCGCCGTGGCAAGCTGAAGGTG
>Ga0137362_10001992_pt1 | contig 13021 bp, 8 predicted proteins | sample MadtaG_2_FD_104801 | JGI IMG/M metagenome (GOLD analysis project Ga0137362, IMG submission 104801) | Vadose zone soil microbial communities from Angelo Coast Range Reserve, California, USA - Mad1_100_16 metaG | ecosystem: Environmental > Terrestrial > Soil > Vadose zone | place: USA: California... | reverse complement strand
CACAAATTGAAACATCGTGCCAGGTGGTTGAGGTGCTCCCGATGCTTGCTTCATTCCAGAACGTGACCGACGCTTTAGTCTCATTGAATTTGACGGCACTGCTTCCCTTGCACTCCCACAAAATCATCTACGCTGACAGGCCTGGCCTTCGATCAATTGTTGGGAAGTCTTTCCAGAATGAACCGAAGAACTGGCGATTGGACTCAAGGAGTGGTGGTTGGAATTGGCTGATGGCGGCGTTCCTGAGTTGGCCAAGGAAGGGAGAAGCCGCGTGGGGCGATGCCAGGGAGAGTAACTGGTAGCTTGGCGTGATTCTGGATTTCGCCGAAGAGAGCCTTGACGGCGCTGATTTCGGAGGTTGTCGCCATTGCGTAGGTGCACATGTAGTTTTGAATCTGCAGAAAGTTTGCAATCAAGTAAGGACTGCCAAGTGCGATTACGACCGTTTTTTCAGGTGCTTCCGCGAGGATTTTCTTGAGTAGCTCCCCGCTTGGTCCGCGTAGGCCGTAGGAAGTGATGGTTTCCCCATCGACAATGTTTTGCCTTGCGCCTCCATGCACCACATAAGCGGCAACTACTACTTCATCGGCCTCCTTGATGGACTCCAAGACCTGGATGCCGCCTGCATTGGCAGTCCGACGGTCGACATAGAAGACATGTGCGTCTGGGCGACGGGCTTTCAGCTCTTTCTCAAATTCCTGCCCGTTCGTGCTCTCAAGTGACTCGGCGAGTACAACAGCGATCAGGCTGTGTTTTGACTGTGGGTCAGTACCGGGTGCCGTCGTGCTTACTGGCAAAGAACTTACTTTCTGGAGCGGGAGAGTTCGTGCGTTGTTTCTCACTAGCGTGACTGCCTCATCCGCGACATGCTGAGCAAAAGCCATATCTTCGGGCTTCCCGGCGAGTTCTGCGACGTGCTCAAGGTCAACAAAACGGTTCTTATGAAGACCCACAGCGGCTTTCATCAGGAGAATCTTGCGGACGGAATCGTCTATGTGCGATTCTGCGATCTCACCGCTCTTCACCGCATCAATGATCGCGTGGAAGGCACCGTCGAGGTCCGTGGGAACCATGATTACGTCACATCCGGCCTTTACAGCATCCACAGCGGCAAGCGCTGTGGGGCTGCCCTTTTTCGGATCGTAAAGAGTGGTTATGCCCTTCATCTCCAAAGCATCGGTGAGCACGACGCCCTTGAATCCCAATTGGTCTTTCAGAACTCCTGTTACGACCTTCGCAGATATAGTGGCAATTCTGTTTGGATCGGGATCGACTGCGGGGACGCGGGCATGCGCGAGCATGATTGAATCCACACCGGCTTCGATGGCCTTCTTGAATGGCGGGAACTCAAACTTGTCGAAGTGCTCCAGGTCCCCATCAACGGAAGGTATGCCACGATGGGAATCGACGGAGCTATCCCCGTGACCTGGAAAATGCTTGGCCGTGACCAGTAGGCCGTTTTCTTGGGCACCGCGTATGTAGGCGGTGATGAGGTTGCTTACCTGTTCAGGATCTTCGCCAAAGAAGCGGTCGTTAATAACGGGATTGGCCGGATTGCTGTTCACGTCGACAACAGGGGCCAGGGCCCAGTGGATACCGACGGCACGAGCCTCTCGGGCGGTGATCGCACCGAAGCGTTCAACTGTGCCTGAGTCACCGACAGCCCCCCAAGCCATCGGCCACGGGAAAGAAGGGACATCTTTCAAACGCGAAGCGACGCCTCGCTCAACATCCGCCGCAAGAAGCAAAGGCAGCTTGGAATCGCTCTGCATCTGGTTTGAAACCTTCGCCGAATCGAGAGGCGAACTCCTGACGGGGCCAGAATTGTTGAAGTGCATGCCAAAGACGGCAGAGCCGATGTGATACTTCTGGATTTCGTCACGCAAATGCTTGTATTCGAGACTGTCAACGCTCGTGTAGTCGGTGTAATAGCGGACTTGCAACAGTTGTCCGACCTTCTCTTCAAGGGATAATCTTTTCAGGACCTTCTCAACCCATACGCGACCTTCATTGGTCAGCCCCACGGGTTCCGAGGTGTGTGGATGAACTTTTGTGTGAGCAAGGCAAATGTAGATCGAGCATCCGAGTATCAAGATGATCTGCGACCAGGGCTGGCGACCTACTGTCATATGGTCAGACAAATTCACGAAGGCGCTGCCAAACGTGCGCCACCAACTGCTATTGCCGCTAACTACTCAATGACTGTTCGCCCTTCCCCCGTAGTGAGAGCCAACGGCGGTTAATCACTGAGATAGAGTATACTTCTAATAATATACCAAAGCCGATTACCGTCACGAGAAACGGGTGGGCGTCAAAAGCGATAGGTAGCATAGGAACAGAGACTAGGAGGAGCACCAAAGCGACTACTCTTACTCTCAGATCGGGCAAGAAATCGAGGCTGCACAACGCCACAAGAAGAGGAGTGGCCACTATTGCGACCATCAAGAGCCAACTCGGGACAACCTTTGAAGCGTGGAGTGCCCACGACCTCAAGACGCCGCTGACCATTAGAGCGAACCACGCCCCGCCTAGAAGCAGGATGCCGTAAGCAACCCAAAGGCTTTTCCTCATCGTAACGTCTCCGAGCACTCAGCAAGGGATTTGGCGCCTTCATAATCGGCGTATGCCCAGCCCGCAGCATTGAGTCGCTTCGCCCACAGTTTGATACTCGCGGCTGCCTCCGGGACCAACACCTTGGAGTATTTTCCCCAGGCAGTAAACCTTCCGTCCGTGAAATGGTAGACGGTGCCGGCAATCGAGCTCGCTTTGTTCTCTGCTGCTTTGGTTGCAACCTCTCCAACAACGTGGACCGTGGCAGCAGTGCTGAATCCCGGCAGATTCTTTTTCGCGAGGCATTTGTAGTAACCCTTGTCCTGGGCGCGTATTTGCGCAGCACCGAAGCTCTCCCATGAGAACAAGTCGCCGAGGAAAGCGCTCATCCTTTGCCAATCCACCACGCCAGGGCCGGAGAAAGAGTAGCCATGGTCACCGGCAGTAGTGGGATCGCCAGTAGTTGTACCGACCTGCTGCAAGTAGCTAGCGTCCACCCCGACCCGAACTAGCTGCCCATCATCATTAAAATCCTTTTGTGTGACTGTTCCATCGACGAAATAGCCCTCATCGTTATTCCCGCAATCGCCTGGAGTAATAGCCGAGACAGAATCATCGCCATTGAGATAGATGCAGTCGAGCCCAAAGGGGTCTACGAGCCTGAGCGGATTATTAAGCACGTAGGCATAGCGGTTCCAAGACTGAGGATTCACTGGGCTCACGGCGCTTTGCCCCGATGGGTCGGGTGAGGGCCATCGGCCCTCAGTGGAGTATTCACGGTATAGGAAGTCATAGTCGCCCGAAACGGCATCTTGATCCTGGCCAGTGAAGGAAAGATCAGCGGTGCCGCTTTGGGCGTAGGCTTCACCGAAGGGTGCGTACGCAGCTGTGGAGGCGACCGTGCGCGAGGTCGTTGAGGTTAGTCGCGCACTGCCGAGCCAGTCGGAGTGCCTGTAGTGATCCAGACCGCTATTCGCATAGACAGCAGTGGCTCCGCTCGGCAAACGTACAAACGCGTTCTGCAATGTCTGGCCGGTCATTAGAGCGAGTCTTGCACCGTCCGGGGAATAGACAATCTCCGTGTACGCGCCGGAACGGTTCTGCTCGACCGTGCGGTCGAGCGCATCGAAGGTCAATCCAACGTTGTCAATTGTAGTGGAATTGCCGTTGGCATCCCAGGAATACGTATGGTTGCTGTCGTTGGTCACGTTGCCGTTAGCATCGTAGGTTGGCGTGAAATTCCCAGGAAGCGATGTCATTCGGTTTGTGGTGGAGGAGTAGGTCGGTTGGAAGCTGTAGGGGCTGCCAGATTTGTTGATGTTGCCAAACGGGTCGTAAGTGAATGTCTGTGCTGCCGCTGCGCCACAGTTTGCATTCGCCAAGCGAATCATATCATCATATCCGTAATTGCAGGTCTCACTGTCTGTCGTATTGATGAATGGGTCCGTGATCACAAGCTTCTGAAGCGTGGAGTTCGCGTTCCAGGTCAGCGCGCCCGTGTCCGACTGCCCGTTGATACTAAATTGGTACTGCGTCATGCGTAACGTATTCGCATCATAGGCAAAGATGTCAGAGTCGCCAGAGCCAAAGTTCACTTGAGATGGGAGGCTGGCCACGGTATAGGTCGTTCCGGTCACCGGGTTTTGCCCCGTGCCAGCGGTGACCTGCGTTAGTCGTCCCTCTCCATCCAGCCCCACGGTTGACCCAATCGTTCCCCCGTACGTGATGGTGGGCAAGCCTACGAGCTGGCTTAATTGATTAGGCGCGCCGTGTGCCCAATAGGTCTGGGTGATGTGGTAGTAGCCGCCCGAGTTCGGCGTAGATTGATAGACATCGGAGACCTCGCCACGGGCAGTATAAGAAAATCCTTCGTCGGTGATCTTCGTTGAGCAAGGGGAAACACACGTGTAGGCCTCCGCCAACTGAGTCTTGGCATTCGCCATCGCAACACCATTTACTGTAGCTGAATCGTAAACGAAGTATTTGCTTGGCGTGTTCGAGGCGTACGGGCCACTGTAAGTTAAGCTCGTGGGCCGGTGCAGAGCGTCATAGGCGTAACAAGTCGTGTTTCCGACTTGGTCCACGCGCTTGACCAGATCGCCAGAATAAGTGCCGCTACAACCGGTGGCACTGTCGTACGAGTAAGTGATTGGGGCGGGCCCGGAGGAGGGCCCAACCTCAGGATTCGTTTCGGAAGTGAGGCGGCTCAAGCCATCAAACACGTAGCTGCGAGTCTGCTGATTAATCATCGACTGAGCGTTTTGACTAACTCCGGTCAAGTTCCCGAGCGGATCGTAGGTGTGTTTCGTCCAGTAACCGGTTTGAGCAATGCCTTGAGCGCAGTTTCCCGCCGGAGCGCCGGTCGTGCCAGCAGTAACTTCGCACACCGAAGTCAACCGACCGAGCGCATCGTATTCGAGCTGACGCCGCTTTGCGCTCTCACCGGTGGGCGCGGGCCCAACGCTGATGTACGTGTCATTCTGCGTGTAAGTATATGAAGTAGAACCGCCGCCTGCGTCCGTAACTTGAGAAACGCGACTGAAAGCATCGTACGTCGTGGTCGCCGACGGGCAGGAGGGGCCGACAGGACATGTCTGCCCGGGATTACCACTATAGGGGAGGGTAACGCGGCTCACTCTCCCCAGACTGTCGTAATCTGTCTCGACCGAATCGAAAGTCGTCGCCGTGGGTGATTGTCTTTTTTGCTGGATATGCACGCGCCCCAAGCCGTCGAGCGCCGTGAGGCTGTCAACAGTGGAATTGTTGGCATTGAAATTCAAGGTGGATTCCACTTGCGTGGGGCTTAGTGTGCAGGTGCCGGTGCTGTTGCTTAACCGGCCGTAGCAGTAGTTTGTGACCGCGCTAGTTGGGTCAGTAACGGATGCGGGACGCCAGAAGTACGGATCGGTGTAAGAAGTGCTCGTTTGTTTGCTGTTTTCGTCGGTGACCTGCGTTAGAACGGCGCCAGTGCAGTTCCACGTCATCGAATTCGATAAACTAAGGGGTTCGGTCACGCTAGTGGGAAACGCGTTGCCGCAAGTTGACGTGGCATCCGGAAAATTGTACGTCGTGATTGCGCCATTCACGTCCGTGGCCGTCTTGACAGTTCCCGTATCGTAGTAGGTATTTGTCTGATTTAGAGTCGTCGAGCCCTGGACGAGATGCTTGATAGTGGTCGCATTTCCGCGTGAGCCAGTGACGGAGACATGCTGAGGCGTTCCAGATGATGTGGCTGCCGTGGTTTCGTCATAGACGTATGTTGTCTGGCTTTTTGTAACTCCGGCGCCATCCTGCACAGTTACTGTAGCGGGCATGCTGGAAATCGAATTATTCAATGTAGCGTACGTGATCAGGTTCTTTCTAAGGATGGTTGTCGGTGTCCCGCTCGCGTAATCGTAATCGTCCCGCTCGGTCATAAGTCCATAGCCGTTGTACGAATAAACATGCTTGCATTGCAAACCAGTTGAGCCGTACTGCGGGAGTACAGTTCTTTGGGTGATTGGCAAGGAAATAGCTGTGCCCGTGCAGGGTGACGCGGCTCCATTGTAACAAGTATTTGCTGCTTCCAGGAGCGTTCCACTGGTGTGCGAACCCTGATAAGCTTGGCGCAACGTTTCGTAAATGCCCTGGAATTGAATCACAATATCATTGTTCAGAGGATCTGTGATGGTGGTGGTTGACGCAGCGCCGGTGCCTTTTACTTGTGAATACTTCCACACTCCGTCGGGGTTTGTGCGTGTGAGAGTCGCGGTGGACCCGTCACTAAGTATTCCATTGAAGCCGTCGCTGTAAGCGTAGTTGATCTGCCCGCCGGTCGGCAAGGTAATAGAGGCTACCCTGGCCGTCACGCAATAGCCCTGATACGTCCCGCTCAGCGGGGTGCAAGGCCCAATCGGGAGCGTCGAAGGCGTCTGTTCGTAGGCAAGCGTGTATTGAGACCCGTCTGGAAGTTGGACGCTCGTGACGAGTGGCACGCTCGTGCGGCCGTACTCTGTAATCCCTGAGATGCCGAAGTTGGTGGCAACGGTGTATTGCGCGTAATTCGCTTGGAATGCGGCGGGTTGCCCGTTTGGGGCCGTGTAGGTGAACGTCATCGGGCTAGCGGGTGTGCCCGAGCCCGAAACCGTAATTGCGGTGGTCCCGAGTGTATCGGTAAAAACCCCGCTGCTGTTTGCCGTACTCTGATTCCCATTTCGATCTGTTATGGAGAATACCCCCGCCGTTGGTGCGCCAATACTGAACGGTGCCCCTATAGTCGAACCATCCTTGGCAACCACCTTGCCGGAAATAGACTGTTGTCCGCAGCAGGGAGCAGGGTTGACGTCGATGGTGTATCCAGATCCGTCGGCCGCAAGTTCCGAGGTGGTAGTGCTCGGAACCTGTCCGCTCGGAGGGCAAGAGGGGGGACCCGGTGAGGTAAAGTAATTCATGTTGAGGCTGAAGGAATGGGGAACGCTAAAGTTGTCGTGATAGACGAAATTGCTGTATTGCCAATAGTCGTACGAGGACCCACCCATTGGCCCGCACCTTCCCCCCAGCATCTAAGGGTGTTGCGTCCGTGGTTGTACTGGAACTACATTCCGAGCAATCCAATCCTGAAAGTCAGAAGCGATCTCACCCAGAGCTTTCCCCAATTCTTTTTGCAACATGAACGAGCCACTTGGGTCTTCAACAGCATCTACCCATACTCTGTTTCTTAGTGTCCGGTAGACATCCCAAAGTTTCCCCTGCGCGTTCAAGTACTGGCAAAAGAATCGGGCGTATGCCATTTCGAAAGCTGACCCAGGTGGCTCATTAAGCGCAGGGTCGTTTGCGGACAGTGTGAGCAAACGGTAGAGTTTCTCCTCGCTGAGGCTTTCGCGCGGAAGGTATTTTTTTCTCCAGTTTACACCGGCGTTGAACTCTTCGAGACCGCCTCGCCGTACTATATTCCCGCTTTCATACAGCTCTGCCATTCCTTCCGACAGCCACCAAGGTGCATCTTCATAGGAATCGGCATTCATGACGTGGAAAAGCTCATGCGCAAAAGACGTACAATTGGTGGGGTTCTGGCCGCAAATGGCCGCCATCATTCTTGCTTCGGGATCGGAGTACGCAATCGCGTCGTACAAAAACAAGTCATCTTGAATAGAATTATCAACATAATACAAACTAAGTGTATATCGCGCCAGTTCGGAATGTGTACGAGCCACAAACACATGTATGGGTTCGATTTCATAGCGCGGCAGTCCCATCTGTTGTGTAAAGTACTTAAAGTATGGGATCAGAACAGAAGTATCTAGCCGCCGCAAGTATTGTGACGTTGTGCGATGGCCAGTGACTAGGAAAGGGTAGTTGGGTGCGCTGGGATCAATCGGTACCTTAGGAAGATTCTGGCGGCTTCGCAAATATACTGGTTGAGTCCATTCAACTCCTTTTTGGATTTCGCTGTGAATGCCGAACATGTCCTGCTTGACCTCAACCAGTCGGCTTTCACTATTTCCAGATTCGCATCCATCGCGTTGGCTTTCAACAAGTTGTTTCAATTCTGGGTTCAAGCTATCGTTCTTTAGAATTTTATCGAAAAGCTTATACCCTCCGACATTATGCTCACGGCACAAGACCCAAGCGTAGTAATAATCGGCCTTCACGCTGCGAAAGGGAAAGTCTCCCGTGGGCGTCTTCACTACAAGACGTCTTGCCTGCTCAAGATATGCTTTTGCTTGGTCGATGCTCTGGCCTGACAGAAGAATCTTTTCGGCCTTTTCAACTAGCTCGCGGTGTTGCTTTTCAATGGTGGACGCCAGCGAACTTATGACTGTTCCTTGGACGAGCAGCGTAATAAGGGGCAAGACGACCCTACCAAGACTACTTCTCAGGAAACTTAGGCGGTCTAGCCACTCCCTCTCCCGTACTTTGCTTGGCATTTCCTGCTCCCTTTATAGCTTTCGTTTCATTCTCGGCTCCCTCTCCAGCGCCCTCAATCTGTTTGATAACCGTCTCTGTGCCCATGTTTGCCGAAAACTGACTTTTGGTTGAGAGGGCCCAAGCCATCATCATTACTCCGATGATTCCAAGTGCCAGACCGGGCGTCACCCCCTTAAACTTGAACCGCATGCCTAAACCGCCTAATTCAACCGAGTCGTTACCCTTGACACCGGACATCATAGTCGTATAGCCGAGCTTTACAACGCCGTACCCAACTATCAACGCAACTATCTTTATTAGTGTGACAAACACAACAAAGATGGCGTAGTTCCAAGTGATTGCATTGACTTTCGCTACTTGGATGGCCGACTCATCGCCCAATGTGATTCCCGATGTTCCTAAAAGCAGGCAAACACACGAGACGCATCTTAGTAAATACTTAGTGGTTATTTTCGTCTGAGCCTCAGCTGAAAGTTCAAGAATTCGGTCTGTCGCTTTGCCTGAACTCATGGTTGATTTCTGCACCTCGGACCACTGGTTAGTTGTGTGTTTGGCGTCGTTTGCGTTTCAGGTTCATCGCCACTCTCAACTCAACTCGATTCGTTCTTCCTCAGTGACACCAGATTCTTTCTTAATGTTCAGAGTGAAATGGGTAGGAATGCCAAGCATGGAAACCTCCCTTGCTGGTTCCCAAATAGTGTAAGTGAGCATACGCCGAGCCCAACGGGCTGACAAGACCGCTTCACTCCGCGTGCTCCTTTACAACGTCACATGGATTCTTGTCATCTCTCAAACCAATGAACTTCGAATGCCTGAGCCGATCTGCTTCCGTCCATTCCAAAAACTCGATTTGAGCGACGGCCTCCGGGTGAAGCCAGACGCATTCCTTCATTTTCTCCGCAGTCAATTCGTCGCCCCAACGGGATTTGTGGGTATCCGGTAGGTTGACGAAAGGCATCGTGGGCGAGACCAGGTGACGGGTTTTCTCAAAGATCTGGCGGCGTGACGCCGGGACAAAGCCATTGCGGACACGTGCAATATAGACCAAATCCTCGGCACGATATTAGCCACCTATGTAGTCGCTTCAAAGTCGGTCTTCAGGCCAGTTCACTGCGCCGGTATATCGCTTTGCTCGACCGCGAATTGAATTCGGACAACCCGGTTTTTGCGATAGACCGGCACTATCTTCCGCAATGCTGGATCAAAATAGTCACGGAGCATCGGGGGTCGAGCAGATTTGAGGTATCGATCTGGACTACTGGCTAAATCCCCCGCGGCCACAAGGTCTAACTCCTCCCGTCTAGTTACTCGTTGGATTAAACAAGGAATTTTGGTAATTCCGAGATCACGAAGAGCATAGGCACGATGACTGCCGTTTCCCAGAACCAATCGATTCTCCACATGGAGAACATTAAGGAAGTTTGAACCGTAACCGATAGCTATCCCCAATATCGCCACAGGACGGCCCGTCGAGTCCCAGGACTGTACTTTCTGAGGTTGTACGATTTGAGCCTCAATAAACCTAAAGTCGGTTGAAGTTGATAGCATGGTGTACATATTCAGGGTGTTCTGCATGATCTGGAACTGTGGCTGCTCCGGCTGCAGTGGCAGGGCAAAACGAAAAATAGCCTCAGGAGACGGCATTGGGCCTAGGCGACGTTTTAGCTCGTCAATATATGAGAGATTTATGAATTTCTGGAAAACTACAACTCGATTCAAATCGATAACCGCTACATCAGTGGGTACGAAGCGATAAGCGCGCTTGTAAACAGGGTCTGTTACGACCGCAGTTGCAAGTGGACCCAGGGCTTCCGCGAGTGCGGTAATGGGTGGATTATCTGATGCGCCCCCCTCATCTTTTTCGAGTTTGAGCACATGGTCGTTCGCAGCACGCCACTCTGCAGTCAGATTACCGAGGTCAACGTTTTGGCCGTCGACCGCCATGGTCCGGATAAAGCCCAGAAGCTCCCCGATAGGTGGTCGACCAATTAAGAAGACGTGAGGATCTGACGCGACGGCCAAGTCCGGTCTGCTGCTCATGTAGCCACCTGTCCTTTGTTGACGCTATTCTATAGTCTGTACTGTACCGTAAATGTATCATCGCCTATATCAGATGGATTTGGAAAACACAACTCGAAGAGTTAGATTACCCGTGGCATGAAGAGCTGCTGCGTTCATTTCGTGGACAGAAACACCGAGAACTTCTTTCGAAGTCGCATGGAGCACACTGGGAAAATGTCGTGATGTAAGAACGCGACTTACTTCGCCGATTTTGGCCCGACCATGAGAAGGCTACTGACTTGCTGCCATAGGATCAATCTACACGGGGGATAGGGGATAGGAGGGATCGAAACTGCCCCCTCCCTTTACTGGCCAAACAAGGCTGTCAGCCCGCCGAAGCAATTTCCTGCTGGCAAACCCGGAATTGTGCAAAGCGCGTGCAATCGCCATTTCAACTTGAGCGCATGCTGTGACTTACGGATGAAGAACGGTTCGGAGAACCTAAGTTCAACGTTGACGGGGATCGTTGGCCTTGGCAGATCCAGTTATCCCAACTTACAGGATTTAGTCGAGGTGAGCACTTCCAGAGGCTACAAGGCGGTTCAGAAGTGGTCGCAGATGGGCGTATGCAATCGGGGCAAGTCTGCTCGCCCATAATTCTGCCGTCAATATGCAATAGATTATACAGTTCGGTCAGTCGCCCTCTTCCTAAATACTTTGCTATCAGTGAAATGCGGCTGGCAAGGGAATTGCTCCATTGGTTCTCCCAAGTGCGGTTCGTTTCGCAAAGGGGATTCGACTCATGGGAATTAGTTTTCGGGCAGTGGGAATCGCAGTCGGCGTTTTGATGGCGTTTATGGTCCTGCCTGCGAAGGCGGACACTTGGCACGTCACCGGGCAGACCGACGCGGCTGCATGCGCTGCGGTTCCAGGGTGGTGCGGCGACGTCACGTTCGCTCTCGATCTTACGACGGAGGGACCGTTCATCATACTCCAAAACGGTGGCGTCCATAGTATGTTCTCGCTTCTTGACATGGTGTCCGGCCAGATAAACGGAGTGTCTGTGTCTTGCGTGAAGGCTACGCCGTCGCCAATGTGCGGGGACTTGCTGTTTAATAGAGACTACTCTGCTTCGCCGATACCCGATGGCAATGTAGTGTTCAGTAGCGGGGGTATTCTAGTTGGGTTGCATGGAGGTACAGAGTCGAGTGTTGCGCTTCCATCATACAGCTCTGTAGCAGTAACTATTGGTGATACCGGCGCGTACACGACTTGGGATATCGTCCAGACGCCGGAGCCCTCGGCGCTTCTGCTTATCAGCGTCGGCCTGATCGGTTTCTTGGCGATCGGGATACGAAGGTTTAGCAGGTAACGCCCGTGAAGCGTCGAGTTCAATCGCCTGGTAGAAAACGAACACAGAGGCGATTGTAGGCGTTCTCTCGCCACCCAAGCCGGGATGATCCGATCCCGGCAGAAGTCGCTTTCCCCTTGGACGCCTGCGGAAGTTTCCCGCCCATTTCACACGGCAGCAGGCTATTCTCTGTGCCAAAAACAACGGGAGGGGTTTTCGAGCCACCAGAATCGCGTGTTTTGCAAAGGATGTGCAATCGCAATTCAAAACTCCTCCCTTCCAATCACTTACAGGTGAGCAACGGTTTGGGCAACCGATGTTCATCGGCCGTCAGATTTAGCGGCTGCTCTTTTCTTCCGCTGGCCATTTCTCGTCAATCATATCCAGAATATGCGCTGCGCGTTCCATAGATTTTTTCGTATAGACCTCGGCCCAAAAATCCAAAGCCATGTTTGGTTGGAGCGATGTGGACGAGCACGACCGCAGTGGGAACGAGTTGTCCTTAGAGCAAGGCTTCCGGCTGTTGTTAGCCTACACGCTGAGGAGTGGCGTTAAGATTTGGATAATCACAGAGGCGGACAGAAGCAGCACCGCAGGTTCTGCTCCCGGAGGAATCAATTAAGATGAGGAAAATGGTCGCGACCTGCGTGGTCCTGTTGATAGTGGTTCCCGCGCATAGCTCGGGACAGAAGCCAGTGAAGCACTCGGCTACGTTTTCTTGCCCAGACAGCAACGCGGCCGTCGCCTGTGCCTCCTATGCCGAGAACAAAGACGAGCTAGGTTACAACGAGTTCGTTTGCTTTCGGGAGGGTGTGGACCAGTACGTCAAAATTGTGATGGGCTTACAGCCAACCCCTTGGACCTGGGACTCAACGACGAAGACCGCAACTCAGGACTCCGTGGCTGTCATAGCTTGGGTGATGGATCATGGCCTTGAAAATTCGCGCTACACTCCCAGCCTGGTGGCTGTGGGAACGTGGCGGACCAATTTCATGGGCGGGTACCACTTTGATGAAACAGAGGGTAAAGTAACTGCGACTTATGGAAAATCGGCTATGGGTTTGAAACAGGTCTATAAAAACACTCAAGACAAAGAAGTCACCTATGAACTCGCAGTTGCCGGAGACACGGGTCGGTTTAGAGAGACATGGCACCTACCGAATAATGTTGTGGATGAACACTTCGGACGTTGTGTCGCAGGTCCAGCCCAAT
>Ga0137362_10001990_pt1 | contig 13023 bp, 15 predicted proteins | sample MadtaG_2_FD_104801 | JGI IMG/M metagenome (GOLD analysis project Ga0137362, IMG submission 104801) | Vadose zone soil microbial communities from Angelo Coast Range Reserve, California, USA - Mad1_100_16 metaG | ecosystem: Environmental > Terrestrial > Soil > Vadose zone | place: USA: California... | reverse complement strand
TGGAAAGAGAATTGACGCGAGTCAGTGCTCGCATTCAGCGATTCGCGGACATGTTTTGGATTTCGTTTCATGAAGGGCGTGGGTTGGAAGGAAGATTTGCACTGACGCGGGATTACAGAACCGCGAGCGGTAGCGACCGGCCCAGTTCGGCAAAATCGAGTCTCGACAGTGACCAGAGAGAGCAGGCGGGGACGCCTGCGTACCCAAGCGATGCGCTCGATAACGCGCTCAATCGTCTGGAAACGACTCTCGACGCACTGAAAGATGCGCCCGCCGATGCCGAGAACATCATTAGGCGAACGCGACAACTTCGTTTCGATCTCAACTTCATCATCAAAGGCGATGACAAGAGCTTTGTCTATTGGCTTGAGCGCCGGGGACGAGGGGTCTTCCTGCGCGCCTCGCCGATCGATGTCTCGGGTTTGCTGCAAGACAAGCTGTTCGAGAAAGTGCCGACCGTGATTCTCACTTCCGCAACCCTGTCCAGCGCCGGCAACTTTCGATTTATTCGCGAACGGCTCGGACTTGATGAAGCCGAAGAGATGATCGCCGAATCGATCTTCGATTTCGAGAATCAAGCCGTGCTCTATCTGCCGCCGCGGATGCCTGACCCGCGTTCGCCACAATGGGCGCGCGCCGCCGCGGATGAAGTGATCAAGATTGTGAATGCTACTGAAGGTCGTGCCTTTGTGTTGTCGACAAGTTTTGCGGGAATGAATGAGCTATACGAGCGCGTGGCGCCGCAGATTGATTATCCGTCTTTTCTGCAAGGCAGCACTTCAAAGGGCGCGTTGCTGAAGAAGTTTCGTTCGACGCCGAACGCCGTGTTGTTCGCGACCGCGAGTTTCTGGCAAGGAGTTGACGTGCGCGGCGAGCAATTGTCGTGCGTGATCATAGACAAGCTGCCGTTTGCGGTTCCCAGCGATCCAATCGTCGCGGCTCGACAACGTAACATTGAAGAGCAAGGGGGTTCGAGCTTTTACGAATACAGCGTGCCGCAAGCGATCATCTCTTTGAAGCAGGGACTCGGTCGCCTGATTCGCAGCACCACGGATCGCGGCGTGCTGGCGGTTCTCGATCCGCGCCTGCGGACGAAGATTTATGGGCAAACATTTTTGCAGAGTTTACCGCCGTGTCGGATAACTTCAGACATCGAGCAGTTACGGTGTGTCTTTAACGATCAGGTTTCAAGTTTCAAGTTTCAGGTTTCAAGTTCGTAGGCGCGTCGTCGCCAGTGAATATCCGTCCCAACTTGAAACTTTAAACCTGAAACCTGAAACTATTATTCATGCCCGGACAATTTGAAGTCATGATTGAACGTAACTTCTCCAGCGCGCATCAACTGCGCGGCTACAAGGGGAAGTGCGAGAATCTACACGGCCACAATTACAAAATCGAGATTTACGCGCGCGGGCGCGAGTTAAATAACGTTGGGCTGCTGGTAGATTTTGTGGAGTTAAAAGAAGCGGCGGACGATCTGGTGGCGTATCTCGATCATAAGAATTTGAACGAACTCGAGCCGTTTGTGACGGAGCAGAACCCTTCGGCAGAGAATGTCGCGCGGTTCATACTGAAGAGGTTGGCAGCGAGAATCGATGACGATCGCGTACGGATTTATAAGGTGCGTTGCTTTGAGACGCCGACGAGTGTGGCAACTTACGAGATTGTGTGATAGCTCGCTCTCCAAACTCCCTCTCCCAAAGGGAGGGAATTTAGCCTTACGCTAGCTCAGCGAGATACTCCAAGTACAGTTCCCGATCGCGGTCAGTCATTTCGCTGATGCGGGCGCCAATCAAATATCCTTCATTAAGCTTTTGATACCGAACGGGCGTGGCTTGGATCTCTATCGATAGACCATTCGGCAAATCCAGCTCAATGGCCATCGAGCCCTCTGCTCCCAAAAGGTATTGCTCGTCGATGTTCTGCGCGTGCAGCACCACGGCGAGTCCCAGCGCGCTCAGATTTTGCGTGTGTCCGGCCACCGCGCGCAAGTGTTGCACGCCGCTATTGCTGGTTTCAGCGTCGCGCATGAGGACGCTGAATTCCAGGCGAGCTTCCAGATTCGCATTGAGCCTGGGAGATTGGCGGCGTTCTTCCGGATTAGAAGGCAAGGTCGGATCCCCTTTGTTCGATGATTAGTTTTGACTGACGCTTTCCAGGCCGATCTTATACTTCTTTATCTTGCTGTAAAGGCGAGGACGATAAATGCCAAGCAGGTTGGCGGCCTTTTGTTTGTTTCCGCCGGTGCGCTGCAAGGTGCGCTCGATGACGAACTTCTCGATATCTTCGAGAGTCATGTTGGGCGGCACGTCCCAAGCGAAAGCAGGCGCGGCATTCGTTACGCCGCTTCCGTTATCGAAAGGCAAGTCGACCGGCTCGATGCGATCGCCTTTTGCCAACAACACGGCGCGTTCGATCACGTTTTGCAGTTCGCGCACATTACCTGGCCACGGGTGCCCAAACAACCTCTGGTATGCCGACTGCGATACTCCTCCGATTGGCCGATCGTATTTCTGGGCATACAGCTTCAAAAAGTGATCCGTGAGCAATTGAATGTCTTCCATTCGCTCGCGTAATGGCGGCACATGAATCGTAATAGTGGAAATGCGATAGAAGAGATCGTCGCGCAGCAACCCGTCGCGAATCGCGTCTGCCGGCAGTCGGTTGGTCGAGGTTATCAAACGAAAATCCACCGGATAGCTTTTCTCCGAACCGATCTTGCGACAGGTGCGCTCTTGCAGCACGCGAAGGAGTTTCGGCTGGAGTTCTATCGGCATCTCGGCGATTTCGTCCAGCATTAACGAGCCACCCGCGGCGTGTTGGACCAATCCCTCTTTATCGGCGTGCGCCCCGGTAAACGCGCCCTTAGTATGGCCGAATAACTCCGACTCGATTAGTTCCTTCGGTAACGCTGCGCAATTGACTTTGATGAATGGTTTCTTGGCGCGCAGCGAATTGTAATGAATCGCATTCGCAATCAATTCCTTTCCGGTGCCCGATTCGCCCACGATTAAAACGTTAGCATCAGACTTCGCCACCGATTCGATAGTTTCGTAGATCGTCTGCATCTGCTTTGACGATCCGATGATGTTGAAGTACTCAGCACGCGTGGAAAGCTGGCGCAGCATGTTTGCCGTCTCGGCCATCAATTCGCGACGCTCCAAAGCCTTCTCGACCAGCGGCGACAATTCTTCAAAGTCGAAAGGTTTCTCGACGAAATAGAACGCGCCGGCTTTAGTAGCCTCAACCGCCGTTTGCACCGAACCATAACCGGTAACGACGATGACTTCGGTGGTCGGTCTTGCGTCCTTCATGTGCCGCAGCAATGTCAGACCGTCCATGTCCGGAAGTTGCAAATCGCAAATCACGAGATGATGGGCGCCGCCGTCGAACAAGTCTATGGCTTGGGCGCCCGTGGCTGCCGTATCGACCGCGTATCCTTCTTCCTCGAGGTGTCGGCGCAAAGAATCGCTCATCATTGGCTCATCATCTATGACCAGGATGCGAATATCTTGAGCTTTGCTTTTGTTCATTTGATTTCAACGCGTCAGAAGCCCGACCGTGAGGGAGGGCTCTGGTTAGCTGGGCCTAACCTGCCCTCCCTCACGGTCGGGCTTTTGACACGCACAGTAGTCGCGGTGATGCATAATCAATCAGATAAAGGCAGCCAGGCGCGAATCGCGTCTGAGCTAAATTCGATTCGGCCCCCGTGCGCCTCGATGATCCTTGTAGCCAGCGCGGCGTGCACGGACTCATATTTGTGATCCGAACCGAAAGGATGGCTGCGATTGTCGAACTCAGCGCGCCATTCAACCATCGCTTCGGGCGAAGTCGTCACGCCCGATCGATTCAGATGGACGGTAATTTGATTTCGATCTCTCGAACTACTATGGCTGACAGCGTGCTGGGTCAAGAATCGAAACGCTTCCGATAGCGCGTCGGGATCGAACTCACCATTAAACGCCGGCTCTAAGGCTTCGCTGTTCGACGACAGCGCCGCCTCGAGAATTATTTTCCGCAGATTTGCACGCCGCCGACGGAGTTCGACGGGCCTCGAATAACGAACCAAGGTCGTCATCTCCCGCGCCGCTCGGTCCAACCCGTCGATCAATTTCGCTAGTATTTCGCGTTCTTCGGAAGGTCGATTCTCGCTATCGAATCTCTTCCGCAGAAATGTGGCGTACAATTTGATTCCGTTCAGTTGGTTCTTTAGATCGTGAACGATTTGCAGCGTCGCTCGGCCCAAATCTTCCAGCTCGCTGGTGTCTATGGCTTTTGCGGTTGCGGGCGTCATGGCTTCAATCGATTGTTAAAATTGCATCCTAGGCGTAGACATGTACGAATTGAACTCAATTAGTTCACCTTTTTATGTCGCGTTTCCATGCGATATGATAGCAGAAGCTAATCAGCGTACGCTAGTAATGCGCGGGTGGCTTCTGCTAATGTGAGTCTACGCGGAGTAACGGATGGCGATGGCACACCGAAAGACTCTTTTCCTGCTGGTCGAAGATTTCGAGGACAGCCGCTTCATGATGAGGCGGCTGTTAGAGATGGCTGGTTATCGCGTAGTCGAAGCAACGGATGGTGAAGAAGCGGTGACGATGGCGTTGAAGGAGAAGCCGCAGCTTATCCTGATGGATTTGAGTCTCCCAAAACTCGATGGACTAGCAGCGACCAGAAAAATTCGCGGGCACCGAGCTTCGGCGAAGATTCCCATAGTTGCGGTATCAGCGCACGACTCGCCACAATCACGCGACGAAGCGCTTGCTGCCGGATGCAACGAATATGTGACCAAGCCGATCGACTTTGAGCATTTGAATTCTGTCGTAACTCGCCTACTTCACTGATGCGCAGCCACCCTCACTTGAATGGTTGAGTGTCTGGGAATCACTCGCCTGAGTGTTCTATTAAGATTACCCAGCGTAGTTTCCGCACGTGTATCAGAAGCCATTGTGAGCTTATAGAAGCTGGCACATCAATTGATCAATGTTTCAGAGATTATGCCACGCCAAGCCCTCTTATCCCGGAAAGATCTTGCGCGTTTGAACGAGGCGGAGATGAACGGCGGAATGGAAATTCCTCATAATCAAGTACGACTTGAAGAGAGAGTGCTGCACGCAGACCGCGCCGAGACAGAGTTTGTCAAAGCAATGACTCACGAATTACGCACCCCACTGAATGTGGTCATTGGCCTGTGCCAATTCCTAAAGCGCGACCGCAAGACGCCGCTCCAGCCAATGCAACTTGACGCCGTGGATCGCATGGAGCGCAACGCGAGGTCGCTGCTGCTGACTGTGAATCACTTGATCGGATGTTTGCGCAGCGGTCACTTCGAGTGAAGTCGGTTGATTTCCAGAAGTTTCTTTTCAAACATGAATGAAACCAACCTTGGTGGCTTGTTCCGATCTTCTTCGTGCCACCATTCCTTCATGCTTTGCAGCGAAAACCCATGATCATTAGCCGCGTCCGTGAAATCCGTCAGATGATGGACGAAGGCTTCGATTGCGGTCATTTTCCCATTTCGCCGGAAACTCGCTTGCTTACCCTCGTACTGCCGAGTGGGATGCAGTTCGCAAAGGAAGAATCGCCCTTGAGTAACCAGGACCCGAAACGCTTCCGCGAAGATGAAAGAGAGATCGCGAATGTGTTCAAGCACCAGATTGCAAACGATTAAATCATAAGACTCACTTTCGCACGGCCAGGGCCCAGTAAGGTCAGCCACTTCGAAACTTACGTTATCTAATCGCAATTTATCTTTGGCTCGCTCAATCATGTTCGGCGAAAAATCGATCGCGCAGATCCGCTCGCCAATCTCAGCCAGCAGCGCAGTATTCTTACCCGTTCCGCAGCCAAGTTCTAAGACGGACTTGCAGTGCAGATTTGCCAAAGTATTCTTAGTGACCGCTTGATCGAGATCGCGCGTGAGGTTTCGATCCAGATCGTAGGTTGCCGACCAATCAGAATAAGCTTGACGGATGCTCATGAATCAGAAGCAGGCAACTGATTTGCCTCTAGCGCGGCGTATACGCGGGAAGCTCCCTGATCGAACCTGGCGAGAAAATCCACGGCGGCATCTCGAACTTGATTCTGCTGACGCGCCCGCTTTCGACATTCACATTGATCGTATTCGCGCCGCACTGGTCCATAAAGAGATAGCCGAAGAAGATTGTCACCGTGTGCATTCCAGCTTGCGTGGGAAAGTAATGGACACCCCAAGGTCTCTGGGTAACGACGCCGTCGATAACTATCGTGGGCGTGCAGAGGTACAACAGGAATGATAGGGGAAAGAACCCCGTCTCTATAGATATGCCGGTCCAGGATTGTGTTTCCATCCGCAGCGCTCCTTCCAATCTTTACTTTTGTCCCATTCCTTTTTACTTTTGCCTGGGATGATTCGTCAATGGCAACTGGCGCGACGCTCTCTGGCTTATGGCGAACGGACACTCGTCATGGGCGTGCTCAATGTTACGCCGGACAGCTTTAGCGATGGGGGACAATTCTTTTCGCCGGAGCGCGCGGTTGCTCACGCAGAGCAAATGATCAATGAAGGCGCAGACCTCATTGACATTGGCGGCGAATCGACGAGACCGGGCTCGGAATTTGTGACCGAAGAAGAAGAATTGCGGCGAGTGATTCCGGTGATCGAACGGCTGGCTGGGATTTCATCTGTTCCGATCTCGATCGATACGACCAAATCTTCTGTCGCGCGCGCGGCCCTGGAAGCGGGTGCGGAGATCGTCAACGATATCTCAGGCCTTCGTTTCGATCCTCAGATCGCCGACGAAGTTGCAAACGCGAAGGCGGGGCTCATCCTGATGCACTCGCGTGGAACTCCAAAGACGATGCAACAGTTGCCGCCGGCCGACAACCTTTTGAAGGAAGTAATCGACGGTCTACGCGAAAGCGTCTCGCTCACCCAACAGCGCGGCGTTGCGTCGCAAAGCATCGCAATCGATCCCGGAATCGGCTTTGGCAAGACCGCGGAACAGAATCTTGAATTGATCGCTAATCTCGATCAAATCGCCCGGGCATTGGAAAACTTTCCGATCTTGATCGGTACCTCGCGAAAATCCTTCATCGGAAAGCTTCTTGATAGCGCTCCCGCGGACCAACGTCTTCACGGAACAATCGCGAGCACGGTCGTTGCGGCGATGAACGGGGCTCACATCGTGAGAGTTCACGATGTGAAGGCGGCAGTTGATGCCGTGCGAATTGTGGATGCAATCGCTCGCGCTAGACGAGAAAGCTAAAAGCCGCCTTCATCCGCCGATGGCCCATAGATCGAAGGCACCGGCACGTCCAGCAAACGCAAGTACACTCCAAGCTGCGCACGATGGTGAATTAAATGATTCATCACAAAGCTGCGCATGACTGCCGCGCGCGGCATCGTGAAGATTTTGTTGCCACCGTTAAGCAGCGACCATGGTCCCAGCCATTTTTCATCACTCGCACCTTCCAATGCCGCTCGCGCATTGGCGACGTTCTTGTCGAAGGCTGCGAGCAATTCGCTGCGTGACTTTGCTTCTTCCAGACGAAATGGGGGAGCGCCCGGCGGCGCGAAGTCCAATTCGTCCTGTTCAAAAGTGTTCTTGACCCAACTGGGAATGTTGCCCAAGTGAGTTGTCAGCCCGCCCAGCGAAGTTGATTTCACATGCGGCTTCCACGCGAGCTGGTCTTCGGGAACGCGTTCCAAAGTCTTGCGCGTGTTCGCCATTTCCTGATCGAATTCCGGCAAAATCATTTCACTAAAGCTCATAGTTCCTCCACGTTTAGTTCTTGCCGCTGAGATATCTCGACGGCAGCGGATTCTTGTCATCTTCACCCTGCCAGAAGATCGTTACGATCCACCAGCGCTTCCCATCGTTCATCAATTGAATGCTGTTGATGCCGCGCTGGAACGGCTGCGCATCGTCTTTCGCGTGACGTGATTCGTAGGTGCTGAAAATGTGCGCGATGTTTCCGAATTGTTCGGTGCGTCGTGAAATCTCGCGCTCGAAAAAACCATTCTTCTCGATCAATGGAGCGGAGCGTTGGACGTAATCGTCCGGGGACAATACGCGCGATCCTACTTCACCAGTCTGAAGGCGGCGGGTTGGGATCAAGCGCGCGCCGGGAATGAAGAGCGAGCGGAAACGATCCCAGTTGCGCGCTCCCGACGGGCCGGAGATTACGTCGTAGAGCGCGGCGATCATTGAATCGATCGAAGCAACATCCATTGGGTTCGCGGCTGGAGTTGACGGCACAGCTTGCGCGGGCGTCGACGACGGCGTTGGTGTTGGAGTTTGTGCACGCGCGGTCAGACTCATCGTAAGCGCGAGGGCAATTGATGAAAGTAGAAATAAGCTCAATCGCTTCATTGTGTATCTCCGTTCTTGTTGTGTTGAGGGCAGACGATTAAAACATGCGTGTGGGCCGACTGGCAAAGCCATTCGCTTTGCACACCCCAAGGAGGGATGCATGCGCGCACAGCGACACAGTATCCCTGCGCAGTCAGTTTCAAGTTCCAGCTGTGATTTGCCGTTCCCTTAAACCGGCAACCTAAAGGCTGAACTCTGAACCGTGGCTGCGAGGGTTGAGAGTTCAACCTTTAGGTTGTGTCCATTAACAAGGAAACAAATCAAAAGACGAAACGCAAACTCCTCGCTCAGCGCGCTCAGCTTTGCTGAACGCTGGCGACATGGTATCTAAGATAGAAATGTCCACCGAAGTAAAAGTTGAACCCGAACGGAGTCGCAGTGTCGGCGGAATGTTTCGCGCGCTGCGGCATCGCAATTTTCTGCTTTTTTGGTCGGGTGCTTTTCTTTCCAACACCGGCACCTGGATGCAAGCGGTGGCCCAGGGCTGGTTGGTCTTTGAACTATCGAACTCGCCTTTCTGGCTCGGCGTCGACGGATTCATGTCAACTGCGCCGGGATTGGTTCTGACATTGGCCGGCGGAGTCTTTGCGGACTTGATCGATCGCCGAAAACTTTTGATTTATACCCAGGTAGTAGCCGGCATCGCAGCCTTAACATTAGGAGTTCTGGTCCTTACGCAGGTCGTACAAGTGTGGATGATCCTGGTGCTCTCGTTTGTCACTGGGTGTTGCATGTCTATCGCCGGGCCGTCGTACATGGCTTTAGTATTCGACCTCGTGGGCCGTGAAGACCTGGCGAATGCAATCGCCTTGAATTCCACTCAGTTTCAACTCGCGCGCGTGTTAGGGCCCGTCTTCGCCGGCGTGGGGTTCAGATTGTTTGGTTTGGCCGGCTGCTTCTTTGCTAACGGCCTTTCGTTTGCGGCGGTTGTGATTGGGCTGGCGATGGTTCGTTTTGATCGACCAGAGAAAGCCAGCGCCGCGCCGGATCGGTCGCTGAGAGACAAACGCGCATTCATTCAGGATTTAACGGAAGGATTCCGCTACGTCGCAACTCGGCCAAGGGTCTCGATGCTGTTGATGATTTCCGCGGTCACAAGTTTGTTTGGCGCGCCATATCTTTCCATGACTCCGGTGTTTGCGCGCGACATCTTTCATTTGGGAGAGACGGGATTGGCCGTGCTGATGGGAACAGCGGGGGCGGGCGCGTTATTCGGGGCGCTGTTTCTGGCTTATCTGGGAGACTTCCGTCACAAAGGATGGTTCGTGCTGGGCGGTGATTTGGGCTTTGCCCTGTGCCTGATATGCTTTTCACTTTCGACGCTCTTGCCCGTGTCGCTGATTTTTCTTTTCGCGCTCGGCTTTGCAATCGTATGCGCGGTTGCGGTCACCAACACGCTGTTGCAGAAATTAGTTAAGGACGAAATGCGCGGGCGCGTGATGAGCATGTTCATGCTCTCGTTCATTGGCGCCATGCCCATTGGAAACTTGATTGCGGGCGCGGCGTCACATCGCTTCGGTGTCCAGCATACTTTGGCCGTAGGCGGATTGATCATCGCGATGTTCGTAGCGGTGCTGACGCTACGACGGCCAGACTTGCGCGACCTGTGACTGATGCCGTGGGACGCGTCTCGGTTTTTGTCAAAACTGAGGATGATATGTAAGACTCCTCTCGGATGCGCAGGATGCAACGCAAACGGAAGGAAAAGGTGACGCTCGCGATGGCCGTGATTTTGCTTGCGGCGGCAGTTTCTATTGCTCAGAGCGGATGGAGCAGCAAGCGGATCGGCTCGGGCGGCAAGGACCTGAACGCCGTTTACTTCATCGATTCGAAAGAGGGCTGGGTTGCAGGTGATGGTGGGTTCGTCAGCCACACCCAGGATGGTGGCGCCACGTGGGTCGAGCGGCCCATCGGCACCGAGCACTCCATCAACGACATTTATTTCGTCGGCAAGAATTCGGGGTTCGTCCTCGCGGGCGGAAGTATCTTTGCGACCGATGACGGTGGTCACACCTGGAGAGAATCGTATAAGTTTTCGCCGTCGGAATTCGCAGGCGCCACACCCGAACTATATAGCCTCCGCTTCAATGGGAAGAAGCGCGGATGGGTAGTTGGCTCAGCCAGTCGCGGCGACGTGGTCGTGAATAGCATTCTGGCTTTCACCAGGGACGGCGGAGCTAACTGGCAAGTCTTGCGCGCGCCGACGAAGCAAGAACTGATTCACATAGATTTTGTCGATGAAAAACGCGGATGGATCGTCGGCGCCAATGGCGCGATCCTGCACACTGATGACGCCGGCGAGACCTGGAGCAGACAGAAGTCCGACGTCACCGTAACGCTCTATCACGTAGACTTTCGTAACGAGAAGCAGGGGTGGACAGTCGGCGAACGCGGCACGATCTTGACTACCAACAATGGTGGCGCGGTCTGGTCGAAGGTTACGGCGCCAGTGAGCGCTACGCTGCTGAGCGTCCAGTTCGTCAACGACAGCGAAGGTTGGATCGTGGGACGCGGCGGTATAATTTTGCGCTCGGGCGATGGCGGTCGTGTGTGGGTGGAGCAGGAAAGCAACACCAAGCGGAATCTGTACGCGCTCTTCATGACGAAGAAGAGCGGTTGGGCAGTCGGCGGTGATGGATTGATCTTGAGATACGAGCGATAAGTCATCATAGCTAATCATGGGAGTACTAGAGCGTCTGAAGCAGAAACTTGGAATCGCAAGCCCCGACGCTGGCCGCCATCCTATTCGCGTCTTCCTGCTCGAGGATGACGAGCGTCGTTGCGAGTGGTTCGCGAAACGCTTCAAAGGCGATCAACTCGACATGGCCTGCGATGTGGCGCAAGCGAAAGAGCTGCTGGAATCCCGGACCTACGACACGATCTTTCTCGATCACGATCTAATGCCTGAGCATTACGGCGCGGAAACCCCTGACGATGAGCGCACCGGTTATGCAATTGCTTCGTTTCTGGCGTCACGGCCGGAACTTCAGCGCGCAGCGACGATCATGGTGCACAGCTTTAACACTGACGGCGCGATGCGCATGGTTGAAGAATTGCGGCGCGCGGGAAGACAAGCCGATTACATTCCATTTCATTTTCTGGAAGAGCGCATAAGAAACTTCTGGCCGCGATAGGGTGGTGAATGGTGAATAGTAAATCGTTAATGGTAATCGACTAACACCCCGAGTCTTACCATTTAGCCTATCAATCGTCCGTGAATGACGTTCCTCTGCGCCGCGCAACTCTTCCAGACCTCAGAGACTGCGTAGGCTTCCCTCTAATCTGAATCTGACATCGCCATTGTAACCAAAGGAATTGAAGGTTGGTGCCGAGGGTGGGAGTCGAACCCACACGACCTTACGGTCAACGGATTTTAAGTCTGTTGCGCGGCTACTCACCTCATTCTACTGCGCGCTACCAAGCAGTATTTACCAACGCTATCAGACCCTACAACTTCAAGTTGACTCTAAGTCGAGCACTTTTTTTGCGGCTTGATATAGAGCGAAAATCCAACGATCTCCCGTATGAAATTTGACATGGAAGAGCGATGGTTGAATGACTTAGAATGCAGGCATGGCACATCTAACTATTTCTGAGGTCGCGCGCACCTTCGGGTTGCGGCCATCTGCGATTCGCTATTACGAGCAAGTTGGAATTCTTCCCGAGGCGTTACGCACCAGCGGGCAGAGACGTTACGACGGATCGGTGCTGCGCCGTCTGGCGGTGATTCAACGCGCGCAGCACACGGGCTTCACGCTGGATGAGATTAAGGAACTCTTCTTTGGATTTGAGCCAGGCACGCTACCGTCCAAACGCTGGCAGGAGATGTCACAGCGTAAGCTGGCCGAACTCGAAGCGTTAGTCGATCAGATCAAGACGATGCAGCGCTTGCTCGAGCGAATACAAAACTGCCGCTGCGATGCGCTGGATGAATGTGGTAAGAGGCTGCTACTCCAGGGACGTACTGAAGTCAGTGTGAAGGATCTTCGGGCCAAGGCAGCAATTCTGAATCGGTCTGCAAAGCAAAAGCCGCGCAGAAGAGAATGAGTCGGCAATAGAAATCACAAGTATGCCAGGTCGCTACGGTTGAAGTCAGCTTGCGGATGACTACTTTCACCTTTTCTTCTCCCTTCTGAGTGAGTTGCTCTTAACCATTACCTTTGTTTTATTAAGCTAATATTTTGCGAATACCATGCGGGTCGAAAACCTTGCGATACTTATTTCCCGAGTGCCGGCCCACGCGATGCGAAATCCATTTATCGCTAAGAATATGACGAGCATTCGCTCCATCCATCTTTTCGTAGGAAAATGGGTCGTTATCATTGCTTCTGCTCCGATTCCTGTTGCTATCCTCCAAAGCTGCGGCGAAACAGATACGACATCTTGATAAAGAACGTGCGACCGTGACGGTGCAATCCCGGTTCAAGCTGTCCGGTGAACGGATTAAATCCGCGCCGGTTGATGTCATCGTTGTAACCAACGTAAAACGCTGTGCCGGGATTCGGCGTCCATCCAAATAAGAATTGCCCTTTCGCGTTTGATGCCAGCGAATCGAAATCAATTCGACCACGCACAAAGACAAAGCGCGTAAACTGATAGGTCGTCTTGAACGTCACAAGGTTCTCGTCAAACGCTACGAGCCCGGTGTCGTTTCGTCTTAGCCGCT
>Ga0137362_10001985_pt1 | contig 13034 bp, 10 predicted proteins | sample MadtaG_2_FD_104801 | JGI IMG/M metagenome (GOLD analysis project Ga0137362, IMG submission 104801) | Vadose zone soil microbial communities from Angelo Coast Range Reserve, California, USA - Mad1_100_16 metaG | ecosystem: Environmental > Terrestrial > Soil > Vadose zone | place: USA: California... | reverse complement strand
CGCTTCCGGGTCCGGAGCGCTCGCGCCACGCGCCGAAGCGCACTTGCGGACGAAAGCGGTCATAATTCGTTTCGAAGCGCATGACTCGCCCCATCGCTCCCCTTGCGATCAGCCGCGCGACGGTCTGAAAATCGGCGTCATACCGCCGGTTGTGATACACGGTGAGCAGGCGGCCCCGCTCGTTCGCAAACCCGGCAAGCGCTTTCGCTTCGTCCAAGGTCGTAGCGAAGGGCTTGTCCACAACCACATCCCGCCCAGCCGCGAGGCATTGCCGCGCAAGGGGGTAGTGGGTTTCATTGGGTGTGGCGACCACTGCCAAACGGATGCTGTGCATCGCCAGCAATTCGTCGACGCTCCTGACAACGCGCGCGTCCGGGTATTGCTCCGCCGCTTCGTTCCCGCTTCGCTGAACAATCGCCGCCAGCCGTAGTCCCGCCACCGCGCGTATAACCGGCGCGTGGAACGCCCGCCCCGCAAGCCCGAAACCGATGAGTCCAACGTCGATCATGAAGAGCGCTCAATACTACCCCATCGCCAAGAATCAGAAACCGGGTTTCGCCCCTGCGCAACGACATCTCCGAGAACGCGGGGTTGCCCATAGCGCCGCCGTCCTGCAAAATGGCGCATCACCTATGAGCACGCAAGCTATCGCCAGCAGCACTTCGGCCCACCGCCGCAGTCTCTTCATGCTGCTCTTCGCGGGTTTCGTCCTGACTGGCGTGGCGATCACGCTCGCCGCTCCCCTGTTGCCGGTTTTCATCGCGCGTTGGTCGCTCGACGATTCCCAAGCCGGCATCTTCTTCGCGGTGCAGTTCGCTGCATCTCTCGGCGGCGTGTGGGTGTCGAGCTTGCTCACCCACTATTGGGGCAATCGTCTCGCGCTAGTTTTTGGCTATGTGCTGATGTCAGCCGGGATCGCCGCGCTAAACGCGTCGACGCTTGCAGCCGCCCTCGTAGCCATCGCAGCTCTTGGAACTGGCTACGGCATGGTGGTGCCGGGAACAAATTTGACTGTCGCGGAAATTGCCGGACCGCGCAGCGCCTCGCTGGTGAGCCTCGTGAATCTTGCATGGGGTATCGGAGCCGTCGCTTGTTCTCCGCTGGTCATGCTCGCCCTCAAAGCTTACCTCCTTCCGCAGTTGCTCTTTGCACTCGCAAGCCTCGGCTGCTTGCTGGCGTTCTCGCTTCTTTTTGCGCGGTTTCATGAAGAAAAGCTTGCCGAAGCCAATGTTGCAGCAAGTCCCGCCGGGGGAGTCAGCGTCGACCTCTTTACAACCGTCGCTCTCACTGCTCTGTTTTTTATCTACGTGGGCACGGAAGTCAGCCTCGGCGGCTGGGCTGCGGCGCATGCCAAACGTCTCGTCGGGGGAACGGTCGGTATGTCCACACTCGCTCCCATGTTTTTCTACGGTGGCCTTATGACCGGCCGCGCCCTCGCGCCTCTTGTGCTGTCGCGCGTCCGCGAGTATCGCCTCGTGCTGGGTGCGCTGCTCCTAGTCACTGCTGGCACGACGCTCCTAGTCTTCGCCACGAAGCAGAGCGTTGCGTTCGCGAGCATCGCTCTGGCCGGTTTGGGTTGCGCGACCGTTTTCCCCATCTACGTCGCGTGGCTCTCGCGCTGGTATGGCGCAAGAGCCCGGCGTCTGAGCGGGCTGATGTTCTCCATGGCTTCAATCGGGGGATCTGCAGTTCCATGGCTTATCGGCTTCATCTCGACGCACGCCGGGGGCTTGCGCGTCGGCTTACTCGTCCCGCTTGCGAGTGCCCTCATCATGATTTTTCTGGTGCTCCTTCTGCGCCGCAAGGCCCCGGCCTGAGGTATCCTCGCGTTGTGCAAACGCCCTCGCAACGCTCGCCGACGACGGGACTTCTTTTCGGTCTGCTCATCACTCTCGCCGCCGTTGTTGCGTATTCGCTCTACATCACTTCGCAGCTCTCCGGCCTGCGCAAGCTGCAGAGCGAGATGGTGGACCGGAACCGGCGCGATTCGCTGCAACTGCTCCGCGTGCAGAACGACCTGAACTCCACCGGGCTGGCGATGCGCGACATGCTCGATGCCGGCGAACCTTATCCCCTGACCGCGTGGTCCGCTCAATTCCAGCGCATTCGCGAAGACCTGGACGCGGCGTTGCGTCTCGAAGAACAATTTGCGGCCGCCAATCGCACGCCCGAGCAGCAAAAGTATCTCAGTCAATCCGTCGCGCAGTTTTGGGATGCCGTGGACCGCATGTTCGCGCTGGCCGGCGAGGGCAAAGACGCGCAAGCCCGCGATCAAATTCGCCTGACGCTGCAGGCTCGCTTACAAGCGCTCAGCACGGCGGTGTCGCGTTTACTGGTGCAGAATAACGAAGGCGAAGAGCAGGCGGCGGCGAGGATCGCGCAGATTTACGACGGCGTGCAGCGGCAACTGGTTTTGTTCCTCGGCGCGACACTCGCCGCCATCGTTCTGACGAGCCTTTATTCGATCCGCGCAAACCGCCGCGTCTTTGCGCGCCTGGCTGTGCTCTCCGAGCAGCGCAGCGATCTGGCGCAGAAATTGATTGCCACGCAGGAGTCCACCTTGCGGCATATCTCGCGCGAACTGCACGATGAGTTTGGGCAAGTGCTGACGGCGATCGGCTCGCTCCTGGGCCGCGCCGGCAATCAAGTGCCGGAAGGCTCTCCGCTTCGCGGAAATCTTCAGGAAGTACGCGAAATCGCGCAATCGACGCTCGATAATATCCGCAGCCTCTCGCAAGCTCTGCATCCCGTGCTTCTCGAAGAAGCCGGGCTCACCAGCACGCTGGATTGGTACATTCCAACGGTGGAGCGCCAAACGGGCCTCGTGTTGCACTATGAAAAATCAGGCTCCGTTGTTCCGGTCGAAGGAAGCGCCGGTGTTCACGTCTACCGCGTCTTGCAGGAAGCCCTCAACAACGTGCGACGTCACTCCGGCGCAAGAGAAGCGTGGGTGCGGTTGACGTTTCTTCCCGGTTCACTGGAGCTGGAGGTGGAGGATCACGGCAAAGGCTTCGCCGCCGAAAAGAGCCAGCGTGGAATCGGCCTGGTAGCCATGCGCGAACGCGCGGAGTTGATCGGAGGAACGCTCGAGGTCCTTCAGCCTGCCTCCGGGGGCACGCTGATTCGCCTTAGAATGCCAATGGAGAAAGTGGATTCGCATGGAGGGTAAGCTCACCGTTCTGCTTGTCGACGATCATGCGCTCGTCCGCCGCGGGTTCCGCCGCATTCTAGAAGATGACCCGCAGATCACGGTTGTCGCCGAAGCAGCCGACGGTGAGGAAGCCGTACGACTCGCCCTGAAAGCGCGTCCCGCCGTGATCGTCATGGACTGTGCATTGCCCGGGATGAGCGGATTGGAAGCTGCGCGGCGAATCCTCGAAACAATGCCGGAAGCTGCCATTCTCATGCTCAGCATGCATTCGGAGGAAACTCTCGTCCGGCAGGCGCTCGACGCCGGAGCCCGCGGTTACATCCTCAAAAATGCGATGGACCTCGACCTGGTGCGCGCCATCAGGCGTGTAGCCGCGGGAGAGACGGTTCTCGATGCCCAGATACCGCGCGCCGTGACTCTGAAAGGCGAGCGGGAATCCGGCTTGACCGCTCGCGAACTTGAAGTCTTGCAGCACATCGTGGCGGGAAAGTCCAACAAGGAAATCGCTACCGAGCTGGGGCTCAGCGTGAACACGGTTTCTGTCCACCGGGCAAACATCATGGACGCCCTAGGCATTCACAAGACTGCGGAGCTAGTGGTCTACGCGATCCGCAACGGACTGGTGAACCTGCCTTGAGACGCAGAGAATTTCTCCGACGCACAAGGGACGCGGCGCTTGCTGCATGGGCGTTCCCGCTCGAGCCCTTTCCGCTCCCAGGAGGCACGTTAGGCTTTCGCCTCACTGACGTGACGACCGAGGCAGGAATCCAGTTCAAGCACAACAGCGGAGCCTATGGCGGCAAGCTGCTGCCGGAAACGCTAGGTTCCGGCTGCGCTTTTCTGGACTACGACGCCGACGGCTGGCAGGACATTCTTCTCGTCAATTCGATGGACTGGCCCGGGCACAAGCGCCAGAGATCGACGCTGGCCCTCTATCACAACAATCGCAACGGCACATTCACGGATGTAACGTGCAAAGCGGGTCTCGATATCGAACTGTATGGAATGGGCGTGGCCGCCGGAGACTACAACAATGACGGCTTCCCCGACATTTTCATCACCGCCGTCGGGCAAAGCCGGCTCTTTCGGAATACGGGCAAGGGCACCTTTATAGACGTGACCCAGAAATGCGGTCTCTCCGGCCGCCAAGCGTTCAGCACTTCGGCGCTGTGGTTCGATTACGACCGCGATGGCCTGCTCGATCTGTTCGTATGCAACTACGTCCGCTGGTCGGCAGACCACGATGTCTTCTGCAGCCTGGATGGCGCCCATAAATCCTATTGCACTCCGGAAGCGTATCGCGGCGACACCTGCTGGCTGTTCCATAATCGAGGAGACGGCACCTTTGAGGACGTGACGCCCGCGAGCGGCGTCTTCGACAGCAGCTCCAAATCGCTGGGCGTCGCGATGTTCGATTACGATCAGGATGGCTGGCCCGATCTTGTTGTGGCCAACGACACCCAGCCCAACAAGCTCTACAAGAATCTGCGCAATGGAAAATTCAAGGACGTGGCGGTGGAGGCGGGTCTTGCCTTTAGCGCCGATGGCAAAGCCCGAGCCGGCATGGGCGTAGACACCGGCGATTTTGAAGGCTCCGGCAGATCCGGCGTGGCCGTCACGAACTTTGACAATGAGATGATTGGGTTTTATCGCGCGGCCAGCTCGGGAACTTACGACGACATCGCCATTCCTGCCGGCCTCGGCATGGCCTCGAAAAGCACTCTTGGCTTTGGCTGTGTTTTCGTCGACGCCGATCTGGACGGCGCCCTGGACCTGGTCGTCGCCAATGGCCACATCGACGAAACAGTTCGCAACATCCGCGGCAACGTCGGCTACGCGCAGCCTCCCCAGCTTTTTCTGAACCATGGCCGCGGCAAGTTCAAAGACGTGGCAGCGGAAGTGGAAGGCGGCTTTGCAAGCCCCAAAGTCGGCCGAGGGCTCGCTTATGCCGACTTCGACCGCGATGGCGACGTGGACATCCTGATGACCACGAACAACGGGCCTGCGTACTTGTACCGGCTCGACCAGTCCAGCGGCAACCATAGCATTCGCTTTCACCTGATCGGCACAAAATCGAACCGCGATGCCATGGGGGCCGTGGCACGCATCTTTCATGGCGGCCAAGTGCAAACGCGCCTCGTCCGGGGTGGCTCCAGCTATTTGTCGCAATCGGAGCTGCCGGTTACCTTCGGCTTGGGCAAGGAAGACAAGATTGACCGGGTGACGATCGACTGGCCCAGCGGAGGCACAGAAGAATACAAGAACTTGCGGGCGGAAAGAGCCTACGAAGTTACAGAAACAAAAGGGGTTACGGCACTTCGAGAGTTCTAGTAGTTTTGTGGTATTGTCATGCTCTCGCCTGTTTGCGTATAACATGCGCAACAATTACATCGCTTCCAGTCAGACCCGATCAATGTCGACCCGGAGGCGCCCCAAAAGCACTAGCGGCCGGATGCTGCACAGCATCCGGCCGCCTCGTTAGAAGCCTAGGTTGGGGAGTTTGATCTTTGGGATGTCACGAGGGGCCCGATGAACCGGTGGCGCTCACGCTGCGTGCTTGCTCTGGCCGCCAGCGCCGTTTATTTGTACGGTTTTCCTTCAGCCTCCATCCCTTACGCTCTGGTCGTTCTTTTTCATTTCTTCGCGGGCGTCCTCTTGGTCGGCTTGTTGTTGCCCTTTCTGTGGAAGCTGCTGCGGACAGAGCCGCTCGCGGCTCGTTTCGGGTGGATTTTCCTGGCCGTCGGGACCGCGCTTGGCCTGGCCCTGATCTACACCGGCACGCCGTTCCGGACAAAACCCTTGCTCCAACTCCATATTCTTTTCTGCGTGCTTGGCGCAACGATTATTGCCGGTTCCTGGCTCGCGTCGCGCGGCTGGCTAGGCCGCGGCGCTGTCCAGGTCGTGGTTCGATCGGCCCTGCTGGTCGCCGGAGTTGCAGCGATTTCCGCGGGCGCTTGGTGGTACCGGACCGTCGCGTGGAACAATGCCTATCGCGTTGATAATCCGGCAATTTCTCCCGCTTCAATGGACGACGAAGGTGACGGACCGCAGGGCAAATTCTTTCCAAGTTCTGCGCAAACAAGAGACGGCAAGAACATTCCCGTAAAGTACTTCATGCAGTCGGATGCTTGCGAGCGCTGCCATCAGGATATCTACAAGCAGTGGTACAGCTCGGTGCACCATTTTTCTTCGTTCAACAATCAGTGGTATCGCAAGAGCATCGAGTACATGCAGGACGTGGCCGGCGTGCGTTCTTCAAAATGGTGCGCCGGATGCCACGATCCCGCGCTGCTCTTCAGCGGCATGTTTGATACTCCCATCCGCCAGATCGAAAACACGCCCGCCGCCAAAGCCGGCCTGAGCTGCATGATGTGCCACAGTTTCGTGAAAGTGAAAAGCTCGATGGGGCAAGGCGATTTTGTCCTTGAATACCCGAAGCTGCATGAGCTGGCCGCCAGTGAAAATCCTGTAGTACGCCATTTGCACGATTTTCTCGTGAAGCTGAATCCCGAGCCGCACCGCCGCACTTTCTTGAAACCCTTCATGCGCGCGCAGACGGCGGAGTTCTGCTCCACCTGCCACAAAGTCCACCTCGACGTGCCCGTCAATCGTTACCGCTGGGTGCGCGGCTTCAACGAATACGACAACTGGCAAGCCAGCGGCGTCTCCGGACAAGGCGCGCGCTCGTTTTATTATCCGGCGAACCCAATGATGTGCGCCGATTGTCACATGCCACAGGTGCCGTCGAACGATTTCGGCAATGTGGATGGTCTGGTGCACTCCCATCGTTTCCCCGGCGCAAACACAGCGGTGCCGACAGCAAATGAAGATCCCGTTCAACTCGAGCTGAGCAAACGCTTCCTGCAAGATGAGCAGGTGAGCGTCGACATCTTTGGCGTCGCGCCAGCCGGAAAAGAATCGGCGGAGCAGACCGGCGGGGGGCCGCGACAGGAGCTTTCGACTTCGTTTGCTGTGGGGGAAGAAGCGGACTCTTCGATGCCAACAGGCAGCGCCGGCGAAGCGCGGGCAGTGACGGCGCCGCTGGGCCGCGTCGATGCCGCCGTGCGCCGTGGCGACGATGCGCTGGTGGAAGTTGTCGTCCGCACGAGAAAAGTCGGCCACTTTTTTCCCGGCGGCACCATTGACGCGTTCGATGTTTGGCTGGAATTGCAGGCCACGGACGAAAAAGGCCAGACGCTGTTCTGGAGCGGCAAAGTCGAAGATGACGGGAAAGGCCCGGTCGAGAAGGGCGCGCACTTCTATCGTTCGTTGCTCATCGACGCGCACGGCAATCTCATTAACAAGCGCAACGCTTGGGCCAATCGCGCAACGGTCTATGTTCATCTGATCCCACCGGGCGCCGCGGACACCGTGCACTACCGTTTGCACGTCCCGGACAACGCGGGCGAGAAGATCACTCTGCGCGCCAAGCTGAACTACCGCAAATTCATGTGGTGGAACACCCAGTTTTCTTTTGGAGGAGTGGAAGATTCAAGCAAGCCGCAAGGAGAATTCACGCCGCACTACGACGACAGAAAATGGGCCTTCACCGGCGACACCTCTCAGGTGGCCGGAAACTTGAAGAAGATTCCTGATCTTCCGATCGTCACCGTTGCGGAGGACACCAAGACCGTACGCGTCCTGCCGCGAAGCGGGCCCGCGCCGCAACCGCAGGTGACGCTGGCAGAAGAAGACTGGACACGCTGGAACGACTACGGCATCGGGCTGTTTCTTCAGGGCAATTTGAAGGGCGCGGAAACAGCGTTCAGGAAAATAACGGAAATCGATCCACAGAATCCCGACGGCTGGGTAAACATCGGCCGCGCGCGCGTGCAGGAAGGCGACACGGCGGGGGCGCGTGAAGTTTTGGAAAAGGCTTTGGCCATCGCGCCAAAGCTGGCCCGGGCCAATTTCTTCTACGCTCGTGTTTTGCGGCAGGAAGGCAAGTATGACGAAGCCGCCGCGCGGCTGCAAATCGTTCTCGCGCAGTATCCGCGCGATCGAGTGGCTATCAACGAGCTTGGCCGCATTTTCTTTCTGCAGAAGCGCTATGCCGGCGCCGTGAAGGAATTCCAGCAGACGCTGGCGATCGATCCCGAAGACCTGCAGGCCAACTACAACCTGATGCTCTGCTACACCGGACTCGGCGACGAAACCCGCGCGAACGCGCACAAGGAGCGCTACCTGCGCTTCAAAGCCGATGAATCCGCGCAAGCCATCACCGGCGCTTATCGCCAATCGCATCCCGAGGACAACAATGAGCGGCAATCCATTCACGAACACGTGAGCGTCGCGCTGGCGGTCGAAAAACCTAAAACGTCGCTCAAAGCTCCGGCGCGCGCGGCCACCCGAACTGGCATTCAGCCAGCATCCGGGATCGGTGGGTCACGGTAGAAGATTTCTGTTCGCAATGAATTGAGGAGCAACTCCGAATGACCTGGATCACAACAGTTCGCATGGAAGACGACGAGCGCGTCAAAAGAGCGATGGAGGAGCAGCGCAAGCTCTATCCCATCGAATACGCCACGCCTGTTCACCCGGTTCCGGGATCCAGCGCGTCGGAAATCGTCGCCTCGCACTCCCTGTTTCCCGATGTGCTTTTTCACGCGTTCAGCACGTTTGGCGCGCTGCTCTCCCCGGAGCTGCCCCTCAAGCGGCACCAGCACGAAATGATCGCGACCATGGTTTCCGTGACCAACCGGTGCGTTTATTGAATCGATTCTCACGCAGAGTTTCTGCGCCGCGTCACGCTGGATCAGCAGATGGTGGGAGCGCTGCAAAAAGATTTTCGCACTGCGCCCATCAGTGAACAGGATCGCGCCATGCTCGAATACGTCGTCAAGCTGACAAAAGACCCCACGCAAATCTCACCCGGCGATCACGCAAAGCTTCGGAGCGCCGGCTTTGATGACCGCGGCATCCTGCAAATCACGCTGATCGCTTCCTGGTTCAATTACATCAATCGCGCTGCCGACGCGCTCGGCGTAGGCCGCGATGCGAACGCGGTGGCGCAGTGAAGCAACCGGCCGCCGCGCTTCTTGTTCTTGCCTTCTCCCTTTTTCTTGCCGCTTCTCACGGCTCGGGTACCCCGGCCGCCGCTTCCGGCGTCACCTTTCGTGACGTCACGCAGCAATCGGGCATCCGCTTCGTCCACAACAACGGCGCCTTCGGCAAAAAATATTTGCCGGAAACGCTCGGCGCCGGCGTGGCCTTCATCGATTACGACAACGACGGCTGGCCGGATATTTTTCTCGTCAACAGCGCGGACTGGCCGGGCCATGCGCAAAAACGCAGCACGCCGAAGCTCTATCACAACAATCACGACGGCACGTTCACCGACGTGACGCACAAGGCCGGCCTCGACGCCGAAGAGTTCTACGGCATGGGCGTGGCTGTCGGCGATTTCGACAACGACGGCTACGACGACCTCTTCGTCACCGCCTACGGACAGACCCGCCTCTTCCACAACAACGGCAACGGCACGTGCACCGACGTGACGCAAAAATTCGGCCTCGGCGGTATTCGCGAATTCAGCACCAGCGCTGCTTGGATCGACTACGACAAGGACGGCCGGCTCGACCTCGTCGTCGCCAACTACGTTCAGTGGTCGCCCGAGACCGATCTCTATTGCACGCTCGACGGTAAGAGCAAGTCCTACTGCACGCCCGAATCGTACAAAGGCATGTCCGTCCGACTCTGGCATAACAAGGGCGACGGCACTTTTGAAGACGCCACGAAAAAGGCCGGCCTCGCCGATCCCACTTCAAAAACCCTCGGCGTCGCCGTGCTGGACTACGACGGCGACGGCTGGCCCGATCTTCTTTTTTCCAACGACACGCAGCCCAACAAGCTCTATCGCAACAACGGCAACGGTACTTTCACCGAGAAAGCCGTCCTCGCCGGCGTGGCGTTCAGCGAAGACGGAGTTGCACGCGCCGGCATGGGTGTTGACGCGGCCGACTACGATCGCTCCGGCCATCCGAGCGTGCTCATCACGAATTTCGCCAATCAAATGCTCTCGCTCTATCACAATGAAGGCACCGGCCTCTTCGTCGACGAAGCGCCGCGCTCCGAAATCGGCCGCGCCTCTCTTCTCACTCTCGGCTTCGGCTGTTTCTTTTTCGACTACGATCTCGACGGCTGGCCCGATGTTCTCGTCGCCAACGGCCACATCGATCCCGAAATCCAGCGCGTCCAGGTCAATGTGAAATACGCTATGCCGCCGCATCTCTTCCGCAATCTTGGCAAGGGCCACTTCGAAGAAGTCACGAAGTCGCTCGGCCCGGCGTTCTCCACGCCGCGTGTCGGCCGCGGGGCAGCGTACGCCGACATCGATAACGACGGCCGCCTGGACGTCCTGATCTCCGCGAACGCCGGCCCGGTTGTTTTGTTTCGCAATGAAGCGACGGACGAAGCCGCAAACCGCAGCCTGCGCGTCAAGCTCGTGGGCACAAAATCGAATCACGACGGAATCGGCACAACCGTTCGCCTCACCGCCGGCGGCGAATCGCAATCGCAAGTGCTGCGCAGCGGCTCCAGCTATCTCTCTGCCAGCGAGCTTGTCCTGACGTTTGGCCTCGCGCATCGCGACAAAGCGGACACGATCGAGATTCTCTGGCCCAGCGGCCAGCTCGATCGCTTGTCAAATGTGAATGCAGGTCGAACGATTGTCGTCACGGAAGGAAAAGGCATCACGGCAAATAGGCCATACGGAAAAGACTCGCGCTAGCCGCGCATTCAAACCGCAAATGCCCGCGCGCGAAATCTCGCTGCGACACCACTCTCTTCAAGCCACTGTCCGGTTACGGTCGCGCTCAGATCGTGCCGCAGCAGCTCGCGCAAATCGCTTTCATCATCGACGTCCATCTCCAGTCGCGCGTTGCGCCGAATGAAAATCGATGCGTTCGCCTGCTCGGCTTCCCGGCGATGCTGCGCAAAACTTCCCGCGCCAAAATGTGACATGAACAATGTCGGTGGAAATCGCAGCAGCGCATTCGTCCCCGTGCCGTCGCGCGAGGGCACCATCACTGCCGCGGGAGCCGCGCACTCCACGGCCAGCAATTCATCGATGTCGCTCGCTTGCACCAGCGGAAGGTCCAGCGGCAGCCGCAGCACTCCGCTTGCGCCGCGCTGCTGACAAATCCGCGAGGCTCGGTCAACCGAAGCGCTCTCCGAAATCTGCCCCTCCTCGCTCAGAATGTCCCAGCAGTTTTCTTCCGCGAGTCCCATCGCAGGTTCGTAGTTCGTCACGACAAATATTTTACCGGCGAGACGTACCTGCAGCACCGCGCGAATCGTGTCCGCCAGCATCGCTTGCGCCAGCCCGAACCGCTCTTCCGGCGTCAGCACGCTCGCGAGCCGTTGTTTGGCATTTCTTAAATCTTTGATGGGCAAAAGCAGGGTGCGCATGGCCATCGCTCAGTAGCTTCCCTCGGCGTAGGGGACGTGTTTGTCAGCCTGCATCAATGGCAATCTCGCTGGCGTGGCGCGCGTTTCTGTTTCCGGCTCATCGTATCGGCGGCGAATTTTGTACGTCGTGCTTCGTTCCGCGGGAATCCGACCGATCGAGCAAATCATCGCGCGCAACTGTTCCGGCGAAACGTATTCGCCAAACGTCGCGCCCGCGGCCTTCGAAATATTTTCTTCCATCAGCGTCCCGCTAAAGTCGTTTGCGCCGGCGTTCATGCACGCCAACGACATATCAAATCCCATCTTCACCCAGGACACCTGAATATTTTTGATCGCTCCGTGAAGCAAAACGCGCGACAGCGCGTGCACGCGCAAATGCTCTTCGCGCCGCGCTCCCGGCCGGGCTCCGCCGTGGCGGAACAGCCGCGTGTTCGCGTGGACAAAGCCCAGCGGCACAAACTCCGTAAATCCTACGGTGCGTTTCTGAATCGCTCGAAGCAGCAAAATGTGCCGCACCCAGTCCGCCGGTTCCTCGACGTGTCCGTACATCATCGTCGAGGTCGTAGGAATCCCCAGCTCGTGAGCCGTCGTGATAATTTCCACCCAGCGAGCCACGGGCAATTTGTTTGGACTCAGCTCCCGTCGAACGCTGTCATCCAGAATCTCCGCCGCTGTTCCTGGAATACTGCCGAGGCCTTCCTCTTTCATCATCTGCAAATATTCGCGCAGCGCCATCCCCGTTTTATCAACGCCGTAGGCGATCTCCATCGGCGAAAATGCGTGTACGTGCATCTGAGGAATAGCGCGCTTCACGGCGCGCAGCATGTCCCGGTAGAAAAATCCGTCCAAATCGCGCGGCAACCCGCCCTGAATGCACACTTCCGTCGCGCCTTTTTCCCAGGCGTCGCGCGCCTTCTCCACCACTCCTTCGATCGAAAGCGTGTGCGCGTCCGGCGCTCCCGGCCCTCGCGCGAATCCGCAGAAGCTGCACCCGACAAAACAAACATTGGTGAAGTTAATGTTGCGATTCACGACGTAGGTGATCGTGTCCCCGACGGTTGCTCGCCGCAAATGGTCGGCCACCGCAATCAGCGCGCTGAGGTCCGCGCCCGCAAGCTGCAGGCCTTCCTCAAATCCCAGCTCCTTCTCGGCAAGCGCAGCCTCAAGCGCCGCGCGAATCGCCGGCTGCGTCGCGGCAAGTTGTTCGGGGAGCGCCAGGGAAGAAGCCGCCGCGTGACCCGCAGTTTCCGTCATTGCTTCGTCGGATTGCATGATATCGTTTGCTCTCGTCACTCTTTCGCGCGCATCGAGGGCTGAGGCCATCCTACCAGAGCCGGGCGCTGGGAGCAGCCGGGGAAGGAGTCGCAACCCAGTTCCGGGCGATCGCAAGCAAAATCAGCGTGACGGAGCAAATCAGCCATGGCCAGAAAAATCGGCATTCTCGGCGGCACCGGCCCGGAAGGTTCCGGCGTCG
>Ga0137362_10001984_pt1 | contig 13037 bp, 14 predicted proteins | sample MadtaG_2_FD_104801 | JGI IMG/M metagenome (GOLD analysis project Ga0137362, IMG submission 104801) | Vadose zone soil microbial communities from Angelo Coast Range Reserve, California, USA - Mad1_100_16 metaG | ecosystem: Environmental > Terrestrial > Soil > Vadose zone | place: USA: California... | reverse complement strand
ATAATCATTTGAGTTTCTTACTTTAACCTAATGCTTAAAATGATAATATATATTACTAGTATGTCTAAACTCGGCCGAGCGTAAAATACTAGTAATATATCTTATCATTTTAAGCATTAGGTTAAAGTAAGAAACTCAAATGATTATTGGGGACCGTTTAAAAACACTTCGCGAGGCCAAAAACCTATCGTCGAGAGCTTCCTTGCGGCGCGCGCGACGATGGCCTGGTTGGAGAAGTTGTTCTTCTGCAAAGCGCGCACTGTAAGCATGGATGTCGTCGGGATTGTCCGCGACTAGGACAATCGGTTTTTCTCGCGTGAGCGCGCCACGTAGCCATGCAGTGTGGCTGACTGAATCCCTTACTTCTGTACTTCTGCGCGTGGCGCAGCGTGGCAGAACCGTCTGAGCTCGAAAGCGAATAATCCTGAGCATTGAGGACCGGAAAGTGCGATTCATCGGAACGTGTCCCAGCCTGCCGAGACAGTTCTCCGCCTGGAGGGATAGGCACTGTCTAGCGTGAGACCGGAAGCACTCTGTGTTTGATAAGCCCCTAGCCGAGCCGACCAAATGCAGTTGAACGGAGCGCCCGAGAACAGCAGCCATTGAACCGCTCACGCCACATTCCAGCTGCGTTTTCATTCTGGATGCAACAACCTGGCCAGCAATCTTATCTCTTGAGACATAGCGCCAACTAGTATATGAGCGCGCTTGCTTCGGTTGCGAAGCAGGGCAGGCGCGGAGCCTTGCCCCGCCCCGAAAGGAATCAGCCGATTTGCGGGCAAATCGCCGGGCGTGCTTCTTTTACGAAGCGTGGTTTTGCTTCGCTTACGAAGCAAGCTGTCGGTGTTTCATTCCTATCCTGTTCTTTTTTCTAAGCTAAAGCCGCAGTTCAGTTACCACGCACCTGATTTCACCTTTATGGAGGATACAAATGTATTCGAAAAAGGATGTTTGTTTCACAGTGGTCCTAGCGTTGGCTGCTTCCTTGTATCTCGGGTCGCAGCGGGTTGCGACTCCCACGGGCGCTGCCGACTCTGTTCCGATGCTTGCGGACGGCACGCACCCACCACCGGTGCCACCGCAGCTCGAGGGGGAAAGCGTGCTTCGAGCTGATGGGACGCATCCACCCCCGGTACCATGGCTCTTGGCCGCTTCGCAGGTCAGCTAGAGGAGTGCAGCAAAAGAAAGGGAAGGCTTTTGAAGCCTTCCCTTTCATGCTACGATTTGCTTCCCGCGATTAATATGAAGCCGTCTGTATTATGGTCTGTATGGGTATTGGGCGTCGCACTGGAGAGTCTTTTGCTGGTGCGCGCCGTGGCGTCGCCGTGGTGGCGCAGGTATCCTTTCTTCTTTGCGTACGTGGCTTCTGTGTTCGTTCAGGAAGTATCGCTCCTGGTTATTTTCCTTCTCAAATTTAAGTACTACGCATCGTTCTATTGGTACGGTGAATTCATCAGTCTATTGATCGGCTGCGGAGTGTCCTGGGAGATTTTTCGCCAGGTGCTTGGCCGGTTTCCAGGTGCAGGCCGTATGGCCCGTAACGTGCTCCTCTTTGCGCTAATCATGGTCTGTACGAAGGGTGTAGTGGATGCTTGCAACGGTAGTGCGCCTTTGCCGAGCACGGCAATCGAGCTGGAACGAAATCTGCGAGCAATTCAGGCTGTGTCGCTCATCGTGCTGGCCGTGTTCGCCACGTACTACGCGATTCCCATGGGACGCAATATTAAAGGAATTTTTGTTGGATATGGTCTGTTTATCGGCACGAGCGTGATGACACTGACGCTACTCGCTGCACTCGGCGAGACATTTCAAAAGGTCTGGGTTTTTCTTCAGCCTTTTTGCTATGCCGCGGTATTGGGGATCTGGTGCACGGCGCTTTGGAAATACGAAGATGGCCGGCAGTTGGAGTCGCAAGCAAAAATTGAAGAGGACTACCAGTCTCTGGTCCTAGTTGCGAGAAAGGGTCTTCTTCAAGCGCGTACGTTCTTGAGCAAGGGCATGCGTCCATGATCGGAATACTGAGTTTGTCTGCGGTTGCGTTATTGCTGATCGGGCTTTTGCTGTTCCTCCTCCGCCGGTCGGAGGCAACACTATCGTCAGACCTTTCGCCGCTGGGCTCTGACGACGAGCTGTCAAACGCCTATGAGTCCTTCGAAGCTTGCTGTGGAGAGTTGCTTGATCGCATGTTCGGTCCCGACGACTGGGATTTTGTTTTGAACTGCGCTCCGAAGCAGGTTCAGCGGTTGTTCCTGAGTGAGCGCAAAGAACTCGCGCGCTACTGGCTTTGCCAGGTACGAAGTCGAGCGAAGACTGCCATGCGGATTCATGTTGCGCATGCTAGAAACAGCGACAAACTCGAACCGTTTTTGGAATTAAGATTAGCGATTGACTACCTGATGGTCCGGGCAAAGTGCGAGCTAGTCGCCGCCGTTCTGTCGCTGCGTGGTCCGATGGCGCTGCGAAAGATGATCAAACAGGCAGACGGACTCAGCGACCAGCTTACGGCATTGCTTGCGCTTGTTTCGAAAGCAGACGCCTTGCCAAGCCATACGAGAGTCAGGCGATGATTAGAAAGCGCGTGCCGTCGTGTTAGAGCCGTCTGAACAGCCCAGCCCGATCATTGTTGAGGAAGCTCTACGCGACCTTAGGAATCGGACGCTAGCAAGACTCGATGGGGATTTCGCGAAATTGGTTTACCTCGCCTCGACCCGCGACTACAACACGGGACGTTATGTGCACGACGGCCTCTCCTTTCGGTTTTCGGAGCCAATCGTAGAAAGAGCCTTGGCAGCAGCACACCGCGAAGTGTTCGCAAGCCTGGCTGTCAGTCCGCTCAGAACTTTTGTCGCCCAGGTTGAGCAGTATATTCGATCCGGCTGCGCGCGTCCGGATGAGCTCGTGACCACGTGGAATAGTTCGGAGGCTTATCGCGTCTTGGCGCCTGCTGCAGACCATCCCTTGACGGTTAGACTCTTCATGTCAAACGTTAAGGTCGCTTTAGCAATCGTGAAGGCAACCTTGGTGGAACATCCGCGCTCTCAGGATCCACAATCCTCATTGCAACTGCCGTCACCTGGCCGATGATTTCCGCCTCCTTCAACGGGAAGCGGCGGTGAGCACGGGACGAAAGCGGATGAGGGGTTAAGGTAAGTTCGTCGCCTCTCGTCTCACACCAGCAACACGCGTATCCCGTCCGAAGCTCAATGAAATAGATGGGACGGTCGAATTCGGTTCGCCAGTGGCTCGCGCGGATGTCCCGCAGATTCTCATCAATGATGACAAAACTTCCGGGCCGAAGCAGCGGATACATCGTGAAATCTTGTAGCCCGATATAACCATAGCGGCCACGCCTGATGTCCAGGTGCCGGATCAGGGCGACCGGTACTTCGCCCCAAACCTGTACCATCCGGGACAGCAAATTGGTTTCTTCAACCCGAAAACCGGGATCAAATCGGACCGGAAAGTTGACTGTTTTCGCCGAATCGGTTTCCTCCAAATTGACTAGGTGCGTATGTTGTGGCGGAGTTTCAATTTGGTATTTTTCGAGCAGGTTCTGGTCAATGCCGAACATCGGAAGTAGATCGGAAACCTTCACACGATACACCGCACTCAGGCTGAAAAGTTTGTGAATGCTCGGAACTGCATCCGTGTTTTCGAGCCTCGTGAGCCAATTATTTGACACAAAAAACTCGGAGTTCCCCTGCGCCTCCGCGATTTTTTGGCTTTCCTCCTCAACTTCTCGCACAGTAATTCCGAGGCGCGCTCGAAGTTCTTTTAAGTTTTTGCCAGAGTCCATGAGTTGTCAGTTGGAATGATAGCGCGAAAGTTTACCAGAATGGCCGGGCCGCCGCTCGCGAGATACTGGCAGAACGATAAATACCCAGGCTAGAAATCGACAGGGTGGTGGGACCCTTGCTTCCTATACGAAGCAGGAACGTTTTTTTGCCACTGCAGTGAAGCAGCACCAGCAGAATCAACGGGTGGTGAACAGGCGGCGCACTTTGCAAGGCCGCCTACTGCCTACCGCCAGAACTAGCCCGGAACGACAGAGAGTCCTGGGGCGGGTGAGAAGGGAAACGCTTAACATGACGATGCGAGAAGGGGAACGCTGGATTTGCTCGAACTCGAGGTGCAGATGTGAAGTTCTAGTCGTGTTTTCAGCAGAAACCCACGAAGGGAGAAATCCCAGGTGCTCGTGCGGCTCCCCCATGAAGAAAACATACACAGCACCGAAACTGAGGAGCATCGAGGAGGATGAAGCCAAGTCTTTGCATGAGAAGTTCTTCTCGAAGGTATCGTGACGTACTTTGAGGGCCATCCAGTCGACTCTTTCGGCGGGCACCAGATGACGCGCCATTTTTTGAAAATCATGCTTCCGTTTACGTTGGTGTTTTTTGTGTTCAGCGGGTTGGGTGGGTTCTTGGTTTTCGACTCGGTGTGGAATTCGGGGTCTCTTGTTGAGGTTATCGGCGGAGCTGTATTACTCGCTTTGGGTTTGTTTGCCGTGTACCCCACAGGTGCGTTTGGCTCTATGTTGGATGCAAGCAGCACGGGGAGAATATGATCGAAGCGTAGAGTGCGAAAACTTGCGGCGTTAAGTCCAGATTGCATCTGCCTAAAACAGTTCCATCGGAAGCTGGAAAGAATTACCGTTTCGCGAACACGCGAAATGCAGATTTCCACGAAACATCTTGTGTCTCGTGGTGGGCTCTGCTTCCTATAGGAAGCAAGATACCTCTTGGTTTAATTACCTCCCAATAGACTGTTACGTTTTCTTCTGCCCTGACAAAGGTCATCGACAAAAGTAATTGAGTGTGGGCGGAGCGGTTCTTGCCTGGAGCGCCAGAAAGGCACAGCAGAGCAAAACGCCGCGGACGAGTTCAAGGATAGGGATGAGCTCTACAAGAATGGAATTGGGGACCGAAGGCTACTCGGAGCGAGGGCAGGAGCAGGCTCGTTCCCGGCTTCGCCACATCGAGCGACGTGAATGGTGGCTCTGGGCAACGGCGGTCATGATCACGCTCCTGCTGACCGCAGGCATTCTCTCTTTCCTGCCGATGTTTCTGCAGTCAAACGAGCCCACCGGGTATTTCTCGACGTTGCGGCGTGCCATGTGGGGCCTGGTGGGGATGGTGTTGCTTTTTGATGGCTATACGGTCTATCAGCAGCTGCAAATTCATCGAATGCGAAGGCGATTGTTCGAGAGAGAGGAGTTGTTCCGCTTGATTAGCGACAACGCCGCCGACATGATCGCGGTTGTGGACATGAATGGAAACCGTATTTACAACAGTCAATCCTACAGCAGGGTACTGGGCTACAACCAAGAGGAGCTCAAGCATTCGTCGGCATTCGAACAGATTCATCCCGAGGATCGCGAAAAGGTTCAGCGGGCCGCGGCAGACGCGCGGCAGAGTGGTATAGGCAGAACGCTCGAATATCGAATCCGGCACAAGGATGGGAGCTGGCGCGTTCTTGAATCCACGGCCAGCGTAATTCGGGGGCCGAGCGGCGAGCCCCAAAAGCTGGTGATCGTGAACCGCGATGTCACGGAAAGAAGGGAAGCAGCAGAATCCCTCCGCCAATCGGAGTCCGGATTTCGATCGATGGTCGAGGATGCACCATATGGCATCTTTCGCTGCCGTTCGAACGGCAAACTTCTCAGCGCGAATCCGGCATTTCAGCGGATGCTGCGATACGACCTTGCCGACGAGCTGCTGCAAACGAACCTTGTCGAAGATGTTTTCGATAGTCCTTCAGAGTTTCAGAAGTTGAAGAATCTAGTGGACGACGGAAAGGAGTTCAAGGACGTAGCGGTCGAACTGAGGCGGAAGGATGGAAGCAAAATCACAGTTCGCTGTAGAGGTCGAAACGTCAGCGACCATGAAGGCCTGGCCAGCTTCGATGTATTTGCCGAAGACGTGACCGAGAAACGAATTCTGGAACGCCAGCTGCAAATGGCCGCCAAAATGGAAGCTGTTGGCCGGCTCTCGGGTGGAATCGCTCACGATTTCAACAACCTGCTCGGCGTGATCATCGGGTACAGCCAGTTGTTCAAGAAAAAACTGGATCCGGAGAGTCCTCTTCGCGAACACGCCGAGGAAATTGAAAAGGCCGGCCAGCGCGCCGCGGCACTGACCCGGCAGTTGCTCGCTTTTAGCCGTCAACAAGTGCTTAAGCCTGCAGTTTTGAATCTGAACGACCTGGTTAGCGACATGGTGAAAATGCTTCCCCGGCTGATCGGAGAGGACATTGCGGTGAGCACGTCGCTCGCTGCAGACTTGGGACGAGTCAAGGCTGATCACGGTCAGATCGAACAGGTGATCATGAATCTGGCGGTCAATGCCCGTGACGCCATGCCATCGGGTGGGGAGCTGCGCATCGAAACAGCCAACCGGGAATTCGATCAAGCCTATACCAGGCATCACCCGGGAGCCAGGCCCGGTCAGTACGTCATGTTGTCGGTCGTCGATTCCGGAATGGGAATCGACGCAGAAACACTCGCGCATATCTTCGAACCGTTCTTCACGACCAAGGAGGTCGGAAAAGGAACAGGTCTGGGCCTGGCGACTGTATACGGGGTGGTAAAACAGAGTGAAGGCTACGTATGGGTTGACAGCGCGGTAGGCAAAGGAGCTTCGTTCCAAGTATTCTTACCGAGAGTTGACGAAGAGCAGTCCATTCAGTTTCCGACGCGGGGACAAGAAGCTAAAACGGCTGGAGGATCGGAAACGATTCTGCTGGTCGAGGATTCCGAACCGCTCAGAAAGCTGACGCAGTCCTTTCTCGAGTCCAATGGATTTGCAGTGCTCGTTGCCCAGGATGGAGAGGACGCCGTCAAGATCGAAACCGCCGCCGCAAGAAAAATTCATCTACTGGTGACGGATGTTGTCATGCCGGGCATCAATGGAAGAGTTCTTGCCGAGCGGCTGCGTCTGAATCAACCCGAGATGAAAGTATTGTACATTTCAGGTTATACCGACAGTTTTATCGCAATTCACGGCGTGCTCGAACGAGGCATGACGCTCCTTAACAAACCTTATACCGAGAATGAATTGGTCCAGAAGGTTCGAGAGACATTGCGCGCCGCTTCAGGCGAAACGAACGAGGAAAGTCTTCCGGTGATAGGTCGTCAGAGACAACCGCAAGGATAATGAATAAAGAGGCGCGCCCGAATGAATACAATTCTGGTTGTGGACGATGACGAGTCGATGCGGCGCCTGATACGACTAAACCTAGAAGACAGTTACCGCGTGCTGGAAACGGGGGAACCGGAGGACGCTCTGGCCCTGACGCTCGAGCACAAACCAGACGCTATTTTGCTTGACCTGAGAATGCCGAAGTATTCGGGGTTTGAGCTATGTCAGACCTTGGCCTCTTTCAATGCGACGCAATTGATTCCGGTCGTCATTGTTAGCGGTGAAGCCGGAGCGAGAACCAAACAACTGTGCAAGGATTTGCGAGCCGTCGATTATTTTGAAAAACCCGTCGACTTCGACGCTTTGCGGTCGCGACTGGCGGATTTGCTGCGCGGACGGCAGAGGGAACGGCGATCGGAAGTGCGGGTTCGATTGAAGGTAGCTATTATCCGTCTTACCGGCCAGGATGAGTCCGGACAGGCGTTCGACGTCGTTACGACTACGGAAAATGTAGGCAGCAACAGCTTCCTGTGCGCATGCGGCGTTGCCATCGACGGGCGCGCCGGGATCGACGTCCACCTGCGGTTGGCAGGAGGGCCCGACGATTACGTCGGCCAAGCAACAATCGTTCGCTCCGAGTGGAATGAAACGCACTACCCCCGATATGGATGCCGGTTCAGTGAGAAGACTGGGACTTGGGTGTTGCACTAGTGACCCGCGAAATAATCCCTAGCCGCAACTTCATCTCGCTCTTGGATTCGATTCAGCCAAGAGCCGAAACTGCGATTTCAACGCGATTACGTCCAGCGCGTTTCGCAGAATAAAGAGCTGCGTCTGCCTGGCTGACCAATTCACTGAAAGCAAGTTTTGCCTGTCCGACTCCGAATCCCGCAATTCCGAAGCTCGCCGTTGCCAATATATTGCAGCCGCCAAAATTTAGTGGAGTGGTTTCGAATTCTGCCCGAATGCGGTCGATTGCTTTTTCTGCGTCCTTTACCGTGGTGTGGGTCATGATCATCATGAATTCCTCACCGCCCTGCCTCCCGCAGATATCGCTGCGTCGTGTATGAGCCTTTAGAATTTTGGCAAATGTTTTCAGAACCGCATCCCCGGCGTTGTGCCCGAAGGTATCGTTGATCCGCTTGAAGCGGTCGAGGTCTGCAACGATAAGGCATAGAGAATAGTCATGTCTGGTGGCTCCGCTGACTTCACGTGCGCCCCATTCCTCGATCGCGCGACGGTTCGGTAATCCAGTCAAGTCATCGGTCAGCGCGAGTTTTTCGAGTTTCTTGTTCTTGGCCTCGATCTGACGGTGAAGCTCTAGAGTACGTAGACCGACGCCCACGCGTGCCAGGAGCTCTTCCTCATGGAACGGCTTTGTGAGGTAATCATCCGCTCCGGCCCGCAGCCCTTCGACCACGCTGGCTTTGTCCGTCTTGGCGGTCAGCATAATAATGTGGGTATAAGAACTTGAAGAAATGGAACGCATGCGACGGCAGATCTCGACACCGTTCAGATCGGGCATCATCCGATCCATGATGACCAGCGAGGGACGATGCTTCAAAAAGAGATCGACTGCCTGTTGTCCTGTCGTGGCGAAGATCAGAGAGTAAGGCTGGCCGAATAGTGCTTGTTCTACGCTTTTGCGTGCTACAGCCGAATCGTCAACGATCAATAGTTTCATTTCCGATTCCGTCGCCCGCGCAGATTCTCCACTGGCAACGGAGGCTTCCTTCTCGCGCCGCTCGGGGAAGGCGAATGCCGGAATCCCTGGGATCGTCATGCTTGCCATAAACTTAGTCTCCCATCAGGTAAGCTGTTTCTTCACGGGGGTAGATGCAATCCCGCCGCCAATCGGCTCTTGTGGTTATCTCCTGTGGTTACAATGAAATACGGATGAAGCAGTGCGCCGACTCCGCAGCTTCGCAGGAGAGCTACTGGCTCGAAACCAGACACGCTGTCTGGAATTGAGGCAATCAGAGCCGACGCGAGTAGGTGCCTCGGATCACCAAGGACGGAGTTACATCATTGATTGCATGGGGATTGCGAAATGAATGCCGACAGCTTGTGACGCTGGCATGGATATTGCACACCTGATCTCAGTATGCGGAATTCACGCTGGTAAAACGCGGACTACTGGATTGGAAGGAACAGAAATGAATTGCGTCTCTAGAGAAGGAATACCGGACAGCGTCCGGGAGCAAAGAGTGCCGGTTGCCGAGAGTTCGAAGAAACCGACGATTCTAGTCGTCGACGATGAAGTCGCTCCGGGCCAAGTGTTATCGGTAAGGCTCAAGCTCGCCGGATTTCGTTCCTCCTTTGTCTCATCGGGCGAACAGGCGCTTGGAGTTCTATCAGGCACTCATGTCGACGCAGTTATTTGCGATCTGAAAATGCCTGGGTTGGGCGGACTTGAGTTATTGACCAGAACTCGGAAGGACCATCCGTCGCTTGCATTTCTGTTGTTGGTGAGCCGCAGCGACGCGCATATGGGCGCACAAGCGATTAAAGACGGGGCCGACGACTATCTCACAAAGCCCGTCGAGGCCAAAGATGTCCTGAGGAACCTTCGGCGGGCCTTGGACAGGAAACGCGTTGAACGAGAAGCGCTGGAGTTGCAAAGACGGCTTGAGCAGCTAGTGCTTGAACGTACCACGCAACTGCGCTCTGCACTCCAGAGCGCGGAAGAGAGTTACGAAAATACGTTGCTGGCGCTGGGGGCGGCACTGGACTTGCGAGATGGACAGACTGCCGACCATTGCCGGCGAGTCTGTGAGTACTCGCTCGAAATCGCCAAACGCATGGGTTGCTCGGACGCTCAGCTGAAGAGCCTTAGCCAAGGCGCGCTTTTACATGACATCGGAAAGTTGGCCATCCCAGATTCAATTCTTTCGAAGCCGGGCAAGCTCACTCCCGAGGAGTGGAACATTATGCGAACTCATGTGCAGATCGGATATGACCTGGTGAGCCGTATCCCGTTCCTCCAGGACGCGGCCGATCTAGTGCTAAACCATCATGAACGGTATGATGGAACCGGTTACCCCAGAAGACTGCAACGGGGACAGATCCCGTTGCGTGCGCGAATTTTCGCAGTCGCGGACGCATTTGACGCTATGACTTCGCCGCGTCCCTATCAAACCACCAGGTTAATATCACAGGCAATCGAGGAGGTGGCTTTTCAGGCAGGCCGGCAATTCGATCCACAAGTTCTTGAGGTATTTCTCGCTATACCGACAGAAGTGTTGAAAGAGATTCATGGAGAATCAAAGGAAAAAACATACCGTAAACCTGCCGCAAGACAGATAGAAGTGGAAACTTCCAGGCCTTTCGGCGTTCCTGTCGTCGCTTGCAGCTAACTGACGCTGCTGTTTTCCAAGTCGCTATCCGCCAGGATGCGATAGAGTTTCGCGCGACTAATGCCCAAGAGCTCCGCCGCACGTACTTTGTTCCCATGAAGACTTTCGAGCACGCGACGCACGTGTGCCCTCTCGACTTCGTCGAGGGTGGCGACCGTTCCTTCGCTATTGATCTCGGACGGTTCTATAAGACGGATGTATTCGGGCAGATCTTCAATATCTACCGCTTCTCCGTCGGTCATCATGCAAGCGTTTCCGAGGACGTTTTCAAGCTCGCGAATATTTCCCGGCCAAGGATAGCGGGAAAGCAAGGCTTGTGCCCGGCGCGTTATTCCACGGATTGGCTTTCCGTATTGCGCAGCAAAACGTTTAATGAAATGCTGTTGGAGCATAGGCAGGTCCTCCTTTCTTTCAACGAGTGTCGGCAAGGTGATATGGACCATGGATAGCCGGTAGAAGAGGTCCTCCCGAAAGCGCTGTTCCCTGATCATTGAGCGGAGGTCCCTGTGCGTTGCTGCGATCACTCTGACATCGACGCGGCGGACGGAGGGAGAACCGACGCGTTGTATTTCCTGGTTTTGCAGTACGCGAAGAAGCTTGGCTTGCGCAGCCGGGGACAGTTCGCCAACTTCGTCGAGGAGTACAGTCCCGCCGTTGGCGCTTTCAAAGATTCCGGCGCGATCCTGAACGGCACCGGTAAAGGCACCCTTCACATGGCCGAACAGTTCGCTTTCTGCGAGCGTCTCCACCAGAGCGGAACAATTGCAGGCAACGAAAGGGCCTGACGCAACCGGACTCAGTTCGTGAAGGGCTCTTGCGGCCAGCTCTTTTCCCGTCCCGGTTTCGCCGGTAATCAGCACGGTTCTGAAATGTTGCGCGACACGCCGTATCCGGCGGAACGTCTCGAGCATGGGGGCACTGCGTCCGACCATCGCCGAAAATTGGTATTTGTCGAGAAGAGCATTCTCGAGTTCGAGACAGTGCTGTCGGTTGCGGAGTTCCGCGAGGAGCGCCTCGACCCGTTCCTGGAGCTTCTCTGCTTGGACCGGCTTGTTCAGGTAGTCACAAGCGCCTTTCTGGATCGCTTCGACGGCCGATTCGGAGCTGTAGTGTCCCGTGAGCAGGATCACTTCTATTGCGGGGTCGAAATCAATGATCTTTTGAAGAAGATCCATGCCACTCATGCCAGGCATAACTAAGTCTACGATGACCAATTGAGGGTGCTTTGCGTGGACCAGACTGAGGCCAGTCTGCGAGTCAGAGCTGGTGAAAACGACAACATTGTCTTGGGAGAGCAAAGCGGCGACGAATTTGAGATGTTGTTCGTCGTCGTCGATTGCAACTACTCGGAGCGCCGCATCGGGAGAGGAATTGTTCTCGGGGCTAACTGGGTACATCGAACTCTCCGCGATACAGTCAAGGGATTGTAGGTCTGTCGAGTATTGAAACACAGTGATCTATCAAGTAGATGTTTCGTATCGAATCTGCTTCCAATCCGAAGCAGAATCAGTTTTCTGAACAGCAGTTCAGTTCGCGGCTCAGCCCGGCCTCCGAGGAAGTCATATTGGAGGTCATAAAGGTTATTTCGATAACGTTTCGACAGGCGAGCATGGGGGCCCTGTCGCTGACGTTTGGGAGGGCAGCGATGAGGAGATGAGGCCGGTTACTGGATTCGTATCGAAGAGCACCGCAAGCGGGGAGTCAGTATGCAGTCGGTGGCGTACACAGAGGCACGGCTGAATCGGTGGGGGCGATGGCTCAAGGGCCGGGCAGTTGGTTCAGGTCCCGGAAACTCGCTCACCGATCCTCCGGCCGCACAATGCATCCCGCTCGACGCCTCGCGACACAGGCAAAGCCATAAGAGGATGGTTTTACGTCAGGCCAAAAATAATTTGATTGGGAGTGAAAGCATTGGCCTGCGCGCCCGCAATAGCGCCCAAACCAAGGTGCCAATCAAGTAGAACTGTGTCGCATCCGTTAATTATAGCAGATTGGAACAGCTCCGAGAACTTTAGATTGTCGAATTACTTACGTCTCCTCAAAATGAACTGTAGCGCAAGTCACTATACCAACCGTTTTCGCAGGCCGCAAAACGGTGGTTCGTGTCAGTCCAAACAACATATATATCCGGTTTAAGCGCGACTGGACTTTGCGGAGGAAATTCGTGCTACGCAAGATTGCCGTTCTTTCATTGTGTGTGTATCTTGCCGCCTGCAGCGGCGTCAAAAACCAGGTAAGCTCTGGTGGCCAGTCGGGATCAGGCGGACAACCGGTCCCGGCTACGCTCAGCGGCCTCTTGGTTAGTCCGAATGCCACGTCTATCGCCGCAGCGGCCACAACCCCGCTCCGCGCCTCGGGTTTGTACTCGGACGGCTCTACAAAGGATTTGACCTCCGATGTTACCTGGAGCTCGGCGGATTCGAAGACTGCCACGGTCAGCGCAGCGGGCGTCGTGACGGGTGTTGCAAACGGCAACGTGCTGGTCACGGCCCAGTCGGGAGCTTTTGCCAGCTCAGCCAAAGTTACCGTCACCGGCGGCAGCGTT
>Ga0137362_10001982_pt1 | contig 13039 bp, 10 predicted proteins | sample MadtaG_2_FD_104801 | JGI IMG/M metagenome (GOLD analysis project Ga0137362, IMG submission 104801) | Vadose zone soil microbial communities from Angelo Coast Range Reserve, California, USA - Mad1_100_16 metaG | ecosystem: Environmental > Terrestrial > Soil > Vadose zone | place: USA: California... | reverse complement strand
GAGGGGGATAGCAGTCGGGTTAAAGTTGGACTTTCATCAAACAGGACTGAGAGATCCGCCCGCGGTGAATCCGTACGCTCCGAAGGGTCCACAACGTCACCTAGGTTTCCCAATCTCGCATCATCGGTGGATGCTTGCAGGTCCCATGTGTCATCCCGGTCTTGGTCTTCTTCATTTAGGCGCTCTTGGCTTTGGGTTGACGGATCTGGGAATGCACTTTCTACTAACCTCGAGGTGACGAAGTGAGGAACCGTGGGCTGTCCCGCCGGCTGTGGAGGCGGGGAACTGGCAACGTGCGCGGAGCGCCCAGGCAACCCGGATGTCTCCCCTGCCGCCGGGATATTGACTTCGAAACTGAAGACGCTCAACGCCTCGTCAGAACTCGTCACCGAAATAAATGAACATGGCGACGACGAGCGTAACAATAGACCTGGCGGGCCTGAAGAGTCACCCGTTTCCATCATCCCCGTTTGCGGGGAGGGAACACTTCTCCGGATGTCAGACCGGTTGAAAGAGTCCCCAATATACGCGTCCGGGCTCTGGGCTCTTCTCTTGCCCTTCCTGTCGCTCATGCTATGGGTATGGGCTCGAGGAGAAGCAACCGGATTCACGATGGGTCCTTGACTCGAGGAGGCGTGACGTGGTTCGACATAAAGAGGCCTGCTGACCAGGGGAGTAGTTGGCGGGTTGAAAGAAAAGCCATTAGAACTTTTGGACCCGACATCACCCGGGCGGACGCCGGCTAATGGCGAAGCACTCAGAGGTCTATCATGCTGACGAGCAATATTTTCGGGGACTCGGAATCGGTTATCTTCCATTAGGGGCGAGAGAAAGATCCGGTGTGTCGAAGGACCCGGCTGCGGTGACCACGAGAGAGCTGCACTGGGGCTCTCCAAGACTAGTTGTCTCCTCTCAGGCTCTGCCGATGTACTCGGGGGTCTTGCCTCGTGGTGTGCGATGGCTGTGCCTCTATCGGCTCTGGTTAAAATCGGAAGTGGCCTCACGGAATCACATTGACTCTCTTGCCACGTTTGGTTGTCATGCCATCTGCTGGGTGAACCTGCACGGAGAACTGCTTGAACACCATCCGCAGGTCCTGGCAACAGAGAATCAAACCGCTTCGTTCTGTACATGGCATGCGGGCACCTTACGTGGTGGTTGGTCGAAACTTTGGTATTCTCTCGGCTCGGTGCCAATAGGACGATGGCCTATTCTCTCTGCAAGATCTGACTGGCTCGCGTACATTGATTCAGACGGCATCATTCCGCCGCCCGTAGACCTTGTGGCACGGCCTCTGTGGAAACTCCGACCGGGTCTGGGAACGGAGTGGAGTATAGGTCGGACTACTGCAGATCCATGGGGTGCCTGTTCTCGAACTCGGGAACCAGGTGGTGATTCGGCCTCTGGCTCAAGGTCTACCTGTACAGCCCGTACTTTGCCATTGCGTGCCGCGTTGTTGAACGCCTCCAATGCATCCGGGTACGTCTTATACTTCTTGAATATTGCCCCGGAGATTTCGCTGACTCTCAGAGCAGCCTGAGTCCTGCAAAGGATCGTAGTGAGCTTTCCCACCCCCTCCAAAGTGAAACAGCTAGCTTGCGATACCAATCCGTATAAATGCCAGGTTGCGTTCCAACTATTACAGTATAGAACCCCCTTGCCATTTAGATTATGTCCGATAAACCTTTGCAGAGGTGATTTTAGCTGCGGGAGGCGGGCACGGGGTGAGAACGGCCAAAGAGCACGTTTTGTCGCGCCGCATCCGCGGCACCGGACATAGCCGTACTCAAGGAGCATTCAAACAATATTTCAGTTCTGTCAAAAATTGTTCGCTATTGAATTATCCTTGTATATCGAGCGAGACGCTGTGGAGGGGGAGCCATGCTCAGGTGGTATTCCCAATGGATTCATGTGTGCCGATCATGTAATCGGCACCAATCGGGTTTTGCCCGATCACATTTGAGCAGAGGCAGAACTTGAAGGGAAGTTGAATTGCCAGAGAAAGCACGCTCAGTCTATTTGTGGACAGCCCTTTTCTAGAATTGGCACTTTGCGAGTCTCAAATTTGCATTATAAGGGATTTTCCCTGCTCTAGTACTCTCTTGTGGAGTTGGGGGTGCAAACGATCTTTCTGACGACCTTGGATGATGTATTGTACTTGGCAATAATGCTTGTGACAGGCAATCAAGCTCGTTCACACAACCCCTGAAAGTATGATCCAAAGAAAGATGGTATGAAACCATGGATTATACCGAAATATATCCTCCCCGACTTGTGCTGTGTCGTGATTGGAAAGAACTACAAAGATGCGAGAAGACGTCTCGTAGCATGTATGGCACCTCGCGCCAGAAATCTCTATGTCTACAGCCAATGATAAGCACATCAGTATCAAGGCCACAAGTAGCAAGGAAGAGACGCACGGGATGAGATCCACACCCGTAGCCCCGTACGTTGTGTAGTTATAATATGCACCGAGGGCAAAGTAACCTGCAAATGCGATGACAAGTCTGAGGGCATTCCAAGTCAGGAACTTATCGACCTTTGAATGCAGAAGGGAGGACAAACAAAAGGAAGAACCATCCGATCCCACTGCCCACAGCCTTCACCTCCTTATCCGGAGTCTTGTCGTCTCCCCCACTAGGCGCTTCTGAACACCCCGCGGGTGCACTCCATTCGACAACCGCTCTAGCACCATCATATGACTTGAACTCGGGCTGACTCTCTTCCGTCGCGCACAACAGATCGACAACGAACTCCTGCGGCGTTGGCTCTAACGTGGTGGATGAAGGATATGCGGGGCCATGCAGCGTTAATTTAACACCTCGTGGGGCTGAAAGGAAAGGTCGATCAACGTGCCTCCGGGAGTATTGTGACGATGATCAACGCACATGAAAGCTTGTTGTATTCTGTCCGCAACTCTGGCTCTTGCGCAATAGGAATGACTGCAATAACTCTGTCCGACTCTCCTTGCTTGATGTTCGTCTTGCTAAGACACGCCCACGTCCCGCTGCCACACTGCATGGATCATCCGAAAGGGCGCTTTTTTGAGACGTTTCGGATACGCACCTGATCACCCGAACCTACGCCTTCAAGCGGGCTGAGCACACTGCAAATGTTGAACCGGAGCGTGTCCGTCATATTCGTCGGTGGTATTGAACGGGAGCGGGAGACGCTATGATCGCCTTTGAGTGCGCCAAAGTCATACTCGTCGACCCCAATAGACAAACGACAATCTGCATCTAGCTGAGAACTTGCAGCGGAGATTAGAAGCAGGAGAAGCCAGAGTGGTGATGTTCCTCGTTGTCTAATAATCATGAGAGGATGGGAAAGTTGCGGTGGGGGGTGGCTGACGTGAGGTTGCCAACACGGGCAATTTGAACGGCAGGTCGAGGGCCGCTTCCGGTCGTTTTCAAAGCTCGCTCGAGCTGCGTGGCTTGATCTCAGACTTGATGTGGCGAGCAACGCACACCGAGAATGTCCCTGGTTCTTTTGTTACGGGATAAGAGGGGGAAAAATATAAATATCAATGCCACGCTGACAACGGAGGCGCCAGCGCCAGCAAACGCGGCCCGCCACGGCAAGACGGCCCGAGACTACCGCTCGCCCCCTTTTCCATTGACTGGGATTGATCGTAGTGGCTGCGTCTATCATACGTGGCGACTTCGTTCTCAAGAAACATGGCGGGACTTGAGCAACTCGCTGTCCATATCTATCACGAGAAGCAGGAGCACGGCTCTGCGCTCTGTGCACAACATGCCCTGAACTCCCTGTTGCGTGTGTCTTAGAATCTGAGTTGCCATGGATGTCACTGATTGGCCCATAGAAGGAAGCTATGTTCGTTGTCTCTCCCAGACCCGCATGGTGCAGTGTACCTGATGGGTGGATCGCCTAACAGTTCACTCCTTCCGATCTATCAACTATCGCCCAGTCCATAGACTCTCTCGAACAGCATGTAGATCTAGGACGTTTGGGACGGGCAAGCGACAACATGGATGACACTGGTACGTCAACCTTCCCTTATCCTGGGTCGCAATGTCAAAAGGTACGTGTAGGTTTCTTCTCGATACAGGTACTCGAAAACGCACTGAACGTCTGGGGCCAGAGGTAGGCTTGTGATACTACTCTCGGGAACCCGCAGCTGACGCGTCCAACTCAGCCTTATCAGATGGCGCAGCGAAGCGATGCAGTCCTATCAAGACCGACCGCAGTATGCCTACCGTATTCCATTCCATCGATGATTAATCCTTCCCATAGAGATCAACGTGCCTTCATCTTGAATTGTGACCAGCACTGGTTCACACTTCGACGGTTCGGTGATTCTGAAGGCGTTGGCCCCTGGTTCAATCTCGATTCTTCCCTTGACCGACCCAAATGGATTAGTGAGACGTATCTCGGAATATGGTTGCAACAGGCAGAGGCAGATGGTGACACCTTATGGCTCTTCCACGTTATAAGATAAATGCTCAGTATTGGCTGCAGGATACTCCACGTTTGTCGTGGTCCCCACCAACCCCGATAGTCCGCTACCACAAACGGCTGCCGATATTATTGCTGTCTCCCTTTCTTCGCAGGGTTCCTCCGGGGCTCAACATTCTTCTGCCCCTTACTCCCCTCATCCTACAGCCGGGTTTGAGGATGAGGATTTAGAACTACAGGCTGCACTTCAGGCCTCCCTGGGTGGCGCAGACGTACGAATTCCAATTCCCATGCCTCAGCCCCACGTGGGACCGGTCATAGGTGGAACGCGTGCGATACCCCCCGGGCGAAGCGCCAATATTGGCTTCCCGCCCTCACCCTTGATTGCTCCAGCACCTCCAGTTCCACACCCTGGCACACGTCCTGCAGACCAACCGATGGCAAATCCAGTCGCAGCGTCGATGGCACGTAACCAAGTAGTCCTCGAGCGGATGCGTCGGGAGCAGGAAGCTGCGCTACGCGAGCACTATCAGGACGAAGTCTCGCATTTCGACACCGTTGACAGGTCCCATTCCGGCGTCGGAAATCGGGTCGATGACGAAGAGGAGCAGTTGAGGCGGGCTATCGAGGAGAGCGAAGAGATGGCACGTGAGCAAGGACTCGAACCTGGACGCACTCAGGCGGATAGCGACGATGCGAGGACGAGAGCCAGACCGGATAATACACAACAAACCGAGGCGTGGAGACATGATCGCGTGCATGATGGTCGAGTGTACGATGACGAAGATGCAGAACTGCAAGCCGCACTGCGAGCATCTCTTGAGTCAGCTCCACCGGGGATCCACACACCGACACCACCACACACCTTTGAAACCCCCATGCACCATTCTCCGCTTCCGGCTGCCGCATCCAGGGCTACTCCACTGGCACATACCGAGCCATCAAATGTCACGAATGTGGATGACGGCGACGACGGCGACGATGACGATGACGACTTGTATTATGATGACGAGGATACCGCCACCGATGAGACTTTATCGGAGTCTGCAGGGCCACAGCAAATTGAAGATGTCAGCATGGAGGAGATGAGGCGACGACGCTTGGCGCGATTCGGTGGTGGACCACAAATATGATGACGGCGCGCCACCATACAATGTCGACGTGTCGCAAGCTTCGTAACATCTTTATCTTTTCTACCCTGCCATTGATACACGATCTCACGTGTGGATTTTTCTGTCACCTGCTGGTTCCACATGTCGTTTCCCAAATGCCGATGACTTTCTGAGTTGCCCCCTCGATATTCTTAAAGACTGCTGTACTAGATGTAGATGTAAAATCACAATGGATCCGTTGTTTCTTTCTCTTTCCCGACTCGCAAGTGCATCACACCCTCGTTCCCTGTAGCTGCGCTTGGTCATTGATTGGTATGCTGACTGACGTTCTAGCTAAGATCTCTTCACAAGGTATCCCTGAGTGGCACACACCCGCGGCTTCGAATGTCAGTTGACGACTTCATATCTGTAGGAGAGTACCGATCCATCCATTCCAGGCCGAACAATTGATTATTTCATTTCATTTCTGTATCATTTCCCAGTGGGCCATCGGCACTGGCACCAATTCATTTTCAACTTTTTCAAACGAACTACTACTTTCATTAATACTGCAAGTGAGCTACGCAGCGTGCATTCAACTTGCTCCTACTGTATCACTGTCACTCACCAGGTGGCCGTGGAGACCGGGGAGTCTTCACCACGAGCACGCACGAGGGAGGCACGGACCGCACGATCATGCATATCGATCAAATCGAGGCGTCCCAGGCCGTTGTTACGATCGCCTTGGCTACAGAAACCAGAAACCATTGTAAGTTACTGTCATGGTAGCCAGGGCAAAAGCCCTTTTCACGCCTTCTCATTTTACCTTATGCCAGTACTAGCGCGCTTCGGGATCAAAGACAGCCCAGAAGCTGTCCACGTCACAACTGCGGTCTCCGAGAAAGCATTGTGATCACGAAACGTTAATGACGCTATTATACAGTATGACATATAATCACATCTCGATCTTACTCGGGCCCAGTAGCACAAGATGAATTGTCCATCACGGATGAAAGATCTACTTGAGGGACGTCTTCACTGGCACATACTATATGCTCGTCTAAGCTTGCTCAGGCTCATCCGAGTCGGGTTTGGACTCGGACGAATCACCACTGGCACGGAAAGGATCCTGGAAACAAGTACGAAATAAATTATCCGATTCGCTTATGGGAGCGGTTCTGCAATCGATAGAAAAGCTAGCTCACGCTGCCATCGGGGCCTTTGCTACGACGACCGACTGTAGTTGGCTCGTGGCTCGCGGACGGGGCAATGGGTTCTGCCTTCCTGAGCTCTGATTCGGCAGTTGGACCGAAGAGTTTCTCCCCAAGTGCCTATTATTCCGCAATTTTGTCAAGGGATAGTGTTTACTTCACAGTGCGAAGCCACGAGACGGATAAAGGTACTGACGTCAGATACTGAGGTGGCCGCCTTCTCTGCGTGGCGGTTGGCGCCCTGCAGCGCATCGATCACTGTATTTATCACTCCCTACAAATGCTCAGTAACAGTTATTGCTTGGGGTTGCTAGCACTGACTTTGTCACCAAACGCCATAACTTTGTGGGTCTTTGAAATAGAGGGCGGTACGGGTACGAAGAGTGTGAGATAGTAGAGAAGGTCAAGTCGCATGAGGGCTCTAGCATATTCGGTCGAGGTAGTTATACGACGGAGTGGCGCCGAGTGGCAATGGCATTGCGCAAAAGAGGACGACGTGATGTATGAACATCACATGTGATTGATTGAAGACTTGAGGCGAGGATAGGAGACAGTGAGAGCTACAGGTCAACAGAACCGATTGCGCATGATATAGCGGAAAAGGAATTAAACTCCCGACTCTAAACCCCCTTCCATTCATGTACTGTCCTTCCGCAGTCTGCTTCCAGTCTAGTTTGGACAGAGAAGCGCGGTATTTTGCAGAAATCACGAGCCATCTCAGCCGTTGAGGAAATGTTAATGCCTAAACCCAGTGACGTTTCGAATCCATTCAAACTCGAGAGCCCACTGGCAGTGCGAACGCCACCGATGAAGAGAGAAAGTCCATAGACGGGGAGCGCGTGAGGGTAGAATTGACGGCAGAAGGATTGTTTCACTTCACTCTGGCACGTTGTGACTAACTTAGAATCATCATTTCAGGACAGGATTATCACGTGTCAACACATCTACTGGCAAATACTAATTATACACTTGTCGTGCAAACGATTGGTACAATGAGGGTTATTACAGGATGACTAGAGGAATCTGGTTTTTGGACACGTTCAATGCAAAAATCTAACTCATGCTACGATCGCCGAGGACGGCGTTCTTGGCCTTGTCTAGGAGCGAGGTCTACGACAAGGCAGCGTAAGGGTCTAGCCAACAAAGATTGAGCTCGAGCTTACGTCGTCTCCTCCATGGTCACCCGAGGCCATGTCACCGATTTTCTGGCCGTAGGATTTTTGATTCTGAAGCGGGGTTTAGTACTGCGGACACTGAGAATGAAATACAATATACAAACCTCAGGCTGGACTTTTGAAGCGATAGAATCGGTATTGCCCTTTATCTTGTCTCCAATGTGCTCGGAGGTAGACTTCTCAGAGTCGGGCTAAATGATCAATAGAAAATGAGCGAGATGGTCGCCATGGCTAGTGATGGAAGTACCTTAAGGGCAGCAGCTGCCTTATCGGTAAGAGACTGACGAGCCTGGTCTGACATGGTGCGGATGATGAGGTGATATATGGGGAGAAGAAAGAGATGGGGAGAAGAAAGTGGAGAAAAAGTCTGAATTTATAGGCGACGCGGCGGGACGCGTAGTGGACATGTGACCTGAGAACTACGTCATGAGACCATTCGCAGAGAAATCATATCATTTGCTGGTAACCAATCAAAAGGTGGCGGTGAAGGGTTGTACGTACCCCCTCAGGCTGTTGCCCGGGCACCTGAGAAATCAATACTGCGCGCCATTAGTCAAAAAATGCCTTTTCTTCTTTAGAGTCCCCATTAGATCGTTTCTTTGCACTCATCTATCTCCCATCCTATGCTTGCTCCCGTCTCCTACTCTCCAGACCTTGACGTCTTCACAACTCCACCAACGACACCGATGACCGATGACCCTCCCAGTGAGCCCATCATCCGCCCATCGCTCTCGCGCAGCATTTCCCGCCCGTTGAACCTCCATATATCCAAGACGACTGGCGATTTTAAAACCAACATCCTTCTCGAGACTCAGTCCCCTCCAAGTATTCCATCTGACAAGTCCTCCGCACCGGCTACAACACCACAATTCATATTGACCCCCGGGAGCGAGAACGAGAGCGATGGTCATCAAAATAGTCAAACCAAGCCGCGCCCGGATAGTTCCGGTCACGTCCCACGCCCAGGGATCCCCACTAGTCCCCTGAAGAACCGGGCACTACTGACATCTCAAGAACCCCCTACATCAGCATCTATGCCTCGCTCGCATACCCATTCTCACACCCCAATGATGTCCCCGTGCTTTGTGCACTCAAACCTTGATAAGGGGGCATCCTTCTCCGAGTGGCTCAAGACTGGCAATGGCTTCCCGTCTCGTGTAGACGTAGCCCCAATCTTAAGACCAATGGCCGCTGAGTGGCCCCAGGCTCCCCCACGCCGATACCGTACGCTCGACAATGGGCAGGTCATCCCTATTCCGTACGAGGATGATAAGGTGGAGAATGTTTTCCATGCCAGCGACTTCGATCATGAAGATGACGAAGGCAGCGCAAGCCTGACGAAACAGCTTGCTGATACTGCCGTTGGCGTGCGTGAGATGAGCAAGCAACTCGGTGCGTCGTCAGAACCCCCATCTCCCTTGCCCAAAGCATCGAACAACGGCATCCAGGCCGTACGCGTATCAGATCCAATATTCAAATCGTTCTGATCGTGACCAAGGCCCGCGACAATCGCCTCATCGCGCTTACGCGTGCCCTAGCCCTTTACCTCATGCAGGAGCCGAGGTATAATGGCCGCGGGCTTGTCGTGTGCGTCTGTCTACCCGTCTACATGCCCGCATGTGCGGGGGTTGACGTGTGGGTGTTAGTTATGTTGATCACCAGCTGAGATCTTCGCGCCGGTTCGACGCCGCTGGGCTCGAGCGTGATCATCCCGAACTTTTCCTCCCTTTCCCACGTCGTCGCTCCTCAAGCTCCAATTCACTCTCGAGTTCATCCACCGGCGCAAGCTCCAGGGATGACTCGACGAATGAAACAGGCCAGCTCCGTTACTGGACTGCAGATATGTGTACTCGCAGTCCTCATCTTTTTGATTTCGTCGTCACGGTGCGTTACGTGATCACTTTGGTTCCATATCTCATGTTGAGGATCCGTGACTATAGTTGGGTGGCGATGGCACAGTCCTGTTCACTTCATGGCTTTTCCAGCGTATAGTTCCGCCTGTTCTTTCCTTCGCTCTTGGATCCCTTGGCTTCCTTACGAATTTTGATTTCGCCGACTATCAAGCAACTATGGACAGTGCCTTAGAGTCCGGTATCCGTGTCAACTTGCGCATGCGTTTCACGTGTACGGTTTACCGTGCTGTTAAGCATGCATCCGGTAGGGGCCGTCGCAAAGCCGTCAAGAAGGCTGAAACAGGTGAAATTATGATGCGGAACCTCGAGAAGGGAGGTTGGGAAGCCCTGGAGTGTGGCTACCATGCAGATCAGATGGCCACAGGCGGTCGCTGCGGAAAAGATAAAGAGATCATGTGCTTCACTACACGCCCGGTCGAATCGTTTGAGGTGCTGAATGACCTTGTTATTGATCGCGGCCCAAGTCCGTATGTCAGTATGCTCGAACTATTTGGTAGGCTGGTTCTGGTTCTACTTTGAGTAACAACCACCGCTGACGCCTATTCAGGCGACGAGCACCACATGACAACCGTTCAAGGGGACGGCCTTACAATCTCAACGCCAACCGGGTCCACGGCGTATTCTGTACGTATTGGGTCGTTCGTGATATATGCACATCCAGCTGACTCGATTTCAGTTGTCAGCTGGAGGCTCGCTTGTCCACCCAGAAATCCCTGCCATCTTGATCACCCCCATCGCACCGCATACACTGTCCTTTCGACCCATGCTTTTACCCGACAGCATGGAAGTGCGCGTGTGTGTTCCCTTTAATTCCCGAAGTACCGCATGGTTGTCTTTCGATGGCCGGGGTCGTGTGGAGCTCAAACGTGCGTAGGCCATACACAGATGACGGCATCTATCGCTGACCCAAGCATTGGCAACAGAGGGCGATCACATTAAAGTTACAGCGAGCAAGTTTCCGTTCCCCACCGTTTGCGCTGACAAACAATCAACGGATTGGTTCCACGCCATCTCTCGCACGCTCAAATGGAACGAGCGTGAGCGGCAAAAGTCATTTGTCGTCGTCGAGGAAGGTCCCGCCAAAGAGATGCACGAACGCCATCAGCGCAAGAATCATCCTGATCCCATTGCTTCTGCAACTAGTAAAGGAAGTGGTGAGGACGAAGTATCGGATGGAGACAATTCTGACGAAGAGGAACAGTTCGACATTGACGACCTTTCGTCCGACAATAGTGATTCCACATCAGCCGCCGGTAATGTAAAGGACTCGAGTATTGGGTCCTCCACGAGAACCTCGCCTTCATCACCTTCGGCTTCTCGTGCCGCAGAGGCAATCATGGGCGTGAGTCCCGGCACACACGCAAAAGAACGTGTGCGCTCGCGCTCACGCTCAGGTATCCGATCTGGTGTCGACTCGCCGAGCCGCTATGCACCCGTTCCGCCGCGTCATGGGCAAGGCCATGTTCAATGGGCGGCCGGTGTGTCAGACGGTGAGCATGAAAGGGCAAGTCAAGCTGATGCTAGGATGGGCGATAATATCACACCGACTGCCCCTGTACATGCTCGGCGCACGCGCTCTCGTTCGCCTGCTGCTCCAACTTTCCATTCACACCAACACCCTCGCGCATTTGCGGTGTGGGGCCAAGATGAGAGCGATAGCAACTCGAGCGATGCCGATCCATGAAGAGTATAAATTGTATATGCATACTAGTGATAGTGTGTCGCGTGGGGCGAGACAGGTTTAGAGGGAGGCCGATTTCGTTCATTTTGTGCCTCAACGCATCATGACAGTGTCACCATCACCAGAGTTGGAAGTTATTTGTTCGCTGTTCGTTATTCTAGGACCGATTCTATTGCTTTCGCTCGCACCTGTAGAGCTACTGTAGGTGCAGTTGTGTTCTGCTTTTTTCATGCATGGTTGGGTTCAGGTCTTAGCTGTGGACTTTGTCTTTAGTCGCATTGGCACTTTATGACCCCGTTTTCTGTACAATACAATAATGCAAGTACACAGTACGGTAAATCTTTCTGATTCCGGGACTTGGATCGACGATATAGGATGATACAGTAAATGCCGGTTTGGAATGCCTTATGGGTCATGCACCACGGGTGCTTGGACGGGATGTAAATGTATGATCGTCACAGTATTGGAAGAGGGTGTTAGAGGTCCCTGCAATCAGTCATTTAGGCGGTAGCTAGCCAGGGCCAGGGGAGAGGGGAGCCAGTATTGTCTTGGCTGTGGCGGCCAGCCGGCAAGATAAAAGTATGTAAATGACTGGTAAAAAAAACTTCATTACAGTACAGCACAGTAACAAAATCATCGGGTCGCATAAAAACGGAAGATCGGGCCTGGCAGCCAGTTGCGGCACTCGCTCGCGTGCTCATCACATCATCAAAAGAAGGGTGTATCGCGTGAGACGAAACGTGGCAGTGCGCGGTAATCTGGGCGGTCTTTGGCAACGGCCCAGAGCCAAATGTCGAGATCCGGGAGCGTAACATCTTTGAGCCAGGGCGCTCCACGCCCCGCTGCGCTCATGGCATGAGCATGTGAGACGATGCGTTCGCACGCATCGATCGCTGCTGCGCGTAGGACGTATGACTGCGCTAGTGTGAGCACGGGGCCCTCGTCATCGCCGACGTTGATGACTGGGTCCGCCTTTGTCATGCCAGCCGGTGACAGTGGTTGTTGATGTTCGGGAGCCGCCGCAAGTAAGCTGACCACCGGATCTGCGGCTGCAGAGATGTTCAAGTTGGCCGGCGCCGCTGCTTGGCCGCCCATCGCGGGAAAAAGACGAGTTAGCGCTAGTGACGATGCCGATGTCGCCGATGTGGTGGTAGAGAGGTCGATAATGCCCAGGTGGATTAGGATCGAGGGCAACACGTTGTCGGCGAAAACGGGTAGGTGCGAGGTGTGCGGAATGGGGAAAGGCGACGGCCCCGAGGGGTCCCTTTCCCGTTTTGCGCCGAAGCGGATATCAATTGCATTTATCAGGAAGAGTGCCTTTTTGAAGCAGTAGATTGCTGGGAATGGCAACGGAACAGAGAGGATAGGAGGGGGAGAAACAATACATGCGCGTGAACGGGAATGAGAGAGAAATTTTCGTGCGGAGAGAAAATGTGTTAGGTACGCACGTTGGTTGTTGACGATGGACATGTCCTGGAAGCCGGGAAAGGCGCGCACGAGCTAGGAAATTTTAGACGGATCAGTATACTTAGTATGCAGTACTGATTGCGTC
>Ga0137362_10001972_pt1 | contig 13063 bp, 14 predicted proteins | sample MadtaG_2_FD_104801 | JGI IMG/M metagenome (GOLD analysis project Ga0137362, IMG submission 104801) | Vadose zone soil microbial communities from Angelo Coast Range Reserve, California, USA - Mad1_100_16 metaG | ecosystem: Environmental > Terrestrial > Soil > Vadose zone | place: USA: California... | reverse complement strand
TCGAGCTCGAAGCAGGGACGGAACGTTTCGTCCACGTAGCGTGCGGCGCCACGGAAACCAATCATCGGGTTCTCTTCCTCCGGCTCGTAGCGCGTGCCGCCGATGAGGTTCGCGTATTCGTTCGACTTGAAGTCGGACAGGCGCACGATCACCGGCTCGGGCGCGAACGCCGCGGCGATCTGGGCCACGCCTTCCGCGAGTTTCTCAACATAGAAACCAACGGGATCGGAGTAGCCCGCCATCTGCGTGCGGATCTGCTGCTTGAGCTCGCCGTCGAGCCGCTCAAACTCGAGCAGCGCACGCGGATGCACGCCGATCATGCGGTTGATGATGAACTCAAGGCGCGCGAGCCCGACACCATGATGCGGGATGCCGGCGAAGTCGAACGCGCGGTCCGGATTGCCGACGTTCATCATGATCTTGACGGGGATCCTGGGCAGGGAGTCGAGCTCGATCTGCTTACGCTCGTACTCCAGCAGCCCCTCATACACGTAGCCAGTGTCACCCTCCGCGCACGAGACCGTGACTTCCTGCCCCTCGCGGACGCGTTGAGTCGCGTCCCCGCAACCGACAACCGCGGCGATGCCGAGCTCGCGGGCGATGATCGCGGCATGACACGTGCGGCCGCCGCGGTTGGTAACGATCGCCGCGGCGCGCTTCATGACCGGCTCCCAGTCCGGATCCGTCATGTCGGCGACCAGCACGTCGCCGGTCTGCACGCGCGCCATTTCGGAGACCTCACGAATGACGCGCGCGGGTCCCGAGCCGATGCGCTGGCCGATGCTGCGTCCGGTAGCGAGCACCCGCGAGCGCGACTTCAGCGAGAAACGTTGGATCGTGCGGCCCGCGCGGCTCTGAACCGTCTCCGGCCGCGCCTGCAGCATGAAGATCTCACCGGTCGCTCCGTCCTTGCCCCACTCGATGTCCATCGGTTTGCGGTAGTGCTCCTCGATGATGAGTGCCTGGCGCGCCAGCGCCACGATATCCGCATCGCTGAGGCAGAACCGGCCGCGGTCGGCGGGCGGCACGTCCAGGGTTGCGACGCGCTCGGCGGAGCCCGCGGCCGCGTACACCATCTTGATGGCTTTGCCGCCGAGATTCTTGCGCAGGATCGCGTGTTTCCCGTTGCGTAGCGCGGGCTTGTAGACGTAGAACTCGTCCGGGTTCACGGCACCCTGCACGACCGTCTCGCCGAGCCCGTAGGAGGCGGTGATGAGCACGACGTCGCGAAATCCGGAGTCGGTGTCGAGCGTGAACATGACACCGCTTGCGCCGAGATCGCTGCGCACCATGTGCTGCACGCCCGCGGAGAGCGCGACGGCGCTGTGCTCGAAGCCCTGATGCACCCGATACGAAATGGCGCGATCGTTGAACAGCGAGGCGAACACCTCGTGAATCGACTTGAGCACGCTCGCCTCGCCGCGAACGTTCAGGAAAGTCTCTTGCTGCCCGGCGAACGAGGCCTGCGGCAGGTCCTCCGCGGTCGCCGACGAGCGCACCGCCACGGCGATATCACGCCCGCCGCTCATGCGGCGCAATTCTTCGCGCACTGCCGTCTCGAGCTCCGGCGGAAACGCACTGGCCAGGATCCACTGACGGATGCGCGCTCCGGTGGCTGCGAGTCTCGCGACGTCATCGACATCGAGAGTGGCGAGCTCGGCGCGAATGCGCTCGTCCAGTGCGTGCTGCTTGAGAAATTCGCGATAGGCGTGCGCCGTCGTGGCGAAGCCGCCCGGGACCCGCACACCGAGCTGCGCCAGCGAGCCGATCATCTCGCCGAGCGATGCGTTCTTGCCGCCGACCGTCTCGACGTCACGCATCGCTAACCGTTCGAAGGGGATGACGTAGGGGTTCAATGCCGCTCCTGCGGTCTACTCAGGCGCCGCAAGGCGCGTAAAATCAGTGACGCGCGCTAATGGCGAACGATCGGGCCCGGCGGCGGCGGCGTCGATTTCCGTGGGGCCCGGAAGGTGACCTCGAGCAGTGAGCCGGCGAACGGTTTTTTTCGTCTCGGACCAGACGGGCGTGACTGCGGAAACGCTGGGCCACAGTCTCATGACGCAGTTCGAGGGACTGGAATTTCGGCCGGTGACTTTGCCATTTGTGTCGAGCGTTGACAAGGCGCAGGAGGCACTCCGGCGCATCAACCGCGCCGCGCAGGACGAGGGCGTGCGGCCGATCATCTTCAGTACCCTGGTGCAGGACGAGCTGCGCGATATCGTGATGGCGGCCGATGCCCTGTTCCTCGATTTCTTCGCCGCATTCGTCGGTCCGCTGGAGCGCGAGCTCAACACCCGTTCCAGCCACAGTGCCGGCCGGGCGCACGGCATGGCGGACCTCGCCGCCTACACGGCGCGCATCAACGCGACCAACTTCGCGCTCGCGAACGATGACGGCACCGGCAGCGATTACGCCCGTGCCGACCTCATCCTCGTCGGTGTCTCCCGCTCGGGCAAGACGCCGACGTGCCTGTACATGGCGCTTCAGTATGGAGTGTTCGCGGCGAACTATCCGCTCACCGACGATGAGCTGGAGGCCGGAACGCTCCCCGCGCGCCTCGAGCCCCACCGTCGCAAGCTTTATGCCTTGACGATCAAGCCGGAGCGGCTGCAACAGATCCGCAACGAGCGCCGTCCCGAAAGCCGCTACGCCTCGCACCAGCAGGTCCAGTACGAGACCCGGGCCGCCGCGGCGCTGTTTGCCCGCTACGCGATCCCCACCCTCGACACCACCGAGTGCTCGATCGAGGAAATTGCCGCCCGCATTCTCAACACCACGGGGATCGAACGGCGCCTGCGCCCGTGAAATGCACGAAACTTGCAAGCGCCTGCGGGGCGCGCAAAGCGCGCGCACCCGGCGGTCGGCGGGCGAGCATCTTGCATATTGCCGCCGTCTTGAGTAGGGCGTCTCAGTAGCAGCTCACCGGTAGTGCCTGCCCGACTTGCACAGTCGCCAACGTGCGTTATAGTCGGGGCGCAATGCTGAAGCCACCAACGAAACTGAACTTCGCACGAGCTGCGCAGGTAGATCCTCGAGCAAGACGCCCGCTCGCGCGCAACGCCGTGGATGACACGTTGACACTCGTTTCATGGCGCGCGCGGCCGCGGAGCTTCGTCGCTCTCATGGGACTGTACGAGAGCAACTTCATCCGCCTGGGGTGGCTCGTGGAGCACCTCACGACGCTCGCCGGCCGGCACCGTTCCGCGGTGGCGGGCGATTGTGACCTTCTTCTCAGCGTCACCGAACGCTCCCCGTACACCAGCACCGTGAATTTGACCTATCTGCTCCCCGGGGCCGATGGCACCCTCCAGTATCCCGACATGCGGCTGCGCATCTACTATGACGCGCATCTGGTCGAGGCGCTGGAATGGGCCGGGACGCACAGCCAAGCGGTTCTCAAAGCGCTGCGCAGCCATGCGGAGCGTGAACTGGATCAGCGCTGGGCCCGCAACGTAATGTTAAACAAGTGGCTGGAATATTGCGTGGAGCGAGGTCATCGCTTCTCATCGGCCACAAGGCTCAGCGCCGGCGAATGAGAGGTGGCGGACCGCCGCCATTTTGCTCATGAAGGCGCTTCGGCAACTCGGCTTCCTCAAGCTCAACTTGCGTCCGGACGGGTCCCCCGCGGAGGACGGCCGGGTCATGGCCCTGTTTCGCAACCGCGCCGAGCTCAAGAAGGCCTACGGTGAGCTGCAGGAGGAGATCTACCGCCTCAAGGACCGCGTCAAGCAGCAGGAGGGGGCGACGCAGCGCGTGCAGGAGATGTTGAGCGCGCTTGAGACGCGCCTGGGAGTTGCGGAGACCGGCTATCCCGCTCTGGTCTTCTACCAGTTACGCAAGCTCTGGCAGTCCGGCCGCGAGCTGATCGAGCAGTTCGTCCAGGACCTCGTGCGCCAGCAGGACGAGCGCGAGCGCCGGCAACATCTCGCCGAGCACAACCGGCGGCAGTTCACGATTCGGCAGCCTGCAGAGCAGCAGTTGCGTGGCGCGGAAACGCGTTCCATGGAGGCCGCTGGTCAGGTCGCGCGGCTGGAGGAGGAGCGGGCGCGACTCACGCGATTCTGGCACTACTTCAAACGCCGCACCCTCGATCAGCACCTCGCAGGGGTGCGCGCCGCCGCTACGGCTGCCCACGCCGCGCTGAGCGACGCGCGCGCCGCCCTCGAGACGATCGACAAGGAGCCGATTCCCGAGTTTCCCGGTCTGTCGATCGAGGCGCGGCGGGCAATCAACCTGGCCGCCATCGCGTATGCGGAAGCGCTGTGCCTGCGTCTCGTGAAAACGCCGCTCGTCGGCTTGGCGCGCGAGGCCACGAGCCGCCGCGAAGTGACGGACGAATACGGCTCGCAGCCGGAATGCGAGGCGCTCATGGGGCAGATCGAGCGAGCCCAGGGGTTGATTCAGGCCCGCAGCAACATCACTCAGGAAATCAAGAGCCGCACCGAACGTCTCAAGCAGGTCGCGCGCTACCGCGGCGCGGCCGACACCTCACCAACACTGGAGTCGCTCGCGTTTTCCGAAGGTGACGTGCTCGGCGGCGAGGCCGTCGGCGCCGGCGCGGCGCGCATGCCGAACGTGCTCGCCGGGGATACCTGGGACCTGTTCCGTATCCTGTTGCGTTAGCTCGCGTTGCCTCAGTTCTTGGTCTCCGTGCGCGCCGTCTTCTGTTGCGCCGGCTGCGCCCGCACTCCGGTTACCATGTCCGCCATGACCTCGGACGACTGATTGAGCACGACATCCGGGATCTCATCCTTGGCCTTGTCGATCTCCTCGATGCTCTTCAGCGGCGGCAGATTCTTGGCGGCGCGCCTGCTGTTCTCGCGGTCGAGCCGCTCCTTCTCCTGGCGCGCGCGCTCCTCGCGTCGTGTCTTGAGGTTCAGGGACACGCTGTGCTGCTCACGCACCGAGTCTATCGCAGCGATGTCCGACACCAGCCAGCGGTAGTCGGGGTCACGCTGGGCGCGCGAGTCCTCCTCCGAAGCTAACACGGCAACAGGTGGCGTCACCGCGGCGCCCGCGCTTGCCTGGAACGGAACGCCGGCGATGCGATCCCACGGCAGCGCGGCTTCCAGCGCGCTTTCGCCTACTTCCTTCATGTCGATTGCCGAGGGCAGCGGCACATCTGGCTCGACACCGTGGTGCTGAGTGCTCTCGCCGGTCACGCGGTAGAACTTGCCGATCGTCACGGTCAGCTGGCCGCTCACGGGCTTCTGCGACCAGCGGTCGAGCGGCACCAGGTTCTGCACCGTGCCCTTGCCGAACGTACGCTGGCCGAGGATCACGCCGCGGTGATAGTCCTGGATCGCGCCGGCGAAGATCTCGGAGGCGGAGGCGCTGAAGCGGTCGACGAGTACGGCGAGCGGGCCGTCGTAGGCGGCGGCCGCCTGCGGGTCGTCCAGCACTTCCAGCCGGCCGCTCGTGTCGCGCAGCTGCACGACCGGTCCGTGATCGATGAACAGCCCCGTCAGCGCGGTCGCCTCCGGCAGATAACCGCCGCCGTTGCCGCGCAGGTCGAGCACCAGCCCATCGATGCCTTCGGTCTTGAGCTCGCGCAGGAGCCTCAGCACATCGCGAGTCGTGCTGCGATAGTTCTGGTCGCCCGCGTTCTGCGCGGCGATATCCTGATAGAACCCCGGCACCGTGATGACGCCGATCTTGAGGTTCTTGCCGTTGCGGGCGACGGTCTTCACTTCCTTGTGAGCCGCCTGCGCCTCGAGCGTCACCCTGTTGCGCACGAATTCCAGAACCTTCTCCTGGGTGCCGGGGGCCGCCCCCGCCGGCAATACCTGCAGTCGCACGTTGGTGCCGGCCTTGCCGCGGATCAGCTGCACGACATCGTCCAGGCGCCAGCCGATGACATCGGTGAACGGACCATCATGGCCCTGGCCCACGCCCGTGATCCGATCGCTGGCGCTGAGCGTGCCGGCCACGGCCGCCGGACCGCCTTCGATGACGTTCATGATCGTGACGTAGTCGTCCACGAGCTGCAGCGAGGCGCCGATCCCCTCGTAGTTGAGACTCATCTGGATGCGGTATTCCTCGGAGTTGCGCGGCGAGAAGTAACTCGAGTGCGGGTCGAAGGCGCGCGCGTACGCGTTCATCAGGTTCTCGAAGACGTCCTCGGGCGTGATCTGATCCACGCGCCTGAGCACGCGCTCGTAACGCTTGCGCAGGACGTCGGCGACGTCCGGCCATTGCTTGCCGGTGAGCAGCAGCGACAGCGCATCATTCTTCACGCGCTTCCTCCACAACTCATCCATCTCCGCCTGGGTCGCGGGCCAGAGCGAATGCTGGCGCTCGAACTCGAACGACTCGTTCACGGTCCAGTCCGGTTCGGACTTGAGCAGGGCGATGGCGTGCTGCATGCGGTCGCGGTTGCGCTGCTGGAAGCGGGCGAAGATCAGGTACGCCGGCTCGATGTCGCCGGTGCGGATCATCTCGTCGAACTTGAAGCGATAAGCGGAGAAGTCGTTGATGTCGCTCGCCAGGAAGTAGCTGCGCTGGCCGTCCAGGAAATCCAGGTAGCGCTGATAGACCTGCTCCGACATCTTGCGGTCGATCGGGGCGCGGCTGTAATGCGCCTCTTCCAGAATCCTGCCTATCTTGCGCGCGGTCGCCCGCTGGGCGTCCGTGGGGGCGATGGCGCCCGGAGGCAAAATCGAGGTATTCGCCGGGACCTGGACCGACGACCCCGCCAGGGCAAGCGCGAGGACCGTCAGAACGGAGGCGGCGATCCAGCCGGATGACCGGCGTAGGGGCTTAGACATCGTGACGACGCTCACAGGTTCGATACACTTTGGAGCACGGCGCCGGCAAAAAGTGGCGCCTTCCGCCCGCGATTGACCGGTCGCAGGCCGCTTTCAAGGACAGACTAGAGCGTGCGGTTCGTATCAGCAAGTACGAAGGCCCCGATTACCCACAGAATGAAATGCGACCCCTTACCGTACTCCTTGGAATCGTGATGGGCTCCACTGTTTCGCTGGCCGTCGGCCTGCTGCTCACATGGGTAGTCATCCTGTTCCTGCCGCAGGATGAGGCCCAGTTCGCTCCCGAACACCTGCCGCTGCTGCGAGCGGTGGCGGTTTTCACGCTGTTCGCGGCGGCATCGGCCGCCAGCTTCTACGGCGACCTGCGTAGCCGCTCCTGGCGATTCATGGCCCACGGCATGACCCTCGCCATGCTCGGCGTGGCGGTGTGGATGTACTGGCCGGGCTAGGGCCTGGCCGGCCGCAACGCCCCGCCTGAGGGCCCTTGAGCGGGTTATCCTGGCCCGCGGCATTCAGGCTCGCTTGCGTTTGAAGCGCCAGATGTCCCTCGGGCGAGCGGCGGTGTCGTACGGGTCGTAGCCGCGCTCCGGGTCGATCGGCTCCACGAGCAGCATCAGCACAGAAGTGTCGGCCGGTCTCTCGTGCTCGGGGGCGGCGGCACCGCGAAATGGCGCCGGGGGCGGGCCAGCGGGCCGCACCTGGTTGTTCATAATCCCGTGATCCGTTCTTATTGTTCGCTCTTGCGCGGGAATCATGTCACACGAATTCGCGCACCGGAGCGACCCGCGTCACAATCCGTCCGGGAACGGACCTGAGGGTCGTACGAGCGCGCGCGGGGGGGTGGCTTGGGACGATCATCCCCGGGGCGGCGATAGGGTAGCGGGCAGAGCGCGGATCAAAGCGTACAGCACGCGGACGATCAGCAGCAGCAGGGCAGGACCGAGCGCGACGAGCCAGAAGACGAGGGATCCGTGAAAGAGACCTATGAAAAAGTCGCCCAACAGCGCAAACGGACCGGCGCGGAGATTCTGACCGTGCGTATACGGCCCCAGCACCCGGTTGCCGACCATCCAGATGAGAACGGGCATCAGCAGCAGGCCGCAGCCGAAGGCAATCCCGAAGATGATCAGCTCGCGCCGCGCACGGGTCTGGGCCCTCATGAGGGAGGCGCGCACGCGCGTTTCCAAGGGCTCCAGTCCGTTTGCTGAGGGCGTCGTGGCCATACGATCCCGGGAGTCGTAACGCGGGCGGGCATAATAGCGTTCCCATGGACAAAATCAGAGCCGCCGTCATCGGTGTCGGCTACCTCGGCCGATTTCACGCGCAGAAGTACGCGCAGGCGACCCAGTGCGAGCTCACAGCCGTCTGCGATTCGCGACAGGAGGCGCGTGAGAGAGTCGCCGCGGAAGTTGGAACGCGGCCGGTGGCGGATTATCGGCAGTTGCTCGGGACCGTCGATGCCGTGAGTGTGGTCACGCCGACGCCTGCGCATTATCGCATCGCGCGCGAGTTCCTGGAGAGCGGCGCCCACGTGCTGGTTGAAAAGCCGATCACCGAGACGCCAGCCGAAGCTCGGGCGCTGATCGACCTCGCCGCACGCGGCAAGCGTGTTCTGCAGGTCGGACATCTCGAGCGCTTCAATTCCGCCATCCTGGCGGCGGAGCCGCATCTGAGCACGCCGCGCTTCGTGGAGTGCCACCGGCTGGCGCCCTACCGGGAGCGCGGCACCGACGTCAACGTTGTGCTCGATCTCATGATTCACGACATCGATATCGTGCAGACGATCGTGCGTGCGCCTATCACCGCGATCGATGCGGTGGGCACGCCGGTGTTTTCGGACGAGATCGACATCGCCAACGCTCGCATCCGCTTCGCCGGCGGATGCGTTGCAAATGCGACCGCTTCGCGGGTGAGTCTCAAGACGGAGCGCAAACTGCGCATTTTCGAGGACGACGCGTATCTGTCGCTGGACCTGCAGCAGAAGATTCTGACGCTGATCCGCAAGCGCGCGGCTCCCGAGGCGGCGGGACAGCTTCCCGTGACGATCGAGGAGCAGAGCCTGGAGCAGGGGGATGCGCTCAAGGCGGAGATCGAGTCGTTCCTCGATTGCATCCGCACCGCAGGCGTGCCCGTGGTGACGGGCGAGGCGGGACTGATGGCGCTCGAGACGGCGATGCGTATCACGGAGCAGGTGAATCACTCGCTCGCCGAGCGTAAGCCACGCCGGTGACACATGTCGGAAAGGTCTGCGATGTCCCCTGAGCCTGAGCACTTTCAGCACACCGCTCGACCCGTGAGCGTCGCCGCCATCCAGATGGCATGCGATTGGAACACAGGCAGCAATATCGCAACCGCCGAGCGGCTGGTACGGGAGGCCGCGGCGCGCGGCGCGCAGATCATTCTGCTCCCCGAACTGTTCGAGACGCCGTATTTCTGCATCGAGCAGGATGCCCGTCACCTCAAGCTCGCGCATTCCGTCGAGGAGAACCGGGCAGTGCGCCACTTCAGGGAGGTGGCGCGCGAGCTGGGCGTTGTGCTGCCCATAAGCTTCTTCGAGCGCGCCGGCCCTGCATACTTCAATTCCGTCGCGCTCATCGACGCCGACGGGGCCAACCTGGGCGTGTACCGCAAGTCGCACATCCCCAACGGGCCGGGCTACCAGGAAAAGAGTTACTTCAGTCCAGGCGACACCGGCTTCAAGGTGTGGAACACGCGGTTCGCGCGTGTCGGTGTCGGCATCTGCTGGGACCAGTGGTTTCCCGAGACCGCACGGGCCATGGCGCTGCTCGGCGCGGAGGTCTTTCTGTTCCCTACGGCCATCGGGACAGAGCCGCCGCCGGCGTTACCCGTCAACTCCCGCGAGCACTGGCAGCGCACCCAGCAGGGCCATGCGGCGGCGAATCTCACGCCTCTGGTCGCTTCCAACCGCTACGGTCTCGAGCGCTCACTGCAGGACCCCCAGGGGTTGTACATCCGTTTCTACGGCTCGTCCTTCATTGCGGATGCGATGGGGGCGAAGCTCGCCGAGGCGCCGCAGGAGGGCGATGCCGTGCTGACTAGCACGTTCGACCTGGAAGCCATCGCGCAACTGCGCGACAACTGGTTCGTGTTCCGCGACCGCCGGCCGGATCTTTACGGCGCGCTGGTGTCGCTGGATGGGCGCCGCAAAGAGTGAGCCTTGCGCCGCCAGCGGCGCACGGCGGTCTCAGGGGTTCTTCGCGATCCACTCGAGCGCATCTTTCAGCTCCTGCACGAAGCGATCGAACTCCTTACGCCGCTGCGCCTCGTCAGTTATGCGCAGCAGGAGCGACGGATGGATCGTCACCCAAAGATGCGCTGACGCGGACAACTGCGTCGGCACGCCGCGCGTCTGTGAAACCGTCACCGGCTGCCCGAGGAGTGCGCGCGCCGCGGTGGCGCCGAGCGCCATCACGAGCTTGGGCCCGACCAGGCGCAACTCCTCCCCGAGCCACCAGCGGCAGGCCTCGAGCTCACCCGTGCTGGGCTTGATGTGCAGCCGGCGTTTGCCGCGCGACTCGAACTTGAAGTGTTTGATGGCGTTGCTGATATAGACGGAGCGGCGATCGAGGCCCGCCGCGCGCAGCGCCTGATCGAGCACCGCTCCGGCCGGTCCTACAAACGGATGTCCCCGCAGATCCTCCGAGTCCCCCGGCCCTTCACCGACCAGCATCAACGCGGACGGCGCGAGCCCTTCTCCGGGCACTCCTTGCGTCGCCGCCTTCCACAGCGGACAGCGCCTACAGTCGTTCACCGCCGCCCGCAGCTCCTGCAGCGAGCTTAAGGTGCGCGCGCCCGTAAGGTTGTTACCCGTGTCATCCGACGACCGCGTGCCCCCACCCTGCGGCTCGGTGTCCTCAGACTTCATCGTCAAGGTCTAATGAGCCAAGCGCCTCGTTGTTCCAAGGTGAGACGGTCAGGTATTCCTCAAGCAGGAGCTGGGCGCGTTGGATTGATTCGCCCTGCGCAGGCGGATGATGCCGGGCGATGGTTCCCGGCCGGCCGGGAACCATCAACTGGTGGAGGCGGGGGGACAGCGTTTCCGCAGCTTTCGCAGCGGGCTGGACTATGCCTTCATCCACAGCGCCCATGCGAGCGAGTGGATGCGGAGCGTGTTATCCCGCCGGCCCAAGCCAGCCAGGATCCTAGTGCCCGCCCAAGGCTCAGCGCCCGCGGCGAGTCTATGAGTCTCTACAGGGCAGGCCTGAGGTTGGCCCTCTTCCTACCCCTCGGCGTTGCCATGCCGCCCTCTTTGAGAAGGGCGCCGTCAGGTTTCACCGATGTGAGCTCCGTTTTCAGCCAATCCTCACGGATTGGCGCGACCCTTGATCGAACCCCCGTCCGCAAGCGCTAGACTTCAGGTTCTACGTACGTAGCTCGCTCTTTGTTTCTCGCGCGGCGCTACCCGAGGAGCAGGGAAGACGCAACGCCAGCGGACAGTGACTCTTAACGATCCGGCCTGTCGCACGCCGCATCGCGATCCTGTGAGCGCGTCCCCTGATTCGGTCGCACAGGCACGAGCCGGTCAGAGGTCAGCTGCGTTTAGGCAGCTAGAGCGTAGTTGTCGTCGTTGGCAACTATGTTTTGCAGAGTGATTAACGAGGGCACTGCACCTCGGTACGCCCCTGAAGGTTCACAACCCACGTCGAAACCGGTCGCCCCCAAAGGTCCGTCTCAGGATACCTCAAGACCGCCGTGGCGCGCAGAAATTCTCTCTTGCGCTCAAGCTCGCGTGCGCTTGCGCTCAACCGCGCCGCAACAACCGTGCCTTGTCCCGCTGCCAGTCGCGGTCCTTCTCGACGGCGCGCTTGTCGTGCTGCTTCTTGCCTTTGGCGAGCCCGACCTGCAGTTTGGCGCGGCCGTTCTTCCAATACAGCTCCAGTGGCACCAGCGTGTAGCCCTTGCGCTCCACGGCGCCGATGAGGCCTTGCAGCTCACTGTGGTGGAGCAGGAGCTTGCGGGTCCTCACGGGATCGGCGCTCACGTGCGTTGAGACCGACGCCAGCGGTGAGATGTGCGCGCCGATCAGAAATGCTTCGCCGCCGCGCAGGTATACGTAGGCTTCCTTCAACTGCGCGCGCCCGGCGCGCATCGCCTTCACTTCCCAGCCCTGCAGGGCGAGGCCGGCCTCGTAGCGTTCCTCGATGAAATAGTCGAAGCGCGCCTTGCGGTTCTCGGCAATGAGTTGGCGGGATTCTGCGGCTTTGGCCATGGAGAGTTGGGTGCGAGGCGTTGCAGGGGGCCGTGAAGCGCTGGGTTGCGGAATTGTATCCCGTTGTGGCGGCACGCCGAGGTTTGCTGGGACAATCACGCCATGCGAGAAGTCAAGCACTCGGCGCTCGTCGCCCAGCCGCCGAGTCGACTGTTCGCGCTCATCAACGATATCGAGAGCTACCCGCAGTTCCTTCCGTGGTGCACGCACGCGAAGGTGCAGTCACGCTCGGAGCAGGAGATCGTCGCGACGGTCGGTGTGAAGCGCGGTCCGCTACACGGCGAATTCACCACGCGCAACCATCTCGATCGCGATAGGCGCATCCGGATGCACCTGGTAAGCGGACCCTTTCGCATGCTGGAAGGCGAGTGGCTGCTTACTCCGATCGGCGACGGCGGGTGTCGCGCGGAGCTGACCATGCGGTTCGCGTTCAAGAATCCGCTTATGGCGATGTTGCTCGAGCAGAAGTTTGCGCAGCTTGCGGCGTCGCTCCTGGACGCCTTCGTCGCGCGCGCCCGCTCGCTGCCATGACTGGGCCCGGCCGCAAGCGGTGTGTCGTCGCTTATGCCACGCGCGGGCAGCAGCGCCTCTGGACCGTCGAACTGCCGCAGCAGGCAACGATCGCGGAGGCGCTCGAGGCGGCGCGCCGGATCGCCGGTGAGGAGACAGTGGGTGGCGGGGAAATCCCCTGGGACACGGCGCCCGTGGGCATTTTCGGCGAGCTGTGCGATCGCGCGACTCAGCCCGCAGACGGCGATCGTATCGAGCTGTACAGGCCCTTACGCAGCGACCCGCGCGAGCGGCGGCGCGAGCGTGTGCAGCGCTCGCGCAGAACAACTGGCCGCTGATCGAGCACCCAACAGGCCCGCCAAGGCGGGCGCGCGGGCGACGCAGCCGGCAAAAGTCACGCCTTGTGGGCACCCCAGGAAATCGCAGACGATTTCCTGGGACCCCGCCGCGGGCGGCAGCGGAGCTACTGTCCGAAAAAGGGCCGCAGGCCACTTTTTCCCATTGACTAGAGAATCGGAAACTTTGCCGGCGACGGGCCCTGATCCGGCGCCGCCGG
>Ga0137362_10001963_pt1 | contig 13110 bp, 8 predicted proteins | sample MadtaG_2_FD_104801 | JGI IMG/M metagenome (GOLD analysis project Ga0137362, IMG submission 104801) | Vadose zone soil microbial communities from Angelo Coast Range Reserve, California, USA - Mad1_100_16 metaG | ecosystem: Environmental > Terrestrial > Soil > Vadose zone | place: USA: California... | reverse complement strand
CTCTTACACCGGCACCCGATCCTGGCTTTGCATGGTGCGATGTGACCTGTACTTCAAACGGCTTCTCTGTAGAATACCCAGGTACCTGGCTGCAGAAACCGACGAGCGACTCAACCGGCACGCAATTCACAAACCCTTCTCAGCCGGACGAATTTGCAGCTTTTAAGACCCCAGGCGTCATCACAGTTACAGCAGATCAACTCGTCAGTTCGGACTTGAAGAATAATTTTTCCTCTCAGCCTGGCTACATTACTCCTACCCCTACCTCCACCACGTCCTTAAACACGACCATTGGCGGCGAAAACTGGTCCTATCAAACCGCATACTACCAGCTCAACAGTCAAACGGAGCGTATTGAAGTGTACGCTACCGTACACCAGGGGAAGGCCTATATTATCGAACTACAGGCACCCGACGCTCAATTTGATAGTGCCAATACACAGCATTTCGAGGCTATGCTTGGTAGATTCCAATTTCAATAGGCCAGCCCATTTTGCCTGTGCCACGATATCTCGCGGTTACCGGCCCAAAAATTTGACTCTTCGCAAATAGTAATGTAGCATGTCATGGGCTTAAACAAGAATTCAAGGCGAGAAGGGACACTGACTTATGACCGTAATTGCAATCATTGGAGCACAATGGGGAGATGAAGGCAAAGGGAAGATCGTAGATGAGCTGTCAATGCACGCGGATTACGTAGTGCGTTACCAGGGTGGCAGCAACGCCGGCCACCGTGTTGTGCACGAGAAGGGCGAATTTGTCTTTCGCCTTGTACCATCCGGTATCCTCTTCCCCAACACAAAATGCATTATTGGCAATGGGGTTGTGGTTGATCCCAAGGGCCTGCTCGATGAGATAGAGGAACTACAAACTCAAGGCATAGATATCTCCCGGCTTTTTATCAGCGAACGCGCACACGTCGTCATGCCCTATCACTTCTTGCTTGACCGGTTCGAGGAAGAAGCCCGGGGAGCAGATAAGATCGGCAGCACGCAGCGCGGCATCTCCCCGGCTTATGTCGATAAACACGCGCGTATCGGCATCCGCATGGCTGACCTGCTCGACGTAGACACCTTCCGTGCCAAACTTGCCACCATCCTCCAGCAAAAGAACCGCATGATCACCCAAATCTATGGCCACCCTCCCCTCTCACTTGAAGAAATCCACGGTGAATACTTTGGCTATGGGCAGCGCTTGCGCTCTCACATAACTGATACGCAAGCCATGCTCCATGAAGCGCTGTTCGAGCGCAAGACAATTTTGCTGGAGGGGGCACAGGGCGCGCTCCTGGATATCGATTTCGGCACCTACCCCTTTGTCACCTCGTCCTCTACCATGGCTGCTAACGCATCAAGTGGCGCGGGCTTACCTCCTCATTCTATCGACAGCGTTATCGGCGTCTACAAAGCCTACATCACCCGTGTTGGCAGCGGCCCGATGCCCACAGAACTCTTCGACGCCACAGGAGAGTTGATGCGCGACCGGGGTCACGAGTATGGAACCAATACCGGCCGAGAGCGGCGCTGCGGCTGGTTCGACGCTGTTGCTGGCCGCTTCGTTGCACAACTCAACGGGTTAAATGCTGCTGTGATTACCAAGCTCGATGTGCTCGACACCTTTCCCACCATTAAAATCTGCACCGCCTACCAGCTACGCGGGAAGCTGGTACACAGCCTACCCGCAACACAGAGCGACCTCGCAGCATGCGAGCCTGTATACGAAGAGGTCGAGGGCTGGCAATGCGATACAACAGGCGTCTGTTCGTACGAAGAACTGCCAGCAGCTGCTAAAACCTATTTAAAACGCCTGGAGATTTTGTTAGAAACACCACTAGCCATGGTTTCGGTTAGCCCCCAACGCGGTAGAACGATCCAGGTGCAGGATGTTCTAGCCACGCCCGAATACGATGCTCGCTACCCACGCAACTCGATGAGGTGAGTTGGTGGCCTGCTAGATCACTTTCTCAAACTTGTTTCTTATACATCCCGCTCAGTATACGCTTCATAATCTGGAAGGCGGCGCTCGTAGGTACCAGACATCAATGGCGATGAAATCATGAAATCGGCCGAAGCCCGGTTGCAGGCCACGGGAATATTCCATACCACAGATATGCGCAAGAGGGCTTTCACATCCGTATCATGCGCCTGCGAAGCAAGAGGGTCCCAGAAGAAAATCAGCAGATCAAGCTCTCCCTCCGAAATCTTCGCCCCAATCTGCTGATCACCACCTAACGGCCCACTTTGCAATTTGTTCACTTCAATACCGAGTTCCTGCTCCAACAGCTTGCCGGTGGTTCCTGTCGCATACAGGTCATGTTGGGCCAGGAGAAGTTTATTAAATTTAGCCCACTCTAATAAATCACGCTTCTTATCATCATGCGCCACAAGGGCGATCTTCTTACTTTGCACTGTTGTTTACCTCTTGTGTCCAATTCAATTCTGAGCCTACTTCAGTAGGCAGCCAGCATACTTTCATACCAACAAGAGTAACTACTCTACAGTGTATATTATTCCTTTTTGCCCAGCGGCCTCTTAGCAATCACTGCTCCACTCCTGGGAAACTGCGCCGGGCACTCTTTCACCTGCTCCCACACGAGCAATCTCCTCCCATCCCCCAGGCCCGCTAACGTCACAGGGACATCGTCCTTCAAAACCGCCCCCACCCGCCCGGCAGCCCACTTAGCCTGCGCTAACTCCTCAACCAGGTCGCCTTTTCTGGGGAGAATGAGCTGCCCACCTACGCGGCAAAACGGCGCGGCATATTCCAGCAGTATAGGGAGGGATGCAACGGCACGTGCAGTCACAACATCAAAAGAGGCACGATACCCCGCGTCGCGGCCCAGCTCTTCAGCCCGTCCATACAAAGCAACGACATCCCGAAGTTGCAGTGCCTCAATCATATGCCGCATGAACGTCACTTTTTTGCCAGTAGCCTCTAAGAGCAGCACCTGCCATTGAGGACGTACTATTTTGAGGGGAAGACCAGGGAAGCCCGCGCCTGCTCCGATATCGAGTAAACGCGCTGCTGGTCTATCGTAGACCAGCAGCAGCGACAAAGAATCGAGGAAATGCTTAAGCAAAACTTCCGCTGGATCGGTTATCGCCGTTAGATTGATGCGCGTGTTCCACTCAAGCAGTTCTTCCCGATAGCGCAAGAATTGCTCCAACTCCTGCTCGTTCAACTCAAGACCAAGCTGACGCACACCAAAAACGAATCGTTCCAGGTCTCGTGTATTGTAGGGGCGACCCTTGCGATCGCCCTGATTACCATTGTAGGGGCCACCCTTGCGATCGCCCCTACCTCGGTCCTGATTACTTTCGTCGTCCATTGCAACAACGAATTTCTGTTAAGTGATAAACTTCCGCTTGCTGTTCAGATAATCGACCAGCAGGTATTCACCCAGGTTGTTTTTATCTGCATAGAAAGTACGACCGTGGTTAATGGCGGAAAGCTGGTTCACAAACGCGACCATCCAGCGATCATCCTCCAACATGAAAGTATTGATAGTGATGCGCTCGCGTGTGCAACGCTGCGCCTCTAGCAGCGTCTGCTGCTCGGCAAGAGCATTGGGCGGATAGCCGAATTGCCATTCACCATCCTCAAACCACATCGTTGGGCCACCGTCGGTTATCATGATGATCTGCTTGTTCACGCCGTGCTGGCGAGCCAACAATTGACGCGCCAGCATCAGCCCATGCGCCATATTGGTCCCGGTACTGTTATCGAAGCGTCCCATCTCTACCAGTTCATCAGGCTTATATTCGCGCGCAACCCACGAAAAGCCCACGACATACAGGTTATCGCGCGGGAACTGTGAGCGGATCAGGCTCTCCAATGCAACCGCGACCTTTTTTGCCGCCGGCTGGCAGCCGTTGTAGACCATACTCATACTCAGGTCGATCATCAAGACGGTTGATGACTCAGTGGTAAATTCGGTGCGGTAGACCTCGAAATCCTCTTTTTCCAACCCGACAGGGGTGCCAGTACCACGCCGGTGTATCGCATTCATCAGCGTTTTTTCCAGGTCGAGCAGGAACGGGTCGCCGAATTGATACACCTTGCTCTCGTCGGTACGCTCGCCACCTACGCCACGGAATGGGCTAACATGCCGGCCAAAACCATCGCGCTTGAGCTTATTGAAGATATCCTGGAGCGCCTTCTGGCCAATCTTACGAATGCCACGCGCGGTCAATTCCCAGTGATTACCCTTTTTCTGGATATAGCCCGCCTCCTCCAGTACCTTCATAAGTTCCTTCAATTCTTCGACCGATTGGTACTCTTCGTTGCCGAGCAGATCTTTGACCTTCTGGCTATCGATTGCCTCCAGGTTGTCCAGGCGACGCGCTTCCTGGAATTGGTCTTCCAGACCCTCCATTTGCTGCAAGCGGCTCATCATACGCATGGCCTCGTTAAACGGCAGCGACTCGTCCCCCTGGAAAGGAAAACGCGTGCGCGCCTGCTCCATCGGTGCCAGCGCCTCGAGGTTCTCGGCCAGCTCCATCAGGTCAACACGGATACGGTCATCCCCCATGAGCTGCTCCATAAGACCTTGCAACTCCTGGCGCTGCTCTGGCGAGAGGTTGTCCATGATCCCCTGCATCGCCGCCATTTGCTGCTGCATCTGCTCGAGCAGGTCATCAAGCGAGTTGACACCGGGGAAGTATTCCCCATGCTTCTGCATAAACGAGTCAAAGTCTGGCTCCAGGCCCTGCTGGCGGTCACGCAGCATTTTGTTGAGGTCACGAATCATCTCCCGCAATTTGGCGATGTCTTCAGGCGTCATATTCTGCAATGACTGCTGCATACCCTGGAAAAACTGCTGCATCATCTGCTGCTGCAGGCTGTCCAGCAGCTCCTTGAACTTCTCACGAGCCTGGTCATCCATGAAGTCGTAGTCCGAAAGTCCCTTGATCTGACCGGGAATATCCTCTGGCAGTTTATCGAGATAGTCTCGCTTCCTATTGGCAATCATCTCCAGCATCTTCTGCTTTTGCTCAGGTGTAAGCTCGTCGCCGGTTTGACCTTGTTGATTGCCACTCTCCCCTTGTTGACCTTCTTGCTCTCCCCCACTTTCAGACTGGTTCGCCCTTTGCTGCTGGCCAGGGGACTGCTGCTGATCCGATGGTTGTGGCGATTGCGCAGCGCTCTCATCCAGGCGATGCTGAATGCCTTCGCGTTCCATGCGCTTGATCTCCTCGAGCTTCTCGCGCAGGTCATCCATCACCCCAGAGGCCATATTATAACGGTTGAGCTGCTGGTTACGCGTGTTGCGCATGCGTTCCATCAGCTCCCGCAGGCCCATCGTTCGACGACCATCGTCGGTGCGAACACCCTCCTGCATCAAGCGTCTAAGCGCCTGCTGTAAGCTGCCATCCTCCAGGTAATCATCAGAGAGGGCATCCAGTATGTCATCGGCGTCCAACCCCTCGATGCGTTGGGTACCGTCCCAGCGCGAGTACCCATAGCGATTCTTCGAAAAGCGTTTAAACATGATGGGCGTTCCCTCTATCGCCGGTAGCGAACTTTGCCGTTGACCTCATCCTTATTAAGCCGCCGGTTCAAATGCAGGCCCTCGAGTATAAACTCGACGGCTGATGCAATGTTAGCCGGGCTGCCACGGCCATTGAGCCTATCAACAGCCTTGCTCAGCCCACCAACTTTCGAAAGCTGGGTAACGTATTCCATCGAGGGAAGATCATCACCCACCTGTACATTCAGGCCGCGCTCGAAACCCGACAGAAGCTGGTCAAATTCACGCACTTCAAAGTAGTCACCAAAGGTTTCGATGATAGCACTATTGATCAGCTTTTGTACAATACGCTCTTCCTTGATATCGCCTACAGTATCAAGCTCAATCTTGCCACAGGTCGAGGCTATGATGGCAGAAAGGTCGCTGACACGCGGAGCCACCTGCCGCTCTTTGAGGCGCAGCGCACGCCGGCTGGCGTTGCTCAGCACATTCTCAAAGTTTGAGATCGATACGCGCACGCTCACGCCCGAACGCTGGCTGATATCGTTGCTGCTCCGCGCCAGCTGGGTGATTTCAGCAATCACTTCTTTCATAAACTGCGGGAAGACGATATCCATTCCCTCGGTAATGAAGTGGTTGCTCTCAGATTCCATGATCTGCATCTCATGCTCAAGAGTTCGCGGATAATGAGTACGAATCTCAGAACCAACACGGTCTTTGAGCGGCGTGATGATGCGTCCGCGGTTGGTATAATCTTCAGGGTTGGCGCTGGCGACAACGTATACATCCAACGGCAAACGAATCTTATACCCACGAATCTGCACATCACGCTCTTCCATAATATTCAGCAAACCTACCTGAATACGCTCTGCCAGGTCTGGCAGCTCGTTAATACAGAAGATGCCGCGATTAGTGCGAGGAATCAAACCGTAGTGGATGGTCAGCTCATCTGAGAGATAACGGCCCTCGGCAACACGCACAGGGTCTACCTCTCCCACCAGGTCAGAGATGGTAATATCGGGCGTCGCCAGTTTTTCACCGTAGCGCCGGTCGCGTGGCAACCACGCGATTTCTACCCCATCGCCCAGCTCTTCTACCTTATCATGGCAGGCTTTGCAAATGGGTTCGTATGGGTGATCATTAATTTCGCATCCGGCGATTACCGGAATAAAGTCATCAAGTAAGTTGATCAGGCCACGTGCCATACGTGTTTTTGCCTGGCCTCGCTCACCCAAAAAGATGATGTCCTGGCCAGAGAGAATGGCATTTTCGACTTGCGGGATTACCGTGTCTTCGTAGCCTACAATCCCTGGGAATATTTCTTCTCCCCTGCGGATCTTCTGAATCAGATTTTTCCGCATCTCCTCTCTGACAGAGAGTGCTTGATAGCCACTCTCACGCAACTCGCCAACAGTGCGAGGTCGGGTAACTATGGTCATTCCGCTTTTCTGCTACCTTTCTTGGGGGTTGGCTCGTGTGATGCATGCCTGGGATAGAGGACAATTAACCAATCCTAACATGATCCCACTTCACCAAAACAGGTGGAACCATACTTATTCTACCGTCTAATAGAAGAAAGCGCAAGTAGGAGCGCAATTCATTGCGCTGGCTATTTCCTGGGCCTGCTCCTCAAGTGTTGTGGAACACTCGTCACCACGATCCCCGGGCGGAAGAGCAAGGCCGCTTTCAGCCGGAAAGCCGTCTGGTTATGCAAGAAATTTTCCCACCAGTGCGCGACCACAAATTCCGGCAGGATGATCGTCAGCGTATCGTCGGGGAAAAGCTCATGCACCGTATCGATATAAGCCAGCAAGAGCCGTGAAAGCGAGCGATAGGGTGACTCGATGATGATGAGATGGGTCTCCTCTTCCTCATTCAGCTGCTTTTGCCAGCGTTCCCAGGCTTCACGTACCTTATTTGCGTCGTCCATATCGATTGCAACATGCACCGCCGTTACATGTTTTGTGATCGAGCGAGCATAAGCCAGGCTCTGTATCGCAGCGCTGTCAAGTCCGGCGATAGGTACAATCAGGCGGTGATGTATATCTTTTGGATGCACAGGGATGTCGGTGATCCGCTCACGCTCAACCCGTTCATAATGGTGGTGGATACCCATGAACAGGAAGACGAGCAGTGGGATCAGCAGCACCACAATCCATGCCCCCTCGAGGAATTTCGTAGAGGCGATCACCAGGCTAACGATGAACGTCGTCAATGCCCTCAGGCCATTGATCAGCATGCTGCGCAGCCATCCCTTGTGTGTAGCGCGCAGCCGCCACCAGTGAAGCACCATGCCGGCCTGCGAGAGCGTAAACGACATGAACACACCCACAGCGTAGAGGTTGATCAAACTCGTGGTGACCCCATCGAACACAATCAGCAGGAGGATGGCAAGCAAAGCTAAGAACACAATACCGGTTGAAAATGCCAGGCGATCACCTCTGAAGGCAAACTGACTCGGCAGAAATTTATCCCGTGCCAGCAGCGAGGCTAAGCGTGGAAAGTCTGCATAGCTGGTGTTTGCGGCCAAGGTCAGGATAGCCAGCGTTGCTATCTGGAAGACTGGATACATAAAGTACAGTGGTCCAGTAAACACTTGCTGCGCTATGTGACCGATAACAGTCGGATTGCTTGCCGGATTGGCTTCGAAACCATAGGATGTTGCAAGTAGTGTAATCCCAAGGAAAAGCGTTCCAAGAATAACGGCCATCCACGTGAGCGTGATACGTGCATTGCGCGCTTCTGGCCTCTTAAAGGCGGGCACGCCGTTAGAAATGGCTTCTATGCCCGTCATAGCAGAACAGCCCGCAGCAAAAGATCTAAGGACCAGAAAGATCGTCAGCGCTTCGTTAGCTTTCGCAAGCGGGAAATTGCCGATGATCGGGTCATGTTGCAGAAAAAAGGATTTGATACTGCCTATGATGATCAGCAGGAGCGCACTGCCAATGAAAATGTAAGTCGGGATGGCAAAGATCGAACCTGACTCGCGTACACCACGCAGATTAACGAGTGTGATAAAAATGACCAGTCCAACATTAATGGGAACGACATAGGATGCTAGCGGAGGAAAGAGTGTCACAAGGGCCAGGACACCTGCGGAAACGCTCACCGCGACAGTGAGCACATAATCGATCATGAGCGAAGCAGCAGCTACAAGACCCGGCAGCGTTCCCAGGTTATCTTTCGCCACAATATACGACCCGCCGCCATTAGGATAAGCCGGGATCGTCTGGCGATAGGAGATGGCGACAATAGCGAGCAGGGCGACAATAGCAAAGCTGATCGGCAGCGTAAGGCCAAGGTTTCCGGAACCGGCAGCAGCGAGAGTGATTAGAATTGCTTCAGTCGCGTATGCAACCGAAGAGATAGCATCGGATGAAAGAACAGCCAGGGCTTTGAACTTCGTAAGCCGCTCGGTCTCGGCCTGGGCGCTGGCAAGCGGTGCACCAATGAGCAGACGCTTGACATTGTAAATCACCCTGGCCATGCCGCCGCGTGGAGCTTGCGTTAGCTCCGTGGCCTCCAGCAAGCCGGTGCTTACCCGCTTGAACGCGCGCTGGCTGGGGAGTACCACGCGTACGCGTTCATTCCCCAGAAAACTACCCTTGCGTACCTCGGTGCGCGACAATAAGGTAGGATCCTCTTCGATCAGGCCTGGATTTTCTCTAACGGTGCCCTCACTCCCCTCGCCTTCCGTCCTCTGATCCTCTCGATTTTCCATCGCTACCCCTCCCTACAGTGGATGCATATATAACCTGCCCGTTCTATCGTGCTAGCAATCACTTTAAGCTTCGCGTATACCAGGCTAAACATCTCCCCAGTATTGTACGTGAGAGCACTGCACTTTAACAAGTGGCGCGGAGAAGTTCCATCCCGTCCTATCAGCGTGACTGGTAAAGGGTAGCGATCCGTTGGAGATGGTTGGAGGAAGAGCATGTTTATGTAAATGGAGGGAGTCGTAATATATACCACTATCCCAAAAAGAGCCGCCAGGAGACAAAAGGCAATGAGTGTCCGTTCCAAGCGACGGGAAAGGCGCTGGCATGTCCATCGGTGTCCTCCCTCCCTTCCTGGTGGCTCCTGCTCAATGCAAGCGCTGCTCTTCCAGGTCCAGCTCCCGCTCGACCAGGCGCAGCGTCTCATCATCAATGCGGCCCTGGTCGCGTAACCCGATGACTGCGGCACGTTCGGCTGTAAGTACCTCTTGCCGGAGCTGCTGCTGGACCGGAGCATGCCCGTCAAAGTGTTCGTCGCCCGCGCCATCGATGGCTTTGCTCAGGGTCTCCAGTTTCTGAGCATAGTGAGCACGCAGGTGGGCGAGGGCATCCTGGGGAACCCACGCCTCGGTCGCCAGTTCGTCCAACCGGGAGAGGGCCGCACGTGCCGCCACGAGATGCGCCTGTGCGTGTTCTCGTTCCAGGGAACTGTCCCGCTCGAGGCCGAGCAGCCGGACGATGGGCCCCAGGCTCAACCCCTGTCCGACCAGGGTGACCAGGATGACCCCGAAGGTGAAGAAGATGACGAGATCGCGCTGCGGGAACGGCACGCTGCCGGTGAGCGTGAGGGGGAGCGCCAGCGCGGCGGCCAGCGAGAGCCCCCCGCGCATGCCAACCCAGGCGACGATCGCCACCTGGCGCCATCCTGGATACGGGTCGCGGGCGCGCAAGCGAGCGCTGACCAGGCGCGGCAGAGAGGCCGCGGGAAAGACCCAGGCGATGCGCACGGCGATGACGGCCAGGCTGATGAGCAGCGCTTGCCAGATCAGCGTGAGCAGCGAGTGGCCCGCAATGGTGACCACGATGCCGCGCAGTTGCAACCCGATCAGCAGAAAGAGCAGGCCATTGAGCAGGAAGACCAGCACGTTCCAGACCGCGTTGGCTTGCAGGCGCGTATTAGCGGAGAAGAAGCGCGACGACTGGTGGCTCAAGTAGAGCCCTGCCGAGAGCACCGCCAGGACCCCTGATACCTGCAGGGCATCGGCCAGCAGGTAGGCGGCGTAGGGGGTGAGCAGCGTGATGGTGATTTCGATGGGCGCATCGTCCAGGTGGCGGTGCAGCCAGGCCACCGGCCAGGCGATGACCAGTCCGATCAGCAGCCCGCCCAGGCTGACGAGCACCACCTGCAGGCCTGCCTGCCACAGCGAGAAACTCCCGGTGACCACCGCCGCCACGGCGAAGCGGTAGGCTACAAGCCCGGTCGCGTCATTGACCATGCTCTCGCCCTCGATTACGGTCACGATGCGGCGAGGCAGGCCGAGCTGTTTGGCGGTCGCACTGGCCGCCACGGCGTCGGTGGGCGAGACCACGGCCCCCAGGACAAAGGCGACCGGCCAGGACAAGCCGGCGATGGCATGAGCCACGACGGCAATGACGAGCGTGGTCACCAGCACCAGGCCGAGAGACAGCTGCAAGATGGGGCGCAAGCTCGTGCGGAATTCGCGCCAGGAGGTGAGCCAGGCTGATGAGTAGATCAGCGGCGGCAGAAAGAGCACCAGGATGAGCTCAGGATTGAGCGTAATCTTGGGAAGGCCTGGGACAAAGCCGAGCAGCAGGCCTCCGAGGACGAGCAAAACTGCATAGGGGAGGCGCAACCGTGTCGCCAGAGTGGCCAGGGCGACAATCGCCACCAGCAGACCAAAGAGCTGCAATATGGTAGCTGACATAGGCAGAAAGTCTCCTTTCCACGCGGTTGAGTGCCCGGTATCTCGCGTGTCGAGGAGCAATCACCCCTGTTAGGAACACAAAAAACACCGATCCTGCCGACCAGGCTTCCCAGCGCTCCATGCTTGTTTCTACTTTTCTCGTACCATTGCTGCTATTGTACCATCCCTGTTCCTGACTGGGCAAATGATGGATGGAGTGGCAGCGCCAGGGGTGCCATTCGCAAGGCACGTGCTGTTCCCTAGTGGCCCGGTCGATCGCGTAGATGCTGTGGCACATCAGTCACGACGATACCTGGTCGGAACAGCAAAGCTGCCTTCAGTTGGAAAGCCGTCTGGTTGTGCAAGAGATATTCCCACCAGTGGGCAACCACAAATTCAGGCAGGATCACGGTCAGCGTGTCGCCGGGGTGACGTTCGTGCAGGGTATCGATATAGGCCAGCAGGGGAGGGAGCAGCGATCGATACGGCGACTCGATCACGAGCAGGTGGGTTTCCTCTGCTTCCTTCAGATGCTTCTGCCACTCGTCCCAGGCGGCCCGCACGCGATTGGCCTCGTCCGCGTCAATCGCCACGTGCACGGCGGTCACATGCGGGGAGAGCGAGCGGGCATACGCTAAACTCTGGATGGCCGCGCGGTCCAGCCCGGCAATCGGTACCACGAAGCGGTGGTGGATCTGCTCCGGCTGTATGGGGATATCGGAGACGCGTTCTCGCTCCACACGTTGATAGTGACGATGAATGCCGGAGAACATCAGTACCAGCAAGGGGATCAGCAGCACGACAATCCACGCCCCCTCCAGAAATTTGAAAGTGGAGATGATCAGGGCTACCAGAAGCGTAGTCACAGCCCCGGTCCCGTTGATGATCATGCTGCGACGCCACCCCTTGTCTGTAGCGCGCAGGCGCCACCAGTGGAGCACCATCCCACCCTGCGAGAGGGTGAAGGACATGAAGACGCCGACGGCAAACAGATTGATGAGCGCGTTGGTATTTCCACCAAACACGATGAGCAGTAAGCTGGCCAGGACTGACAGGAACACGATGCCCACCGAAAACGCCAGGCGGTCGCCCCGGAGGGCGAAGAAGTGGGGCAGGAAACTATCGCGGGCCAGCAGTGACGCCAGGCGAGGAAAATCCGCGTAGCTGGTCTCGGCCGACAGGGTCAGAATCCCCAGGGTGGCGAGCTGGAAGACCGGAAACATGAAGACCAGCGGCCCCGTAAAGACCAGCTTAGCTATTTGGGCAATCACGGTGGGGTTGCCTGTCGCGTTGGCTTCCACGTGGTAGGTCGTGGCCAGGAGCGTGATGCCGAGGAAGAGGGTGCCAAGAATTACGGCCATCCAGGTGAGCGTGATACGTGCATTGCGCGTCTCAGGCTTCTGAAAGGCCGGGACGCCGTTGGAAATAGCCTCCACTCCCGTCATCGCGGAGCAGCCGGTGGCAAACGCTCTGAGGATCAGGAAGAGCGAGAGAGGTTCAAGCGCTTTGACCGTCTCGTACTCACCGATGACCGGCTGGTGGTGCAGGACAAAGGCCTTCGTGAGCCCGACGACAATCAGCAGGAGCGCACTGACAATAAAAAAGTAGGTGGGCAGAGCGAAGATCGAACCCGATTCGCGCACCCCGCGCAGGTTGAGGATCATCATCAGGGCAACCAGCGCGATACCGATGGGAACCACGTAGGGTGCCAGTGCGCTGAAGAGGGAAGCCAGGTTGTGGACCCCGGCAGCAATACTGACCGCGACGTTGAGCACATAGTCGATCAGCAGGGCGGCGGCGGCCACCAGGCCTGCCAGTGTGCCCAGGTTTTCCTTCGCCACGATGTACGACCCGCCTCCATTGGGGTAAGCGGGAATCGTCTGGCGGTAGGAGATCGCGACGATACACAGCAGGCCGATGATCACCAGGCTGATGGGCAGCGTCAGCCCCAGGTGCTGCGACCCACCCGCAACCAGGTTGATCAGGATGGCTTCTGTCG
>Ga0137362_10001961_pt1 | contig 13119 bp, 7 predicted proteins | sample MadtaG_2_FD_104801 | JGI IMG/M metagenome (GOLD analysis project Ga0137362, IMG submission 104801) | Vadose zone soil microbial communities from Angelo Coast Range Reserve, California, USA - Mad1_100_16 metaG | ecosystem: Environmental > Terrestrial > Soil > Vadose zone | place: USA: California... | reverse complement strand
TGAAGGGGCAGTGCGTCTCGGAACGAGAATAGCGGAGTCGAGGCGGCCTAGACCTCCCGATGGATCGGCCTCGGCGTCGAAACCTTGTGGATCTTCAATGCCTTGCCGGCCGATACCGGGAGGAGGCACGATCGTGACCCCATGGCGCGTGGCGGGCCCTTCGCGCAGCGTCGCTCCCGGAGATGTGCACGCCCTAGTCAAACATTGCTTTCTGAATGGCCACGAGCCGGTGATTGCGGGTCTCGGACCAAGGCGAACACCCAGATCGGCCCCCAAGGCGAACCCGAGAATCGGAACAAGGTGAACACCCAGGTCGGTATGGTGAACACCAGAAAATCCAGACGGCGAAAGCCTAGAGGCGCCAATCTCCCGGGGACGCCCCCGCGGACCGCGCTCGCAACGCCTGAGCATACTCGCGGCGCGCTCGCTCGGTGACGGTGACGGGCCTCCTTTCCGGCGGGTGGTTCGGTAACACCGTCTTTGAGGCACCGTGCTCGTCTCTGTAACACTCTTTGAGGTTGATCCCCCGTAGGAAACGCTCGGGAAATCCCACGTCGATCGGCGGAGGCATTTCTGAGCAAATTTTGAGTCGATGCACCCCAGATGCACCCCCCCTTGATTGCCAGCGCTTGAGGAGGTAGAGTACCGGCTGGTTCAACTTTGGGGCCACCGCGCCCCGATTGTTCGCCCCAAAGGGCGGCTTTCGAGCGGATCGGGGACCCCATGACATCCGACGCGACCGCGTCACCAGCCTCCCATCACAGGCTGGTCCTTCTCATGATCGCCTTGGCGTTTGCCAGCGGATGTGGTCGCCTCCCCGAGTACCAAAAGGCGCGCCATCTCGAGCGAGGCAACAAGTACTTCGAGCGGCAGCAGTACCAGGAAGCCGTCCTTGAGTACCGGAACGTCCTTCGCATCGACCCCACTAACCCGATAGCGGTTCGTCGGGTCGGTGCCTCGTACTACCAACTGGGCCAGCTGGGACTTGCGTTAGGTTATCTCCAGAAGTCCAAACGGCTCGATCCGAACGACTTCGACGTGCGCGCAGAGCTCGCGACGATCGATTGGTTAGACGGTCGACGGGAACAAGCGCGCGCAGAAGCTATCGTCGTTCTCCAACACGCGCCGACGAACCTGAATGTCCTGTTGCTTTTCGCAGGAACGGCCAGAAGTCCCGACGAGACGGAGGCAGCTATCCAACGCCTTCACGGCGCGCGCGTGCACTTCGATGATCGCGCCAAGCTTCACCTGGCGCTCGCGACCCTCTACCAGAAGCAACAGGACTTAATACGGGCTGAACGAGAGTTCGAAGAGGCCGTCGCCAAGGAACCGAACTCCGTCGAGGCCCATTTGGCGCTTGGCAACTTTTATTTGACTAAGCGCGATGCGGCGCGGGCAGAACAGCAATACAAGACGGCGGCCGACCTGGCGCCGGTCGGCTCGCTGCCTCAGATCCAGCTGGCTGAGTTCTATTTCCTCTCCCAACAACCTGAACAGGCGAAGCGCGTCCTTCGACAGTTGACCCAGAAGGCCCCCGAGTACCTCCCGGCCTGGCGCCGGCTCGCCCAGATCGCCGTCGCCGAACGACAGTACGACGAAGCTATCAAGATCCTGGACGCAGTCTTCAAAAGGAGTCCCTCGGACCTTGACGGGCATCTGCTGCGAGGACAGGTATATCGAGCCCGAGGTGAGATCCCACAGGCCACTGAGGAATTTCAGCAAGTCTTGAACGTCGAACCCCGACGTGCCGAGGCCCGTGTCCAGCTGGCGCTCGCTCACCTCCAGGCAGGGAATGCCCAACAGGCCAAGGCCGAGTTGAGCCGGGCCGTTGCGCTCGATCCCAATCTCACGGACGCGATGCTGCTGCTCGCAGAGCTCAACAGCCAGACAGGCGCCGTTCAGCCGGCGATCGACACATTGGAAACGCTCAGCGCGAAGCATCCGAACGAGACTCGCGCACTCGTGTTGCTCGGGTCTCTGTATCTCGCGACGCAACATCCGACCAAGGCGACTGAGGTTTACAGGAAGCTCGTCGCGCTCGCACCCAAGGATCCCCGCGGGTTCTATCTCCTGGGACTCAGCTTCCGCGCGCAACGACAAAACGCGGAAGCGCGGAAGGCCTTCGAAACCGCGCTTGCCATCGCTCCCGATTTTGTGGAGCCGTTGGCCGAGCTCGTGGCCCTGGACTTCGCCGAGAAGGAGCCGGCTCGCGCCCTACTGCGGGTACGAAACCAGATCGCTCTCGAGCCAAAATCAGCGGACCTGCAGGAGCTGGTTGGCCGAGTACACCTGGCGCGTCACGAGGAAGCACTTGCCGAGGGGGCCTTCCTCAAGGCCCTCGTGCTCGACTCGCGGCGGACAAGCCCCTACTTGGAGCTCGGGCGTCTCTATGCCGCATCCGGGAAGTACGATCAAGCGCTTGCCAAGCTGAACGAAGCCCTCACGGTCGACCCGAAGAATCTGGCCGCCTTCATGCTGTCCGGCGACCTGTACACCCGCAACGGCAACGTTGCCCGAGCTGAGGAGACCTACAAGCAGGTCCTGGCTCTGGCCCCACGGTACGCCCCGGCCGCGAACAACCTCGCCTATCTCTACTCGGAACACGGCGGCGACCAGGAGATGGCCCTCCAGCTAGCTCAGACCGCCAAACAGCTAGCGCCGAACGACCCGCACATTTCAGACACGTTGGGCTGGATTCTCTACAAGCGCGGGTTCTACCATCGAGCGGTGGGCCTCCTGAGGGAAAGCGCCGCCAGGCTCCACGACCGCCCGGAAGTCCAATATCATCTCGGCCTGGCGTCCCTGAAGGTGGGCGATAAGGCCGCGGCCACGAAGGCCTTAACGCTAGCGGTCACCTCTTCGGCACACTTCAGTGGAAGGAGCGAAGCGAAAGAGGCGCTCACCGGCCTGAAATAAGTCGAAATTCACGGTCTACTGGCCGTCGACCTGGAGTGGCTCCCTACCAGTCCCACGGAGACGTCTCAGTCCCCGCCACTCCAACGGGGCGACACGGCCGACGTAGCCGTATTCCGCCCGAGCAACGGCGCCCCGTATATCGTGTGTGCCCCGACGGCAAGGGCAGCAAGTCCGGTGAGGAGGTGAAGCGCGTCGACACCGCTGCACAGCGCCTGCAGGAGACCCGGTGGCCCCTTTTCTTTCGTCGCGTTGGCGAATAAATCCAGGGCCAGGCGAACCCCGGATACTGCAGACGTTCCGGTTGCCCGTGGGAGGTCCGCGACGGCGCGGCCTCGGCCGCCTCAGTAGACACGCTCCGGGTAGACGAGGTCCAACCCGATCGTCACGAGGTTGTGGGGGGTAGTGAGTCCCCCCGCCTGCTGTGAGGCGTACTCGTAGTTCAGCCGGGCGCTCAGCCAGCGAGTCAGCTGGTAGGTCGCCGTCGCGTCGACGAGGTAGAGCGTGGTCGTTCCCGTCGTCGTGGCGGACCCCCCTTCCGGGGTAACCTGCACCCACCTCGGGGCAACTGAGACGCGGAGAAACCGAATGGGGTCGATCGTGACCGAGGCAAAGACAGAATCACTGCTCAACGCGCCGCCGACCCCGGCGGCTGTGAGCTCGGTGCGCGAATAGCCCAGCGAGGCCGTCCCGAGCTCGAAACGCCAGTTGAGCGTCGCGCTGGCCTCGGCATCAACCCTGCTCGTGGTGCCGGCCGCGTCCGTGAGGCGCGGCCCCGCCTCGACAGTCGCGTCCCATTGCGGGGTGAACCGACGCTTCCAGCCGGCGGTGACAGTGTACGAGTCTGACGAGGCGGACGCACTTGATGAAACCAGCGGGCCCGACGCCGTCGATTCGAAGTGGCGATAATAGGTCTTGAGGAGCCCGGTGTCTCTCGCCGTGATCTCGCGATCGAGTTGAAGGGCCACATTCTGGGTCGTCGTTGAAAGACCGCCGCTCTCGACGACCGCATAGTTGTACGTTGCTTTGCCTCGAGTGAGAACGTCGAAACTGTACCCGATCGACGGCGTGAGAGTGTAGAAGGTCGACGTGAGTCGAGCCGTCAGAAGGCCTGTGGTGGCCTGAACAGGGATAAAGGGGAGGGCGGGATTGGGCTGGTTCAGTTCGCTCGCAATTGACGTTCTGGAGTAGGCGCCGTCAAAACCGAGCGTGAGGACTTCGGTCGGTCGGTGCGTCAACGTGAGGCTCCCCAATTGACTCTCGACCGGCGTGTCGAGCAACGGGTGCTTGTTGTATATGGCACTGCGAAACGAATAGCTGCCAAGTAGCGTCAACGGCTCCGACTGGTATCCGGCTTTCAAGCCCGGCACGAATCGGGAGATGAAGTCATCCTGCCGGTTGGAGCTCGTGAGGAAGAGATTGTCGTCGTAGGTTTCCGAAACGGTCAACAACGGCGTGACATAGTAGCCGGCCTGAGCCAGTGCGGAGCCTGGGTGCGCGAGCGGGCCGACCGAGAGGCCGACCGCGATGACGAGAACCGCCGCTCGGTGGCCGAGTGTCACGGTGCAATTCTATAACGACCGCAAATCTCGCAGACGGCGTTTTGCCGACATCCTCTTTCCTGTGGCCGAGACGTCTGCCGAGTGCGAATCGAGCTGGACTCTGAAGACATGTCCGCGGGTCGGACGAGCGCAGCCCACGACTCCCTGATTTGGATCCCCTTCCCCCCGAGACACCACTGGTATAGCCCGCTGCCAGCATGAACCCTACAGCTTGTCGCCACGCTCGCACCTTCTTCTGGCACCGCCGGAATCTGCCGCGGCTCGTTTCTCTACGCGGTACTTCACTTGTTCTTCGCGTTGGGACGGGACGTTACTGATGCGGTATTCACTCATCTACATCTCGGGTTGGCCTCCAGAACCCTCACCCCAGTGCGTTGACGAACACCTGCAGGGCCTAACCTCCGCGAGGTCACGTTTCACTTCAACTGGAGGGACAGCTCTGTGGCCGCTTTCCAGGCGGTGCTGGGTCTGATTGGCGAGCGCGGGCGGGCCGATGTATGAGGGGCTGTGCGGCATCATGCTTGGCAGCGAGGAATGGTCGCGCCGGAAGGGAATGAGCGAATCGACGTTCCGGGTCATCTTCCCTTCATGCGATGGGTGAGCGAGGTGGTTCTTCGTGGCTCATCTCGTGACGAGGATGCTGTCCGTCGTGAATGCGCCGCACTCGTGCCGGGTGCGGAGCCTCGTGAACGAAAAGCGGGTCGCGACTCGCGCCCAAGCACTCCACACACACCACTGAAGCGCGAAGACCAGTCACCATTCCGCCTCGGGAATACCCGCGCGCGAGACCAGCGTAAACGAAGGGGTCAGTTTGCATCTAGCCACTGAGCGTCGACGGAGTGTAGGCGAGACGACGGCTCGGCGTCCGATCGCGAAGGCCGACGATCGTGGACTAGCGAAATAGCGCCCTGAACAACAGGCGCGTCAGTGTGCGCTGCGACACCACCGCGCGGATCAGCTCCCGATGCCAGTTGAAGCGGCCGGTGCGACGGATCAGGGTCTGCATGTCATCCGCGGCCAGCATCGGCACGACCATGTCGATCTCGTCGTCGCTAAGCCGCGTGAGGAGGCGTCGGAACCAGGTCGCCGCTCTCAACTCCGGCCCCAGACGCTCGCGCCAGCGCTGCTCGTACCGGCTAAGAAAGGCCTCGTCGAGCCGCCCTTCCTGGAAGCCTTCGATCAGCGTCTCGGCGGCCAGCGATGCGGTCAGTAAGCTGTAGAAGATGCCGCCGCCCGTCGTAGGCTTCGTGAATCCGCCCGCATCGCCGACCGCAAGCGTCCGCGCCGCGAAGGACTTGCCGATCGCTCTGAGGGGGAGCAGCCGCCGGACGGCAGGACCCGGCTCTGCTTCGAACCGCTGCCGGAGCTCCGGTCGCTCCACCAGCCGGTCGAGATAGACCCGCGCGTCACCCGCGGCCATCACGCCGACCTTCAGCCGGTCCCGGCGACCCCGGACGACCGGCACGACCCACGCGAATCCGTCTCGCGCCACGTTTCGGCCGAAGTGCAGTTCGACGCAGTCGGACGCGCCGGCATCGAGTTCGAGCTGGGCAGTATGGACCACCTGCCCGGGGAGCCCAAGCCTCAGCTGGCGCTGGAAACGGTACGACACGCCGCAGGCCAGGACGCAGGCCCTCGCCCGCAACGCGTGGCGACCGGCGGCGAGGCTAACGCCGTGCTCGTCGATGGCGACCTTACTCACGCGGACTCCGGTGCAGATCAGCGCGCCCGCCTCCCTGGCCTGCGCCGCGAGGCCCTTGTCGAAGTCCCCGCGGTCGATGGCCAGAACCTGCTCGCGCCCATTCCCATCCCACTCGACGTCGCACGACTGGCCGCCCGGCGAGTGCAGGCGGGCGCGGCCAATCCGCTTGAGGACGATATCCTCAGGAATCTTGGTCAACTCCGCAGCCTCGAGCGAGATGATTCCGGTGCAGTGCGTGGGCTCGCCGATAACCGGATGTTCCTCCAGCAGGACGACGTCGAGACCCGCCTCTGCACATCGGGTGGCGACCAGCAAGCCGGCCGGTCCGCCGCCGACGATCGCGATGTCCATTTACCGAAGTATAACGGTCGAGCCAGTGCTCCGCATCCGACACCTTGTCCATCGCACTAGGTCTTCCGCCACATCGTCGCCGGCGGTGTAGTCGACACGGATGGCCTAGACGGCTCGTCGTGCCGCCCACATAGGGCACGCTACGACAAGCAGAGCCGGACGCTCCGGTACGCGCAGCGGCGGCGCCGCGGGCGGCAAAAGAATGTCGGGCGTGGGAGAGAACGTGTCGTGCGACTGCCTCCGAGGAAGGTCCTCGACACGTCGCGTTTGTCGTCAGTCCTCCCATCTACAATTCATTTGTAACTCCCCTGCGGGCCTGAGCGCCGTTTCGCGACCCGGTACATGGTATACGCAGCGGCCGCGCACTTTAGTCAAGACGTATCCCGAGTCGATCAGCTTGCGGTGAACTTCCTCACATCTGGCGGGGCCAATAATCTGTGGATGGTATTCAAGAGCGATAAACTCGAAGAGCTGATCGTTCAGGGTGCTCGTTGCGCCGCGCACGATAATCCCCTCGGCCCCTTCGCAGTCGATTTTGGCCAAGCGGACCTTTGGCAGCGCCATCGCCCTGACGAAGGAGTCGACCGTCGTCGCACGCGCCAGTTGTCTCGTTGATCCTATTCTCCAATGCCGAAAGAGGCTGCTCGCCCCCGTGTTCGTCGAAGGCCGCAGGAACAGCTCGACCTCGCCCTCGACCTCCGCGAGGGCGACTTCGTGCACGACAACAGATTTGGCGCCGTTGAGGCTCACGTTCCGCCGAATGATTGGCTGGAGTCGAGTCTGGGGTTCAATACAGTGAACGCGACCTGAGGACCCGACGAGCGTAGCCGCAAGCACCGAGAAGTAGCCTTCGTTCGCTCCGATGTCAAGGAAGGTATCGCACGGCCGCAACAGCGTCTCCAGCAGCGCGGTCATTGCCGGCTCATACATCCCGTGACGCCAGAGCTCCAGACCGAAGTTGGACGCCGGGTCGGCGAAGAATGTATGCCGACGCGCCTGAATACAGCGTCGTTTCACGCCAAGGATCTCTTTGAGAGCCGCACCGAGTTGGGTCGGTCGAATGCGGAGCAGATTCGAATAGAGCAACGTCTGCCAGTCGCGTACGCTGCGTGGGAACTCGCCTGTCATTGTCTACGATGTCCCTGGGTGGCGCGGGAGCGTGTACGGAGCGGGGGCAGGCCTCCGCTGGCCGCCCGGTCAGCGTCCCGTCGAATTGCTCCGCGATCAATTGCGCGAATCGGCGCCCGCTTCTCGCCGTCCCAGGCGATCTCGGGCGACTGCTCGCCAGGCGATCGCAGATGGGCGCGGCTCGTCCGGGCGCGCACGGTATCGTTCAGAGTCTTCGTCAGCTCCACCGTCGCGAGCGGGATGATGCCAGAGCGGGGGGTCGGCTCTCCGATGATAGGCTTGCTCCCCGAGCAGGACGATGTCGACGCCGGCTTCACGACCCCTGGGGCCGACCGGCGATTCTAGGGGTCCACCGCCGATATCCGTCGGTCACAGAGCACACCGGGCGGAGATCCTGGCGAGAGCGACTGGCATCACCGTTGATGCACCGAATCAGAACTTCGATCCGCGCTGCTCCCACCTGCCCCTGAGGGTGATCCACAGCGAGAGGAGAATCAGCCGGAGATCGAGCCAAAAGGTCTGCCTGCTGATGTAGACGAGGTCGTACCTGAACTTTTGGCGTCGCGGGATGTCCCGAGCCGCATAGATCTGCGCGAGTCCCGTGAGCCCCGGCGTCACCCGGTGACGCACCTCGTAGCCGGGTATCTTCTCGAGCGGCACCGCCCCGCCGCCGCCGCTGACCTCGATCTCTTCAGGCATCAACGCGCGGGGTCCCACAAAGCTCATGTCGCCCCTGAAGATGTTCCAGAGCTGGGGCAGCTCGTCCATCGCGGTGGCCCGGAGCCAGTGTCCAACGCGAGTGATCCGCGCGTCCGCGGCGCGGGCCTGGAGAGGCCCGAACCGCCGGTCGCCGTCCGGTACCATCGACCGCAGCTTCAGGCTCCGGAATCGCCGGCCGTCCTTCCCCACCCGCTCCTGCGCGTAAAAGATCGGGCCCCCGTCGTCCAGCTTGATCAAGAGCGCAATCAGGCCCCAGAGCGGAGCCGAGGCCAACAGACCGAGTCCCGAAAGGGCGATGTCGAAGGAGCGCTTGAGCACCTGGCGGCCGGTCGCAGATGAACTGGCTCGCCCGTGCGTAGAAATAGACATAGACTGCTCTCTCCCGAAACCAAAGCTCACCGAGGCGAGCCTGGCGGAAGATCGTCTCTTCTATCTTAGGACGTCAGGGCTCCTCCGGGCAAGCACCTCTACGCCCTGCCAGAGGATGGAAGCATCCCGGGTTAGCCGTCGAGCGTTCGGGACGACCTGCTGCACCTCCTGCCAGCGACACGCGGCGCCGTCGGCGCGGGCCTCGGCCTGGATCGCTTGCCGAACGCATAGACGGTATTCCTACAGAGTTTCTGGTGGACCGGAACGCCGCCAAGCGAACAGTTGCGGACGCAGTGTGGCCGCTTGCACGCCGCCGGCCCGCGAAGTGGTCCGCTCCTCTGGGCGTGGCACGCCGTAGAGGACCGATTGGAGGTGTTTCAACACCTCACGCCGCGAACTCTCCAGAACACCGGCAACGGCCGGGCCGCCGCGAGGATCTCCGACTTCGTGGGCTCCCTGACCCGCTCCTGGTCACCCACGCCGTAGGCGCTCCCGCGAGGTCACGCATCAAGGGAGATTCCTCCGGGAGTTCCGTCAGTCGTTTTGGTGGAGACTGAGGCTCCCTTGTATGATCTCCTCACCCTCTCTCAGTAGGAGAGAGGGAATGAGGAGACGGGATCCGGGAGAGGGTCGCCGTAAGCCCCATGAGGCATCGTCCTCGGCACTGAGATTGGCGCCCTCGCCCGGTGCTCCAGACTCGAACGGTATCCCGAGGCGCCCTGGGCGTCCTCGCATGCACAAGGTCGAGGTCGAGCACCGGCGTCGAGGCTCCCGGGCGCACCCGTCGGAAAGGACCCCAGACATGCGCTTCGCCGGGATTGATATCGCCGCCGAGACCCACGTCGTCGCCGTCATGGATGCGGCCGGGGCCGTGCTCGTCAAGCCGACTCCGTTCACTGAGGATGCCGAGGGCTACGCACGGCTCCTGGATCGGCTCGGGCCGCCGAGCGAGCTGCTGGTCGTCATGGAGGCCACCGGGCATTACTGGAAGAACCTCTTCGCCACGCTCGCCGCCCACGGCGTGGCCGTGGCCCTGATCAACCCTCTGCGCACGCATCGCTTCGCCGGGGAGGACCTGGCGCGCACGAAGACGGATGCGATCGATGCGCTCGGGCTGGCCCGCTTCGGCGCCCAGAAGCGTCCCGCGGCCACCCGCCTGCCCGACGCGGCCACCGAGGAGCTGCGTGAGCTCGTCCGGCTTCGGGATCGCCTGGTCCAGAACTTCGGCGATCGCGTCCGCCAGCTCCACCGTCTGGTCGACCTCGGCTTTCCGGAGTTCACCCGTTACGTCAAGGGGCTGGATAGCGAACTGGCCACGGCCCTCCTCCGGACCCTCGAGGGCGACATCGAGCGCACGCTGAACGATCACGAGGTCGGCTCCTTGCTGACGACCATCGACGGCATCGGCCCGCAGACCGCGGCTCGGCTCGTGGCTGAGCTCGGCGATCCCGCGCGCTTTCGCAGCGCGGCCGCCCTGGCCGCCTTCGTGGGCGTGGTCCCGGCCCTCCGACAATCCGGCAAGCGGACCGGCACCCGGGCGGGCCTGACGGCGATCGGCCATGGCCCACTGCGCGCCAAACTCTGGATGCCGACCCTCACCGCAGTCCGCAAGAACCCCTGGCTCCGTGCGTACTACGAGCGGCTCCGTGCTCGCGGCAAGCTGCCCAAGGTCGCCGTCGTCGCCGCCATGCGGAAACTGCTGATCGCCGTCTACGCCGTGGCCAAACATCGCCGGCCCTTCATCTCCACGCCAGTGGCCGCGGAGAGCCGCCCATGAAAAAACCCTTGACAGGCGTCACGGTATCTCAGTGGAAGTAGACGGTGGTCTTGAGGTACTCTCGGTTACGAACGCCTGTACGCCATCTTCTTAGCCTTCTGACTTTGCGGTCAAGCACTTCGCTGACAGCGTGATGATCGGGTCAGCCAAGAAAAGAAGAACCGGAGCTATCAATGATGAGGGCGCTGTAATGAAAGAGGTGCTGGGCCGTCGAGCCGCCGGTGAAGCGTCGGCGGGCGCCCGGGCCCGGCGGAATCGGAGCAGGATCCCCTCGGCCGTCTCGCCCCGGCTCCTGTTGGTCGCCCTCAGTCTTCTGCTGGCGCCGGTATTGGCTGCGGCCATTCGGAAGGACGCAAGCCGGGACTGGGGTGTTACTGGACGCGCGCTCTTCAGCGCCGCCATCGCCGACGCGGACCCTGTCCCACGCCAGACTGCCCCGACGTCGCTCGCCACCCGAGCTCATCGAGCCGCTCGCTCAGCGGCGGTGAGCATTGATCCGGTGAAGGCTTCGATGACTGCGCCGGCGGGCGGCGCCACGCTGACTCCGGTCTCGCTCGTCGTGGACGGCTGCGCAGAACAGGCGAGTCAGAGGCTCATCGTCGCCACCTGTCCGCCCTACAACGCCAAGGGTGACTATGTCACGGATGACACGACCGCACTCCAGAGCGCCCTGAATGCGATGCCGGCGTCGAGCGGCCATGTGTACATCCCGCCCGGCACCTACAGGATCTCGGCGACCCTGACCATCGCGGACCGCGAAGGATTCATCATCCGCGGAGCCGGCCAAGCGTCGACACAGATCGTCCCGACGCCGGCGCTCGCGGGAGCGACCGTCGTGAAATTCATCAACTGCCGCGACGGCGTCGTGGAGCATCTCCGCATTCCGGGTCAAGGGCCAACCCACGCCCCGTCAGCTGCGATCGAGTTCCACCGCGCGGCGGTGGGTGGCTTCGCCCCCACAAACATGCAAGTCCGTAATGTCCTGCTCGGGTCTGACTCGTCGGCCAGCCTAGTCAACGGCATTCGGTTCACGGCCGCACTCGACGCAAACAACGCGGAAGCCGTTCTCGAGAACGTCAAGGTGATCAACTACAGCGGCGCCGCCGTCTCGATCGAGCATAGCAACAGTCTGCAGAACCGAATCATCGGTGGCGTGTTCACCGGCGACCCGACGACCTCGGTTGGTGTGCGGACGATCGGCGGGTCGTTCAACATGCACGGGACAGTCGTCACGGTGGGGGACGTCGATTTCGACATCGCCGCGGCCACGCAGGAACACGCCAACTACGTCATCGGCGTTGAATCCGAAAGCACGGCGAAGATCCTTCGGACAGCCACGACCTCCGGTGTCGCCATCTACTTCGTCGGCTACACGAAGAAGGGCGCGCCCGTCGGGGGCGCCACCGTCATCGATTTTCGAAGCGTGAGCGGTCGGTTCTCAATGGTCGACTCGTCGCTCAATCTGGGGCAGCCCAATACGATCTTCAACTTTTCGGACAGCAACACGAGCGTCTTCTTTGGGGGAAATGAACTCGGGGCCACGACCGTCACGTGGTCCGGCCCGCTCACCCTCGTCGGCAATCGGTGGGCGCCCGGATCAGTCACTCTGAACCCTGGCCCTGGCGCCCGCCTGTTCCAGTCCGGTGACACGGGTGGGGGCTTCTCCGGTCTCACCGTCGCGGTCGGCTCAACGCCAATTACGGGCCATGTCTCGGCGACGGCGGCGTTGACCTTCGGCACGATCGCCGCCAACACCACCAAGACCGCAACCATAGCCGTAGCCGGCGCGGCTATTGGCGACAATGTCTACGTCTCCCCGGCGGGCAACCCGGGTCCGGGGCTCGTGTGGTCGGCGTACGTCGGTGACCCAAACAGGGTAACGGTCACGGTCAGTAACGTCATGCCCAGAGCCGTCGTCACAACCCCCCGCATCTGGCGCGCCGACCTGTGGAAGCATTAGCTGGCCTGGCACCCCTGCCCGGATCCGCGCCGCCTCACGTCTGTGGCGCAGAACACGGCGCCTGTGGACGACCCGTTCACCTCGGCTCACGCCTTCGCGGTCACCCAACGCGCTGACGGCCACGTCCGCAACCCCGTCAACACCGCTGCCGTCCGAATCCAGTCGTGGTCCCTTGGCCCCGATTCCCTCGCGGGAGCATTCAGGCGGTATTCGTCCCGGACCCGTGTTCCTCGGTCGCCCCAGCTGAGAGGCAGCGGCGTACCGAATCTCTTGCCTCAATTCCCGACATGCTGAGCGCGACTCGGCCGCAACGGTCGGGCGCCGCCGGATCTGCGGCATCGCCGCGCGCACCCTTCTACGGAAACCGCGGCCTCGATCCGAGTGTCGACTCCGATTGAGCGCGAATCTGCAAATAGATCGACGAGGGGAAGTGCCGGTCGGGTCCAGACGCGTCACTCCGGAGGCCGTCGGTGGAAGGTTGGGGATCGTAACCAGGGAATAGTGTCTTCAGAACAGCCGCCCGGTCGTAATGCAGGAGACTCAGGGAGAAGAGTATTTTCACTCGGTCATTCGAGATGAGGAAGGCGCGAAGGAGTGACGTCTCTGACGAGAACAAACATGTGTGAAGAAGATCCCG
>Ga0137362_10001956_pt1 | contig 13129 bp, 11 predicted proteins | sample MadtaG_2_FD_104801 | JGI IMG/M metagenome (GOLD analysis project Ga0137362, IMG submission 104801) | Vadose zone soil microbial communities from Angelo Coast Range Reserve, California, USA - Mad1_100_16 metaG | ecosystem: Environmental > Terrestrial > Soil > Vadose zone | place: USA: California... | reverse complement strand
TGGATGGAGATCTTCAGTAAATTTCCCACGGCGTCCAGTCCGGAGGTGAGCCTTGATGGTGCGGGGACGAGTCCACTCGTAATTGCAGAACGGGCATCGACGCCGTTGCCTGTGTACGTCCTTTCGGTGCCGGGCGAGCTCCTGGGCCCGTGCGAAGGGCTTGCTGCATTCTGTACAGTTATACCGTGTCCCACGGTCTACAATACGGCTGCTGTTGTTTTGAATGCCTTGAATAGTTACATGCCCTCCGGTTTCAAGGGGCAGAGCCTTAGGATACATTAATCTGCTCAGACCACGATAAACCTGGCGACTCTCAGCACTTCGAAGGTCGGCAAGTTGGGTTGGGACCCCAACTGGATACAAGTAAGGGATGTTTGCGCGAGTGTGGTGGAAGTGTGAAGGAAAGGAAGCTTCTGCACCATGATGAAAAACAGTTCATACCTGTTTGTCCCAAAAATCTACATTCATTGGTTGAGTCACTTGTTGAGCCACAGAGCAGTGGTAGGTTGATGCAAGGGCCTCCAGAGCATAACTGCACCCAGTCCGAACTATGCATCGGCCAAGGGAATCATGATACTGTCAGCTCAAAGGATGAACAAAAACTCTGTACAAATGTGGGGGTATGAGGTCCGAGTCATTCCGATTTCCGATTTCCGTTGTCGTCTCTCCTCACTTTTTCCCACGGTCGTTATTCGCGGGTCACTGACAAGGTTATAAGACTATCGACCTTCACATGTTGGGGACAGTTGATCCTATGATAGTAGAGCGTTTTCTGACCTCAGTGACTGTGAGTAGTCACCTTTCGAAAACCTCAGAACCCTTGTACTGTTACATCACCGCTTCCAAGACTCGGAGGCTGGTCTGAAGGGCCGAGATTGAATCCTACAGCACAAGTCGACGGCTGGGACATATTCCAGGTATTTTAACTCAAGTACAAGTGCTCGAGTAGACGGCTGGACTGTGCTCGGAAAAGGTTACAATAGTACGCACGAAACTCGGTGGCGACTCAGAAATTGGGCAGAGCACTGAGAATAGCGACGGCCCGACAGCCGAGCCTGGCGGAATTTGAATTTGACAACGGCGCTAAAACACAGAAATCTAGGCGCAAATCTTCATGTTCGTAAGTCTGCTATCCATGTTTCCAGAGCATTGAAGTGTGGGGTCGACAGGTAACGTGGCACACCGATGAAACACGGCGATTATTCACAAAACAAGCCTGAATCAAACGTTTTGTTTGACTCTCTAACGCCCTCCACCGTGACCGCCGGTGGTGATTATAATATGTCCGCGGACGTATCTCCGCACGGTTCAGGTCCTACAGCCCTGGAACCTTAGGAATACCACGCATTGGATTTATATTGTCAAACCTGTGACGAGAATCTAGAACCTATCGACAATGCGAAGCAGACCCATGAGTGCACCCACGCATACTGGCACGTATGGTGCCAGTGGTGGGCCTCGCCATAGACTCTCATTGACGGTGCATTGTGTCCGTGACTGTCCGTTCTTATGACGCATTCCTTCCCACGTTTCCGATGGCCGTGGGATCGGTTGGCTGGCCAGACGTTGATACGATCAGTTCAAATTTGCCATTGGTCAGGGGTGACTGGCCGTGGCACATCCACACTTCCCTATCCTGTCACAAAGGTCCCTCGCTTGAAGATAAGACCTCTTTTGTGGAATTTTTACGTCCGGATGGTCATCCTCTTACACAACATCGCTCCCATTCCTGTGGTAGAACCCGATTAACGACTCCGAGTCGGAAGCGGCGAACTTGAGGCCATTTGGCCGGCGGAAAGCTCTAACGGTAATTTCATTTGACTGGTAGGTTCACATTACGACGTGAAATCTTATCGGACAACTGTATTGTGTTTTGGCTCAACTGGCACATGTCTCATGGCGTTTTTGTCACAGGCGCTTCAGTTGTGTTCTCACCGACTTGCACTGACATTCTCCTGTGATTGGCGCTTGGTCTCATCGGACCAGTGCTCGCTCGCCTTCTCATTTGATCGGCGCTCGCGAAGTTCTAAATTTAACGATAGGGCGCTATCAAGGGACCAAGACACGCTCGGTACTAATAGAAGGCGAGAATTTCAGAAGGGCATGCAGGGGAGAAGTTTGTCACTTTGCAAAAGAGGCGATCTAGTTCATATTTATACAGACGGTTTTATATACAGTACATATGAATAGCCAATAGCCATTCAGAACCGAAAACAGCGAACAAGGGAAAGTCAGAAGTATGGTTGAATAGTGGCATAGTCCAATTCTAGCAAGCGAGAATACGGATCAAAGTGGAAATGGGATGACCGGGGCAGGTGAGAATCATGCATAGCAAATCGTATCGTAATAGGGCAACTTGAAGCACGGAAGGGTGGCGTGAGGTCATGGCGCGGGCTTGGGAGATGTGGCTTGTCTTAATGACTTGTGAGAAGCGTTACTAGAATGACATGCATCGTATCAGCTGTTTAAGGAGGAATAGGAGCGCTTACTTCACAGTAGCATCAGGACAGAAAGGAACTCAGTTATCCTCTGTCCGCGCAAAGCCTTTAAATCGGCCAGATTTTCCGTAGTCAATTTGCCGTGATGATTGGCTATGGTGTGACCCTTGATTTTATCAGGACGGGTCCACGTGAAATCGTAGAACGGGCATTGGCGCCGCGGCTCATGTACATCCTTCAGGTGTCGCTTGAGCTCTTGGATTCGTGCAAAGTCTTTATTGCATTCGTTACAAGTAGGCCGCACCCTGCGCTGCGTGCTGATACGTTTGCCGTGGCACCGCGCGCTTTGAGCGATTACATGCCCTCCAGTTTCGTGGGCTTGAGTCTGGGATACTGTTAGTACGCACTTGCATGAGAAGCATGGGGAAGCTTGCCTCGAAGGGTGGCAAGTTTGGCTGTGGCCCGAACTGAACGCCAATGGACAACTCTGTGATCATTACAGGAGACTGGTCGAGGTACCAAGGTCGAGAATATTCATCGCCATCATTTAATGCTGGCCATTCCTGATCGTACCCAACGATTACTTCAAAGGTCGAACCACCTGTCAAGTCGCCAAGTAGCCCTTGATCAGTGTACGGACCAGGGCATAAGTTCTGTCCGTCCGACTGAGGTATCATCTGGAGGGATTCTGTTGGTTCGGTGATAAAAGACATTTTCGATGAACTGGGGTGTGTGAGTACCTAAGGTACTTGTGGATCCCACAACGCATTTCAAGGGCTTTTACAATGTTCGAGACAGAATGGCACTCCGAGTCGAGTGGCAAGCGTGGCACCGAACGAGGCCAAAGGAGCTAATCGCGACTTGAAGCTCTCCTCGGACTTATCGTGTAGTACCCACCCACCGGGAAAAGCAAGTCGCAGTTAACCCAGCGCTAGTAGACTAGTACCGCAAGCCAGAATGAGCGTGCGAATCAAATGTGATAGAACTGGGGCAAGGAAAATTCGCTATCGAATAGATTGTCAGCGCTTCATCTCGGTTTCGTAATCGCCTCACCGGCGCTGTTCTTCTTCTCGCCTTGGTCAATGAATACAGCAGTTGACTTTTGTAGAGTGTTCCGCGCGGACATCAACGTCTTCTGTCGCACCATCACCCCCGTTCCTAATGTGGTGAAGATCCGGAAGATTACTCGAAAGAACAAAGAGGAATTATAGCCAACCAAACAGTTTCGTCAAAGCCTTGTCATTTCCAGGTGCCAGACGCTTGGGAAGAGTGGATGTTCTCAGGCTGACGAATTACCCAATGGGTATTTGGTGTCTTCTGAGAATCATAGGATGCCATGTCCTGAAACGCGTAGCAGGAAGACATGGTGTTTCGTGGTGTGCCTGGTCAGACAATTGAGTCAAGATAATGAGAGGTAACGTCACGGGTACGGAGGCGCTGTATGGACATGGATGGAATGCAATGCAACCAACAAATCTCTCAGGATGCCTAAAGCTATTCGAACAAGGTTCCGACTCGTTCCATTGATGACGCTTTCACTGCCGCCAAATAGACTCCGAAGATCGGAACACAAGCGCGTAGTTATTGCAATCACTGTTGAAATTGCGCCATTGCTTACAGCAGCGAAGCACATCATACCTGGCGTCAAACACCGCTTCAAACGCCCATGACTGCAAGTTCGTCAGACATCCAGTTCCATGATCGAAAAGTTATCTTTCGACTCAGAGTCGGTACCCCTTAGGCTATGAAAGGAGCGCTTAAGTTAATCCTCCTGTACCCGCCCTTTAATGCGTCGCCACGCGAGGCGGTCTTGGTCACGAATCCACCGGAACGCCGCTGCAGAGCGGTGACCTTCAGATGCTGAGCGGCAAGAGCCAAACACCTCGAAAGTGGTTCGGGATCCACAGTGGCATCCAATGCGTGTCGGAAGATGATGCGCCACCAGTTATTTCCTGCACAGGTACATGGCACACTGAGGCGACGGCACGGTGTAACCTACCATCTCCGTTTTCCTACGGAAAGATGTCCATACATGTGACGGCCCAGGTTCCCACGCAATAGCAGAGAGCCTTTTAGGCTGTGTCCCCGTCATCCTTAATCTGAAACGAAACGAGGGCGAGGGTGAATGCCAACCCAAGTTTGGCTGTTAGCCCGTCAATGATCGAGCTTGATTCAAATACACCCAAAAAGGAACTCAGCTGACATGCTGTTGGATCCCAGCTGGATGAATACGGAACGATTGCAGGCAACTAACGTAACTTACTTTGGGTTTTCTCTTGGAAGGATGTCCCTTTTTTTATGGAATAGACCCCAGAAGATTACAATTCTAGGTGCGTAGGCTGTTACATGTAAATGGGTTGCAGAAAAAGTGGAAGAAGACAAATGTCACACACCCATAGGTACGTTCTGTCAGTTTCTACCAACCTGGACTTCTCTTTTGCAGTCGGCACAGTACTCTTTCTAGCTCTCACCAAAATGCATTGTCCTCGTATTTTCATTCAATCTCGGGGGTAAAATTTTACTAGAACACTCCGTCAGTTGGTTCTCAAACCCATTTTCGGCCTTTTCCGCTACAGAGCAAGAAGAACTAAAAAGACTCGGAGCGAGCGAGTAAGTATAGTACTTACGACACCCTCTCGTTCCGATCATACCCCTTCTTGTTCATCACATGTCAGACTTTCGCACAGGTTTTTAGATGTAAAACAGGGCCCGTCGCCGACTACGAATGGGGCATTAGCAGCGTGTGAACAGACTTCTTGACTTCCCTTCTTGCCCCGGACACGTGGAAGTCGGGGAAGGTGTTCGACGAGTTCGAGAGTTCGAGGGTGACCGTTAAGTGTGACTCGTCAATAGCAATCTTGTACTGTACGGTCCGTCGAAGCGAGGCATGGATTTGGCCGCACGTTGTGTTTCTTCCCTTGTATCCCTGACGACGATTTTTGGCGGAAAGCACACGAGCGCGCGCATGAATGGCACGTGGTGCGTAAGTCGGAGTTAGACGGACCGGTTTGTTCTGTTGCTCACTCGCCCACTCCAGTCAGATCCTTCCGGAAAAAAAATCCCGTATTCGTATAACGCCGCCGAAGATGCGCCAACCAATGGAATGTGCTTTGGGGGCTACTGGATGTATGCGACGGCTGTGGGGACAATGCAGTGTGCCAGTGAAGGGCTGAAAGGCAAGCGGCCATGGCTGGTAGGTTGACTAGGTTGACTATGCCTTGTCTGGTCCCCGCGCTTCCCCGCCACAGCAGCCTAATGCACATCTATGAAGCCTAAATTACTAGTAGGAGGTGTGAGGGCCAGATGCATCCGTCGAAGTCTGAGAGTCGGGTTCACGTGTGGTTAGGCGGGTCTTTGCCCGTTGGGCTTCGTCCTTGCGAGTACGCTCCCATAGTGAATACATTTCAATCGATGCCGGTTCCCATCAACTCGCTGAACAGGCCCTGTGTACGCCGACACAGAACAGGCACTCGGCCTCATTCCCTTGAGAACAAATGACTGCCTCGAGGCTGCCTTGAAAATCTGAAATTCCCAGAAACAAGAAGTGCCATTGGGAAATGACTTGGGAAATGACGAAACTCATTTTCTAAATGAAACCCGCCGTTTCATCTCATTTCGCCAAAGTTGCGGGTGTTGCCGTGATTGTGTGTGACATTAGTGATGTCGCGGCTGGGCCCAAAAAGGAAATTTCATGCATTTTTTAATCCAGTTTTTCCCAGCCGTTGGCAACACTAGTGTCGGACTCGGGCCGTGAAACCAGAGGCGACCAAAATGCACATCCTCTTCCTCCGGCATATCTCCTGCGCTGCAGACCTGCTCAAAGGTCTCCTTTCCCTCCTGCCCTCCTTCCAGCTTGCTCTAGCTATTTAAGCGCAAGCAGTTCCTGCCGGTGTTTGGGCATGGGGAGGAAGATAGGAGTATCTTACTAGTTGAATAAGTCAAGACACTAGATGCGTGAGGGAATCGGCTTGGTGTGATGTACTGACACGACATGCAAGGCACTGCTCGATGCTAAGCTTAAGGGAGGCAAGATGTGTACTAGTAGATGGATTCCAAAACAAACTAAGACCGGATGTTGTATACATGAGGGCGAGACACAGGTAAGAAACGAGGATGTGGATACACGAGACAGACGAATAGGACGCAATGTAGGTGCCATGGTCACCTAAACACAGTCACAGATACGGGTGCGGTCAATGCGGTCAAGGCTCATGGCCGTGTCAACGTGGGTACATGTGAGTGCGCCAGCGTCGAAAGATCCGGCCGTAGTAGACCGTGCGCAGCGCACGCGCCGTCCTTACAATACCACCGGCTTATCCTTCAGATAAGCATTCGGGTTCGCGCACATTATCACTGCAAATGGACAATGGGACGGATCTGACAGACTATCATTACAGGAAGTTTCGAGAATCTGGAGGGAGCAAAAGGAACGCGAGTGTAACATAAAGAAAACATACGGAAACATGCCCCAAGGGACTCGCAAAACCCTTGAGAGGACTAGCCGCACAAGACAGCCGCTAAAGGTAGTAGATCGTGATGCCGCCGCGGCAGTCTTGCCTCTAAAAGACCGAATCCGCCAAATCCAAGAGGCTTTGGTGCAACGAGGGGACAATATGACATATGGTAAAGACATCGGAGGTGTTACGATACGCCCTACGCAAGCGGTTCCTGTGGGAAACCCAACGACACATGAGCGATAGCAGTCCAATTGAACGGGCTGGAAATGAAATGCTACCTCCACGCCGGCGCCTATATTATAGTCATCTAGAAATGCGATGATCATCCGGCCGCGCAAAGCCTCGATTGGGACTAAAAGTGCGGTGAATTTCCCGCGGTGTCTAGCCAGGGCATGTGCCTTGACGTTATTTGGACGAGTCCACTTGAAATCGCAGAACGGGCATTGTCGCGGTTCTTCGTGCGAGTCCTTTCGGTGCCGAGTGAGCTCCTGGACACGTCCAAAGCCTCTGCCGCAATCTGTACAGACAGCCGCGCGTTGTAGTTCATGATTCTGCTACTAACGTCCTGAGCGCCTTGGGTAATTACATGCCCTCTGGTTCTGAGACCGGTATACGTCAGTTTGTACCCGGATCACGGAAATTAGGTGGCACTCACCCTGTAGATTGGCCGCTGTACAGATACCTCGTTTTCGAGAATTCTATCACATACCTGCCTCCCTCCGAGTCCCCCATCAGCAAAGGCCCACGTGTCACATTCCTGAATGAATTTGAGGGTGCCGGAAACGGCGCCGATGCCGCATCTGTGACCGAAGCATCTCCCATAGAGGGGGCCGGTATTTGCATGTCCTTCCTTGCAGTCAAGAGCAGGCCCGCCAGCAAGTGAGTCAAGTGGGGTTGAGGCCCTAACTCGACACAAGCAGGGAATGCTTCCATGTTTACACGACGGTGGTGGAGGTGTGATGGTAGGGAAGCTTCATCGTCATGATGAAACGCAGTCCTCCCTTGATCGGATAGAAGAGTTGCTTCAAGGGTCGAATCACCGGTCGAGGCGCAGAGCAGCGCTGGGTTAGTGCAAATCAGCTGCAAGGGCGAGACCGCTCCCCGCTAGATGATGCCACCGGCTTGGAAGAAATCCACTGGTTAAAGGAGGAAGACATTTATAGGATGTGAGGAGACACTTCTCCGTCGGGTCGGATGAGAGTTTTAAGCTCACAGATGGCAATAACACCATTACACGAGGACGACAAGGGGTTTGCCTCGAGCGACTGCCGACTGCTGGAGGGTCACTCTAATTTACATGCTAACGCCCACGAAATAGGGTACTATGTGAGTGGCAAAGAAGCCTGGGCCACGGGCAGTAGACTTCCCTCGGGTCAGGGCCTTTGTTTCAAACTTCCTTAATTGGAGAGCAGCTTCTCTGATAAATATGGCGCGACGTATTTGACGGACCCTGAGGTCATGGGATGATACTCATCAGTAGGACGGCCTGAATTGCTTTAGCAGTGGGGCATACGATCAATACACACCGAACATATTCCGAAGACCTAGACGTTTCGCGCCGTAGTCATCCTTTTACTGGCTGGACTTCTCTAGTCACATTGAGTTAGAACGGTTCCGCTTATCGGACGTACGAGGAATAAGAAGATACCTTCGATCACAAGTTCCGGTAGACACCGATGCATCTCAAGTGGGCGAAAATGAGGTGCGTTGTTTGAGGTTGCAAGGCTGTGTATTTGGCAACTTGTTGCGCCTTCTCACGGCATTTGGTTTGGTCTACAACCGACAGTCTGGCTCAACCACCACTATCCCATCAAACCATGTCGGACAGACGGACGAAGGCCCGTCTCCACGTCCGTTGAACGGACGTGGAGACGTGGGGGTTGCTTACGTCATACACTACCATATTTAGCTCAAGGGTCACCGGTTATCTCCGACGACTCCGACCCATCAAGCGATCACTTTATTTTATCTCGCTGCACTTCAACAGGGCTGATGCTGGCGGCTAGCATTGACATGGCCTTGCCATTCTATCTGCAATCATCGACGATGAAATCGAGCAACCCAGTAATTTTCATTGGCACCAGTCTCGCGGTGCCTTTACCGGAACCCGTGGCTAGCCCGATATCAGTACACGCGTACGATAAGGCTGTGCGGATTCTTTGCGCACGGGCTTCATTTCATTGTTTGTAAATTGATAAATGAAACCTTGAGTTGTTAACTTTTTTTTTGCGTAGCTGTGCTGGAGGGAGGGGAAGCAATAGCTAAATCACAGGAGTTTCCTTTTCCAGCCGAGATGTTGGTTGGTGGCACACCCTCGCTTAGTTGCACAATTTGAACGTAGAACATCCGTCTGCTCTAGTCTTGGAGAGTTCCAGACTCCCGGCCCACACACTGATCGCTCCAACTTCGAATGGTGCAACGCCTGCTTGCCATGCCATGATCACCTAGTTTGAAATTTGAAATTTCTCGGGGAGGTCTAGCTCTTGTTTTTTTTATAAACTCCGTCCTTGCCATGCGTTGTTATCGGCCAACATACTAGAGCCACACGTTCCGCCGGGTTGATGCATCCGCCGCCCGGGCTGTTCTCTGTGTACTCAATGCGCAATCAGATGCCGGATGGAGGTGGCCACGGCCCCTTCTGCACCTGTTATGGCGGTGTACGTCAAATGGAATCCCGATCTTGCACCGGCCTCTCTGTAAGGGTTCTGAGGTCAACGGATCGAAATTCCACATACACCGGTGAGTTCAGTTTATACCCTTTCCGTTGACCGTTGACCTGATTGGGGGCGCTCCGCGACTCGTCAAATCGCATTGGAAAGTATGTGATATGGGGATCATGGGGGGTCATGGTACTAGCACGACAATCCCCAGGCTAGCCCTCCTTTTTTTTCTGCTGATGGAACGTCACCGTCACGGTTTTTAGATCCGGGGGTTGTCCAACTGGGGTACGCCGGTCCCGCCGTGCCGGTGCTGCGGGTTGACCATTCCGGGCTCGAATGGCGCGCCTATTGAGAGAGGTGAATGAACAAAGGCAAAAAAGCGCGGGTGCCTTTTCCGTATCAATCGCATGATGACTCGGATGTGTTCAGGCTTAACGGTATTGGGACACCCTTAACACCACTTCTCGTTCTCTAAAAGAAACGAACTCGGGACCCGCTCCATGCCAGTTCCACGGTGGCGTTCCTCCCCCGCCTTCCCGCCGCTGTGTCCTCGAGAGTAGAGCGCAAAGTAACTTCAGGTTCGATAGACGAAATCAGGGGAAAACCCTCGCGCTTCTTCGTTTCCCTTCCGACTCGGTGTTATTAACATGAGATCATATTATCACTACTAACACCACCACCACCATCATTATAAATTTCTTCACAGATAGGCACTGTCGAAAAATGGATACCCTATCTTCGTTGCCTCCCCGTTTGCCTTATGGGGGTCGCCCCTCTTAGCCGGTAGCGCTTGGTCACGCTCGCTCACAATTCAAGAATTGGATTTCATATGTGCCATAGTGGAGTTGTCACACGTTTGTTACCAAGGACGTTGCAACAGGCTTGTTCCCAGCTTCCTCCAAGGCGTTTGGTCCCGACGCGATGTCATTCTAGCACTTACACGAATTAATTCCCTGTCCTCAACCCGAAAGCCTCATTCTTTGCATTACAGAAATGTCTATGAATGCGGCCGCCACAATCGAAGATTCGAGAGACCATCCGGTGGCTAACCTGACAGTACGATGATATAGTGCCTCACTCTGCATTTCAGGGGCCCCTGTACCTTTCTGTGGCCAAGCTAAGTCATATGCGATGGGGTCATAGCACAGACCCTTCAGTGAATAGTGCAGCCCTGGAATGGAATCCAAAATGGGGTAACTCCCGGCACTGCGCATGACCAAAGGGGGGTTAATTTCGCAGTTCGCCGTGGGCCTTCTCTGTCATGGGGCACAACAAACGGTGCAATTGTAACCGAGATTCACTGCATCAACGTGAGGTTAGGTTACAATACTCACACCATACAGTAGGGTAGGAGAAGAGTCATAGAATCAAATGAAATGTCAGTACATACTATTGTAAAGTGAGATCCCAGTGGATACAATACGATGTGATGCAGACAGCGACGTAATTTAAGAGTGTCTGAGTGGGAGGGAAAACATCAAAAGCATCTGGAGCACTATGGACTAAAAGGACATAATGAATCGGAGATGAGGGAAGAACGGGTCAACCCAGATGTGCCGAGTACAGAATGTTGTGATCACGCCTGGTTTCGGTACAACATTTTTTTTAGCAAGCGCTGCCAAATGATGGTTGAGCGTTCAGTCCTATGCAAATCTCATCAAACTAGCACGACAAGCAGAGACAAGAACGCGAAGCTTCAAAATCATGCAGGATCATCAGCACAAATTTATTCAGCGGTTCAGGTTAGCATGGCGAAGAGTATTGTCACAAAACCTGTAACAGCGCATAATCATTCGAAGTTGAGAATAGAGTTTAGTACGATGGTAGTGAGACGTTCAGAAAGGATAGGAGAGAGTTAAAGGAAAGCGAACGAAACTCATAAAGTGGTGGCACAACATTTATATATCGAGCGAAGATAGGGAAAGAAGTAGCGGTGGCTGAGGGAATGACGCATAATAAATACCATCGAGGTGGAGAGCGGAAGGGTAAGAAAGCATTGACAAAGTCGGTGGGACGTTTGAGATTTTGAGTAAAGGAAGCCTCGAGGCGCGGCGCATCAAGAAGCATGGCGAACATCTTGTGGTGAGGTAGGAGGTATTACGACACGCCCTTTGCTAGCTGTTCTGGAAATAACGAGAATGCCTATGATTCATTCGACATAGGAGCAGTCCAAAGGACTGTGGGATGGATCACTACCTCTATGCTGGAGCCTTAATTATACGCATCCAGGAAAGCGACTATCAATCGACCGCGCAAAGCCCGGAACGTAACCAGCAGTTCGGCGGTGAATTTCTCACTGTGATTTGCCACGAGATGAGCCTTGATGTTATTAGGACGAGTCCACTTGAAACTGCAGAACAGGCAGTAGCGCGGTCGCTCGTGTACGTCCTTCCTGTGCCGTGCGAGCTCTTGGGCACGCCCAAAGAATTTGTCGCAATCGGTACAGACAGTCCGTACCTTGCGGTTCATGTCACGACTGCCGCGGTCCTGCAAGCGGGTGCGTTGGGTGGTTACATGCCCTTCGAGTCCGCTTCCGTGTGGACGAGCCTGGGATAGTTTAGTTCGGATCATGAAAAATCCGGCAATGCTCACCTCGTTTGTCGACAGCTGGGGTTGGGGTTGATGCCCCACTGACAACTGAACACAGGTGACAGTTGTTTCAAGGGTCAGATCAGCTGTCGGGGAACAAAGCAACGCTGGGCTAATGCAAGGGTCACCAGCACGCAACCCCTCCCTGCTAGGACAACCCATCGCCCAGAGAAATTCTGTTGGATCAGAGAAGAAGGAAGTCATTTATGTGCGAATTTGGGGATGTGAAGGTACTTCACGTTCTCTGTAGGACGGGAGTTTTAAAGTCTCCCATGGCCCCCCGAAGGCTCGAGGAGGTTACACTGGACCCCGAACACTGTTCTTACCAAATACTGGACGCCACATAGGAAGCTGTTCGAGCGGAGTTACTATTACTAGTATACACATTGTCTGTAATGATAAGGGGAACAGCCGTACCTGAGTACCAGACGCGGCAAGTTATACGCCTATTGCCTATCAGCTTCTGTAATAGAAACATAAGTGTCTGCCTTAGAACGGAAGGGATGTAACACTCACCATTCTCCGTCTTAACTTACTGCTGAGAGTAGTTATGGCTGGACATTTTGCCGCCTCGCCACCGAACTTCCTACGTATTCTTGCCCCGTACGGGAGTAGCGGAAGTGGTCACGGGCTTGCAAGCAAAGGTGGGAGTGGAGGATGACGGCACATAGAAGTTTTTGAAACCAAGTAGTTGTTCCAGCTTCACTTCTGGAACACTGTCGGAAGAGGAAGGTCGCTCAGTCCAGTTAAAAGAGTCGTGATTTTGCTCTTGCATCTGCAAAGCGGTGCAATAATTTACGGGAAAAAGGAATGAGGAACACAACTTGTGAGCAGTGTCTGCTGCCTGTGTCTTGATGAGACAATAGCCCTGACCCGAGGAAGCCTGACCAATGACGTGTGATCTAATCGCTCTTGGTTATCCCGCAGTTGGCCGACATCCGCTCTAGTCGTGGCCAGGTATCTATCGACCATGCCCCCGCCACCG
>Ga0137362_10001954_pt1 | contig 13129 bp, 21 predicted proteins | sample MadtaG_2_FD_104801 | JGI IMG/M metagenome (GOLD analysis project Ga0137362, IMG submission 104801) | Vadose zone soil microbial communities from Angelo Coast Range Reserve, California, USA - Mad1_100_16 metaG | ecosystem: Environmental > Terrestrial > Soil > Vadose zone | place: USA: California... | reverse complement strand
CGCACCGAGAGACCACATTTGGTTAACGTCGCCAATTGCAAACTGGTGCACGGTTCCCATCGCTGTCTGCAACGTCCAGTGATTCGTCGGGTAATCGCTGAACAGGTAAGGGTGCCCGGTTGAGTCTGTTCCCCCAGTTTGCTGGTTGCCACTAGTAGCCGCACCTAAAGTGACGGGTACCCCAAATCTTGGACACTTTGTCTAAAGGCGGTATGTTGAAAAGTAACCAGCTAACTGTCGCCCCATGCCCAAACCCGGACCGCATATCCATCCGGACATAAAGAAGCAGATCATCGAACGCATACGCTCCGGAGAGCCGGTCCCGAAACTGGCCGAAGAGCACGGCGTTTCCAAAGCCACCATCTATCACTGGCTTTCCAAGGACGCGACGGCCCCAACCTCCTCCTTGGAGATCGGCAAGCTCAAGAGGGAAAACCAGACTCTTTTAGAGATCATCGGACGCCTCACCGTAGAGCTCTCCGCGGAGAAAAAAAAGACGGTGGGCTACTAAGCTCATGCCGGAGTTAAAGAAGCGGAAGGTCACCAAGAAAGAAGTTGCCAAATCTCTCGGCATTGCCCGCTCTACCCTGTACTACGATTCCAAACTGCAAAAGAAGGATTGGGACCTTAAAATCAAGATCGAAGAAATCCTGCACATGCACCCCGCCTATGGCCATAAGCGCTTGGCGATAGCCCTTCAGATAAACAAGAAGCGCATCCGCCGGGTCATGCAGGTCTTCGGCATCAAGCCCTATCGCCGAAGGCCGAAGAAGCTGTACAAGAAGCGAGATCATGGGGCGAAGACCCCGTATCCGAATCTGCTCATGGCGGTATTCCCGGAGCGGCAGGATGCGGCCTGGGCTTCGGACTTCACCTACCTGCGGTACCGCGAACGCTGGCTGTATGTGGCAACGATCATGGACCTCTTCACGAGAACGGTGGTAGGCCTGCGCCTGCTGACGGTGCATACGGTAGCCCTGACCCTCGGAGCTTTGCAGGATGCCTTACGAAACGGCAAACGGCCGGTGATTCTCCACTCTGACCAGGGTAGCGAATACTCCGCCAAGCGCTATACCCGGTTTGCGGAAGCATTCGGCATTCGTCTCTCCATGTCCCGCAAAGCCTCCCCGTGGGAGAATAGCTACCAGGAATCGTTCTACAGCCAATTCAAGATCGATTTGGGCGACCCGAACCGCTTTGAGACCTTGGGGGAACTGATCGCCGAGATATACCGCCTCATCTTCGTTTACAACTACTTCCGAATTCATTCGAAACTGAAAATGCCGCCCGCAGTTTTTGCGGCACGGCAGAGAGAGAATCTTAAAGGTCGAACCCCGCCTTAACTGGACTTTCGTGTCCGACAAAAGGGGTACCTGCCAAACCCGCAAACGTGGAACCGTTATGCGTACGTGACAAATTGGCCCCTCGATAGAGTTGATCCCTCGGGTCTGGATTCGGAGAATTTCTTTACGGATGCCTTCAGCGCACAAAATAGGGAGATTGACATCAGCTTTGACGCTTGGAACGACTACACCAATCGTCAGACCTTCGGCGTCAAGTACTACAGCTTGCCCGGCCATTCGAAGAACATTGAGGAAGGTCTGGGTGTCTACTATTCATCAATCTATGGGACCAACGGGGTCAGAATGGGCGGCAAGGGTTGGCAGACCTACATTCCATACCCCACGTGGACTGACGATAATTGGGTAATTCACACTGGGAACGGTCAATGGATCACTGTAGGCGCAGCTGCCCTTTACCCGGGGATGAACGGGGCAGCCCAAGCGGCGGCGAGCGCAGCGAAGAACTTTATGAAACTTGTAAAACCAGATAACATCAACCTGCGTCCGGGAGACTGGGAGCCTCCCGTCGACCTTGAGGATTATCTGAGCGAAGCCAGCCGATCGATCAAAGATGCCTTAGACAAAATGGATTGGGAGGGTAGTGGCATTCTTATGATCTCAATAGACCACAATATTATGGGCTGTGCAGGCTACCCTGGGATTTCCTGTGATCTGCCGGAGTATGGAGGCCCAGCGAGACCCTGAGGCACTGAATGCACACGAAAATGAATGTCATTGATTTGGCCATCGAGTCCAGAGACGCCGCCACAGCTGAACGGGCCTTTCGCGAGATTGAGGTCGAGCTTCAATCCCGAACCTCGCCGCTTGAGAGAGCGAATATCCTGTTGAAGAAAGCGGTGCTGTATGGAGTACTCAGACGCTTCGACGAAGCAAGAACGGAACTAGGCACCGCGTTGGCCGAGGCTCCTGATGATCCAGGTATTCGTTTGCAATTCGACTTCATCGGTGCTTCTCTCCACGATGAGGAGGGGTCTCCGCAGAAAGCATATGAGCAACTGTCAATAATTTTGTCGGCGCACCGCGACGAACTGAACCAGGAAGCGTATCGATTTATCTATGAAGATATCCAGAAGCGTCGTGCTTTTGACTTGGCACGACTCCGCCAGTGGCGGGATGCCGTTCCGCTCTTCGAGGAGTGTCTATCTTTCAAATTAACATCATCGGAACGCAGCGACCTCCATGCCAATCTTGGTCTCTGCTATCTGGAAATGAGAGAGTATCAAGCCGCGAAGGACCACTTCCTTCAAGCCTCAAGCGCGGGGCTTTCGGCAGCTTGGACCACAAATATTCATTTCTACCTGGGTATTGCTTATGCCTATCTGGATGAATTTCAAGCGTCCATGCAGGAGTTTAAGATTTGTGAGGAACATCCCATAAACCTCGATGTGCCTGCAACTAAAGTGTACCGCTGGCTGTCCTACGTCTATAAGCGTATCGGGAATGCCGCTCAAGCGGAACGCTATGCGAGTCTTGCGAAGGCAGTCTAATATCTGCTCTGCCTACAATGGCGGCATACTCAATCGCGTCACTCGGAACCTCTTCGCCAGGACTCTGAACGGTACACAGTGGAACCTGATACTGTTGTACAGTCGATGAAGTGGGGTGCGGCGAGGGGGGCCTTAGCTGGAGCTTGGGCGGGAGGGGGTGTGGTCGGTGCAGAGACCTTTGGCATTGGCACCGTGCCCGGCGCAATCTTAGGTGGATGGATCGGAGGTATAGCGGGTGCAGGCGGCGGGGTATTCTGGGGCGGAGCGCGCGCGGGCGTTTGCTCTTTGGCTGGAGTATACGGGAGTGGCGGATAGGCGAACCGTTCGAGACAGTGGTTGAAGGAGGAAATCCAATGACCATCACTCCCATCGTGATGTTCGGGCTGTTAGGAATCGGGATGGTGCTCGTAATTTATGGCACCATTGCGAAGAACAGATGGGGGATCAATGTCGATCCTGTTTTCTGTCCGCGCTGCAACGCGCAGCTTTCCCAGATTCGACAACCGCAAAGTATTCGGCAGACCTTGTGGGGTGGCGAGACGTGTACTAAGTGTGGTGCTGAGGTTGACAAGTGGGGCCGAGAGGTGATCTCGCAGAGGCACCCGCATCCCCCCGGTAGCGTCCAGCCGGAGGGTCAAATGCGTCGTGTCTTCAGGAGGAGACTCATCGTCTTCACGGCAGTTGGTTTTTTTGTTTAACGCTACTATTTGACTGGCTCGGAATGGGCGGCCATCCATCCACGCTGGGCGGATGGATGGTTTTCGGCGGCACTGCCGCTGTGGAAACAACGATCTTTACCGTCTTTTTTTACTTCGCCTCGATGTATCTTCTCGACCGCTTCTTCTTCAAGGAGCGCGGGCGTGGCGCGGTGCAACGGCACGATCCGGGCCGAGGCGCACGGCCAGCCTAAAATCCGGGAGCAGGTGATGTCTCGTTCCCGACCAGGTGCAGGACCGGGATGAGTTTTTCCTTTAGCTGCCTAGCGCTGAGGCCGCGCCGATCTTGGGGCACGGCCTTAACTGTCCTGCCGGAGTGCCAGCGCCATCGGTGGCAGATTGACACCGCTTGGAGGGTCACGATGAAATTCGGGCTTGCTATTCTCTTAGTGTGGATACCTTCACTGTCTCTCGCCCAAAGTGGTATCTGCTACGTGGATGGCGTAGCCCATACGACTCTCGCTCAAGGTATCACCTGCGCGGGATCGGCAGGAACGATTGAAGTAACTCCATCGGTCGGTGTGCTTTCTGTACCATCGAATACGACTGTTCAGGCAGGGGTGACATTGCGGATAGACCAAGGTGCGGTCCTCTCAATAGCTTCTGGACAAACCCTCACGATTTCCGGACCGATAGTTGATGGCCCATACCGGATGTTCTCGGGGCCGGGCTCGGTCCGTTTCACTCTTACGGGCAACCAAGCGGTGTCTCGACCGGAATGGTTCGGCGCAGTTGCGAACGGGACCACTGGGCCTGGGGCTGTCACCGGAACAGACAACCTGGCGGCATTCAACGCGGCGCTTGCGGCTCTGCCAACCATGCTGTTTTTCGATCAGGGTACGAAGACTCTACAAAACGGAAGTCTTGGTCGAACAGGGAAGCTTCTTCTCTCGCTGGGGCGGTATGTTGTTAGTGACACACTCAACTGGTCGCCGTGGGTTTCTTACGAATGCCCATCCTACAACGGTTGCACAATATATCTTAAGGACGGAGTCGCTGCGTCTGGGCCAGAAAAATGGGTCATTAATCTTCAATCGGTTCTTGATAGCGGAGGATATCCTTCTCCCAACACAACGTATGGTGGACAGTTCCGTAACATAACGGTGGACTGTCAGGGAGGAAAATACTACGGCACAAATTCATCCTCGTCCGGAGTCGTTATTAATGGAGCGCAAGGGACGTCTCTAGGCAACATCTGGATCGGAGATTGCGGCCTGCGGGGACTATGGATCGCGAACTACCTTGGAAACGGCAGCAGCGTGAACGGGGAAAACATTATAGAAGTGCTGGGTGTCGTAGTCGGACCCGGAGTACAAATTGACGCCGGAGCCTGCAATATTGAGATTATACGTTCGGAGGATGTCAACTGTTTACGTGTTCAAGCGGAATGGTCGCGTGGCTTATGTGGGCCGGAGCGATTCAGATGTGGCTGCGCGCGAGAGCCAATCGTTCAGACAGGCCGACTACGATTTAACGACTACAGTCTACGAAACACCATCTGCCCGCGAAGCCTATCGCAAGGAATGTCGACTGTTCCATCGACATGACCCGATTGACAACGAAGTCCATCCCCGTGTGCCCGCTGGAGCAAACTGGCGGTGTCCGGTTAGGGGATGTCCCTGGTCATAGGGGCGGATTCCGTCTCCCGAGATTTCGATTCACCCCTCGACACATTCCACTCAGTCCGCCACCTATTCCACTGCTCTCTTACGTTTCGGAGGCGTCCAGCAGCGAGAGCAGGTAGAGGCCCCGGCGGGTAGGCCGAAAACAGTGTTCTCCTGGACTTTGGCGACTAGTATTTCGCGTTGCCTCGTAGGCCAAGCCGAACCCAGCGAGACGAGCACCGAGGGCTATGGAATCATCGGGATGAATGTTCAGGTCAGTCGCCATGCTTTTGAACTTGTCGAAGCGCTCGGTGAAAAAGTTTGGATCGTGCATATTGGGAGGCGCTCCCCGGTAGGCATCACGCAGTAGCTTCAACATCTGAACGTCATCGGTGCCGAGGTGTGCCAAATCGCGTATGTAGCTAGCCAAATCCTCCTGTCGGAAGCTGTTTTCGCCATTTGGAAAGCAGCCATGAGCGACAGCAATAGCGAGTCGTGCGGCTCGGTCCACGCTAGCGCTGCGGGCGGCCTCCTCAATCATTACCTGAACTGCTCGTCTGAACCACTCGGAGTTCAGCGCAACTGCCGCATCACTTGGTAAATCGGCGCGCAAGCTCTCCAGTTCGTCGCAGAGTGCTCGGAGGGCAGCTCGAACTCGATCGTAGCGCTCTTCACCGTCAAGCACGCCCTTGACGGCCGCAACAACGGCCATGATGGGTTCAAAACCGCCGACCTGAATCAAGCCAGCGAGGAGATCGTCATCTCGCTCATCGAGTATCTCGCGGATCTTGTCAATTCGATTATCAATCGCCATAGGACCTTTTTGGCCGCCCACGGCCATCTCCTCGCAGTTTAGCGCATCGCCCCGCGCGCCAGAACGGGCGTCACCCTCCGGCCCCCTACGTCAGAGTTCTCGCCACCTCCGGGCTGCTCGTACGCACCTGGAGATAGGGTGCAACAACGAAGCGGGCCGGGGGTAGCGGGATAGAATTCCCCAACCGACGCCAGGGCCGACGCCTGGTCGCCTGGCACCTCAAATACCTCGAAACGGCGAGGGGCATTTATGCCCAGTGGGGTATTCTGTTCATCATGGCTGGCGGTGGAATGCGATTCGTCAATTGCTCAGCAGAGTTCCGGTCGAAGGACGAGATTGAGAATGTGCCGTCAGGCATTCGAGGCATATACGTACTTCTCAACCGGAGACCGCGCCTGCATAAGAAGTTCGACGTGGTCTACATCGGCATGGCGCGGCGAGGAGCCGGTGGCGTAAGGTCCAGATTGCTGAAGCACCGGCGAAGTAAGAAGAAGGGGCCTCTGTGGACTCACTTCTCTGTCTACTCAGTGTGGCCCAGGATTCCGGATGCGGAAGTCGCAGAACTGGAAGGACTGTTCAGGCACATCTATCGACGCGACACGCGGGCGAACAAGCTGGCACGGCAAAAGACGTTCGGCCTATTGCGCGCGACCCGTGAGAATGATTTTCACAAATGGAATGTCAGTTGAGACACGCTGTCGGGTAGGAGTCTGAACGGCGGAACCGGGCTTGGGGGAAGAGCAACGCACGCAGTTCCGCCGCCGTCCCCCTCGACGGTTATTCTACGCTGCGCGTCAGCAGGAATGCCCATTCATCAGGACTGGAACAGAAGTAGCCGCGTCTGTTCCCACCAGTTAAGAGTGTGCTGGATTGTCCGGACAGGTTTACACTCCAAATTTCTCCAAATTGATGAATGCCAATTCTCTGCTTCCGAAAGCGCTGCATCCCGCGTTCGAACCTCCTTCTGATTCCCGGATAAAAATATGGCGGTACATGGACTTTACACAGTTTGTGAGCATGCTCGAAGAGAGGGGCTTGCTTTTCACGCGTGCAGACCTGTTCGTCGATAAGTTCGAAGGAACAATGTCCCAGCCGCTCTACGACTATCTAGAGCGGCATTCCGATCCTCAGCAGCATGCCGACTTACGCCGGCTGACAAAAGGTTGGAGCTTTGTGAACTGCTGGCATATGAATGAGTTCGAGTCTGCGGCAATGTGGAAGCTTTATTCGACCGCGATGGAGTCCGTGTGTCTCCAGACAACCTACGCGCGATTACGGGAAGCCCTCGCTGAAGACGTGTACATAGGCAAGATCAGGTATATTTCGTATGAGCGGGACAAGATACCCCCTGGCAATACTTTTTGGCCCTTGATGCATAAGCGCAAATCATTTGAACACGAACGAGAGCTAAGGGCAGTGTGGAGCGCACTGAACCGGGTTGCTGATGCCGGGCCTGCCGTGGCCTCCGGCCATCAGTACCAACCTGCAGCCGAAATGAGCGTGTGGAAGCGGGTCGATCTAGCGGCCCTGACTGAGAATATTTTTGTGTCGCCGACTGCTAAGCCCTGGTTCTCAGAGCTTGGAAGGTGCTTAGGACCTACAACCTTGAAGTTCCCATACGCCAGTCCGACCTTGCTGCGGAACCGCTCTTTTATTAGCGACCAACCCCTCTTTGAATCGAGGTGGTTAACGGAAAGTTTTGCTCTCGCACCGGCCTAGATCTCTTTTACAATACCCACCATGACTAACCTCACCTCGGTACTCAATCAACTGGAGCAGGAACGCAACCGTCTGGCGTCTCAACTTGAAAGTCTCAACAACGCACTCTCAGCCCTGAACGGGACAACCCCCAAGGGAACCGGCAGACAGATTTCCGCTGCTGGTCGCGCCCGAATTGCCGCCGCTCAGCGGGCCCGCTGGGCAAAGATAAAGGGGCAGAAGGTCGTGTCCATCGCTACCCGCAAGAGGACGATGTCACCAGCCGCCCGGAGAAAGATTGCTACCGCACAGAAAGCGCGCTGGGCGAAGTGGCGGAGGCAGCAGAAAGTCGCGTGAGCGGTTTGTCGTAGGCGGGAATGCTGCGGACCGCTACAGGACCAGGTGCCCTTCACGTCCGCCAGTCCAGCCATGGCCGCATGCCCGGATAAATTGTGGTGACCCAGTCAGAATCTGGCGTGTACCGGAACTCCGTGTGACATTCAAGGCACACCGAGACGGTAAGGGTCTCTGTGCATTGCTGGGTTTCGGTTAGTTCGCCGTCGCAGGGAGATTCGCGATCGAGGTCATTGTGCCGCATACAGATCTCATCCGAGCCGCCCCTACGGTTGAGTTAAACGATGGCTGACCTCTGAGGGAAACGATCGAAAATCTGTTACAGAATCGGAACAACTATTCCGGGTTACCCGGATTGCCGCCCGTTCCTTTGTATGATCCTTCGCCGTGTTACTTGCACAGACCCGCCGTCAGTAATCAGGGCTGACACCAAGGCCGTCTGCAGACGGCGGCATACGGTTCATCCGGCGCCGCTCCGGTACATGTTAACCATATCTCTTAGGCGGGCGATCTGCTCCTGCAGCTCGTCTCGCAGCTGGGATGCGATTTCTTTTGGTTCGTCGGGAGCTTCCGTTGATCTCGCGATTGCGTGTCGTTCGCGCATGAGACCCGTGCTCTGATTTTCGCGCCCAAGGGCGGAAGCCGATCGCACGCGCTATGACAGAAACCTTCGAGGGCGAGACGCCACATCTGGCCGCGATAGTGATCTGGGTAAGGCGCGTTCGGTTAAGCAGCCGTTCGATCGAAATCCTGGTCCCGGGCGATAGCTCGGGAGGCATGGGGCGAGCTACGGTAGAGTCATGAGCAGTTCGTACGGCTTCACCTTCAACGCCTTCGCCAAACGGCATATGGTGTTCAACGACGGGCTTTGCAGGCCGCGCTCCAAAAGGCCCACGTAGTTCCGGTGCAAATCCGCTAATTCCGCGAGCTTCTCCTGCGAAATTCCGACCTTGATTCGGAGTTCGCGCAATCTTTTGCCAAACGCACGCCGGGGATCTATGGACACGCGACAAATGATTGAGGGTGCACACGTACACGTCTACACAGGAATAGAATGGCACATTATTATGTTCATTTTTTCATTGACATCGCATCCGATCTGTCCTAGAGTCGTGCGCGTTCTTTCCCGGCTCCAGTTAGTGAAAAGCGTCTCGGCGGGCTTATGGCTCAACCGTGGATGGATGTGAACGTTCTAATCTCTGCATGGCTGAACGCGATTTTCGCGCTGGTGTGCGTTCATCGCGATTTTGCGGCTACGGCGAAGCGATTCGCGGCCGTCGAGACGAACGAGGCGAAATCACTTTGGTGGACCTGGTCGGGTTGGAACGGAACCATCGCCACCGATATATAAGTCCCGAGCTGGTCGCGAGTTATCCGAGTCCAACCAGTGACTAATAAAAATTGGGGCAGTTTGGGGCAGTTCGCTAAGTGGCTATTCTCATTGCATACCTTTCCTCTTGACAGACTGGCAAGCTAGGGATACAGTTCGCGCCATCCTTAGGGGGAAGATTTTGGAGGTGGGCCTAATTTTGGCTCGCTCGGGTTTCTTCGCCCTCTACTCGCTTTACCCTTCACCACTTTTCCACTTTCTTCCCACGAAGTATCAGGTACCCCCGTGCCTGCAGCGCATACAAGGAGACCCCATGAAATGTCTGGTCGGTACAGCAGGTACCGCGTTTTTTCTCTCCCTCTCCGCGCTAGTATTATCACAGTGCAGCTTTGCACAGACCAAAACAATGAACAAACAGGATCTCGCTGAACACGGCTTTGTGATGCTCGTCCCGGGTGAGGCTGGGTTTGCAGAAACCTTAAAAGACCATGGCTTTTCTGCACCGCCTTCGCTGAAAGCCCTTGTGGTAAAGAACACATCAAAGAAAGGTATTGCAGCGTTCGGAATTCAGTATTTGGCCATCTGTGCCGACAGCACGGAACTTGCCGTCAATCAGGTGGTCTATACGGCACCGCAGGGCTTACTAGACGCGGGGCAACCGAATACGCGTGATCGTGAACCTATCATCGAAGCCGGTGGATCACGGGTCATCAGCCAAGGGGCGATTGTCAGTGCGACGCAGTCTGCGGTACACGCGTGGCTTGAGATGGTCCCAGCATGTGCGGTCGTGGGACTTACCGCAAAAGCAGACTTGGTTGTCTATGAAGACGGCCGGGCCTACGGTCCGGACAATATGAACGTTCTGGGTCAATTGGAGACGCACCTAGCAGCACAGCAGGATGTCGTGCAGGAAATATCTGAAAGGATGGCTGGAGGAGAAGGTATAGCATCGGTTCTTGCGGACATTTCTGCAAGTCTTCCGAATCGCGATCTACATGCAGCTCCGATTCAGGAGGAGACTCTGTACATTAAGTTCAGGAGGCATTATGTCCGGCTGCTTACTGCGGAGCAGCGACGTTCCGGGGACAGTGCGGTTGTGAATAAGTTGAAGCATTTTGCCTTCACGGTCAAGCCGACAATCCATCGAGAAGGAGGAAACTAGCGATGCGTACCACAATGTTGATTCTGTTGGCTGTGAGTTTTCCCGTGCAGGCGCAGATTGGCTCGGCTACCTGGAGGAGTACGAAAGGTTCCGGGACGGGAGTACGGTGCATAGATGATACAGTGCTTCCCCCCTGGTATCCACCACTACCGCCTCCGCCTAATCCTGCGGCTTCCTGCCAGATCGTTGCAGTATGTGCACCCGGAAATAAATATACCGGGATCATTCGCGGGGCCCAAATGTCGTATACGTGCCCGAATCAATATGTGCTGAATACGGCAGCCACAAACCAAGTGTCGTCCACAAAGGTAGAAGCCATCGCAGAAGCAGAAGGTCAATGGAATCAGGCTTTGCTTGCGTCGAATGAAGAGACTGGAGATTGTAACTTGGGTGCGGTGCAGGGGCCAATTTATAATCCCATCGTTTCAGATTGTACCCTTCCCCCGCCCCCGCCTCCGCCCCCACCGGTGTGTACGTGTAATCCATGCACAGGCTTTTGCACACCTACTGGCTGCAGCTGTCCGATTGCTATAGACGTGTTCAACGAAGGGATGCACTTTACGAGTCTTCAGCGTGGTGTACCCTTTGACTTCAATGGCAACGGCAAGCCGCTATTCATGGCGTGGACCGATCCGAACTACCACAATGCGTGGCTCGCGTTGGACCGTAACCACAACGGAAGGATTGACAGCGCGCAGGAATTGTTTGGCTATCCTACGCAGCCGCAGGTACCGGGTCCGACTCCAAACGGCTGGCTAGCGCTGGCGGTCTACGATGAACCCGCGTACGGCGGCAACGGCGACGGAGTGATCGACGCCAAAGACGCGATTTATCCAGAGCTGTTGCTCTGGATCGATGCGAATCATGATGGTATCTCGCAACCCAACGAACTGCACCATCTGGCAGATCTGTCCGTTGCGGCTATCGAACTGAAGTATAAGGACGGCAATTCGTACACAGATAACAATGGGAACCTGTTTAAGTTTGAGAGCTTCGTGGATGTCGGACCTGTGGGCGATGACCGCTTGTATCCCGACCACCAGGCGTGGGATGTAGTATTGAAGGCGGTTGACGCTCCAGGGGGCCCGACTTCTATGCCGATTCCTGCTTGCATCCCACGGTAGACATTAAGAACTTGTGGCCAGGAGGAGTAGAGTAGGGCGCATCGCCGACGCAGGCTTATCAAGAACGATTTTGGAGGCAAATATGCCCTCAGCTCTCGCAGCTCTACTTCTTCTTTCCGCAATCACCGCCTCGGCCCAAACCACGCAGGGGTCTTCAGTACCGCAACTAGACGGTAAGATCACGGGCATTGTGACCAACAATGAGGGCGACACAATCGCGGGAGCACGTCTATGCACCGAGGTTACGCGCGGGAATGGATCAAGCACTTCTTGCGGCGAGGCGCAAAGTGATGAGCATGGCCAGTTTGAGCTTCACGTACCGCTTGGCCAAATCGGCGTCTTCGCCGAAAAGCAGCAAGGCGGATACTGGGGTCTTATCGACCCTGGCCCGTCACGCAGAAAGGGGATTCACACGGTCACACTGACCGCTGAAGCTCCAACTGCTAGGGTGACGCTCAAGATTGGGCCTCGACCAGGCGAGCTGACATTCGACGTGAAAGACAAGTCAACGGGCAAGCCCGTAGAAGGGTTCAGTGTACGCTGGATTGGCATCGACGACACGAGGATGATGTCGATCCAACTGCCTGTGGTTCGGGCGCTGATTCCACCGGACATTGAGGCGATATTGGAGGTTCATGCTAACGGGTATCGACGATGGTTCTACATTGATCCGTCTAACCCATCACAGCCGATATTGCGTCTTGCGTCCGGCGAGGAGAAGCATCTCGACGTAGAGTTGGAACCAGAAGAGAAGAAGTGACGATGGCCTTACATGAAGGAGTAAAGATTTTCGACAGGAGGAGACATGCAAGTTATCCCTGAAGTGGTTGATCCTTCCCGCCCTACGACCTCCTTCACAATCGTAATCGCCGACGACCATCCCCGTTCGTTCGGGACGCGTTGAAGACGATGCTCCAGGAAACGCAAGACCGAATCATCAACCCCGCCCAAGTACAAACCCGTTTCAATATACTGGCCGGGAGAACGACGCAACGGGGCTTTATTTCCACAGGGCCCGTTACAATAGTCCAGGTTTCCAGCGTTTCATCAGTTAGGACCCGATTGGGTTCCGTGGGGGTGTGAACCTATTCGCGTACGCGTCCAATAATCCGATCAGGTTTAAAGATTCTTGTGGCTTAAAGCCGGCACCCGGCGGCGGCGATGGGGGAGGAGACAGCGACGGCAATGGTGATTACGGCGACGGTGGCAACGGGGCCGGGACCGGTGGTGGTCCAGGCGGCGGTGGTAACGGCGCGCTGCTTTGCACATGTATCCTGACACCCGTGTTTCCGTACGAGATTATTCGATTGATAGGGTGTTTGTACCTTTGTACATGGCAGAATGGCGAGCAGACCGTAGCAGCCTTTCAATGTCCGGTGCCTTCGAAGAACGCGTTTTGGCCGTGTCCCGTCCTTGGACTCGTTGAGGTCGTGCCGGGTACAACTTTACAAAATTGGATTTACCCTGCGGATAAGT
>Ga0137362_10001946_pt1 | contig 13158 bp, 9 predicted proteins | sample MadtaG_2_FD_104801 | JGI IMG/M metagenome (GOLD analysis project Ga0137362, IMG submission 104801) | Vadose zone soil microbial communities from Angelo Coast Range Reserve, California, USA - Mad1_100_16 metaG | ecosystem: Environmental > Terrestrial > Soil > Vadose zone | place: USA: California... | reverse complement strand
CGCATGTAAATCGCTGTCGCGTATCGCCCAAACCGTCTACCGATTTCGCGTCAATTTTGAAACTGTAAGCGACGTACAACACCAGCCTCAGCGGGGGTATCCGTGATCGCTGTATTTCGTTAAGCCACAGCGAGTTACATGTGTCGGAGTTGTGGCCCGGAATCTGCCGCACCACCCCCCCGTGACCATGGACACCGAGGTTGTGAGTGAGCGTCTGGACGTCGGGTCCGACGCGTTGCGGGAATCGACGGCGTTGCTGTCGGCGACGGAGCGAGAGCAGGCGGGGCGCCTCGCGTTCGCCCGCGATCGGCGCCGCTTCATCGTCGCCCGTGCGCGGCTGCGGCAGCTGCTCGCCACGCGCCTGGGGGTCCGGCCTGCCGCGATCGAGCTGACCTCTGGCCCCTACGGCAAGCCGATGCTCGCGCCGCGGTTTCGCGCGACGGAGCTGCGATTCAACGTCTCCCACTCCGCCGACCTCGCGGTCTACGCGTTCGCCCGTGGCCGCGAGATCGGCGTCGACGTGGAAGCGATTCGCCCGATTCCCGACGCCGACAAGATCTCGGCCCGATTCTTTTCCGCGGGCGAAGCAGCGGCGTACGCGGCCCTCGATGCCGGCTCGCGTCCGATCGCCTTCGTCAATTGCTGGACGCGCAAGGAAGCGTTTCTGAAAGCGCTCGGTGGTGGCCTGAACTATCCGCTCGATCGCATCGAGGTGTCGCTCGCGCCGGACGCGCCCGCGACGATCGTTCGCGTTGCCGGCACGCCCGGAGACGCCTGCGGCTGGCGCCTGGGGAGCTTTACGCCGGCGCGCGGCTTCGTCGGCGCCGTCGTCGTGGAGCAGTCGCTGCAGTGAACTACCAATCCGGGTGGGTGACCGACGAGGTACGGATGTTCCGGACGTCGGTCCGCCAGTTCATCCAGAAGGAGCTGGTACCGCACCAGGCCCGCTGGCGCGAGCAGCAGCGCCCCGATGCCGAGGCGTGGACCGCCGCGGGGGCCGCGGGCATGCTGCTCCCGGACCTGCCCGATACCTATGGCGGCGGCGGCGGAACGTTCGCGCACACCGCGGTGGTGCTGGAGGAGCTCACGCAGGCCGGCGTGCACTTCGGCTTCAGCATCCAGAGCATCGTGGCGCACTACCTCCTCGCGTACGGCAGCGACGCGCAGAAATGTGGCTGGCTGCCGCGCATGGCGCGGGGCGATCTGGTGGCCGCCATCGCGATGAGCGAGCCCGCCGCCGGTTCCGACTTGCAGGGCATCCGTGCAACCGCGCGGCGCGTCGGCGACTGCTACGTCATCAACGGCTCGAAGACGTTCATCACGAATGGGTGGCACGCCGGCCTCGTCTGTCTGGCCGTCAAAACCGACCCTGCCGTGGCGGGCTGGAAGGGCATCTCGCTGATCTTCGTCGAAACGAAGGACCTGCCGGGATATCGCGTGGGGGCCGCGCTCGACAAGATCGGCATGCACGGCCAGGACACGTGCGAGCTGTTTTTCGACGATGTGCGCGTTCCCGCCGCAAACCTCCTCGGAGGGGCGGAAGGGAAGGGGTTCTCCCAGATGATGGAGCGCCTGCCGTACGAGCGTCTGACCGTCGCCGTCGGCGCGGTCGCCGCGGCAGAGCATGCCGTGTCCATCACGACGAAATATGTGAAAGAGCGCACGGCATTCGGGAAGCCGCTGATGGATCTGCAGAACACGCGGTTCACGCTGGCCGCGTGCAAGACGCAGGCGCAGATCGGCCGCGTCTTTGTCGACAACTGCATCGAACGCTTCGTCGCCGGCCAGCTCGACGACGTCAGCACCGCCATGGCCAAGTATTGGCTCACCGAGTGCCAGTGCCGGGTCATCGACGACTGCCTGCAATTGCACGGCGGCTATGGCTACATGACCGAATACCCGATCGCCCGCATGTGGGCGGACAGCCGCGTCCAGCGGATCTATGCCGGCACAAACGAAATCATGAAGGAGCTGATCGCGTGGTCGCTTTGAAGGATGTGTGCCTCCACACCCTGATCGAAGAACAGGTTGCGCGTACGCCCGATCAGACCGCCCTGGTTTTCGAGCAGCAACGTTTGACCTACGCGGAGCTGGATCGGCGGGCGACGCTCGTCGCGCGGCACCTGCGGCGACTCGGCGCCGGCCCGGAAGTGCTCGTGGGCCTCTGCCTCGAACGGTCGCTCGACATGGTGATCGGCATCCTCGGTGTGCTGAAGGCGGGCGCGGCATATGTGCCGATGGATACCGCCTACCCCCGCGAACGAATCGCCTTCATGCTCAGCGACGCGAACGTGTCGATCCTGCTCACGCAACAGCATCTCGTTGCGAGCCTCCCCAGCGTCGGCCGCGTGGTGTGTATCGACGCGCTCGAGTCAATGAACGGTGACGAAGCGGGGCGACAGGAGCCGGAGGTCCGGCCCGAAACCCTTGCGTACGTGATCTACACGAGCGGTTCGACGGGCCGTCCCAAGGGCGTCTGTATCGAGCACCGCAACATCGTCAACTACGTCCGGGGCGTGGCGGCGCGACTGCGCCTCGAGCCCGGGATGCGGCACGCGACGGTGTCGACGATCGCGGCGGACCTGGGCAACACCGTGATCTTCCCGGCGCTCGCGACGGGCGGCGTCCTCCACGTGATGTCGCAGGAACGGCTCGAGAGCCAGGCGCTGCTCTCGGAGTATTTCGAGCGCGAGCAGATCGACGTTCTGAAGATCGTCCCCTCACATCTGGCGGCGCTGCAGACCGGCCGGCACCCGGAGCGCGTCATGCCGGGACGCCGCCTGATCCTCGGCGGCGAAGCCTCGCGGCTGGCCTGGGTCGAGGAGCTGCGCGCGCTGGCGCCGCAGTGCGAGATCTTCAATCACTACGGCCCCACCGAAACGACGGTGGGCGTGCTCACCTATCATGCGGGACGGCAGCTGCCCTCGACGCGGTCCGGGACGATGCCGTTGGGGAGCCCGCTGCCAAACAGCCGCATGTATGTGCTCGATCCCGCCGGGCAGCCGGTGGCGCGCGGCGAGGTGGGCGAGCTGTACATCGGCGGTGCGGGTGTGGGGCGCGGCTACCTGAACCGGCCGGAGTTGACGACCGAGCGGTTCGTGCCCGACCCGGTCGATCCGGCGCGCGCCGGGCGCGTGTATCGGACCGGCGATCTCGTTCGCCAGCTGCCGGACGGTGACTTCGAGTTCTGCGGCCGGATCGACCATCAGATCAAGGTGCACGGCTACCGCGTCGAGCTCGGCGAAATCGAAGCGACGCTGCGCGAGCACGGCGGCGTGCGCGAAGCGGTCGTGCTGGCGCCCGACGAGGAGTCGGGTGGAAAACAGCTCGCGGCGTGCATCGTGCCGCGACGCGCGGAGCAGCCGCTGTGGGGGCTGTCGAGCCTGCACGCGCTGCCCGATGGCTCGATCGTGGCGCACCTGAACCGCAACGAAACCGACTACATCTATCACGAGATTTTCGAGCTGCAGGCATATCTGCGGCACGGCATCACCATTCAGGACGGCGACTGCATCGTGGATGCGGGGGCCAACATCGGATTGTTCACGGTGTTTGCCAGCCGCATCGCCCGCGACCTTCGCGTGATTGCCTTCGAGCCCAATCCGGCGGCGTTCGCGTGCCTCGCGGCCAATGCGGGCGCGTGGGGTTCGGGTGTGCGCTGCCTGCCGGTGGGACTGTCGCGCGACAGCGGGACCGCCGAGCTGACGTTCTTCGAAGGTTTGTCCCTGCTCTCCGGGTTCTACGCCGACGCGGCCACGGAGCGCGAAGTGGTCAAGAACTACGTGCTCAATCAGCAGGGCGAGGGCGCCGCCGCGGCGCCGGTCGCCGCGATCGACGCGTTGATCGACGACCGGCTGCACGCAAAAACGGTCACCGCGCAGCTGCGCCGCTTGTCGGATGTGCTGGCGGAGGAAGGCGTCAGCCGCATCGACCTTCTCAAGATCAACGTCGAGAAGAGCGAGCTGGACGTGCTCATGGGTCTCAGCGCCGATGACTGGCCCAAGATCCGCCAGCTGGTCATCGAGGTCGACCGCCAGGACAACCTGGCTCCGATCACGACGTTGCTGGGGCAGGTCGGCTACGACGTGTTGGTCGAACAGGACCCGCTGCTGCGCCAGACCGAGTTGTGCTACGTGTATGCGATTCGCCCGTCGGCCGGTTCGCGCCTCATCCGGGAGCAAGCGGCCGACGCGCACGTCCGCGCGGTGCCGCCGGTGGACACCGCGGTGCTGACTCCCGCGACGCTCCGCAAGCATGTCATGGAGCGGTTGCCCCAATACATGATCCCGTCGGCATTCGTGCTGCTGGATCAGCTGCCGTTGAACGCGAACGGCAAGATCGATCGTCAGGCGCTGGCGGCGTCGATCCCCACCGCGCATGCGGGGGACGGGAAGGCTGGAAAGACGACGCCCGACGCCCGGCCTCTGACGCAAACCGAGCGCACGCTCGGCGCCATCTGGGCCGAGCTGCTGAAGGTCGACAGCGTCGGACTCAACGACGATTTCTTCGACCTGGGCGGCCATTCGCTGCTCGCGATCAGTGTGGTCTCGCGCGTGCGCGACGCCTTCGAGGTGGATCTGCCGCTGCGGAATCTCTTCGAACGGCCGACGTTGGCGGCGCTGGCCGAGGCGATCGATGCGCTGGCGTGGTCGGCAAACGGCGCCCGGCAACCCGGAGCGGGCACCCGGGAAGAGATCGCGGTGTGAGCGTCGCGGCGTTTCTTGCTGAGCTGCGGAGCCGCGACCTGCAGGTCTGGGCGGAAGGCGACCAGCTGCGCTGCAATGCGCCGGCCGGTGTGCTGACACCGGCGCTGCGCGAGGAGCTGCGGCGCCGCAAGCGCGACATCCTGGAATTCCTGCACATCTCGGAAGTGTTGACGCGGCAGGAGCAGGCCATCGTCCCGCTGCAGCCGCGTGGCCAGCGCGCTCCCGTGTTTGCGCTCGGTGGCCACAACGGGGACGTCTTCTGCTACCGCGCCCTGGCCCAGGCGCTCGGCGATGACCAGCCGCTGTTCGGGCTGCAGCCACCGGGTCTCGATGGCAAGAGCGAGCCGCTCACCCGCGTCGAGGCGCTGGCCGCCTACTTTGCGGAACAGATTCGCGCATTCCGGCCCAGCGGTCCGTACGTCCTGGCTGGATACTGCGCCGGCGGCACGATCGCCTTCGAGCTTGCGCAGCAGCTGCAGCGGCAGGGCGGGCGGGTCAGTTTCGTCGCGCTCATCGCCAGCCCCTATTCCCACTGGTACCGGCACCTGCCACAGCTCCGCGAGCGCTTTATCCACGGCGTGCAGTGGGCGGGCAGGCACGTCCAGACGTTGGCGAGCATGTCGGGCGGTGCGCGGCGCCGTTACTTCGCCGAGAAGTTCCGGGCGCGGCAGGAGCGGCGCGCGGTACGTGAAGCGGCTCCGCCCGATCCGGCGCGCGCCGTATTCACCCGCGTCCAGGAAGCCACGCTCGTCGCGGTGCGTCGCTACACGCCGCGTCGGTTCGAGGGCCGCGTCGGCCTGTTCGTGCCGAATGCTGAATGGCTCCGCACCCGCAACGCGCTGCTGCGGTGGCGCGCATTCGCGTCCGACGCCGAGGAGTATTGCGGGCCGGACGGGTGCAAGGGCGAGCAAATGCTCGAAGAGCCATACGCGCGCGCGACGGCCGAGTTGATCACCCGCTGCCGCGATCGCCTGGGATGACCACGATCTCGTTGTGGATCGTGGGAGTGGCGGCGGCGTTCGCCGTCTACACGTACATCGGGTATCCGGTCGCGCTGTTCGTCCTCGCGATCTTCCGGCGTCGCGGGTCGGGGTGGCCGGGGGGGCCGGGGCCGGGGGCGGGGGAGGGTGAGGGGGAGGGGGAGGGACGGGCGCCGGCTGATTGGCCGCACATCACCATCGTCCTGCCGGTCTACAACGAAGCGGCGGTCATTCGCGACACGTTGGAAAACCTCTTGAAGGTGGATTATCCCGCCGACCGCCGGGAGATCCTCGTGCTGTCCGACGCGTCAACGGATGAGACCGACGACGTCGTGCGGGGCTACGCGCACCAGGGCGTCCGGCTGATGCGCCTCCCCGTCCGTGGCGGCAAGACGGCCGCGGAGAACGCCGCGCTGCCGTTCCTGCGCGGCGAAATCATCGTCAACACCGACGCGTCCGTGCGCGTGCACCGCGAGGCGGTGAAGCAGCTGATTGCGTCGTTCGCCGATCCCACCGTAGGCGTCGCCTCGAGCTACAATGTGAGCCTTGCCCGTATGACCGCGCACGCGAACGCCGCCGAGGGTTGGTACGTCGGCTACGACATGTGGGTGCGCGACCTGGAATCACGCGTCTCCGGCAGTGTCGGGGCCGCCGGGTGCCTCTACGCCGTGCGGGAGCCGATTCACAATCAGCGCCTGCCGGCCGCGATGACGCGCGATTTCGCCGCCGCGCTGCTGGCGCGTGAGCGCGGGCTGCGGACGGTCTCGGTGCGTGGCGCCATCTGCTTCGTGCCGCGCATCGCGTCGCTGCAGCGCGAGTATCGGCGCAAGGTGCGCACGATCACGGGCGGCATCGAGACGCTCTACTTCAAGCGCGGGCTGCTCAATCCGTTTCGCTACGGGTTGTTCGCCTGGATCCTGGCGAGCCATAAGGTATGTCGCTGGCTCATGCCCCACGTCGGCCTACTGATGCTGCTGGCCCTCGCGGGTCTCGCGGGAACCGCGCCGTGGGTCGTCTGGGGTCTCGGGCTCGCCGCGTTTGCGGCTGTGTGCAGCCTGGTGGGGTGGGGCTGGCCGGAACGGTGGCAGCTGCCACGGATCCTCGCCGTGCCGGCGTATCTGGTGATGGGGAATTTGGCCGCGCTGCACGCTTCGATCCGCGCGTTCCGTGGCGCGAGCGTGCCGATCTGGGAGCCGACGCGCCGCCCGCTTGCCTGACCTACCAGGCCCCGCGCTTCCCGGCGATGACCGGGAAGGTGCGGAGCATGATCTTCATGTCTTCAACCACCGTGCGGCGCTCGATGTACTCCAGATCCAGTGCGACCTTGCGCTTGACGTCTTCGACCGAGCGATCGTAGGACTGGTTCACCTGCGCCCAGCCGGTGATGCCGGGTGGGACGCGCTGCCGGTCCTGGTAGCCGTCGATCTCCTGGCGCAGGCGCGCGAAAATCGCCGGCTGCTCCGGCCGCGGCCCAACCACGTTCATGTCGCCATTGAGCACGTTGATGAGCTGCGGAATCTCATCCAGCCGGTAGAGGCGCAAGATCCGTCCGATCGAGGTCACCCGGGGATCGGTCGGTGCGGCCCACACCTCGCCCTGCGCACCGCCGCTCACCATCATCGTGCGGAATTTGTAGATCCTGAACGGCTTGCCGCCCCCGTCGGTGCTGCGCCGGTTGTTCCCGGCCGGCTGGCCGCGCGCGCGCCGATCGAGTCCGATGCGCGTCTGCGTGTAGAAGATCGGTCCGGGCGATGTCAGCTTGACCGCCAGCGCGATCACCGCCAGCAGCGGCGCCGTCACCACGAGGCCCAGCATCGCGACCATCACATTCAGGGCACGGCACAGCGCGTCGTGAAAGACCGGCTGCGCCGCGAGGGAGATGTCGCGCGCGCGGCGCGCCAGGGCGGGGCTCGGAGAAAGACGAATGCTCGTCATGCTTGTGCACGACTTGCAGACGGCATGCCTTCAGCGCTGGCGCGGTAGGTCCGGTCAAATCAACAGGTTAGCGTCGCGACAGATTCCGTTTGTCGCACGCCGGTGACAACAGTTTTGTGGGAGACTTGCTACGTGGGCGCGCTGCTACAACGTCGCCCGACTCATTCCTCTTCGGGCGACGTCAGCAGTTTGCGATGCAGGCCGTGCCGCTCCATCAGACGATAGAGCGTCGTGCGATCGACCGCGGCGGCGCGTGCGGCGCGCGACATGTTGCCACCCGCCCGACTCACGAGCTTGGTCAGATAGCGGAGCTCAAACTCCGCGATGAGACGGTCCCGCGCGGCGTAGTACGGCTCTTCGGTCGACACGTCCCGGGGCGTCCACCCCGGCCCTTCGGCGGTGAGCTGCTCGCCGAGCGACGGAATGTCCTCGGGGCGGATCTCGGCGCCGGGCTCGAGCAGGACGACCATGTGCTCGATGACGTTCTGCAGCTCGCGCACGTTGCCCTTCCAGGGCCGCGCGCGCAGCGCGCGCACGGTGGCGTCGGTGATCTTGGGCAGCGGCGCGCCGGTGTCGCGATGGCGCGCCCAATAGTGCGCGAGGAAATGCTCGGCGAGCAGCCGGATATCGGTCGGGCGCTCCCGCAGCGGCGGCACGTGAATCGGCACGACGCGCAGCCGGTAATACAGGTCTTCGCGCAGTAAGCCCGCCGCGACCGCTTCTTCGGGGTTGCGGTTGGTGCTGGCGATGAAGCGGACGTTGACTACCGCGTCGGTGGACTCACTGCCCACGCGCCGCACCACGCCGTCCTGAATGACGCGGAGGAGCTTCGCCTGAATCGGCTTGGACATCTCGACCAGCTCGTCCAGCAGCAGCGTCCCGCCGTTGGCGGCTTCGAGCAGCCCGGGCTTGTCGCGCACGGCGCCGGTGAACGCGCCTTTGCAGTGTCCGAACATTTCCGATTCGAGCAGGGGCTCGGGGAGCGCCGCGCAATTCACCGCGACCAGCGGCCGGCTGCTGCGCCGGCTGTGGTGATGGATGAACTGCGCGATCAGCTCTTTTCCTGAGCCGCTTTCGCCCGTGATGAAGGCCGACGCATTGGTCGCGGCGACGCGGCGGGCGAGCTCGATCGTCGCACGGAACGAGGGCGCCGAGCCCAGCACCGTGATCAACTCGCTGTTGCCATGCTCCCGCGCGAATTGCGCCTGCATGGCGGACGACTCGCGGGCGACCATCACCGAGTGGGCCGCGCGGCCCAGCAGGATCTGGAGATGCGTGCCCGAGAACGGCTTCGGCAGGTAATCCCACGCGCCCGCGCGCAGCGCCTCGAGGCTGGAATCGAGGCTCGGGTTCCCGGTGATCATGATGACGATCGTGTCGTCGTGCGCATCGAGGCACAGCTGCAACAGCCGCATCCCCGAGATCTCTGGCAGGTACAGATCGAACAGCGCGATGTCGAACTTTTGGCGTCTCAGCGTGTCGCGTGCCTCTTCGCCGCGGCTGCAGACGGTGACCTGATAGCCCTCGTGCCGCAGCACGCTCGCACAGCTCTCCCGCAGCGTGCGGTCGTCATCGACGACCAGCACACTGATCCCCGCCCTCAGCTCGGGCGTGAGCTGTGCCAGTCCGATGACATCTCGTGCGGTGCGGCGTGTCGAGCCGCGCCCGTTGGATATGGGTGACGCCATTTTCTCCCGTGTCCTGCGTTGGAACCGGGGCACCTCTGAGGCACGGATCGAGCCGGTTCGGGGAGGTAAGGGGGGGCGCGGCAAGCCATGGTTTTACATGCATTTGGCCGCGCTGTCAAGTGCGCTGTAGCTGGCGTGCCACAGCTTTGGAGCCGTCGGCGCGCCTCATGTAGTTGCGGTGCTACACTCTAGCGCTAGTGCGATGACACGCGGTGAGATGCGGCATGCAGTCCGCCGCCTGGTGTGCGGTATCACCCTTGCGGTAGGGACGGGTGATGCCCGACCTCCCAAGCGCCCCGCGAAGTCAGTTGCCGGCCCGTCCGGCCCTCTCGTCCGTCGATCTTGCCGCCGATTCGGGCGGTGCGCCCGATTGGCGCCGCCACGCGACCGCCGTATGGCGCTACCGGTGGTGGATCCTGGGGCTTACAGTGCTCGGCACAGCCGGCGGCGTCGGCGCCTCGCGCGTGCTGCCGCCCCGGTACCTCGTGCAGGCGACGATCTGGATTCAGTCGAGTGAGGCGCGCGGCACCCCCGATCGGGGGCCCATCGGCGCGAATCAGCTGCTGGCGCCGACCGCGTGGGGCGACCTGCTCAAGTCCTACGTCGTGCTCGACGCCGTCGCGCGCGAGCGCCGCCTGTATCTCCAGGCGCGCCCGCGGGACCTGCCCGCGCTTGCAGGGTTTGCCGTCGGCGATCAATTCACGCCCGGGCGCTATAACCTGTCGGTGGACCACGACGGCCAGACGTTTCATCTCCAGAACGAGGACGGAACCGAGCTCGAGCAGGGTGCCGTCGGCGGTCCGGTGGGACGAACGCTCGGGTTCATCTGGGCGCCGACCACGGCGGTCCTGACGCCCGGGCACGAGGTCCGGTTCGTCGTGCGGCCCCTGCGCGACGCCGCCAAGAAGTTGGCTGATGATCTGAACGTCACGCTCGACCTGAGCGGCAACTTCCTGCGCGTGGCGTTCACCAGCCCAAAAGGCGCAGATGCGGCTGCGACGGTGAACGCCGTGGCGGAGCGGTACGTCGCCGTCGCCACGGACCTGAAACGCGTCAAGGTGACCGAACTGTCGCGGCTGCTGAACGAACAGCTGCAGGCGGCGGAGGCCAACCTCCACAAGGCCGAACGGGCGCTCGAGGACTTCCGGGTTCGCACGATCACCCTGCCCGCCGAGCCGCTCGCCGGGACCGCGACGCGGACGTCGCCGGTGAGCGAGTTCTTGACTCGCCGAGTCCAGGAAGACCAGCTGCGGCGCGATCAGGACGCGCTCGCGCAGGTGCTGGCCCAGGGGCCGGATTCGCTGGGGTTCTCCGAGCGCCTCGCCGCCATCGGCGCCGTGCAGGGGTCGGCGGATCTCACCAGGGCGCTGAGCGAGCTTACCACGAAACGGGCGGAACGCCGGGCGCTGTTATACCGCTACACCGATGACCATCCCGCCGTGGTGCGCGCGACGACGGACATCGAGCAGCTGGAACACCAGACCATCCCCGGACTGATCCGGGGCCTCGTCGCCGAGCTCGGGACGCAGCGGCGCGCGATCGCGTCGCAGCTCGAGACCGGCGGGCACGAGCTGCAGGGAATTCCGCAGCGGGCGATCGAGGACGCGCGGCTGCGTCGCGACGTCAGCATCGCGGAGAACCTGTTCACCAGCGTGCAACAGCGGTACAGCGAGGCGCGGCTGGCGGAAGCGAGCAGTATCGCCGACGTGCGCGTGCTCGACGCCGCCGTCGCGCCGGATACGCCCGTCAAGAACACGGCGGCGCGGCTGTTGATCCTGGGTCTGTTCGCGGGATTCGGGCTCGGTGTGGTCGGCGCGGTGGTGATCGATCGGTTCGATCCGCGGGTCCGGTATCCGGCGCAAGTGACGACCGACATGGGACTGCGGATTCTCGGCGCGTTGCCACACGTGAAGAAGCGCGCCGGCGTATCAGATGATGAAAGCGGCGCGCTGGTGATCGAGACGATGCGTGGGGTGCGGCTCAGTCTGATCCATGCGTACGGAACCGCGGGTCCGCTCGTCGTCACGATCACGAGCCCTGGACCCGGCGACGGCAAATCATTCGTGTCGGCGAACCTCGCGCTCGCGTGCGCGCAGGCGGGCCAGCGCACCCTGCTGATCGACGGCGATACCCGCCGCGGCGCGTTGCACCGGGTCCTTGGCGGCGTGCGCCGGCCGGGGCTGACGGATTTCCTGGCCGGGAACGTGTCGTTCGAAGGCCTCATCCAGTCGCCGAAGTTCGGATCGCTGCAGTTCATTGGCGGCGGCAGCCGGATCCGCGAGTCGCCCGAGCTGTTGGGGTCGCCGCGCATGGTGGAGCTGCTCGTGCGGCTCCGCGCGATGTATCCGGTGATTATCGTGGACAGCCCGCCGCTGGGCGCGGGCGTCGATCCTTACACACTCGGGACGATGACCGGGGCGATGATGCTGGTGCTCCGCACCGGGGCGACCAACCTCGATCTCGCGCGCACGAAAGTGGCGATGCTCGAAAATCTGCCGATCCGGGTGCTGGGCGCCGTGTTGAATGACGTGCGGCTGGGACAGATGTACGGCGAGTATTACGGCTATATGGCCGGATACGGGACGACGACTGAAGACGGTGGTACGCGGATCGCGCGGCGGCGCATGCAGGGCGCGCTGTAAGCCGTCGCCGTCGGCTCAGCCGGCGCCGCCGCCATCCTCGTAGCCCTGCAGCCAGCCTTCCGGCGAATCAGACCGCGCGCGGTAGAGCGCCGCAGTCGCCCGCAGCATCAACTCCCCCGGCTCGATCGACGCAGTGTGGAAGTCGGGCACGCCGTCGAACCCTGCGCGCACCCGGAAATGCAGCGGAGTGGGGATCGGGGCTCCCACCGTCGCCGGCTCCGCCAGGATCGCGGCGGCGAGGCGTTGCGCCAGGCACCGTGCCTGCCCGGCATCGGTATCGACGGCCACCACCGCAAAGGCGTTCTCCCCAACGCGGCCGATCACGTCGGACTGCCGCGCGGCGGACCGCAGCGCCGCCGCGATGCGGCGCATCAGCGCGAGCGGTGGCGTCCCCGACTCCGTATCGGCTGCCAGCAGGACGCAGCTCAAGGCCGAATGAGACCGGGCCGCGTGCGCGGCCAGCTCTTCGGCGCGGCGCTTCAGGCCGCGGGCGTTGTAGATCCCGGTGCTCTCGTCCACGAGGCCAGTGGCACGTGCATGGTCGGTTTCGAGCTTCGCCGGCACGTACACACCCAGCATCGCGACGAGCTCTTCGGCGTCGAGCGGATCGCCGAGCAGGGCCCACGCGCCGGCGCGCAAGGCGGCAAGTCGGTCGCGGCGGGTGGGCGCGCGCGACAGCACCAGAAACACGGGCGTGCTGGGAGCGATCAGGTCCTGATCGTACAGCTCCTGGCACAACGCCGCACCGTCCCCATCGGGGAGCTGCTCGTCGATGATGATCGCGTCGGGCGGGGCGCGGCGGATGTGCGCGAGCGTCTGGGCACGGGTGAAAGTCTTGAGGACCTGGTAACCCTGCGGCCCGAGAATGCTCGCGAGCGAGCGACTGGTCCACTCATGTTCGGTAGCAAAGAGGACACCGACGGGGCGCGCCGACGGCGTTTTCCTATTCATGCGTGTCCTCTCGAGTCATAGCCTCGCGGACATAATGGGCCGCTCCGCTGGGTCGCGCGAATTGGTTGCAGGAGTCGTGCGCGGTGCTCCGACAGGCAATGTAGCGGTGTGCGACGGAGTTAGGGTCGTGACCCGAGCGCCGGGTCAGCCGGAACTGCTGCAGCACAACCACAGCCGCCCGCGCCGGCCGATGCGGTCGGTCACGATGCCGGGGCCTTTGGCCCACGGGCGGCCCGTAAGTGCCGTGCCGCCATCG
>Ga0137362_10001945_pt1 | contig 13158 bp, 17 predicted proteins | sample MadtaG_2_FD_104801 | JGI IMG/M metagenome (GOLD analysis project Ga0137362, IMG submission 104801) | Vadose zone soil microbial communities from Angelo Coast Range Reserve, California, USA - Mad1_100_16 metaG | ecosystem: Environmental > Terrestrial > Soil > Vadose zone | place: USA: California... | reverse complement strand
CGTGCCCTACACGCGAGCATATGTACACCACCTTCTCCACACGCACGAAATGGCTGCCCATACACTCCTCGCGCTGCACAACCTCGCCGTGCTCGACATGTTTTTCGCAGGCGTGCGACGTGTTCTGTCTGAACAGCCCGAAGTGTTTTCCCAGGAGATCACACGGTTTGAGCAGATTTATGATGGGAAACTTGGCGTGCTCGCGGAAGCAAGAAAGACTTGGACTGAGGTTTCACTTGCACGCGGGAAGGGTAGGATGGCACGGGAGAGGGAGAAGCTAAAACAGGATACGTTGGGGACAGCGGTTGAACTAAATTAACAGTGAATACGGGTACAGGGGGGAGAAAGGAAGCTTAAAGATGCCGCTCTAGTGGTTCTATTCCACTGTAATCGACGTGTGTGAAAAGGATGGCATCTCTGTTGCGGCTCAACTTTTCCCCAGAGTGCCAACAACGGCGACAGCGATAAAAAGTCCGACAAGCTGTACTGCCCTCCCAAGCCCAGACACGCGATTGACACGGTCCAACTCCGTCTCTCTCCAATTCGTACGTGGCGGGCGGTAGTGAAATGTGCCGCTAGCAGCCGCCCGGCGAAAGTGAGATTCACTCGAGGCATATGATGATGCCTGCGAACGAGAGTGGGGATGGTGTTGGTATTGATGGTGTATATGTGGATTCGAGCCCGGGGAAGGACGATGGCGGCGCTCCCAGGCATAGTTCGCGCTTCGCCGCCGTGCCTCGTTCGCCGTCGCGTAGTGCGAGTATGTAGGCGGTGGTTGATAATGACCTGATTGTTGCCCGCCTGACACAGCGAGAGAGCGATCGTACGACCGTCTGCCGTTCACGTGTGAGTCTATGTTCCAATGAAGTGAGAGGAGGGAGAAAGACGCACCGCTGTCTGTCATCTCCGAGAACCGAGTACGCCTCGCTGAATGCGAGGAACTTTTCCCTGGCTTGAGGCTCTTTGTTCACGTCTGGGTGGAACTTCTTGCTCAACTGCAGGATAGGTATGGTTTGTATGATTACTATAACTCATCGCAAACGAGAAGATAAGGATAAAAGGTGGCCCAATCTACTTTGAACCAGGCGTGCGTGGGGTGCGTACCTTATAATAGGCAGACTAGGGGGTGCATGAGGCACAAAGGGGGTTCGACTGGGTTGGTAGTGCTGACCTTGATCTGACTCCTACTTGCGTTCCATGGGATGGACAGCGTGTCATAATGGGTCGCGTGATGCGCCCGGGTCGTGGAGAATGTACGCCGAGGGCGATATACTAGCGACTCTGTGGCACCCGCCGCCCGTTTCCTAAGAGAGGTGCCCAAATGCGTGACTCGACGGTGCATGGGAATGGGGGCTGGAGATAGAAAGTGATCACAACCTGCAGGAGTCGTGGGAGCATCCGATTAGATAAGATCGGAACTCGACGACCTCTTTCATTTGAGAGAATTAAGTACGGTAACCAGTATCACTCCAATTTCCCTTGCGTGAAACCTTCACCTCGGAGATGAAAATAAACCCAATCTTCAGGAGGGCTGCTCACGAAACAAAAAATTATCAAGCTGGATGACCACGTGATGCTCGGCTGACCAATCCCCGGTGGAGGACAAGGCAGAAAAGCCGGTGCGGGTGCCCAGAGATCATCTTAACCCGTAACCACCGTCATGGTCAGTTTATTTTTTCCTGTTCCGTCCATGGATTTGCTGCTCATGATGTTTGATCATAGTCAACCAATTGTAGGAGACGTCTGATTCGTGATTTCAAGCGACTTTCGAGCGACCCGCCAGGTGGCATCTCTGGCAGCCCATGTCCTGATAACATCATGTTATGGAATGCCGTCATTTTTGGCCCTGGTGCGTTCTCCCAATACATCGCATTGGCTTGCCTCTCTTATGTTGTTCCGTGTGCAGCGGATACACCGTTCGAAGATGGCACTTTCAAACTCCTGTTGACTTTTGATGAATCATACCCGAACAAGCCACCGACAGTGAAGTTCCTCTCGCGAATGTTTCATCCGAACGTATACGCAAATGGGGAGCTTTGCCTTGACATTCTCCAGAATCGATGGTCACCGACCTACGATGTTGCGGCGATCCTCACCTCAATTCAGAGTCTGCTGCATGATCCGAACCCAAACAGCCCCGCTAACGCGGAGGCAGCACAGCTTTATCGTGAGAACATGAAGGAGTATGTGCGGCGTGTACGGGCGACGGTCGAGGATAGCTGGCTGGAGGACGATGAGAAGGCATCGGTTGGTGAGGAAACGGGAGCTCAGTGAGGAACTACGCCGGCGTACTCATTCCTCATCGGTTGAGAGTCCACTTGTGGAAGTTGAACGAAGCTTTCTTGTTTGGATGTGTCGTGGTATGTGCGATCATGTCCGTCGGTTGTTGTCGACTTTTGTACTGCTTGTGAGTCATGTTTTCGTGGCAGTCATTTAGGCCTCGGAGAGTCGGGGGTTGATCATTCGACACGGATGCTTATACATAACATTTTTGTCAGCCTCTTTCATTCCTCCTGAAAATATAATTGCTTTCTGAATTTCTTTTTTCGAGGATTGTGTGATTCAACGACCTATACTGTGGAGTGAAACCAGATGATTGGCGCGGGGCATCTGGTCCCGAAGAAGACATCACGTGATGTGAACGCGCCGCGTCACAAAGGAACCCGGCAGATTCCCTGACTGTTCTCCCTCTCTTTTCCCTCGCTTGCCCCCAATCCGACGACGGGCCAGGATAATGGTCACTACTTTATCAATTGGTGCTGATCATGAAGTAAAGCGACAGAGGCTAACTTTGGAAAAGGCTAAGGTCGTGACCGTGAGCAATATCACTGCTATCCATATGCGTTTTTGTCTGATAGACATCCCCTTGATGTCTTTATATATTTCGTCATCTGTCTTGGTCATAGCTCTCAAAGCAACTTCAGATACGGCTACAGTATGCACGGCTTAAGGTAGAACATGGATGGGTGCGTTTTGCTGGTATCGAGCTGTATCACAATCCAAGCTCATTCATCGCCCCACGTGCCTAGCAACGGCAATCCCTTAATGAGGTCGAAAACCTATATTTTCATCATTCTGCGCTCAAGGGAAAATTAAAGGGATCAAGGCCGTCAGCGTCTACTCCTACGTCTGCTCTAGGTGCGACGGCATCGACGTCGACCGCTAGTGGCTCATCCTTGAGGGCCGCATCGGGTCCCACGAAAGATGGAAATGCTGTTTCTGAAACAAGTCAGGCCACGCCCCCCGTATCCGTTGCTTTGTCTCCGGGTGCTGTTGCAGCCTTTTCATCACCTACTGTCGCAGCATCCTCGCACGATACCTTAGCCTCGCCATCGTCTACTCCTGTAAAGAGCCCTTCATCACGGACGGCAAAAAGCGCATCAACACCTAGCGGGACACCGGCGCAGGCATCCGAATCTACGAGATCAGTGACACTTTCCCCTTCCGTTCTCTCCGCATTCACACAAAACTACACCGGAACGCAGCTATCGCGTGGGGCAACGATAGACTTCTCATCCCTTTCTCCCTTCGTAACGGCCCCCACCTTCTCCACTTCTAACTCCTCCATCACAGCGCCATCCTCTTTTGTCTCTACCGTACCATCCTCACCATTCTCCTCTCAGACGCTCGCCTACCAGCCTTCACCTTTCGCTCCGCCACCTCCCTCGTCTGCCCCCGTACCTCCCACCCCTTCTCTTCCCATGTCTCAGTTCACGTCACCCCAGTATCCGGTGCCAGTGCAGCCATCTGGCATGTCAGCTTCTCTTGCGACCTTCCCTCCGACCACCCAGGCTACCTTTCCATCACTCGTCCAGACGCATCACTCTTCTCCTTCTCCTCCCCCTGCACCTGCACCCGTGCCTGCACCTACATTTGCCTCTACTCCAGCACTCATATCTCCACCTGCATCCACACCCGCCCGAGAACCGGCCCCCGCGCACGTACCTCCGCCCACATCCAAACGAATACCTTCACCCGCTCCTGCTGTTACCCCACCCCCATCCACATCTACACATCCGCATTCGTCCGCGTCTCTCTCATCATTTCGCCCATCAAAGACGTTTGACATCCCCACCGCACCCGGACCTGTCATGTCCTCTGTGGGCATTGGCACGCAAAGCACCACCATGCTCACATATGACTCCTTTTGGAGCTCGCATTCGTCCTCAGCGGGGGGCTGGCGTAGAGCAATGGCCAGCAATAACAGTAGCAGCAGCAGCGCCCCTGCCTCTGCCGTTACTGGCGGGATGATAGCGAACACTCCGGCTTCCTCCGCGGCAGGTGGGGTGTACTCGGGGTGAGAGGCAGCGATGCCAAGGCGTGAGCGGACATGTTTTATGCTCTCTGTCTGCGCGTACGATAGACTCTGCAACTGCTTTATATCTCAACTCAATGTTACTGTACATGTTTGTGCTTTCATGTCATCGTAGTAATAAGACGGGCCAGTTATCAGGGGAATGCTAGTCAGCGACGACTTGGTGTCCTCTGATGGAACAAAGAGCGAAGCATTTAGTGGAATTAATAGGGCTCTACATAACACATGCAGAAAAGCGGAGGCTGCAGTGATGACCGACTAGGGCCTAATACAAACACATGGTCGTTCCAGTCGTTCAGTTCCAGAGAGAGAGCGTACGGCAGAACAGAGAGAAAGGGGGAAAAAATGAACCGAAAAAGTGCTGTAGTGATGTTCGAAAAGAATAAATTTGAGCCGGACGTGGTGCGTAAAAGATGAGTTCAAGTAGGTCTAACCCTATAGTATTGGCAAGGTAAACGACGAGGCAGAAAAGGGAAGGCCTCAAGCAAAAGGGAGGGGAAATTTTTTCACGAGCTAAACCAACTAAAGAGTTTGAGGAGTCCCCAGATACAACCACCAGAGAGGATCGGTAACGTCAGGTTATCATCGAGATTGCCAAGATCTGGACGAATATGCCCGCGGTTAGATTAAAATCCACGGACTCTTATGAAGAGAGACAACGTACCCAGCGCTTCCGCGATGCCAGTCACGAGGCCAGAAACAATGCTGATAACAACCAAACCTACCCAACCACCGGTAGGCAAACCCGAAAAGCCTGCATCGCGCAACACAGCCTTTACGCTCTGCCCCATGGGGCTGTGGTCAACACCCGGACCGGATACACCGCGTGTCCAATCCCAGGCGGGCTCGGCGCCACCGAGATTCGGTAGAAGCCAACTCCAAAAGGAGAATACGATTGCAGCTCCGGTAATTGAAGCGGCTAGGAAACCGGCAAGGGACTTGCGTGGAGCTAGTGGGAGGCCGAGGATAGGCACGCGTGAGGGGAGCGGTGGTGTATGGCGGCCCCATAGACGCCCGAATGTGGAAGCGGCTGTGTCAGCCCAAGAGAGGCTGTTGAGGTGAATTAAGGTAAGGCTGGTAGGACGGTTGAATTGGATGTTGACTCACATCATGATAGACATTATTGCGACATCTAGGGGGTATTGCGAGAGTACAAAGACCACGCCAAGGATGTACCATATCACACCGTTGGAATGTTTCTGCAAAATCAGAAAGAAGATGGAAGACGTCAAATGATGTTCGGTTCAACACGGACATGGGTTAAACAAGCGGGAATATATGACGGACCTTTTCACTCTCGCGCATGAGGAAGCCGAAAACTTTTTCATATGATCGTTCGAAAGGGGGGTAATTCAGTCGGAGGATATCGCCGGGTACGATGATGAGGATAGCGCTCGAAAGCACGACTATGACACGTTCCGGAGAACCGTGGGAGGCATATAGATAGAGTGTCACAAAACCTGAAATGAAGCTGTCAGCCAGCCGAAAGAAAGGATGTCGTGCTACCAGCCATAAAAAAGTAATCGAGTCACGCGACATACCAATTGATGAATGGAGGACTTTGCGCGGGATCTCCCAGTCAATTTTTTTCGCTTGTGGGGTTGGGGCAATTGCCTTATCTTGGGCAGCGATACCGTTGGCATGACCGTTGCCATTGAGGGCACGTTCAAGAGCTTCATCAACATCTGCGAGCTTCACAGAGTCTGATACGAAGCCATTTGATTTGCGCTGACGGCGGCTAGGGCGGCGCTTCGTGTCTCCATTGGAAGCATGTTGCGAGGTCGTGAAAGAAATTTTGGGAGATGGGGAGCGCGTGAGGGAACGGGAGCGCGATGAACGAAGTGAGGGGGTTGAGTCGGAGTGTGAGGTGAGGGTGAAAGCGTCGTTTGGAGGAATTGTCATTGTTTAAATCGTAAGGTAGGGTATGTTGACAAATTTTTTAATGGACAGCCACCTTGAGGGGACGTGGGTGGAGGGGCGAGGGATGTGGGGCGAGGGAGGCGAGCACGAAATGAATTGAGGGTCGTGGGACAATCTCGGCCACAACCGACACATGGTACAACCCCCGGCACGTCGCGGCGGTGCCTAATGGCTACAGCTCTTCAAATATCATATCATGGCACCGTTGAAACAGCGCGACAAAGGCATACCGCGTAACTATGTACTAGAGTGACTAGCATGGCATCAGGTGCTGCAGTACAACTAATACCCCTCTTTGTATAGGAGGCAACAGTAACTCGATAGCGTCCGCTTCCTCAGCTTGCCAAACACTGCCAAACATTCCCTTCCTCGCTTTCAATTGGTATTCACGTTCGCTAGATGTTCGGTGTCGCTATCCACACCTAGAGAGACCTCCCAAGTGATCATCAAGACACCCTTGTCTTCTCCCGTGAGTTGATGAAATGAAGGAGCACACCGCAAACACTTCCTTCTCTCTCCTATGGTGGGACCCCGGACCCCGAGCGCCTTCCGTCCTTCGCACATCTATTCCAAGATGTGCAAGCACTTGGGTGTCATACTTGATCAGTCCTACTCCGACAAAGCGGTAAGGGCCGGGTAAAGACAGGTTTCATGGACCACAGTGCCCGCAATGTCACACCTAGCGATGCTTCAGAACAACTACAAAGGCTCCGCAAAACTTCCAGTCCAGTCACGAACCAGATACAGGAGTCGTTGCAGAATATCTCTGTCATGGTTGGTGACATTTATAAAGCCCTGACGGGAAACTAGTCGAAGACCAACCGTCAAGTGCATACGAGTGACAGTGCAGTGATCACTGATCACAGTTTCCGGCTCGGTGATTTACGGTCAGTAACGCTGGCCTGAGTCTATTGACTATTATTTATACTGACCATTGACCTTTGCTAGTGACCGAGATATTTAGTCTCAAGAGTAAAAGAGATGTTGAAGGACCATGAAGCTGTTATGATAATGCACTCGAAAAGAACGCGACGCCGGAGCTGATGTTCTCTTCCACTCATGCTACCTTTGGTCTCCTACCATGCCCTTCCACGCGGACGTGAGTAGGCTAATCATATATGCTGAGGGCAACAAGACACACTGGTATCAACAGAAAGTTTGATCACGTTGCGGTTTGGGGTCATGAGTCATTCTATGAAAGGTTGAGCAGGGAAAGGTTGATACCGAACGCCCGTTTGTTCTATCGGCAGTGTAAATCTAGTCGTACGTCTGGTACCAATATACAGTAAGAATTAATACGTGTTGAAGGGCCCGTACTCTACTTAGCACCACATTCTAATAAGAACGCTGCAATGCTATGGTGCTCTTCTATGAGTGCTACTTGACGTGGGGTCTCGCCTCTGTTGTTTTCCGCATCAATACCCGCGCCATGCTTGAGCAACAAGCGTATACCCTCGACTGTCCCATTGGTCGAATGGGTACGATCACCTCCCCTCTTACATGACGAGTAGTGCAGTGACGTCGATCCCTCGTTATCCCGGGCGTTTACGTCGGCGCCGTGTTCCAGCAGTACCTGCACCGTATTAATTTGATTATTGTAGACGCGAGCACATGCTGCTCGATGCAATGGAACCTCTCCGTCATCATTCTGGGCATTGACATCCGCGCCATGCTTGAGTAGAATCCGAGCAATTTCGAAATGCGAGTTGAAGGCTGCCAAATGCAATGGGGTCCAGCCGTCGTCCTGCCGAGCATTCACGTCCGCGCCATGATGGAGCAGCCACCGCACGACATCAACAAGGCCTCCCTTCGTCGATGCATGCAGTAGAGTCCGGTCCCAGTCACCCCGAACGTGGATATCCGCACCATGCTCGTGCAGCAGCTCCGCAACCTGGATATGGTTTCGATACAATGCCGCCCCCAGAGGACTGACTACCTGGCCGCCCCAAGCATTTACTTGCCCCGGATGCTTGAGAACAAGGTGGTTTACCAAGTCATAGAATCCGCACAGTGCAGCGTAATAGAGGGGCTCTCCGCAAGGTATGGTGCAGTCGGGAGTGAACCAAAACCATTCTTCGTCGATATCGTGGACCCGGAGCCATGCTGCATGATGTGGTTTGTCCGCGTCAAATAAACATTCCATGGCCACTTGTATATGCGGCGTCACGTTCTCGAACCGCGCATGGTCAACAAAATGTTCGGCCGCATAATTCGCAAGAGGAATGTCCCCAGCGTTGATACCGTTGACGCGATCATCGAAACTGAGTATAACGCCCAGGCAGGCCTGGGCAAGGATCGTGTGCGCAGGCCCCAGAAGGATGCGGTAGTGGGAGACATCTTCGCTTGCATTTGCGAGCCGATCCGACGCAAGGTATTCCTTGACGGAGAAATGAGAGAATTGCACCACTTGAGAATCACCATCATCGACGACGGCGATCAAACTTGAGCATGTCGATAACACCGCCTGGTGGTGATCTGCCCATCGCCAATTCGGGTTCAGCTTTGGAATCCCCACTCGTTGCGCAGCATCAAAATCAATAGCAAGAACCTCCGCAAGCTCTTCAACACGTAGAGGCTGAATGGCGACAGTCAGGCAGTGGAGGAGACGAATAGCATGCTCTCGATTTGCCTTATTGATGTCTTTCAATACCCACTCATAGGTTTCGTCGAGGGTCTCAGGCAATTCATCAAGGATGCTCCGGATACTTGGAGGAAGACAATGCCGTAGCATTTCCAGCTGACAATACGTCCACCGAAACCTGTGTGATAACATGAGAACGTATCAATATCAGGGATAAAGACACGTTTACATTCCGTCGGCCCGTTTTGAGAGTGTCTCGATAACCAGCCTCTTGTCATCCTCGCGCCATCTCCTCATTTTGGGGTCCGAAAGGACGACAGAACTGATGTAATCGACGATGTCTTTCTTTTGACCACTTTGGCTGTGAAGGGATATACAGAGAGATTTCAAAGGCTCAAGACTGGTTTGTATATCGATCTCTGGGCGACTCGTGACACATAAGTGTAAATTTGGGAGGCGCAGGCCAACAAGCCTTTTGACAAAGTCAAGCATTTCTTCTCTTGAAGTTGGCAAGCCAAGATTGTTGGGACACTCATCAAGAGCATCTATAACCAGGTAAATGGGACCTTGACCCGGAAGTGAGAGCATCTCGTTCAGGCATTGCACCAGAGTCTCGTCGCACGGTTTTCGAGTGCCATCATCGTGTGCCGAATAGAAGCGTGAGAGTATGTCGCAACAAAGACCGGACTGATTGCAAAGCTGCGAAATGACGGAAAGAATGAGACCACGGCAATTTTGCTTATCTTTGTCTCGAAAGTCGCAATAAAAATAAGCCATGGTCGCAGATCCGGCTTTGCGTTGTGCCAGGATGTCTTCAATTATTGCGGAGCTAGGCCATAATTTTTGAGTCGGAGTAGATAACGAGGGCAGAAATGACAAACCAGAGGACACTCTTACCCGAACCCGCTATGAAGGCAGGAATCAGTGGGGTGAAATCAGTGACGGTTGAAAGGAACTTGCGTTTGCCATAGATCCACAAAAGAGAAGGCGAAGACTTCCACTTGCTGAAAATTTCGTCCTGGAAAAACCACGCTGCGGTGCCCTTGTAGTGCGCCTTGCATGCGATGTTGTGATTTGTCGAAGTATCTGGTGGAGACAGCCATTTTTGGAATTTCTCATGCAACTGGCTCCCTGAGTGATTAAATGAGTCGCAAGACATAATAAATAAATGATAAAGGACACACGATTGATATCATTTACGTTGCTGGCTATTGATTGTGTAATCACTGTTGCCTCGCTCGCCGTTCGTTGTATGATCTCTTTTGTCTCGTTAGCGGCTTGTTGTGTGACTTCTGTTGCTTCTCTGCCATCTAATCATCGATAATTTTAAACCGTAGGGGACAAGGTGAACATTGACTGGTGTACCCTCAATGAGCCTCTTCACTTTGTCATCAATGTTGTGTGTAACCTTCAACACTTCCGCTGTTGCCATGAGAGCTTCCTCCTGGGTCAATTTGTCCAGCCTCTTCAGCGCCCCCTCAATTTCGTTCCTACCAATTAGCTCCCTTAGATATTTCTCTAATGAACGTCAGCAAGGAGTTGCCGATCATTGGAAAGCAACTGACTTGGTCGTTTCTGTTTAACCTCATTGGTGGCAATCGCAAGAATACCGAGTACTTCGACCATGATTTTCACAATCGTGTCTGTCATTGCCGTAGATGGTGATACTCCCGTATAGGACTCAAGTCGCAAAAAGGATGTTTCTATGCGTTCAAAGAGGTCAATGAGTGTATCTTGGCTGGAATCGAGGTCCTTAGCTGCCTAACAGATGCGGTGTCACGAAGGCTCGTATTTAGGAACTCAATAGAAAACTCACCAAGAGAAGGATGCCGATACCAGAAAATAAGACTTTCGCAGGTGAGAATACCTAGTAAATGACAATCAGAACACAAATTACAGTACTGGAAGCTAGACAGTTGACACTTACGAGGCCGATGCCGTCACTGATCAAGGCGGAAAAGGAAAAAAGAATGTCCACGGTCGGGTTGAGCCAGTTTCTTAGTCTCTCATCACTGCGACGACGTTGGTCGAATTGCTGGATAATTTCCTGAAGCACAGACAGGACGGCAGCGGGGGAGTTGCAAGATTGTAGTTGGACTGCGAGAGGGTGGGTGAGAAGCTTGTTCTTTGTCTTGTTTTCATATGCTTTTAGAGTAGTATTGAAACCGGATTGGAAGTAGAGGGAGGACTCTGAGGAGGACATCATCTGAGGAGCCTGGGGCATTGCTTCGTACAGTAGTCGATTGTCGCAGTAACAGGGTGACGAGACGGACGGTTACGTGAGCGCATTGCCACGAGTCCGCGTTTCGGCGCGGCTGGTCAGAGTTCTCTTCATCGTCCCCGCACTCGCATCTTGTAATTCCTCACAATCTCGCATCGACGCGTTACGTGGCCAACACGCCTTTTGCTTTCCATACCGAGCATTCTTGAAGCAAAATCTACTACCGGTTGCTCTACTTCGGCTGTGACTCGGAGACCTCACCACCCTTCGTAACCCGTTTTCTTTCCCTTTCGGCCCTTACGCCAAGCATGGCCACAACACAACAATCAAAATGCCCTCGCTACCCAATACGTCTCCGTCAATACCACCATTCTTAGGGCCAACCACCCTCTATGTGCTTGTAGACTTCGCTGGTACTCCCTTCATATTCATGGCATGAGTCTTCAGCACGCCACTTGCAGAAACGCCTCATACTGTCAAGGAACTTTTCTGATGCGCAACTCACCACCTTATGCGATACAGTGCCATGCATTCATCGTTCACAGAACTACTTCAGCTGGGCCCGACGTCTTTGGACCGACGGTCTACGGATTTATAGGCACACCCTTCCAGAGTTTTTGTATCTACCAGCATGAATATGTGGGCCCCTTCGGATCGTTAGCCGGGTTCCGCTCCCAACACTATTGCACCCCGTCCCCGAGTCCTGATCTGCAGATGCGCGAGGTTGCGTTGCGCATTCGTCAAAAGTCGTATTGCATCTGCTTCATCCACCAGGCAATATTCTTGTCGACGAGAACTACACGCCCGTCGGCCTTATAGACTCAGGGTGCGGCTGCGCGGCATGGATGCCGGAGTACTGAGAGTTGACGAGTAACATCTATATCCGACAGCGTTACACGTGTTGGGTTTGCACCTTCAAAGGCTGTGCTTCCCCAGCATGAGGAAGAACTTGCCGTAGAGAAGGAGTTTAGAAATCTTCAATGCTTTTTTTACCGCATTATTTTGACTCGTGTCCTAAGTCCATATACCTGTACAGGAGTTTCGACCACCGTCTGCGCTGAAAATGTCAAAATTATTATTCATATATACAATGCAAACGAGAAAGCGGCCATTCCAAGTGCTATGAACTAAATTCACAGTTACCGTACACTGCAGAGAAGAAGCGACGAGTAGGGTAGCGATAAGACAATATTAAAGAGTTGGATCAAACCGATGACTGCGCAACATGCAATGCGTAGCCTTTCCCGCGATGGTATTCACATGCGCCTCGCCGTAATTGGATCAACTCACACTCGAGAGCGCAGACATCGGACAACGGAGGACATCGTTGATGGCCAAGATCCTAACGGCTTCCTTGAACCAGACGCGGTAAGTGAACTCGGTCTCAGTATTCTGATCGATGGTAGGAATCGACATGGGAATGCCCTCTACAAGCTTGGTGATACGGTCGACAATGTTGGTTGCTGTAAGAGTACCCGCGATGCCGTGTCAACCAGCCAGAATCACTGGAAAGCAGTTAGTAGAGACACCAATCTTCGCGATGACGTAGACGATCATAGACCACGCGATGTCACGCTTCTTGTGCTGGAGACCCTACCTCCGCCAGTGTTGTAAGAGGCGTCAAGTATGTCAGGCTGGCGAGAACTGGAGGGTATGATAACACCCCCAGTGGCACCCGACTAGAGAGTGCGCAGTAGATGGTGTTGGCAGGGATGGCAACTGGATGGCGTTGGAGGACATGCCAGTGTGCGGAAATGCGTGTCGCGCTCTCAGCGGCGTCGCTTACAAACCAAAACGTGCGAACCTACACGCTACGATACACGCAGGTGCCAGTAGTAACGTAACGTCAATAAACCTTCAAGTTTCTTGATTTGGACTCTCTGTGGACCAGCAACACATAGTTGGAACTGTATTTGCGGTCACTGGCAGCAAACCCCTCGATTACTGATTCTTTGGGTAACACGAAGTCATCGTGGTACCGACTACGACTGAAAGTGGATGAACTTCACGCAGGCGAGTGGGGGTCCGAGATGCGGAACCCATCATGGAAAGGCGCTCTCTCGGCTCGAGCGGTATCTGGTGGCCGTGGCAGGTACCAGCCTGTGTCATTATGGGAAAATT
>Ga0137362_10001942_pt1 | contig 13169 bp, 16 predicted proteins | sample MadtaG_2_FD_104801 | JGI IMG/M metagenome (GOLD analysis project Ga0137362, IMG submission 104801) | Vadose zone soil microbial communities from Angelo Coast Range Reserve, California, USA - Mad1_100_16 metaG | ecosystem: Environmental > Terrestrial > Soil > Vadose zone | place: USA: California... | reverse complement strand
TAGCGGCGAAGCTGGGTGTCGTATGCGGCGATGCCGTACTGTTCTGGAAAGTCGGTTCCTGCGGTCTTGATGTCCACGATGATTGGTCGAAAGGCTCCGTATTCAGGAAGCCAGTTGAGTTTAGGAAGTAGCGGGTGTTGGGGGTCCACGAACGCAACGATATCAAGTTTTCCTGCATCTTCAATTTCTCCATAATTAGGGTCACCCGGAAAAACTTCCTTCGCATATTCACGTTGAAAAACAACTTGCCCGCCGAGCGGGATAGGTAGATGCGGCTGACGAATCGAATATAGCTTCAACCAATCGATTGCGATATGATTACATTGCGCCCAATCTTTTTCAACTCTCGTGAACTGCAATTCTTTGTTGTCCGCGAACGGCTTCCACAACCCTTGAAAGTGAGCGATTGAAGCCTTCAAGTCCCCGCGATTCTCGTGATAGTATTGAATCGCAGATTCGAAGGCTCGTCCCAACTCGAAGCGGGCCTTCATGTTCTTCTCTCGCCATCCGTGAATCTTTTGCAGCTTGTACTTGAAAGGGCACTGGTCCCAAGTCGAACCAGCACTATAACTGTGCTTACGCCAAGGAATCCCGCGACTATTTATGTATAGATAGGCCATTTCTTTTCAACCTTTTCTCAAGAAAAGTAACTCGATTTTTAAGCTGTGCTACAATTTTATGTAGCTGCTGATGACTTTGTCTTCGTGAAGAAGTCCACTCAAGATTTCCGGGCATAAAACCTTCTTCATGATTAACAATGTGCATAGACGCGTCTTTTGGCTTTTTACCGAGATTTTCAATAATCCATTTCGCACCTACGCCCCATGAGCCGCCCTTATCTGGATTCCACCCATCAAAGAATGACATGCCTCTATAATTTCTTCTTTGATTCAAATTTCTGGATTTAAAAATCCAATCGTGATGACCTTGAACTGTTCTATATTCGGGACGCTTCGACATACCCGTATGAACAAATTTACGTCTTATTCTGCTCTGTTTAATATGAGCAAATTCTTTGGGATGATTACGAATCATGTTATATAGACCGGAATAATTCTTTAATAACCAGCCCGGAGAAGGTAGTTTGCCATTATTTCTTTTTGATAGTTTCTCTGCTAAAGTAACTTGTTTAATTCGCGCCAGCGCGTGTCGAACTCGGGAGGATTCCGCTGATACTTCCCAATGAAGCAGCAAATCAAGACTACCACCAGCGCGTTTAATAGCACGAGCAACCGCTTTCCAACAACAATTGTGTTTTCTTGCTAAAGCACCAACACTCGTCCCGGCTTCGTGTTGTTTGCGAAGTGCTTGACTTTGCTTCAAATTAAATTTAGGCTTCATCATCTTTTCATCTTCTGTCGCTTGTCGTCACTTCTCTTTCACAAACCCCAGCGTGAATCCAGTGTTCACCGCCTTGTCTCCCACCTTGCTCATGCGGAAGACTTCCTTGATGTTGCCTTTCAAGCGGCGAAGAGTCTCATCGAAGGTATGATTAAACGCGAGCATCGCAACAGCCAACTCTCGAAGATGCGCCATCCCGAGACCATCCGTATCTCCAACCATCTTGTCCATCTCTTCTTTCGAAGCATGGCTCTTGAATAGGCGCTCCATATAGGCGCGGCGTGCTTCCGGCACCGGGGGATTTAGACCAATTACAAGGTCAAAGCGGCCCGGACGTTTCATCAATCGCTCTTCCAGAATGTCCGGCTTATTGGTGGTCGCGATGTTAATCACGTTCCCAATTTGCTTCTCTCCATCAAGAAAGGATAATACGTCGCTCTCTGTTTCCTTGTTCTCCGTCAATTTTTCGATATCTTCGAAGATGCACATTACTGGGCGATTCGGTTCCACCTCGCGCAGCTTTAACAGAATGTCTTGGTCGTTGTCGATATCCGTAATCGATAGAACGATGCCGCCGCGCTTGATAATCTCGGTCGAGAGCATGCGAATGATGCTCGTCTTGCCACATCCAGCGGGGCCGTAAAACAACACACCACGCTTGTACACGAGACCGAGTTCCTTGAAGAACTCCTCTCGCCCCCAAAACTCTTCAATCTGTTGGAGCACGTAAGCAACCGGAGTTCCCGGAATGAGAACCAACTCATCAGAGGGGAAGTCAATTTTGCGGAGATATGTGTTGCCGTCCGAATCTTCTCGGGTCTCATACACGCCGCTGGGCATCGTGTCGTGTGTCACCAACGTTGGATAAAAGCGGTCCTTGCGTTTTGCCCAGTGCGAGTAGTTTTCTTTTTTGATTTCACTCATAGTCTCTATCTCCCTTTCAAGAGCTTTTTGCGATTCCCAACTTGTACCTTTAAGACTTCCATCCTCTGTTCTTCTATACGACTTGACTGTCATCATCGTCTCCGAAGACTTCAATCTCTTCAACGAAGTTATTCAGAAACTGACTGCGATTTTTGGTAAAGCTAATTTGCAATTCATCTGCCGCACGAGAGCATGCGACGAAAAAGATGCGCTGCTCTTCTAACAAGTCCCCATCGCGGTGTGGCATTGTACCTTGGTCACAACCAGCCACAAAGACATGCTTCCACTCTCGGCCCTTAGCTTGGTGCACCGTAGACAACGTCAAAATTGGCTCATTCTTTGTGCGGCGCATGTATGTAATTTTGCGAAGCCACTCCAAGAATTGCAGAACTGTCATCGGCTTCCCGGTCTCGCGATGTCTCCTGCCCGCCATGCGAACAATATCGTTGAGGTTCTCGATGGGGTCTTTCTCCATCGGGTTGCCCCTCGTGTTCGTGTAGCGATAAACCAAATTGTGTTCTCGAATCAATTCTTGCATAACCGTAGCGGCGGGTCGTGTATCCAGCACTTGTTCCTTTGTCAGGTCCACCAAGTGCTTGACCTCATTCTCCTGCCACACGTTCTTCTTACCAAGAATTTCAGCTTTGATGTTGCGACTCATGGCACGACGCTGGATTAGTTGTAGCTGACGATTGGTGCGAGCCAGTACTGCTGAATCATCTACAATGTTGCGGTCTGTCACGATATTCAAAATCTCATTAGCCTCTTCGTCTTCCGTTCTGTAGCGAATGAATGTAATCTCGTCGCCTACAGGACGGTCGGAAATCATGTGACTTGCCAGTCCGTTGTCTACAGGAAGAATGGACTTGAAAAACTCGACAAGTCGTTGAGTGCTGCGGTAATTTCGTCCAAGATATAGCGTTTTTGCGCCGGGGAAAGTACTGGCGAAGTTGCTAAGATTGCCGCGTTGCGCACTGCGCCATTCGTAGATAAGCTGATTCTCGTCCCCGACGACAAAGATATTTCCGCTATAAAGCAATTGCAAAAGTCGGAATTGGGTAACGTCGGTGTCTTGGCACTCATCGACTGCAATGTATTTTCTCTGGTTGCGCTTTCTGACTTCATCGTTTACCTCCAGTAACTTGACTGCTTCTTTCATCAACGAGTCGAAATCGAGCCAGCCTTGTTCTCTACATTTCGCTTCATAATCGCGGTACGCGAGCGCATAAAAATAGCCGATACCCGAATTGAACTCCTCATTCAATGCCTGGTCTGGGTCCACATTCAGTGCCTTCCATTCCGTGATGCGGTCAGAGAGGGCGCGATAAGACGTAATGGGTGGGTAAATCTTGAGGAGGTCTTTCATCAACATGAAGGATTCGCCGCGTACGGGGATGATGGTCGGGCATGTAGGAAACGGAATAAACGCACGCTCCCTCTTGAGCAGGTCCAAACAAAATGAGTGAAAGGTTCGGAAGACCTCAGTCGCATTCAACAACCCAACACGCTCCACCATTTCAGAAGCGGCTCCTGATGTGAAAGTTAAATTTAGGATGTCTCGGTCAGGAATGCCTCTTGCCCTCATTTTCAAATATCTCTCAACCGTGACGCGAGTCTTCCCCGAGCCGGGGCCGCTGATTACAACGTAGTCTCCGTTGATAGCATCGACTGCTTCTTGTTGTTCTGAATTAAGAGTGAGCACGGAGTCTTTGAAGTTCCTTTTTCAAATTGTGGTTCGCACATAATGCTTGATATTTCTTTCTCGGGCAGCCTTTTCTTAAAGCGATTCTGTATGTTTCATCACCTGATGTCACTCCGCGAATACGGTGCTTATGACCATCATTTTTAACGTGGTCAAGGGTGAGCATATCGATATCGGTGATTCTACACCCTCTCCAAGTACACTTTCCACCTAGTTTCTGAAATACTCGCTCTTTTAATTTACGCCTACATTTAACGCCACGGTTCTTAGAGCAAGTCTTGCATCTTCGCTCTTTTCGATTACCGCTTGTTCGTAACCAAATGTTTGAACCACTGAGAGGATGTCCGTGCACACAACGAATTTTGAGTCGATTCAGACCACCAGTGCCTATGCCGGGATTTTTAACGTCTTTTCTCACTTAACATCTGCTGGGTTGACTTTCCCCGGCTTTCGGTCTGTGTAATAATCGACATCTTCCAAAGCGGTTATGGTAATCTCATCGGTACTAGGATATTGCGGATGCTTCGTATCGCGTTTGATGAGCGTGCACTTAGTCTCCTCGCCTGCTCTCTTGCGGTCCAACTTCGAGAGCAAAGTAGTGAGATTGCGACGGGTCAAGTAAAGTACTTGCATTATTTCACTCCCAACGAATCATTGATGTATTTCACAAGTCCCTTGACTTGGTTCCTTCCCACAAAGGATTCAAACCATCCCAGCATCTCTTCCCACTGGTCTGCCGTCATAAATTGTGGTGCAAAGCCAGACATGCGGGTGATGAACGCGCGCATCTTCTGCACGCTGCCCATGTTCTCGCTCGCCGGTAGCTCCAAAGTATAGACCGAGACACGCTTGCGGTACTCACCCATTTGTGCCTCACTTGGCTTACCCGGGAAGTCCACAGATTGCGGTGGCGGCGGCGGGGCCGAGGCGACCTGAATCGCGGGGATACCAGCCGCGCCGAGGGGTGGCTGGACTGGGGCCACGGTCGCTACAAGTACCGTCGTTGGGGTTGGGGCGGACGCTGGCGCTACCACGGGTGCCGGGATGGGGTTAGAGACCACTTCCGACTCCGGGCCGTCCAAAGAGACCACATTGCGTTTTCTGTAAGCACGCTTCGGTTTTGCCGCCGTGGTGTCCGGTTGCAGGGTGCTTGTAACTGGTGCAACTGCTGGGGTTACAGGCGCTTCGGGGGCCGGAATGTCCGCTTTAATGTCCGGTTTTGCCGATGTTTTTTCCGATTCCTGTTTAGCCTTGACTTGTGCCATTGCCGCGTTGATGAGGGACTTCTGACCAATGAACTGCTCACCGACCGTCGAAACGACTGGAGTCACGTCGCGGCCCGGAGCGCTGTTGGCCGGAACAGATGGCATCGGCGGGAGCACAACCGAACTACCAACAAGCGTTGCGCCCGCTGCTGGATTTTCCGTGGTACCCTTGATTGCGCCCACTTCACTTTCATCGAGAATGCCGAGAGAGGTGAACTGCATGGTGAGACGGCGCAACGCACGAGTACTGGCAGTCATAATGGCGTCGTCCAATGCCTTACCCGTGAGTCCACTAACGAATTTTGAACCAACCGCAATTTCTTGACGGCCTTGCTTGTTCTTTCCGGTCGCGGTGTAAACGATAGAGCCTTGAGGTGTGATTGCCTGAGTGAGGAAAGAAACTTCGATGCCGAGTTTGTTGCGGAGGATTTCTGCGGTGCCACGGCGGGCGTAAACAACGAGTGACTGACCCGGGCCGTTCTCGTTCTGCATCCAGATGGTGTCGAGGGCATTTAGGTCGGGGTCCAACCCGATAAACTCGCTCACGGCGCGTAGGTATTGCGCCAACTGCTCCACACTCAATTTCGAAAGGTCGTGCTGAATAATAAGATTTATGCTCACAGTTTCCTCACTTTTGTCAATAGTACCATAGTTTATCAAAAAAGTCAAGACTTTTTTAGTTCTCGTCGTCCCAATGCGGGCAATCCTCGGATTCGGCACAGCGTTTTTGACACTCGTGGTCTTGGCGACAATGACCTATACACCTGTCTTTTGAAGAGTCTTCAAGAAGATTAGGCCCCCAATTTACAACATTAAGGTCAGAGTACTTATTACCGAGACCAAGAAGAATCAGAACGCGGGCATCCGGGGCGCGGTGGGTCTGCCATCCGCGCGAATTAGCAATGCTACGAAGCGTTGCTTGTGTCTCCATCCAATTGCGACCGGGTGCGTAGCCGTGTTCTGCGAGCGCCGTTTGAATCTGTTTTATTCGCTTCGGGTCCGGCTGGGTCTGCTTTGCATTAGCTGCGACCGTCCACAACAAAAGGACCAACAAAACAAGCGTCACCCACCACGGTATGCGCCTCATTTCTCACCTACTTCTTCCACGATGCCAAGAATTTTCGATGCTATCAAAATCATCGCAGCTACAAATCCTGTGGCATTATTTCCGAACGCCAGTGCGAGAGCGAAATACCCGAAGATGCGAATGAAGCTCTTGGCAAAACTGATTTGTTTGTGCGTGCTCATGCGTCTCAATTCCAAAATCCTTCTACCGGGGGCGGCGGAAGCGGGGCATTCCAATCCTTCTTTAATTGCTCCATGAGATTCTTCCAAGTAATGCTCGGCAAAGCTCGTAAGTATGCTTGTGTCGCACCAATAAAAACAATCACTAAAAGAGCGAAAAAGAATATCATTGCACCACCTCCATTTTCACTTTAGCGACCCCAAATTTCATAATGCCAATCTGCTTTGCGACACGCGCCGACAAATCAATCTCTCGGCCCTCTGCATAAGGTCCACGGTCTGTAACGCGGACAAATTCACTGCGACCTGTGCGAACACTCGTAACACGAAGTACCGTGCCGCACTTCAAATACGGGTGCGCGGCGGTCAATCGTTCCGGGTCGAAGCATTGACCACATGCTGTCTTGCGGCCCTTCCAGTGGTCACCGTACCACGATGCCATGCCAAACCACGTCTTGGAGAACTTCGGTGGCTTGACATTGCTGCGCGGTGCTTCCGCCTCCATCGTCAGAAGCGGCAGCACGACCAGTACTGTCAAGAATGCTAGTAGTTTTCTCATTTTCAAAATAGTACTACACTCTTTCAAAATTGTCAAGTCGAATTTTTCCATTCAATGTAACCCGCGATGATGTCGGCATGGCATCGTTTTGGATGACAGTAACAACCGAGGACTTGACCTTTGTGTATTTCCAAAAGCGCGCGTTCTCGAAGCCATTTTTGTTCTGGTGCGTACCAATAATCGGCAAACTCTAAGAGTACGAGGTCTCTATCTGACTCCCTTTCAAGATGAAATGGATTACCAAAAATAGATGGTCTACCCACATATCGAAAATTGAATACAATCTCTTTAGTGATGTTGATAACCCTCATTTGTGGTAGTAAGGGTCCTCATACCCGTCCGCGCCTAACAACAGCCCGGGTGCCCAGTCAATAGGCGTGCTCATTATTTCGACCATGTCGTGGTACGTAGGTGAGAGCAAATCGTCTTCAACCAATGTGATGCCTTCGTCGTGAACGTGTCCGATGACGGGCATTTCTCGTTCTTCGAATTTGAGTAAGCTAGCACCAAGAATATCTCTAGCAATTCCTTGGACGAGATTTTCAAAGAGCTTCCCTCCGTGGGTGGAAACCCAGATATCCCACTGCTTAGTCTTTTGATTTGTTCCGGCGTAAATGAGACTGTCGCGGTAAACGTCAATTTCGTTTCCATCTTCGTCCATCCCCTTCCACGGCATCATCGTGGGTTCTAGTCGTGCATCCAAATAGTGCAAGTAGCGTCCGCTTGGCAGGCGCATACGCATCATCGGCTCACGCTCTTTATTGCCTTGTGCGTCTACAAAGTTGACACGGTCGATTACCACGCAACCGTTCGGGCCAATTGTGCGAACTGTGGCCGGATGGTCTGGGTTCATCACATCTGCGACGGCATTCTCTAACTGCTTCCAGATGCCTGTTTTGGGGTCGCAGATTTCTGAGTACGAATCGCGAAAGATTCGCACCACTTCATGTGCTTGCTCCTGCGGCATCTCGATGCCCATGTTATCGGCGTAGCCCCACAACCCGGTCTTAATTCGGTCGCGGACCTCTTCGCAGCGGCAGTACTTGATGCCTACCTTAACCACTTTGCCGTTCTGTTGTTGATATGTATCTTTTGCGTTGCAATCATCACCATGATTCTTGTACGGCGCAGCGAGGCCCCAGCCGCCACCAGAGAGGCGGTAGATAGCGCCAAGCACTCCCGGCTTTGCAATTTGACGCTTACGCTTCGCATCGCCCTTGCGGTCCTTACCATTCTTGCTTTTATAATCAGCATAAAGCGGCGCGTACTCACAGCAATACATCTTGCAAGCAAACGATAAATATGGGTCGCGCCCATTTCGTTGATAAACGCCGAATTGGTCCGTGTAAGGGACGAAGACATTCATCAAATCAGTGCAGCCCGCCAGCCACGCGCCGACGCGAGTCTCGATGGCGTTAAAGGTCGCAGACGTTAAAACGTGTGCTCATCGCTGCTTCTCCAAGTAACGGATACACCCCTTCAACTTTTGGATGTTCTCTTCGGCAAAACCGATTGCTACATTACATCCGTGACAGATAATTCCTCGAAAACGCTTCTTTTCGTCGTTGTGGTCAAAACGTTCTTTACCCACGCTGATTGGAAGGCGGCAGCAAGCACAAATGCCTTGATAATTTCTAAATGCGGTTGCGGCATTTTGCAGTTCTTTTTCTGACAATCCTTTTCGACGAAGGTCATAAAGTGCAACTTTCAGAACACAGTCGAGACACTTCTTTCGTCCTGATGCGGCGACCTTTCTACAACGAAAACACATTCCCTTAGCCATGCGGTCTTTCTGAAACTCGCTTCTTGTAATTCGACACAATTTACATAAGGCAAAACCTCTTGATGCTTTTCGTGTACAACCTACGCATAGCCCACGTCTGCGATTATTTTCTCGCCACGCTTTAGATATTTGTGCTCGTGTACTCACTCTTCAAACCTCACGACAGTTCCAGAATTCGCTGGTTTTCGCTGGCTTCGAAAAACATCCGAACTCCTCTTTATCTTCTTGTCTTGATTTCTCATTCGGAGAAAGCATCGAGCCGTTTATCATTTTCTTCCATACGTAATAATGTTTCTTACAAACATGGTATTTACTAATACCAGCCCTAAGAATCTTGGATGCCGGATGAGAGCACTTATTTCCATTATGTGAGTATTCGCATTTCATGGCGCGACGAACACCGTGCGAATCAAACTCTTCACAACAAGCAGAACGCTACCGTACTTCACTTTGATTCCCTCATAATCTTCCGCATAAATCATTGCACGCGCTTCCTTCACAACCTTCTGGTCTTCGAAATCGTAACCCGGAAATGTGTCAGTCTTGCCTACCACAGCGGGACGTGCCATATTGTGAAGTTGCACGGCATTTCCCGACCAGCGACCGCAACGGCTTGAACCCATAAATATGAATTGTCCACGAAGTCTACCGTCCGGCGATACAGCCTCCAAAATCTTGCCTAGCTTTTGGTAGCTCGTGCTGGCCGCTTCCGCTCTCATCTTCAATGCCGCGCGGCACGTATCCGTCAACTTGATGTCTGGGTCTTTCAACACAGAAGTGACGGTGTCTTTACGCAACGTGCCGTACGGATAACCTTGTGTCTTCGCCCACTTCTTAATCTGGTCTGGTGAATTGGCGTTCTTCACACCTGTCATCTTCTCGAAATTTTCTTTTGCTTCCTGTTTCGCTTTCACGGCCAACTTATACATCTTGGTCACAAAGCCTATGTCCACAGGCATGCCACGGTCATTCACCAACTGGTCGAGCAGCCACAGCTTTTGTTCGAATTCTGGGAGTGGGAGAGCGCGAAGAATTCGCATTCTACGAAGCAATTCGCCTTCTGCAACCACGTCTTGACGACCGTAGTCTAAGAACTCCTGCCATTCTTTCGGATGTGAGTTCCAATCATTGTAATACTCGCGAGCAACTGGATTTTTCTTTGTTGCCTTCACCACGACTCTTTCACAAAACAACTTGATTAACTCATCGCCGCGCTTATCCTTCGCAAGATTTGAGGGCAGGCCCATCACTCGACCTTGTACCTCCAAGCTAGCTGGAAGAGAAAGATAACGTCCCCCAATCTGTGGGTCAATAAAGCGACTAGCCGGAATCTCGGTGCCCAATTTTCGGAGCATATAACGCTCGAACGCAGAATTGTATGCGACCACCATCACATCAGGATTCTTGAGTGCATCGTACAAATCCGCTGGAATGGCGGCAATGTTTGGGTCTTCCCAAATACGCCAACACTTGTAATCACCTTCACCAATGCGATACCAAAGAAACAGCGGCTCCGTCTCCGGGTGAAAAATGTAGTTATGCAACCCCACATCCGAAGGTGTGACTGGGCTGCGCGATTCGAAGTCGAGGTGCAGTTCAATCATTCAGGTCTCTATTCATTGTGCGCAGCAATCGAACCATGCGCGGGTCGCCCTTGACACCCCTGCCTTCTTCTACGATGAATCCACTATTAACCAGCGCGTAGTAAGACTTATTCCAAATGCTCAAGCCGTACTTATACGCATTCAAAGCGCGCTCCACGTCGCGCTTCTCCATCACTAGACCGTTCTTTTTAAGCAGACGAACCACGCCTTGTTGAATTGCCGACTCATCATTCTTAGCGTCGGTGACCTCCAAATAATCCTTGACGGTGTATTCATACTTCACCATCTCGATGCCACGCTCCACACAGTCTTCATCAATTTCTTGCAGACCGAGGTCGATAGCGAAGTATAGTGCCCACTTCTCTGCGCGGGCGGCTGCGCGGTTATCATACAATTCCAATGTCTTCATCAGCGGTGTTTTATCGAAGAATTGATAGGTCTTCTTCTCCACAGCCTTATCAATAAATTTGCGTGTGACCAACGCGGCTTCGTTGAAGTTGACTACGTGCTCCAAACGTTTACGGGGCAATTCTTTTGGCTCCAATATCCAAGTGAAGCGGTCATTAAGTCCAGTATCTTCGCCAGCGAGTTGCGACCATAGCTCCATAAATTTTTTGTCGGTGGTCGCGGTGATGATTGTTGCGCAATACGTTCCCTCTTCCACCTCGAAGGCGTCTCTCTTAGTCTTGACAGAATTGCCGAAATTATTCGAATCGTACAGTTTCAACAGCGCGCTATACAAGCTGCTGCCCTCGATGCGGGCCTTCGATACCAGCGCCGATAATTCGTCGTAGAAGAGGATGGCATTCTTGCAGTTGATACGCATCATGTCGGTACCGAGACCTTCTGCCGAACCTGCTTCCCATACAACGGACTTGCCGTCCGCATTTTTGAGACTCTTTGAGTAGTGAGTTAACACGCTTCCGAAATTCAGGTAGCGCATGCCGTCCTTCATCGAAGACGATTTGTTGGTTTGTCCGCGTCGGCCAATCAAAACAATATAGAATGATGGCTTCCACGATGAGTAAGGGACAATGATTTTGGTGCCGAGATAATTCATCATCATCGCGGCACACGGTGCCCACATGAAATAATCAATACGCGAATTCTTTTCACAGTACGGCTTCGCGAAACCCTCGTAGATGCTGGTGCCTTCCATAATCCAGTGCGGGAAGACTGGATACTCAATTGCCTCATAGCTGATAGTCTCTTCCGGTTCCGCGTCTGATGGTAGCTGATTCGCTAGTTCTGATGTTTGAGTTAGCGCGATTGTCTTATTCTCACCTGCTGGAAAGTTGCAGATGGACCTCGCCATCGTATCAACTCTGTCCCAATCAATCGGCGGCTGGCAGTTCTTCTCGACTAGCTCGCGCAAGGCCATACGGATAGATTCTTCGCCTAACCCAAGATTGCGAAGTCGTCCAGCTTCCGATAGCATGTAACCATGAATTGCGCCGTGCGGCACCAATCCACGTTCATCGCGCGGCGCATCCAACACAGCCGTGCTCGCACTTGGTTTTTGAATCTTCTGTGACAGCAACCAGTTAATAAGCCAATCGGGTGCTTCCGCAATCGGTGTACCCCAATTCAAGGCGGTGTATGGTTGATTTGTGTCTGGGTGAATGCTGCCCGGGCCAACGACATACTCGCGGTTCGTGCGAACAGACCAGTCTTGACCGATGACGTATGTTTGCGATATGTTACCCATCGCCATCGACGCTTTCGTATGGCGAAAATAAAAATGACCGCGTCCGGGGCGGGAGCGCACCTTGAATGTGTTGGGCATTATTTGCCCGCTCTGTTTTTCCAAACGAGGGATTACATCAGGCGAGTCTACTTCGAAGAAAAATATGCCACCTTCGTCTGCGCGAGCAACACACGCAACGTTACAGTCTGAGTATTGAGTATCCCACGCAGCAATCTGATTCAAGTCAATAGTCGCAGTGGTAGGAAAATCTGGAAGGAAGGCACGCTTGGTGCCGGGGCGCACAGGAGTTACCGGAACTCCTAATTTCGCTAACGGTTCAGCTATCTGTCTGAAACCCATCTGTCTCCTCGGAAATATAGGCCGTTCTCTCCGACCTGTCGCACCACTTTCGGGAGGTGTCCCCGCCGAGGGAAACTAGAACGCTTCGTTGTTCGATGACACGGCGGCTGGCGCTGCCAACGACACGTTATTCGCGGGGGCCTGTGCTGGCGGCTGTGCATACGTCTGCACCGGACGACCATTCGGGCCTGCTTGTGTCTTCGGCTTGTCCTGATAACGAACAAAACCTGCCGGGGCCTTCGGTGGCACTACGCCCGGTGGTAGCGGTGAAATTCCAGCAACGAAGGTGACAAATTCGTTCGCTTTCCTTTGGTCCGGTTCCTGAGTGAGGAACAACTGATTCGAACGACCCAGCAATAAACGTGCGAGGTCTGGTGTATTGGTGATGAGCGGCGGCTGTGCTTGCAAAATCTGTCGAAGAGCCTTCGTCAGATTGGAATTATCCGTCTGAGTCGCGTTGTAAAAGCCTGCGATTGTGAACGGTTGTCCTTCCTTGTCGAGATACGGCGCTCCATTGATGTGTGCGAGAACCCACAAGACACGAACCTTATCCTTTGGCCCGTACTTGGTTGCAAATTTCGGCATATCAACTACGTCAATAATTGTGCCGACAAATGCCCCACCTTGCGGTCTTTCAAATACTTTTCCTTGTCCGATATCCATTGCTTATCTCCTGTGCGCTTGGCGCGTTGAGTTACT
>Ga0137362_10001941_pt1 | contig 13175 bp, 10 predicted proteins | sample MadtaG_2_FD_104801 | JGI IMG/M metagenome (GOLD analysis project Ga0137362, IMG submission 104801) | Vadose zone soil microbial communities from Angelo Coast Range Reserve, California, USA - Mad1_100_16 metaG | ecosystem: Environmental > Terrestrial > Soil > Vadose zone | place: USA: California... | reverse complement strand
GATCTCGGGGCTGCCGATGAAGTTCATCGTGGTCGGCTGGCCGTCGTTGCGCCGCGGGAAGTTGCGGTTGTACGAGGTCACGATCGTGTTCGGGACCTCCGACGCCTCCTTGGCGCGCCGCCACTGGCCGATGCACGGGCCGCAGGCGTTGGCGAGCACGACACCGTTGATGTCCTTCAACGACTGCATCTGCCCGTCGCGCTCGATCGTGGCGCGCACCTGCTCGGAGCCGGGGGTGACCAGGAACGGCACGGCCGTCTTCAGGCCGTGCGCCTTGGCCTGCTCCGCCACGTCGGCAGCGCGACTCATGTCCTCGTAGGACGAGTTGGTGCAGCTGCCGATCAAGGTCGACGAGATCTTGTCGAGGAACGCGTTCTTCGGGTCGGCGATCTCCGCGGCGAGCTTGGCGATCGGACGCGCGCGATCGGGGGAATGCGGCCCGACCATGTACGGCTCCAGGGTCGACAGGTCAACCTTCACCACGCGCTCGTAATACTTCTCGGGGTCGGCCTCGACCTCTTTGTCGGGCGCCAGGAGGTGCGGATAGCGCTCGGCGAACGGCACGAGATCGCCGTGCCCGGTGGCCTTCAGATAGACCGCCATGCGGTCGTCGAACGGGAACATCGACGTGGTGGCGCCGAGCTCGGCCCCCATGTTCGTGATCGTCGCCTTGCCGGTGGCACTGATGGTCCTGGCGCCCGGGCCGATGTACTCCACGATCGCGTTCGTCCCGCCGGCCACGGTCAGCTGGCCCGCGACGTAGAGAATCACGTCCTTGGGAGCGGTCCAGCCGCTCAGCTTGCCGGTCAGATAGACCGCGATGTGACGGGGATAGAGGACCTCCCAGGGTAGCCCCGCCATCACCTCGACGGCGTCGGCGCCGCCGACGCCCACCGCGCACGCGCCGAGGCCGCCAGCGTTCGGGGTGTGGGAGTCGGTCCCGATGATCAGCTCGCCCGGGAAGGCGTACTGCTCGAGCACGACCTGATGGATGATCCCGGCGCCCGGTCCCCAGAATCCCGCACCATATTTCGCGGCCGCCGACTTCAGGAAGTCGTACACCTCCTGGTTCTCGGCGAGCGACTCGCGAAGGTCGACCTGGCCCTCGACGCGCGCCTGGATGAGGTGGTCGCAGTGGATCGAGGTCGGCACCGCGACTCTCTGCCGCCGCGTCTGCATGAACTGGAGCATCGCGGTCTGGCCCAGTACGTCCTGCAGCACGACGCGGTCGGGACGAAGGAAGAGGTAGCTCTTGCCGGCTTCCATTTCCTGACGCTCCGGGTCGTCCGCGTGTCCCAGCAAGACTTTGTCGGCGAGGGTCAGCGGCCGGCCGAGCCGCCGCCGGACGATCGCGAGATTCCGCTCCATCGTCTCGTAGACTTTCGCGGCCATTTCAGCTGTCGATTCGATCGTCACCATTTCCGATGTCCTCCGCCCAGAGCGTCGGGTGCGCTCGAATGAATTGTGCCATCAGCTTCTGGCACCTTGCATCCTGACCTCCACGGACACCCCGCGCGATCGCAGGAGCGCCTCCTCGCCGAGAATGGTCCGGTTCTCGCCGACGATGACTCGCAGGATGCCATAGAGGAGAATCGCGTCGCTGCATATGGCGCACGGCGGCGACAAGGTCGTGTAGATCGTGCACTCGCGATAGACCTTCGCCGATCGCGCTGCCGTGCTGCACTCGCCGATTGTGGCCGCGCCCGATGACGCGACCGCGATGGACCAGCGCCGAGCCGATGGGAATACCGCCCTCGGCGAGACCACGTTCAGCTTCTTCGACTGCGACTCGGAAGAACTCGTCCACCGTTTATTCGCAGGGTCATCGAGCCCCGCCCCAGGGTATCCTAACGCGACTGGCGTCGCGGTACCTTCGTCGGAGCCGCTCGGAGCGCTTGCTTGGAGGGGTCCACGGGCGTCAGGCGCCGAGCAACACTCCCAGCGAATCGCGAGGCGAACCTGAAAGAGCGTGCAATCCACGGCACGCCAGCTGCCGGAGGAACTCCGGGCTAGAGCGTTCGATGCGTGGGGGGCTTAAGCCCGCACTCGCTGATCTTGTTGAGCAGCGTCTTGTAGCTGACCTTCAAGATCCGGGAGGCTTCGGCTCGATTCCAGTGCACCTGCTGGAGGACCGCCGCCAGCGCCTTGCGCTCGGCCTCTCGCGCGCCGCGACGCGCGATCTCTCGCAGGCTTTCCGTGACCATCGTCTGCGGAGCGTCCACGGGGTGGTTCCGATGGTGAGCCGCCAACGCCTCGACCGCTTGCTCGCCGTTCGTCAATACGACGAGACGGCGAATCGCGTTCTCCAGCTCACGCACGTTGCCCGACCAGGAGTGTTCCTGGAGCCGGGCGATCGTCTCTGGCAGAAGCTGCTTCTGGCGACCGTACTGCGCGTTGAATTTGGCCAGGAACCACAACGCCAGCGCCGGAATCTCCTCCCGTCGCTCTCGCAGTGGGGGCACTTGGATCTCCACGACGTTGAGCCGATAGTAGAGGTCCTCTCGGAACTCCCCGCGCGTCATCGCCTGTTCCAGGTCGCGATTCGTGGCGGCAATCACGCGCGCGTCGACCTCGATCAATCCATGGCCCCCGACGCGCGAAAACCGAAGGTCCTGCAGCACGTGGAGCAACTTGGCTTGCAGGGCTAGGGGCAGCTCGGCGATCTCGTCGAGGTAGATCGTCCCCTTGTTCGCGTACTCGAACTGCCCCGGCTTGCGCCGGTGCGCACCCGTGAAGGCCCCTTTCTCGTGGCCGAGGAGTTCAGACTCGAGCAACCCCTGCGGGATCGCGGCGCAGTTGACCTTGACGTACGGCCCGTTGCGGCGCGTGGATGCCGCGTGGATGGCGCGCGCGACGAGGTCTTTGCCCACACCGCTCTCGCCTCTGATCAGGACGGTCGTGTTGGTATCGGCAATGCTTTCGATGATGGAGCGGATTGCCCGCATCCGGGGATGACCGTCGAAGAGCGGAGGGTGATTGACGTGATCTTGCATACTGCGCGGCGCCAGCGGGGTGTCCTTTGATTCGACCCGACCAGCGATCACCTAAACCCCCAGGATTTCAGGTGTTTCCGGAAACGTTCCACCTTTCGTTCAAAAGGGAGGCTGAGTATGCCATTTCACACACGGTCTGTCACGACGAAAATTTGTTCGCATTTTTGACAAGGTATTTCAAGAGTCTTCCGCTGCGACGTGAAGGGTGCCGTGGAGCGACATCCCGGCTGTCGACGCCGAGTCGCGCCGCGCATTTCCAAGCGAGCTGGATGATAGGATATAGCTCAGATCAGTGAGGGGGGAGGCAAGGGTTGAGGCTCCTCTTGATCGAGGACGACGAGCAGGTGGCTCAGGTGCTCGCGGAGGCCTTCAGCTCCGAAGGGCACGAGACGACCATCACACATACGGGCGAGGACGGCCTCGCGTACCTATCGCGCGAGCATCCAGACGCCGTGGTCCTGGACATCCGCCTACCGAAGTTGAATGGTGTTGCGGTGCTCCGCGAGATCAGATCGACCAATCCCACGCTTCCCGTCATCATCATGACGGGGTTGGCGACGCTCGGCGAGATCGGCGAGGTGCGTCGTCTCGGCGTAACCGCGATCATCGAAAAACCCGAAATCCTGAGGCACTTCAGCGAGGCGCTTGCTCAGCTCGCGAGCCGCCATCAGCTCTAGGACGCCACGTAGAGTCGGTTTCCGCCGTCTCCCTTCGCCTTGCCCATCAAATCCGCGGCTTGACGCAGCATGTCGTCGGCTCGAGTCGCCGTTCCCGGGTACGAGGAACCGCCCGCGCTCCAGCCCGCCGTTTCCAAGAATGTCGTCAACCGCTGGAGGATCGAGGGGAGATGGGGCGGCTCGGCATCGACTAGCAGAAGGGACAACCAGCCCTGCGACCACGAGGCGACCGCGTCAGTACCACGCAAATGACGGATGATGTGTTCCGCGAGCGTGGACTCGGAAGCCTGCCCTTTCTCGACCGCGGACCGCTCGACGGCGAAGCACACCACCGACACACTGTATCGGAGTCGCTGAGCCTTCTGGATCTCGAGGTCGACGAGGAGTCGAAAGAGAAACTCGTCGACCAGCCAACCGCCACCGACCGAAATGGGTCCGAAGCCGCGCGATTCGCTCATTATGGGCATGCGTTTGCTGTGCGCTTACACGGAGCAAGCTCTACGCCATCAATGCGGGAAGGAACAGGGAGTTCCGGAATTAAGAGCCTTAGGGCTCGCGGAGGCGCTCCTGGCGCTGGCGCCAGCATGCAAACCGCTTCACAGAGTACGCAAATCTGACACACATCGACCCTGACGTTTACATACCCGACGGCCATCGGGCGTGCTGTCCGACTGCACAGAATTCTCCACAACGCTCGACATTCGAGCTTGACGACGACGGCGTGCCTCTCTACATTTGCGTCAACGCTTCGGAGGTGGCACATCTTCAGGAACGATTCCGCCCCGCGGCGGCTGTTAATCGCCGTCCTCATCGGGCTGGCCGCGATGCTCAGTCCGCTGGCGCATGCGAAACCGGCGGACCCAAGCTGGATCGAAGGCTATTGGGACGACGCGGATTTCGCTGAAATCATCCAGTTTCTTGCCGCCTCGTGTCCAGCCATCTTGTCCGTTCCACCGATCTTCGAGACGATCAGGGCGCCTGTCGTCGGCCTAGTCCCAAGTAGCGGGGAGGGCTCCGCCCTAGTCCTGTTCCGGTCGTCGTTCACTACTCGCGCTCCACCCGCCTAGAGGCGCCGTTTCACCGCCAGCGCCGCGGCTCCGCCGCGGCGACTGAGACAACACATCGAGGTTCCATCGTGTCTGTGCGGCGTGTCGATCACGCACGTCCTCCCACGTGACAGACGACGATCGCGATGGCGGCCGAGACACAACCGGGATCGCCGGAGGCGGGGCGCGTTTCATGCGAATGGTTCTTCGGGATCGGCAGGCTGGCTAGATCGTGCGCAGGGTGGAACTTTCCAGTCTCACCGGCATCCGATTTTACGCCGCGCTATTCGTATACCTGTATCACGTCCATGTGATCCCAGGCGCGGAGAGGTTTACCAGCCAGCGGTTGCTGTTCAATCTCGGCGACCTCGGCGTCTCCCTGTTCTTCGTGCTCAGTGGATTCATCCTCACCTACAATTACGCGGAGACCTTCCTGAATGGGGTCTCCGCCGGCTCGTACAAGGGCTTCGTCTGGGATCGACTGACCAAGATCTATCCCGTTCACGTCTTGACGCTGCTGCTAGTGCTCCCCGTCGCGATCCTCAGTCCGAGGATGCCTCTCGATTGGCGCGCCGTGCCGATCCATCTGTTGTTGCTCCAGTGTTTCTGGCCGTCCTCGACACCCGCCTTCTCCGACTCCCTGAACGTCCCATCCTGGAGCATCAGCTGCGAGTGGTTCTTCTATCTCCTTGCTCCGGTGACGATGTTCCTCGTGCTGGGAAACCGCCGTCGCTGGATTCCAGTGATCGCGATCCTGGGGTACGCCTGCGGACTCGTGTTGTTCCTCTCGCAGGGCCAGCCCGATTCGACTCGTCTCTATTTCGTCTCTCGGTTCGCCCCGTCGAGGTTCGTGGAGTTCCTGGTGGGTGTCTTCACGGCCCGCGTCTTTCTGAATTCGCTGGGACAGAAACCCGCCGCCGCATCCGGCCGGGCCCAGGCGGCGGGCGTGGTGCTGATCATCGCGGGCGCCGTCTACGCGCCCTATGCCGCGTGGCCTTTGTTGGGGGGCGGCCTGCTCTATGTGCCCGGCTCGGTTCTTCTCATTCTCGGGCTGGCCCATGGCCACGGCGTCGTTGCAGCTCACCTGAGTCAGCCGTGGATCAAGCGCCTGGGCCTGGCGAGCTTCTCCTTCTACTTGATCCACATGCCGGTGCTCCGAATGGTAAAGGGCTTCTATCTCCGTCTGGGCTCCAGCGTTCACTCGCAGCCCGCCTTCTGGGCGGTGCTGATCGGAACGTTCATGGTCGTCCAGACCGCAGCGTTGCTCGTTTGGTCCGGGTACGAGGTCCCATCGCAGACGCGTTTGAGGGGCTGGTTGGCCCAGCGGCGTGACGTCCGAGGCAGCGATCCCCTGCGACGTTCCGGTTCGGCGCAACGCGTGACGCCACGATATCTACTGCTCGTCAAACGCCAGCATCCAGAGCTGGCGCGCGATCTCCAGAGCTTGTTCGCGACGGAAGCCAAGCTCGAGGTGCTGATGGAACGACGACTCGTCGAGCGCCGCCAGAGCTCGGTCGACGTGATCTACGATCGCCGGCAGACAAATCGGCGCGCGCAGCCCCAGGCGGACATCGAGTTACGCATCCGCTCGCTCTCCGAGGACCGGTCCAGGCGCATGGACAGCGCGACCGGGTAGGGGGAAGCCGTCGGGGCCCGCCCAGCCGTCTCGTCCGGCTAGCGGGAACAGAAGCGTACGGAACAGAAACGCCTCAAACGCGGGAACGCGTCCACGACCCTCAATCGCTTTTGCAACGGGATCTCGTATCGATCAAAGATCACGAGCGCCGCGGCCAGGGCGGCGACGAACACGCAGGCCAGGACTGTCCCGAAAACGAGCCATGATTGCACTGCCCAACCGAGGAAAAGGAACACGCCTCTCACGACCCGGAGAAGCGGCTGATGGACCAGGTATAACGAAAAGCTGGCCGCCCCCAGCTGCTTGAGCATCGGGCGGCTCAGGTGAGCTGCAAAGAGCCCGCGGCCATCAGCCAGGCCGAGAATGAGAAGAACCGCCCCAGGCACATAGAGCAGGCCGCCCCCCAAGAGAGGCCACGCCGCGTATGGCGCATAGGCGGCACCCGCGATGATCAGCACAATACCCATCGCCTGCACCGGGATGGACCAGGCCGCGACTCGGTCTCGCGACGACGTCAGAAATACCCGGGCCGCGAAAACACCAGCCAGGAACTCCACAAACCGGGACGGGGCGAATCGGGAGACGAAGTACAGGCGAACGGCGTCGGATTGACTGTGCCACAGGAACACTCCGAGCCCCAACGCGTAGCCCGCGGCCATCGCCACCGGAATCCAACGACGACGGTTCCCCAGCACCAGGAACATCGTCACCGGAGCAAGGAGATAGAAGAACCACTCGCAGCTGATGCTCCAGGACGGTCGATTGAGATAATCGGAAAACGCCGGCGAGGCCGACGGCCAAAAGCATTGCAGCAGCGCGAGATGAACGGGCACGGCGCGCCAATCGAGAGGGGCGTGCGGACTGAGGATCGCAATCGGGAGCGCCATCACCAGCGTCAGCACGTGAACGGGATAGATCTTCGTCAATCGATCCCAGACGAAGCGCTTGTACGAGGAGGCCGAGATGCCATCCCGGAACAGGTCCGCATAGTTATAGGTCAGGATGAAGCCGCTGAGAACAAAGAAGAACGAGACGCCGGCGTCTCCTCCATTGAACAGCAGCTTCCCGTCGCTGAACCGGGTCATCCCCGGAACGGCCTGCGGAGCGTGGTACAGAAACACGGCCAGCGCCGCATAAAACCGAATACCCGTCAGGCTCAACAATTCCGCTCGACGCATTCACAATTCTCCCATTCAAAAACTGGCTACGCGAAATCACTCGATGCGTGCTGACCCACTAATCGGCGTCGGGCTGGAACGATAGACTTCCGCCGGATCGACACCGCCACTCCCAATGCGCTTACAACGACCTTACACTCGCGAGCTCAGAATTCGTGCGCCGGGGTCAAACAACCGTTTGAGCTTCAGCATCGGCTTCTCGAGCACGTTCCACGACACTATCGCCGCCACGTAGCATCCGACGCACGCCACGAGCAGTGTCAGAATCGAGGACCGATCGCCCTTGACGGCCCGCGCCACGTCAAACGGGATCTTGTGAAGCAGGTAGAGGCCATAGCTGATCGTTCCCGTATAGACGAGGAAGCGGCTCGTCACCAATCGCTGGAGCCCTCTTCCAGACGAAAACAGTGCAAGGTAGACCAGCGACGTGGAGGCCAGGGCTGTCAACGAGAACACCGCCCACTGTGTCCCGAGCGCTTCAGCCGCGAGCGCGAGTGGCACCGTCAGCAGCAGACACAGCCAGGCGCGCTTGACAAACTTACCGGGCTGAAAGCCGTCCCGGCGAAACGCGAGCGCGAGAAGAGCTCCGGCCATGAGACCGTCGAGCCGGCAGAACACGTTGGTATAGAGATCCACGCCGTGGTACGACAGGAACAGCCGTAGCACCGGCGAGAGGCACAACACGGCGATCGCGAGGGCGCTCAGCTGCAGACGAGTGCAGTATCGAACAACCCAGGGCCAAACCAAGTAAAACTGCTCTTCCACCGCGAGAGACCAGGTGACCGCGAGCGGTCCCGGCGCCATGGTAGGACTCGAAACCAGGAAGTTTTGCAGAAACGGCGGATAGGCCCACCAGGGCGACGACCTCTCAAAAATGGTCTGGGCGTCCTGGGGACGCAAAAACGGAACAACCACGAACATGAAGACCAGCACCGCATAGTACAGAGGCCACGTTCGCAGACATCGTCTCGCGTAGAAGTTTCTCAGGGGGTGCTGCCCGCGCATGGTGTCGATGAGGATGCCGGTGATCAGCAGCCCCGAGACGACGAAAAACAGGTCGACCCCCATCCATCCATGCGCCAAGAGCCGTGATAAGCCGAGCGAGGGAGACTCGGCTCGCTCGTTGTGCAGTATCACGAGCAGGATGGCGATGCCGCGAATACCGTCGAGCTGGGGGGCTCTCCTCTGCACCGACCTTCACCTGCTGTTACGTCGCCTCGAGCCGGCGCTCCTTCTCGGTGGAAATGTACGTCAGCCAATTGCGATAGAGGCGCTCCGCCGTCGAGCGCCACGTGTTCGCGACCTTCCCGGCCGCCAACGCGGTCGGGAAATCCTCCAGCAGCTCCTCTCGCCGGTCTGTCAGCGCTCGCTGCTTCAGACTGATCAAGGCATCGACGGTCTCGCTATCGAAGTAGCCAAGCGGCATCGACGGGTAGGTGTCTCTTTCGCCCCTCAGGAAGCGCCCGATGTCACGCCGATACTCGAGCAGCAGGCTGTGGGCTTCATATTCAGGGTGCCCTTGGAAAAAGACGAACAGGCTCCTTCTCTGCTTCACGAACGTATCGACGCCGGCGTCTTCGGATCGCGTCAGGACGCGATAACCGGACGCCGTCAGTGCGTCCTCCGGGATCTCGTTCCACCTCGAGTGCGGCATCGGCACGTGCGCTGGCGCGCCCGCCGTCAACTGATGATCCGCGATACGCGCGCACTCGAACACGCCGAAGCGCTTGTCGTCGAGCGACTGGCGACCGATCCCATCGAGGTAGAGGAGGGCGGCGTGGGCCGCGAGGCAAGAACAAATCGTTGAGTAGGTGTTCTCTTCAGCCCACTCCAGTACTCTCGTCAGAGTCCCCCAATATGGCTCTTCCATCAGATTCGACGCGCGCGGCTCCGTCCCGGTCATGATGAGGCCATCGAGGCGACTGTCCCAGAGATCGTCGAGCTTCGTATAAAAGCGGCTGTTCACGTGGCGTTGGCCGAAGTCCGTTCGGGGGACCTCCGGCAACGTGTATAGCGTTAGCCGGACCGTGACGATGTCGGACGCCGAGCCGAGCAGAGAGAGAAACTGGCGCTCGGTCGCCTTCAGCGCCGCGTCCGGCATGTTGTTGACGAGGCCGATGTCGAGGCATTTCGGGTCCGATTCCCGGAATTCCAGCCGCGACTTCCCGTGGCGACGTCGCCCTCCCGCCAAGATCGTGGAACTGCGAGTCTGCCGACCTACCGGTGTCATGGCTTGCGCCTCCAGCGGTAAACCTCCCACAGAGAGCCTGCAATGACACAGCACATCTCGTGCCGGCCGGGAGGTGTCTACAAAGTCGAGGGTTAGAAGCCCCTGTGGGGGGCGGGGGGCCCCAGGCGTGTGAAAAGTTTTGCTAGGGATTGTGGCGCGACGACCACACCGAAGGGTGACCCGACGCCGAAACTATCTCAGCGACTCGACCCGGTCGCGGCCAGGGCCTGATCGAGGTCGCCAATGATGTCGTCGATGTGTTCAATACCCACGCTGAGCCGCATCATTTCGGGTCGCACTCCTGCCTTGAGCCGGGCTTCAGCGGACATCTGCCGGTGCGTGGTGGAAGCCGGATGGCAGGCCAGCGACTTGGCGTCACCCATGTTCACGAGCCGTTTGATCAGCTTGAGCGCGTCGTAGAACTGTCTTCCCGCGTCGAACCCCCCCTTGACGCCGAAGGTCATTAGCGAGCAGGCCCGGCCGCCCAAGTATTTCTGAGCGAGCGCGTAATAAGGACTGTCCGGGAATCCCGCATAATTGACCCAGTCGACTCTTCGATCCTTGGCCAGGAACTCAGCGACGCGCCGACCGTTTTCGACGTGGCGCTCGACCCGCAGGGCCACCGTCTCGATCCCTTGGAGCAACAGGAACGCGCTCAGCGGCGCCAGAACGGACCCCGTCGTCCGCTGGTAGACGCTGCGGCAGCGTCCGATGTACGCCGCGTCCTTGAAATGCTCGACGTAGACGAGATCGTGATACGAAGGGTCCGGCTGGTTGAACATCGGAAACCGTCGAGCGTGCTCTTTCCAGGGGAACTGGCCGCTGTCGACGATGATGCCGCCGAGCGTCGTCCCGTGCCCACCCATGTACTTCGTCAGAGAATGCACGACGACGTCCGCTCCATAGTCGATCGGCCTGAGCAGGAGGGGCGTCGCGACCGTGTTGTCCACGATGAGCGGAACGCCATGCCGGTGGGCCATGCAAGCGAGGGCCTCGATGTCGCAAATATTTCCGGCCGGATTCCCGACGCTTTCGCAAAACACGGCGCGTGTATTGTCGTCAATTAACCTTTCGATGGCCTCGGGCTGGTCCGAGTCGGCAAAGCGCGTGGTGATGCCCTGACTTCGCAGAACATGGGCGAACAGGGTATGGGTGGTGCCGTAGAGTTGCGGCACCGAAACGATGTTCGCGCCCAGCTCCGTGACGTTGAGCACCGCGTAATTGAGCGCCGCCTGGCCGGAGCTGACGCACAATGCATCCACTCCGCCCTCGAGCTCGGCGACGCGGCGTTCCAGCACCGCCGTGGTCGGATTGCTGATCCGGCTGTAACGGTATCCCTCAACCTCGAGGTTGAACAGGGCCGCGCCGTGATCGGCGCTGTCGAACGCATACGCGACGGTCTGATAGATCGGAACGGCCACGGCCTTCGTCGAGGGATCGACTTCGTAGCCGCCGTGAATGGCGATCGTCTCGCTTCTCATGTGTTCACCTCGTCGCGATCACTTGAACGACTATGCGAGCTGCGTCATCTCGCGGACAACCCATTCGATGTCCGCTGCCGTGGTCCGGAAACTGGTGATGCACGCCCGCACCACCGGTGCGCCGCCGCCGAGCCGAACTTCCGACATCCACGCAATCTGACGCCGGTAGAGGGCCGCCAAGAACTTGTCGGTGGCGAGGCCGTCACGCGTGAAGCACACCAACGGCAGCGGGGTGTCGTTGACGATGCGCCAGCCCGCGCGCCGCAGCGACTCCCGCAGCACCTCGCCCATGCGCATCTGATGCTCGATCATCTCGATGTACCCCGACTCACCCTGATGCGCGAGCGACAGGAAGAGCTTCAATCCGATGAACCGCCGCGACCATTGCACGGACGTCGTATAGGGGTCACGCACCGGCCCGAGCGTCTTCGACGGCATGTAGGAGGTCTCCGCCCGGAAGGCCTCGTCGACGGCGTCGGCATGCCGGCAAAAGAACATTCCGGCAGCCATCGGCACCGAGAACCATTTGTGCGCGTCGCACGTGATCGAATCGGCGGCGTCGATCCCGGCCAGTTGACGGCGAAGGGACGGCGAGATGATGGCGGCCCCACCCCACGCCGCATCGACATGACACCACAACTTCTCCGACCTGCAGAATCGAACCAGATCCGGCAACGGGTCGATTGCTCCCGCGGCCGTGGTCCCGGCGGTGCCGACCACCATGAAGGGCGCCAATCCGCTCCGACGATCCTCGGCCACTCGTCTGGCCAGATCACCGAGGTCCATCCTCAAGCGACGGTCCGTCGCGATCGTTCGGATCGCGTTGCGACCGAGTCCAGTCATGTGGGCGATCTTGTTGAACGAGTGGTGGGATTCCTCCGTCAGGTACAGCGTCGGCGACGCCGCAAGTCGGCGAAGCCCGTGCTCGCCGTAGTCCGGGAACGCTCGGGTCAGAGCGACGATGACCGCCGAGAGATTCGCTTCCGCTCCGCCGCTCGTGAAGCTGGCCGCGGCATCGGCGGGGAAGCCGAATTTGTCCACGAGCCACGCCAGTGTGTGCCGCTCGATCTCGTTCGCCGCTGGCGAGGTTCGCCACGTCGCGAGCTGCGGATTGTACATCGCAACCAACGTGTCCGCGATGATCGACGCGAGGGTCACGCTCGGGTTGAAGAGTCCGAAGTAGCGCGGATGAGTGACCTGAACCTGCCAGGTACGCAACATCCGCTCGACATCCGCGCAGACCTCGTCGAGCGTCATCGGTTTCGCGAAGTCGTAGCGCGAGGCGAGATAGCTCCGAATCTCCTGCGGAGTCACGGTCGGAACGATCGGACCGCTCGCGATCCCGGCCTCGACCTTTGCGACGGCACCTCGGAGTTGGTCAAACATCGTGTCCTTTCCATGCGTCCATGCTATTGTAATTTCGGAACCATACGTACCTCGTCATAATTTATGGCCAATCTGTCTCCGGCTCAGGCGTGGTCGCGCGCGCTCGAGCTGACCGCGCCGATCGCCGCGCATCCGCATCGAATTCTCCCGATGGTGATCGCGGAGCTCGCCGACAAGTTCAGCGGAGCGCCGGCCCTTTCGTCCGATCGGGAGTGCCTGACCTATCGCGCGCTCGCCGAGCGATCGAATCAATATGCCCGCTGGGCTCTCGACGTGGGGCTGGCCGCTGGTGACGCCGTCTGTCTCTTCATGCCGAACCGGCCCGAGTACATGGCCACCTGGCTCGGCGTCACCAGCGTCGGTAGTGTCGTTGCCCTGCTGAACACCAACCTGATCGGTCCCTCGCTCGCGCATTGCATCGATATCGTCGCGCCCAAGCACATCATTGCCGCGGCAGAGCTCATCGAGCCACTGGCCGCGGTGCTCCCAGATCTGGTGAGCGCGCCCACAGTCTGGGCTCACGGCACGAGAGATGGCAGATTCCCACG
>Ga0137362_10001939_pt1 | contig 13180 bp, 15 predicted proteins | sample MadtaG_2_FD_104801 | JGI IMG/M metagenome (GOLD analysis project Ga0137362, IMG submission 104801) | Vadose zone soil microbial communities from Angelo Coast Range Reserve, California, USA - Mad1_100_16 metaG | ecosystem: Environmental > Terrestrial > Soil > Vadose zone | place: USA: California... | reverse complement strand
TGCGCGGAAGAGGTAATTTAAAACCCAATCGGTGCGCGCAAATCCGTTCAAAAAGCGGCCCGAGACGACGGACCGGACTTGGATCCAGGTCTTCTGCGACGCTGTCAGGGTTGCACCTAGCAAAATAACATCCTGTACAATGCCATATGCTTTCTGCTTGGCAAGTTCTAGCAAAGCATAGAAGATGACACGCGCCCCGAGAGAATATCCGATGAGCGTAATCGGTCTGACACCCAGGTGGCGTTGAATGAGAACGTCAGCCAATACACTGCCTGCCGCTTTGGCACGATCAAGGGCGTTGCTCCAAGGGTTGTCAATCAAATACCCCAGTTTTGTCAGAACTAAATTTAACGGCATAAGCTGCAGGAACGGACACGAGGGAGAGCGCTTACTGATAGGCCATTGTAAGGCAGTCATAAGCGCAGTCATGGCAGTCGCTGCTAAAACAGTCTGCCCAATTTGGGAGAGAATTTCAGCAGTCATTATCCGCAATGCACTCCCGGTCTCGCGGATCATCTCAGGTTCCCAGAGAACACTGAAAACATCCCCCACAACCGGGTCCAAGACGCTGAAAGGCAAGCGAGGATCGTCTAGTTCTCCATTCAAGAACCTAACGTAAAATGCCGCCGGCCATCAATTAAGAAAATAGGGACCCGATAAAACGTGAATGAAGCTTACCCTGGCACTGTGATAATTGAGTTGACCCGCTTGTTGTTGTGTAGTGGCAGGATATCAAATGTTCGAACAACCCTTGTTCTCCGTGCCATACCTGAGGCAGCTATACCCGATCCTGTCAGGACGCCTCCAGTTGTTATAACTGCGGCACCGCCGACACCACCAAGGAAGCCTGCCGTCCCAGATATGCCGATAGTTGTGAACGCTGCACCAAGGCCCGCTCCGATGACTGGTGCAAGAAGTCCGGCCGACAACCCGATTACAAGCCCACCGCCTGGTGCATCAAAATGGTGAGTCCAGGCCCCTGAAAAGCAAGGAAGGCACGTACCGAGAGTGGCTAGACCAACCATCATGTACCGTCGTTTCCGCGAGGACTTTTGCCGACCCTCAATGATTTCCCGCTGTTCCATGTTTTCGACGTCCTCCTGGATTTCTAGGGCCTCTGTCACCCTTTGCTCGAACTTGACCACGTCTAGCCAACCAAATCCAAGATAGATCGCAACCATCTCTAGTAGGACGCGTGATCTGGCATCATAGACACTGTCTGCGATCAGAACCAGAAATAGGTCGCACAGTACGGTCCATCGAATATCAAGCGTCACATTCTCATCTGCAGCCGAGAGTGAGGTAGAAACACCGGGAACGGCCGCGGTAGAAGTCTGTTCCAAGACTCGTGAAGTCGTTTGAAATGTCCCTGATTTGGCGGTGGATGGGGGTGATATCTCGGGCGGTGAAGAGACCTCTGGCGGAGTGGAGGGCTCGACGACGGTGACTTCAGATATGTCATCGGACTCAGGAGGCGCTTCTTCCTCCGCTTTCCGCATCTCTGCCTGTCGTTGTGCTTCGACGGGATCATACTCGGGGTTGGCCACGGTGTGTGTTGTCATGAGTGCGGGCACCAGGTCGCTGGGCTGTAGTTCATGTCCTGCGAGATTCTCGATCATTTTCTGCTCTGAGAGTCAGATCAGCGCTTCCAGTGAACCCTGTGTAGATAGCTAAACGCACCTGCTGTCGCGAGTTCCATATGATAGTACAACCGACCGAGTATCTTCAACCGCCATAACTCCATGTCCTGAGTTGCAGACTTGGATTCCTTGCCAGTGAGCTTCTTCAGTTTTTTTACCATCTCGGTGGATACAAGTGCGCAAAGCCCAACGTAAGCGATGCGCTGGGCCTCAGTTAGCATGTTCTTCGTTTGCTGCATCTGGCTGAGGGGCGTCATGGCCTGGTCCTCATCGAACAGATATCTCGTACGAAGATGGACTTCGTCCACATCTTCCTCCTCGCGCATGCGCACTCGGGTGTACTCGCTCTCGTTCTGGTCGACTTTGGATCGCCATTCGTTGCCCCGATAGTCGACGTCCAAGATAGTTCCCGTTGCATTGCTTACGCCTCCATGGCCGCTGTTCTTCTTGGTTTGTGAGTTGTAGTGATACCTTCTTTGATCCTCTTGGTCTAGCCCACCAGCGACCCCGGCGATTTCATCATCACGGACTATGGGCATGTCTTCCCAGCCCTCATCATCGAATAGGTCATCGATTGGTGGAGCTGGCGGCGGCGGGATGGGCATGAGGATCGGGAGTGTACTAAGCAAAGCGGAGGAGTGGGGTAGAGAGAGAGGTGACTCGGATGAGGGTTTCCCACGTGTTTTGCACATCCGCCATATTACTTGTCGCCACCGTTCTCCGACCCTCCCCATCTCGTGTCCACCCCAAAAACCACTTCACGTCACAAGGCAGAGAGCGCACTACGTATACATACACACAGCCCCGTGGTAGTCCTTCCGGGAAATGAAAACTTTCGCGAGTGATGGGGGATGGTAAAGCTTAGGACGACCAAACGAAAATAACACAAAGAAGTGGCCCATGATGATCCGTGGGCTAGACCTTCGTCTTTTCCTTCGCTTCCTGCTTTTCGTGCGTGCGCTGGCGTGCCGCTTCCTGCTTCAACGCAGCCTTGACCCTCATCTGTCGCTTCCTTCGACCCTTTCCCCGTTTGGGGCCCTCTATGAGGACCGGTTCTTCGAGACGTTGTTTTCGTGCGGCCAGCTTCTCCGCGCGAACCTTCTCTCGTTTTTTGTCGCGTTTTCTTAGTGTACTCATCGATGATTTGAGTAATGCACCGTATGCGTTAAGAAAGGTGTCCAGTTGCCCTGATGATATCTGTGTGATGGAAGTCCAGCTCTGGAATTGCGGTGAATCTATCGAAATGTACGCACATGAGTTGAGAACGACACATCTTTCCCATCGGTTACGCGAATGATACAGGGATATTCACGGCTCTCAACTGCGACATCCATCGTCACATCATCTCCATCATGGGTTACTGTTGGAGGATGAAGAGATAAGAGGATGCGACAAGGTGGTCGGAAAACTCACATCTCTTGTGAGTGAGCCATATCGTTCCGTGCTCCTTCGATGATTGAAACAGCGAAGACAACCGGGATAGGAACTAGCACAACTGACCATTGATTATTCTGCAATATTTTCAGTACGGTTCGGTGCACTCACTGCGTCGTTGTCTACCAGCTGCATGAAATAAGACACAAACTTCATCAACAAGGCACTTCAGGAGGGCGAGATTATGTAATTCTGACAGCGGCGACAACTCAAAGCGACAGGACTGGTTGTTGTAGACTCCGTAGCGTCCTTAATGACACATTGTTCTTTGACCCACCACGTCCACCGTGCATCTACCACCCGGACATGCATCCGACGTTTCCAGAACCACTAGACGGCGCATCACTCCTGCTAGCTTTCCATGCGCGACCTCAAACAGCGGTTCTCATCCTCGGAGGCGATCAACTCGCAGCAACTCGTGCCTTTTCCGCACTTGAGGCCAATTACGAGGTTATAATCATGACACCTGGAGGCCGTGCCTCTGTATGCGAGGAGCTTGCCTGGCGCGCTGACCGCGCACAGCTTACCATTGTCGATTCCGAGCCTGACAACCTGCGTCAAGGAGGCCCTACTAGCGAGGAGTACGACGCCAATGCGTTGGGTAGTTACCTTGATGCGCAACTCTCCGTCCGCCTCGTTTTCGTCACGGATACCATACTCGGTGGCCCCTCCACTCCATGCCGCAGTCGCGCGTCCGCGGAGAAACTCTACGGCATGTGCCACGCACGCCGGGTGCCCGTGAACATAACTGACATGCCAGACCTGTGCGATTTCACTCTGCCATCCGTACATCGCGTGCCGGGCACGCCCCTCCAACTCGCGGTCACGACAAATGGACAGGGTAGTCGTCTTGGCGCTCGCATTCGGCGCGAAATTGTTGCGTGCCTCCCACATGATGCAGGCACGGCTGTTATGCGTGTGGGGGAGTTGCGTCGCCTTTCACGCGCTGAGGGCGAGGCAGATGACGAGCATCACACGCCAACTCCGAATCGTCCTGTGCCCCAACGGAACTTAACCGGGGAAGAGACGGACGCCGAACGTTTGGCGCGGCGTATGCGCTGGGTGGCACAGATTAGCGAGTACTGGTCATATTCACATCTCTCAAATCTCACAAAGGAGGAGATGGAGAACGTGCTGAGCGGTGGCGGACTCGGCGTTCCATCAGAATCAACACGGGGTGACGGCGGAAAGAGCTTGCTGTATGGGCTTCCCATCGCTCGGTCGTCACGCCGTGGGACGATTCTCCTCGTAGGCTCGGGTCCAGGCCACCCCGGACTGCTCACGGTGGCAACTCACGACATTCTTACGAAGCAGGCGAATCTCGTCCTCTCAGACAAGCTAGTACCAGAGGCGGTACTTGACCTCGTACCCAAAAATGTCGAAGTTCGCATTGCTCGCAAGTTTCCCGGGAATGCCGAGGGTGCGCAGCAGGAGATGATGGATGCCGCGGTCGATGCGGCAAGCCGTGGATTGACGGTTGTGAGGGTGGGCTATCAAACACCTCTTTGATTGTCGATGCTTTCTGATGGAACGCAGCTCAAACAGGGTGACCCGATGATATACGGACGTGTCGGTGAAGAGATATTCTATTTCCGCGAAAGGGGTTACGAGTGTGTAATCGTTCCGGGCATCAGTTCTGTGCTTGCAGGTCCTGTTTGTGCCGGGATCCCGATCACGCAACGTGGTGCTGCGGAATCATTTATCGTGTGCTTAGGGGTCGGGAGGCAGAGCCAAGACGTTGTGCTTCCAGGATACGAACGCACACGCACACTGGTTATACTTATGGGCGTTGCTCGGATTGCGCAGGTTCTTGAGATCTTGCTGACTCCACACGCAGCAGGCAGACGTAATGGCCCTCCCTATCCAGCATACACGCCAATTGCCATTATCGAGCGGGCCTCGATGCCTGATCAACGAGTCATCACATCGACTCTGGCTCACATTACGACGGCTTTGGAAAGCACCGGATCACAACGACCACCCGGCATGATTGTCGTTGGCTGGTCCGTGCTATCGCTGTGGGGCACCGGAGACGTTACTATTCTGAACAAGAACGCCGAACAAGATGACGAGTTCAGGATTGAACGGTGGTTGGGTGGGCAATCTTGGAGAGTGAATGAGGGATTTATCGGTGGTTGGGAGAATCTATGACGGCGCTGGATAATTTTATATATATCTTCGGTCCGGAAAGTAGCCGGCAAAAGAAATCGAACAACGCCGAGCCAGCGGCTCGGGACGAACAGACCCGGAAGTTCCCGCAAAGAAAGCCCCACCAGATTTGCCGTCGCGCTCCAGTCACTTCGCCTTCCGCCGCTGTCATTGTTGTCGTCGCTGCTGTCGTTAGCCGTTCTCATTCTTCAGCAGCCATGCGCACACAAGTAGTCTCTACCCTTCTTCGCGCCCGCCCCTCTACGGCTTCGCGTGTGACACCGAGGCTGGTCCGCTTATCGTCAAATACACATCACCAAGAGACGTTCGAGGTGTTCACGGAGCGCTACGTCAACTTTTTCCAATCCGCGGAGGATCTTTTCGAGGTTCAGCGCGGGTTGAATAACTGCTTTGCGCATGATCTCGTGCCCGCGCCTGCCGTCGTCGAGTCGGCGCTCCGTGCATCGCGCCGTGTAAACGACTACGCGACTGCGGTCAGAATCTTTGAGGGAATCAAGGAGAAGGTTGAGAACAAGGCTCAATACCAGGCGTATTTAGAAGAACTCAAGCCGGTTCGGGAAGAACTTGGTCCGTTCATTCTCATCGCGCGTCTCCCGGATTTCGTTTACCTGACCGTTTTTCGACTCGTCCAGGTATAGACACAAAAGAAGACTTATTTTCTTCGTAGACTTCATACACTGCCAACTCTCCAAGTGAGTTGACCCACCTCCAATTTCGTGCCTGGGCATCCGCTGAGACTCTTACAGAATATGTTGGCAGCACAGTAGCTAGTTGTCCCCCGTGCAGTGCCACGTGGACCTTTTTAGGACCCTTTTATTAGCTGTTTTCAACCAATCACACATACTTCCTCGGTCGTCTGCAAATACGTCATATGAGTACTGCATGAGAAATTCTTCCCCTGCAGTTAAGTTAATACTAAAATATGTTCATCCGCCCCCAGCACACCCCATAAGCGCATGAATTTGATTTGATTGAGGCTGGGTCACGTGCTGAGAGAAACAGCGTGTTCTGTTTGTTTGCGTATGCTTGACGCCTTCTTAGTAACAGCCTTTTCGCTTGCACGTATCCTCGGTCTAGCATCATGGTCAGGAGCCCTCGTCGAACTTTTGCCATCAAATCCGGTGCCACCACCAGCTTTTTTCGGTCAGTGTTTAGAAAAACGCGAAAAGTGATAAACATCATGAAGCCACGCCCCGTATGAATACTTCTTTTTTACGTGAACCTTTGAAATCGACCACCGATGCATAGTCTCTTGAGATACCTCGTTCCCACCCCCGCCCGCGGCGTTCCCGTGCGCATGCATAGACGTTCGCTCCCCTTTAGAATGCTTATTTTGTCCTAGCCGTTGTCACCGTCACCGTGAAAATACCTCCCAAGCCCTCCGAAGACGGCTTGGAGGCCGTAAACGCGTCGATCTTGGAAAGGAACAATATCAATGGCAGGTCTGGACTACCCAATACAGTTTCCACAGACGGCGTGGTATGCGGACGTCCTCTACCGACAAGAGGTGCATCGACTCAACTATCTTCCTTATTTTAAGCCGCATATACCTAGTTTGGACAGTCAAGCAAGCCCTCATTTCTCTTTTACCGGATACCTTTCGATTGATTATGGTCCTTTTTTACCTTAGCATCGCAATGACAACGGGGATCGGGTCGTTGCGTCTGGCCGGGTCTATACTCTTAGACGAACCAAAGGAAACATATGTTCGACCATGTGCCGATACAACGTTGCGGAGTCTTTGCCGTCGTCTCAGCGAGAGTCCCACTTGACTGACGACAGCACTTGTTCTTCGCCACATCAATCAGGATCTAGACGACTCAGCACTATTCTTGAGCAAGTAGACTCACCCGACCCAAGCGCCTCTCCGAGCGACAGTACCGACAGCCTACTCATGAACTCAGCCGACAGCGCCATTCGCTTTGTTGACGAAGATTCTGGGACAATCTTCTCGCGCGTACAACAAGCCTCGGGTGCCCCTATCTCAGCCGAGCAATTCGTGCTTGAGCGCTCCAGCCTTAGGTCTTCCCTGTCCCTGCACATCGGTAGCCCTCTCCCTTGTTCTGTCACCGACCTTGACGTGCACATCGAGTCTCTACCCTCCTTTGTGCTGACACTCCCCACACCAGCATCTCCTCAATCACCCATCTTCTCACCTGGGGTTCATTTTACGACAGAGAAGTTCCTCGATGCCGCCGAAGCTGCTGCTCCTAATGACCGTGCACCGACTCTCCCACAGTGCGATCATGGGCAAGGAGATAAGCTATGTCGTGCCTGTGAGATGCAGTTGCTTGCGTGTCGTGTGTGGTTCCAGAATGCCGACGGTGGAGCACGGGCAGCGTTGCATGAACCATTTGTGCGTCCGGCCCAGTGTACAGTGCGCACTCGCGCAGTGCTTGCTTCTCTGGGCGTTGGCGCCGCATGTCCTTCAGACGTCGGCTTAGGACTTGGAAATGGGTATGACGAGGGTAACAGTGCCCGAGATGACGATGGCGATATCGATGATCCGGGGTCTTTGGCGATCGAGGCTCCACCTGTGGCAAACTCTAGACTCTTACCGCTCGGGCAAGCCATTTCCTGGTCGAAGACGATTCTCAGAAAGCTGAGCGTTTGCCTCACTCGCAGAGCGCTGTCTCCACCTTTGTCAAGAACACCCTTTAGGAATAGACTTCGCAAACGTCGCCGCGCATAATATCTCACTCCCTTGTCTGTTAACCTTGCTTCACTCAAAAAGATTGTACTTTTCTCGCTTTACCTCTGTTTCAATCGATTCTGTCAGTAGATTCATTTGGCCCTATCTGGTGGACCTCGGGCCGCAAGTTTAGGCATCGTCAGGGAGATGTCGTTGTTCTGCGATGAACTACTTCACGAACTTTTTGGCCTGCTTGTGAAACGCATGTTCTGAATTTAGTTCCAATTTACCGTCAATATGATCCGGGATGTCTTCTCGACTGGTAGTATCCATGTATCGGTAAAATTTTACAATTGAATGTTGATATATACATGATATATACAGCAGGTGAGCATCAAACGGTACGCAAAGATGAAACTGCTCTTCCATTCCCTTGGCTATGGCTGAGTACTAACGCGACACGTCCTTGGGATTACTGTAGTATGATTCTTGTGGCGTATGACATGAGGTGGCTGGGAGACCTGACACCAGCAACCACATCAGTTAGTCTATTTATGGTGTAGCCGATTACTTGTGTAATCTTAACTTGGTGTGGTCAGAGAAGAAACCATAGCCGATGAAATGTAAAGGGAAGTAAGATAACCGAGCAGAAGGTGCTGAACACCAGAACAAAACTTTAAGAACCTGGTTACCCGTGAGTTCCGGGGATAAATCTCATTCAACACAGCCCGCTATCCACGGAAGAGCTTGGAAGGCGCGGCAGCCTGAGGCCTGTAATATAAACTACCAGACATGGTTTCATACTCCCGCTTGAACGGCATGGTGAACAAACAAAAACTCCTTCTGTGGTATAAAATTACGTTTGGGGGAAGGTCGAGAAGTATTAGTATGAGATCTGGTAAGTTAAGCTAGTAAGTTAAGCTTGCTTATAAGACGTGGCTAGGATTTGAAATCATCTTCGGGTAGCACTAGGACGCGACACCTTCCTTTCCATGGCCCAGACATGGCCATAGTACATGGCCCCCAGCCGCGGCAACCCGTAATTACTTTGGAAGAAGCGACACACATGCTGCGACCATATGCTGCGACCATATGCCAAACAAGTTGAAGGCTGCCGAGGCGTCAATCGCCTATTTCGGGGGACTTCTAGCAAGGTCGCATGCGAGAGAAGAAGCTTTCGCCACAAAATCTGGGGTCATTCATCGTGGAATCGTTAGCTGAGACGAATGCCAGCAAAGGCGGCTTGTAAAGGCCACGACCGGTCACCGCGCGAGGGGTGGACGCGTGAGTACGCGTGAGTACTAGTCACGATCACGATCGCTTGACTGGATCGCGCGCTGTAACCACGTTGAGCTCTTTCGGCCTTGTCTAACCTACGCGAAGTACCAGTGGTTAAAAGACGGCATGACCTCCCAAGTTCGCACGTTGTGCGCGACGGCTCGTTTCGCATTCGATACCTGGGCATGCTCGCTTCCGCATATACCCTCCTTACATGTCTTCTTCCCGCTGTTCTCGCTTTCAGCCCCAGCTTCCCGTATGGGACCCAGAAAGTCCGCGGCGTTGGTCTCGGTGGATGGCTCCTAATTGAAGTATGCATGCCCAGTTCCTTTCTTTTACTCTCTATCTTTCGTGTGCGTTATGTGTTTTGACACGTCTTTCCTTGTGTCGCTATCTGCAGCCATGGATCACTCCCAGCCTATTCGACAACACGGGTAACCTCAACGTAGTCGATGAATGGACGTTTGGGCAGTTGCAAGACCGAACTACTGCGCAACAGAAACTCAAGGCTCATTGGGATACATGGGTTACAGAGGCAGATTTCGCCGCCATTGCCGCTGCCGGGTATGTATGGCAAGTTCATCTATTTCTACGTCGTTGACGAGTTTGTCTTATTCCTCAGTTTGAACCACGTGAGGGTGCCGATCGGGTATTGGGCCTGGGAGGTCGGCCATGGTGAACCGTACATCCAAGGACAACTCCCCTACCTCCGCAACGCAGTAACTTGGGCTCATAATCATGGTCTTAAGCTAATCATCGACTTGCACGGCGTACCAGGCAGCCAAAATGGGTGTGAACATGTTCTTACGTGTGCAAAAGATAACATAGCTGAAAACGGGCATCGCCGCATTATGCAGTTACGATAACTCGGGACACAGAGTTTCTTTCCCGGGGTGGCATTCGAATCAGACCAACATTGCCCGCACAAACAACATTATAAAAAGCATTGCGAGTGAATTTGGTCCTCAGTATGAGGTAGTAAGCGCCATTGGGCCAATGAATGAGTTTGTTCCAGACCTGATTCTGTGACCTCGTGTCTTATGACTAACCCAGACTATGACAGGCCTGCCGGATATGACGGACAAGCCGTACTCAATGCCGTGCGCCAATACTGGTTGGATTCATACGGAAATATCAGAGAAAAGTCAGCAAACACGCTGGAACTGATCCATGATGCCTTCCAATCTCTTAGCTACTGGAATGGATGGCAGCGCCCACCGCAATACCAGGGAGTGGCCCTTGATACCCACGTCTACCAGATGTTTACCAATGGTGTAAGTCCCTTAGTACGGTATATGGTGTTTCAAGGTCGCATTGGTAACATGGGCTTGATTTACTAGGCCGTAGCGCAATCGCAGTCGCAACACATAGCCACTACGTGCGGCCAAGGTAGCGACCTCGCGAACTTCAACCAAAACCAGCTATGGACAATCGTTGGGGAGTGGACACCTGCTATGACAGACTGCGCAAGGTACCTCAACGGACGGGGCATCGGCGCGCGATACGATGGCTCCTACTCTGGATCTCCCCGCATCGGCAGCTGCGAGGGACTGACCGGGTCCGGCGCGTCGTTCAGTGGGGGCTATAAGACGTTCTTGAGGCAGTCATGGGAATCTCAAGTGATCACGTACGAAAAGGCGAGCGGGTGGATCATGTGGACGTGGAAGGCGGAGAATGCGGATGAGTGGTCGTATCAGGCCGGGCTGAAGTACGGCTGGATTTCAAGGAACCCTACGTCGCTCAAATACCGGGATATCTGTAATTAAAGAGCGTACTACCTTCTGTGCTTTGGGGGTGCTATTAGAAGGTATCGTAGTATAAAATTACCCCTAGGTCGACACACCGACCTCCTTCTCTCCCTTTGCCACCTGTCTGCCCGGTGGTGTTCTGTGCTCGCGCGAAATTTGTATGAGAATCCGGGTTTCCTTGGGATTGCCGATGCTCCGTTCTCTCTCTGTGCGTGCACAGAGCAGCCTAGCCATGTGAAATGACGCATATGTGCTGCTTTATTTCCGTATTGCAATCGTGTGATGGCATCGAACATGCCATACGTGGTCAGTGAGATAGAAGAGGAAGCGGAATTGACCATATTGCACTGCAAGTAAGAGCACCCACATCCAGACAGTTGTCAAGGTCCTCATGGATCCACACCCTAACATGACGCGAAAGACATGTCATTTGGGGATTATACATAGTGAGGATAAGTCATTCCTGATTCACGCTCAGGCGATAGTCGGTATGGAGACATAACTTCGGAGGTAAGCATATTTTACGTGTTCTCTTCTACCGTCTCCAGTTTCCTCTCTCTCATTAAAATGATGCAGCGTCACTCAACTTGCGTTCTATATCACAAATAGCCGCCTCAGATCCTTGTTCCGATTGCAGTTCATAGCTCGGAAACGTATCGAGGATATCGACTAGGACTTCGCAAACAGTTTGACCATTCTCATTTCTCAGTGTTCTCGGTCGTACTTAATTAAGCTTTTATTTCTCACGGGCACAGTACAGAAGCTGGGACGGATCCAGATACCCTATTGCAGGTCTGTTTTCATTGTTTTCGCGTTTATCCATGTATTAACTCCGCTTTCCAGTCTAAAAACCAATGGACCTTTCCCCACGTTCGCGCCCAAGGGCCTTCAGTTGACATCTTCTGAATCATCCTCAGAGTCGCCGTCATCAGAAAATGCGCCCTTGGCTTTCGAGTCGCTCACACTGCCTCAGCTCCAGGAAGCGTACTTTCAGCCACCTCGTCGCCCAACAAACCCACTTGTCGGTATTGGACAGCTGATAGGCGAGAATTCGACAACACTTTCGTGCGCTTCAGGGCCCATCCGAGTCGAATCGATCATAACTTGCCTCTGAGACCGATTCCCGTACAGCTCGATATCGCAAAACATCACTTGGAGTCGGAGAGTGATTATCAGCGCTGGAAAGTGGACCCGATAGTTTCAGGCTTCACGCTCGAAGGCTCCAGACTCAACATCAGACCCGAGGGACGAAGCATTTTCACCTGACCCGACGTTCTTGAGAAGTCGCCCTCGAAGTCTCCTATCCTCTCATCCCCACTTCGTACCTTGAGTGCACGTCTCCAGCACTCAAGCATAGACCAGCAAGTCTTCGTCTGCCATACAACCAAAGTCATCCGTCATCCCCCAAATTGATATGCGGTCTTTGAAACCCAACTCAGGTACTTCACCCCCACCTTCGTCTTCGATGTCTAGCCATGCCACGATTCCTCACATTATGCCGATGCCTATTCGGCAGTGTCAGGATCCTCCCGCTTCCTCAGTGACATTGCGGCCGACCTCAGTCACAGACAGGGACACTCCACTCTCGACAAAGTGATCGCGATTGTGGTTGGTGAACTGGGGCTGCGCCGTTCTGTGCCCGCTATGGCAGACGCAAGGGCACGATTCTAAGGAAGACCAACAACAATAATGGCAGCAACCACAAGGGGACTCTCCCTGTCTCTCGGCCTCACACGGTCGTGCATACCGGCCGTGGGGTAACCGCGACAGCAGTCCAGCATGCTCCGCGGGTGACTACTGGGTGAGACTTGGCGATCGCATCGGATGCGCGTCATTATGGGAAGAGGAGTAAACTATGAATCGAAGTCAACTCGGTTATTTTTCACATGAATAAGTGCTACAATGATATCGCAGAACCACCGCCCCAAACTGTCAAGCACACTGCCGTCACCACTGGGCCATGCAATTCCAAGAGAGAAGGGAAGACAGAAGACCGACTGACCGATCCGACCGAAGGGCTATGCAGTTTCGAGGAAGGCTGCTTAGGTGTAAGGGGCACACGGCACGACCATGTAGAGATCACGTTGCTCCATCATCACGCAAAGAGTAAACTCCCAAACTGTCATGGTTAACCTCGGTACATCTCTCCGGCTCAACGTGACACTTTCTTTCCGTGGCCCAGACATGGCTATACTTGACCCTCAGCCGCGGCAACCTGTAACTGCATTGGAAGGAGCAACGCGCATGCTACGGCCATATGCAAAACAAAGCCTGCCGGG
>Ga0137362_10001935_pt1 | contig 13187 bp, 14 predicted proteins | sample MadtaG_2_FD_104801 | JGI IMG/M metagenome (GOLD analysis project Ga0137362, IMG submission 104801) | Vadose zone soil microbial communities from Angelo Coast Range Reserve, California, USA - Mad1_100_16 metaG | ecosystem: Environmental > Terrestrial > Soil > Vadose zone | place: USA: California... | reverse complement strand
TCGCTTGCGTCAGAGGACGTAACTCGGGCAAACACGAAGTGACCTCATGCGCGTTCCCGCATAATGAATACATCCCCTTTACGAAGGGACGAACGTGCCTGTTACTTACCCCCTTTGCATGAGTACGCTCGCACTGTGCTTAACCCCGTTCACGCTCGAGACCCCCTGCACGACTCGTACCCTGCCACCCGACAACGAAATACCACGAGACTACGCACACTCTTACACAGAATAGAAACCTCCGGTCCATCATAGTCGCTCAGGCTGGCTAGTTCGCTTCATACCTCTGGTCGTCGTCAGAGCACTTTGAATTGGAAGAAAGCTTTCCACTTTTGCAAGAATGTTATCCAGTCATCGCTCGGAGCCCATTCACATCGACGTGGGCAATGTCTTTGAGCCACCCGGAGAGCGGCATGTCCGACGGGAGCGTACGCTGTCGAAATTTCTGGATGCGCTCAACGAGGTGGGTAGGCATAATCCCGACGAAGTTGATCCCATCGGTTCGTAGTCACTGTCCTGTTTCCTGCACGAAAAACTCAACTTATCAACTGTTCATGAACCATAGACGTTGTACAGCATGCGAGTTTCGAAGACGACGGCGACGTCCGTAAGTTCAACGTTCATGTACCAGTCTGTATGCACCTCTTTAAAACAACATACTCGGGACAGCTGGCGTGAATGAGCAGCTCCAACAAGCGGGCGCAGATGCGTTCAACCGATTCCAAAGGTACGCTCGGTGCAGGATCATGACGTTGTCCAACGTCTCATGACCACACTCGCGGCTTTGCAGAAGAATCAATAACTTCGACAAAGAGGTAAGTTCCATAGTTTACTCTTCACCAACCATTTCACGCCAAATTTCACTCACATGATCATATCATGACGTCCTTTCCCATTCCGACCGACTAGCTGCGGACATGCGTTAACGCAGCCCGGCAACTCGGAAGTTCAGTCGCCATCCTAGCATCCGTGTTCCAACTCCGCGATCGCCTCACTCAACTATCTTCTCTTTTTCGTGAGAACGCGGCAGACTTGTACCCACGCAAGGTCTTACGTTTGCAGAGGGAGTCTTTGGTGGGCCGAAGCAAGTTTACCAGGCGCAGACTCGCAAGACTGCGCGCCGCCCCGTTGGAACGTTGTAGACTCGGACGTTCGGGCCAGGCGGGACGCATGGAACTCGATAAGCTCGACCTGGAGGATTTCCCGCAACAGCTCGAGCTGTTCGCGTCGGACCTCTCGACATTTCTGTACAGTCTCAATGAATTCCCGGAATTTACGGACAAGGCTGTAGATGCTCCCATCATCGCGTTCGAAGACGACCTCAAGGTAAGCGCTACTCTAGTTTTGTATTAGTAATTTCCTTAATTCATTTTTAGTATTGGGCTTCATGCTTGATAGCATACGAAGGCGAGTTATTTTCATCTCAATGAGTAGGGTGCGATGTTTACGTTCATCGTCGCAAAGGCAAACTCAAGTCCGTTGCGGTTCGAAGATACCTACATGAGTTGATGGCAGATATGGGCGAACATCTCAACTCAGTCAGTACAGCACTGTCTATGTTTATCGAAGTTGGTCAGTCGCTACTCTCCCCACTCGTTACGTTGGTTATCAAAACTGACCCTTGATTTACGATGCAGGTATTCCGACTATCCGTTTCGCGCAACAGCACGGAGCGAGTAATTTTCTAAATCTCTCGACGATCGCGACATTTTTCTCCGCCGTCGCGGCGACAACCCTACAATACTCCTACCAAAATGTCGGAACAGGAGCTGCAGATGCCGTCAATGGGTTTTGGTTTACATCCCTGGTGTTCAGCATTGCGGCGGCCGTCAATAGCCTCCTCGGAATGACGTGGAAGCAATCTGTATAGTGTGTTTATTAATAATGAGAGACTAAGAGCGACATCCTCTTCTGACTACTTCTTTATAGTCGTTCACCAGGGCACCACGTCCCTTGGTGGGTTCTAATCTGGCTCAAACGCTCACCCCTAGTGTTCCTCGTGCTCTCAGTATCATGCTTCTCTATCGGTCTAGTCTTCTTCAGCTACTCCTCACGACAGGTATGTTTTATCCTTTTGTTCTCCCGTAGTACTTACTGTGATGCGACATCAGAATTCTGTTGTCTCTACGATAACGACGGTTTTCACTGCATTCAGCAGCTTTGGCCTCATCGCCGTTTCGACGTGGTTCACATTTGAGCGCTGGGTCTTTATTCGACACCGAGGCTCAAAATGGCTCCGGGATTCATTGGACGATTGCTGGTCCGTCATCGCCGATCTCTTTTCTCGTCGTCGACTATTGTCAGCCATGCATCGCGCAAGTGACGCTTTCACTAGAGCGAAAGTCTTTCTATTCGAGTTCGCTCGACCTCGACCTCGACCTACCACCGAAATAATACCACCGTCTGACTCATGGAGCTCATTAACCCACGCACCCTCTTCAACAATGAGAACATCACAGTGCAATTCTTCTGGATCTCTCAGAACTCGCTCCCCATCACCAATGACGGCCCCTCCGAACCCCGAGGTACTACTTCCCATCCATAACCTTCCTGAAGAAGTAACGACCAGCGGGCCTGCACAAACGACTACCATGCCAACTAGACGGGCACGCTTTGTACAGGCCATTCGTTCCGTGATCATAGCGCAGCAAGGTCCCACTGGTTTACCGCGTGCACCACCGAGCATATTCAGCCCCGAAGGCGTGCGTCAGGAGGAGCTTCGGGGCCTTATACGGAGCTCGCGTGTGGCTAGGATTGCCCCAATACTGAGGGATTTTGAACCCACCCAGGAATTTGCTGCGCATCAAGCTTTGGTGCGTCATCTGCAATTCTCGCCTAACGGAAATTTTTTGGCCACGTCGAGGTTGGTACTTTGTTCGGATTACCTGGAAGTTTTTCCTAACGTAAATGCAAATTCCCCCGAAGTTGGGATAATACCTCGGCCATTTTCCGCACAGGAGTGAGTTCTCGCTTGTTTCCCAAATCAATAGTTTCCTAACACATTGATTTGCAGGACCCATTTTCTCCGCATCGGACGCTCGCGCACTCAAGCTATGTGAGCCAAGTCGCATGGTCATCAAGCCACTTTTTCCACTTTCTCTCACTTCCGGCTGATTCGCTATTGCAGGTCGTCGTCGGGTGGTCTTCTCTTGACGAAGCTGGCGCGTTCGATCAAACTCTGGACTAACGTTCGTTCTTACTATTTTGGAAAGTGTTCAGTTGACACATAGGTTTGTAGACGGGTGTATGTCGTCAAACTTTAGATCGGAATAACCCAGTCCATTCTGTTATCTGGTTGCCGGGCAGCGAAGGTCAATTCCATCCATTATCAGGATAATTATTCGGAGAGTCATCACACCATCATGCAGCCTTTATGTCTGTCGAAGGCACTCAAATTGTGAAGCTGGTAAGAGCATTATTTAGAAATGTACTCACTGCTCTTCTGACATACTGTATGTCCTTAGGATCTGACTGGAAAAGTAAGTTTCTGACAAAATATTAAAACCAAGTCTTATGTTTTCAGGTACTGGACACTTATCATTTCGAACGCCTTACAATTCATGATGTGTGTATCACACCCGATGGCCAACGTCTCGTCGGATTTGGAATTCTCATCTCCTCTGGCGCGGGCTTAAAACCAAGTAAATGCCGTGCTGAAAAACAAATTTTTGGTGCGTGTGCTGCGTCCGGCCACATCTGTCTATCGCCTGACACTTTGTGATGTTAGTATACAACATAGACCATAGGGTTATAGAGACGTAAGTGTCGATCTGTTCTCGGAGCTTGCCCCCCGGTTGTATTGCCATCCCAGTCACATCCCACTGCTTCATATGGTCCGGGGCATCACCCTTTCAAGAAGTGGGCAGTTTGCCCTAATTAGCCATGAGCTGAAGGTCAGTGCTCCATTGTTTCATCGCAGCAAACCGACGCCCTGTGTTATGGGCAGGTCCCGCCTCAATTATGGAAACTGGTGGCGTTCTATGATTGGGAAAAGGCCGATCCAATCCAAACGATGACGCTGTCGCTTCGTCATACGTACATTCCTAAGACTGCGGTGGATTTCGCAGGGACCAGTTCCTTCGGAGGAAGAGATGATGAACTCGTACTCTGTGCAGGAAAAGGTCAGCCATAATTTGACCGATCATCCACCCGCCGTGCTGAAGGCGATCGCAAGCCGGGGACATACATATATGGGACCGCGAATCCGCATCCTACCTACACCATATCTGCGCGCCAGCTTTGGGAGGCGACATGACTTGCATCGCCTGGAATCCTGCTGCCGACCCATTCATGTTCGCGACGGGGAGCCACGACGTTTCGGTGCACATCTGGACGACACCAGAGAAAGCGCCGGGCCATTCACGTCCAGCTTTCCCTATACCACGTACAGAGGCGTCGGCAGCGCAACCCGATGAGCGTGGCGTTGTCAATCTCTCTGTTCCTGTGCGAGAACCCTCTCATCGATATCTACCCATTCGCGAGAAAGATTCTACTGATACCATGGTAAATTTTGTCCCGCCCCGCGAGGTAGTTACGGTGTTACCTGAGATGTTGAACACCCTCGCGGCGAGGAGGCATTCATGGTACTAACTATACAACCTTTTTTTGTGACTCCAGGGTTACAACAACACGGTTTCCCATAAATTGAGGGTGTAGATTGCTTTCTTGATGGCCATATTGTTACTTTCATTGTAGTCATTTTGTGAAAAAAAAAAACATGTGGATTATTGAGATCTGTGTCGAAGAATATTTATATGAGAGTGGCCTGTACCGCCCAACCACACTCCTCGGTTCAGTCACTGCCCACAGAATTTTTGCTATTCCATCTACAACACTCGTGCCACCGGATGTATTGAATTGCATATCCAAGTTCTGACACAAGTTGTGTTGTAAAGAATTTCAAAAATGGCTTTGAACGTCTGACCGGAGGGCTGGCAGTCGCCACAATGAGAATCGCATCGCATAAAAGGCATGCGAATTGCCTTACAACATTCCCTGGGAAGCAGAAATCGATCCCCAAAAGACATTGTAAAGCATATCTGCAACATCTCTTGGGGCTTTTTTCTTTATTGAGCCTAGCTTTTCGGTGACCAACTGTCGTGGCCTAAAATGGGGGGGGACTCGGACTCGTAATCCCTATCAATCAAGATGGTGCGAATATCAGGTCTGTCGACGAGATTTTCACGATCACTCATTTCGACTCGCCATTTTCCTCTCATCCGATTCACCCGTACGACCATGTCCTCTTCTTCCTCCTCCTCCAAAAATCCCAAAACCATCGCCGTCGCCGTCGTGGGCGTCGGAGGAGTTGGTTCCGAATTCGTGCGCCAACTCCAGGCGCTCCCCTCTCCACACCCCTTCCGCCTCATCTCTCTCTCCTCCTCCAAAACAACCGTCTTCGACGCAGACGGTATCCCACCCTCGGCAGACTGGCGCGCCCTCCTCCTCCGTGCCTCCTCCACAACAACGAAGGAGGACCACGTGGCCGATCTCCGGCGCCGCCTCCCGACGCTCGTACGCGATGACAACGCGGTCGTGTTCGTCGACAATACTGCCTCTGCTTCCGTGGCTGAGACTTACCCGGCACTACTCCGCGCCGGCGTGCATGTCGTCACGCCGAATAAGAAGGCGTTCTCGGGTTCGCAGACTCTTTATGATCAGATCGTCGCTGCGAGTCGTGAAGGCGGCGCCAAGTTTCTTCATGAGGCTACTGTTGGTGCTGGGCTGCCTGTCCTCTCGACGCTCAAGGACCTCGTCGCGACGGGAGACAAGGTGCGTACATACGAATGTGTACGTGTTTCAAGCGTGCAGGTGGGCATGCGGACCGTCGCGTTGCCATGTTCGCATCACGAATGACCATCGCGTGCTCGCGATAGCCACATTCCTTTCTCTTTCCATCTTCTCATTATCTTTCTTGGGCACCGGGCTGATCTGATCGAAAATGAAACGCACTCGACATTAAAAAGGTCACTCGGATCGAGGGTGTCTTCTCCGGCACGCTCAGCTACATCTTCAATGAATACTCAACAGGTTCCGCCGACGGACCCTCGTTCTCTACAGTCGTGCGCACAGCACGCGACAAGGGGTACACCGTACGTTCTTCCGATCTCGAATCGATTTAATCTCATCCTGACCTAACGCCAAACATGCTTCAAATGTGTTGTCCTTTCATTCGATTAGGAACCTCACCCAGCAGATGACCTAAACGGTGCCGACGTAGCTCGTAAACTAACAATCCTCACTCGTCTCCTCACAACACCAACTCCGAACGAAAACGATCCGATCCCAACTTCTTCGATCCTCCCGGAAGGTTACGCTTCCGTACCAACAGTATCCCTAATCCCTCCAACCCTCTCGCTCTCCTCAGTTCCAACGGGCGACGCATTCCTCGACGCGCTCCAATTGCACGATTCACACTTTGGGACGCTCCGCGCCGAAGCAGCCCGCCAAGACGGCGGCGCGGTGCTGCGCTATGTCGGAGTGATCGACATTGACTCTCGGAACCGTGGCATTTCTGTCAGGGCTAGCCTTGAACGGTGCGCCCCTGTCTTAGCTTTGCTTCGTATGGTCCATCCCGGTTCGGTAAAATTAACGAGGTCAATTACAGGTACCCGAAGGCGCATCCGTTCGCGACGTCACTTGGGGGTTCGGATAATATCATCATGTTTCACACGGTGCGCTACGGTGTCCGTCCGCTGATCGTTCAAGGTGCGGGGGCGGGGGCGGCAGTCACGGCCATGGGTGTTCTAAGCGATCTGCTCAAGCTCGTATAAGTAGCAATTGGGGACATCATCAATAGTATTTGTTGATGGGTTTGGGTGGACTAACTTTTTGTTTGCTGAATCACTACGCAACAACGGCGATACAAGTAATACTCAACGATCGTAACTGCAATATCCTATCTTCCCTTGTCTTCTTCCAAAGCACTGCACCGAAGCAATACACACTAAAGGTGAATGCATATGAACATGAACACAATAACCATATCGAGCAAGAAGATGAGTGGGATGTAGTGGGGTAATGATTAATCGGAGAGCGGTGTAAACGACCGAGAGGTCTACATTTAAGAAAAAAAAAGAAATGGCAAGGAATGTCTACGGACAACGGAGGAACCGGCGGGAGAGACAACGATGATGTTGGCGAGGATTGAGAAATGCTGAGCAGGGATTTACTGGGCTCTGAACGCGAGGAGAATTGCGGATGGGTACAACAATTTCACCACTCACGCTGGACGTAGTGGGAGAGGACGGAAGACGGTAGAAGTGGAGGTGAGTATGGGTGTACGCTTGGGGATGGGTCGGACAGCTACACAAGCTATTCAGTAAAATGGATCGAGGTGATAAAAAGAGCACTCACAATAACCACCAATAACATACATGGCCATCTGAAGAAAATAAAACATGCAAGCCAAATACCGGAGGGAGGCCACAAAAAATGAAAACCAAAGCACGGCCACCCTCGTCCCAATAGAGAAATCACAAGTACACACAAGAAACAAGAAAATAACTTGGTGAAAGGATAAGAATGCCGATAATAGGACGAGGATTGGGGCTATGCATTGGATTGGTGATAGAAAAGGATATCGATAGATGGTTGATACAAGGAAACGGAATAAAATCAGGGAACGTAACGTACAGTAAATAGTGAAGTTCCGCGCCTACACGAAGAGGCGCAAGAAAAAGTTCGGATGAAAGAATTTGTATACTAACCTAAGCTAGGATCGAGGATAACACCCCAGGAACCAAGAAATTGGCACATGGGGAGCAACATGAAATGGTGCTACGCGTTGTCCAAGACCAAAGGGGAAAAGGCAATAGAAGGGAGGATAAATAAGCAGGGTTGCCGATGACGGACAGACCGATGTAGTGTATAGATGCGAGGACGGTAGGAGAGATGGGCATTTGGGTTTTTCATAGATATGTCAACCGACCGTGGTCGCTCTTTTGTACAACTTGGAACTTCGCCTTTCTAATTTGTACGAAGTTCGAGAGTGAGACAATGCCAGTGCGAGATGCGAAAGCATGCGATGTGTCGTTGATGGAACAATAGAGAGCCAATAGACGAGGAAGAATTAACGGGGAGAAAAAGACGCGCGATCTTGAGCAAAGGATAGCGGCGGTCTTGATCGACAACTTGGAATGAATATGGATGTCGACCGCGAAACAAGAGACGTGGGAGAAATAAAGGAGAGTATGTTGATTGAGGGGAGGGGAAATTGCCACTGGAAATTGAGGTTGAAATCTAATCGGTTGCGATTGAGGCCCAAGAGTGAACGTTATTAACCACGGGAGGTCGGGAGCACAAGATCCAAACGTCGAGAAATAATGATATCGGAAAGAAGAAATCCTGACGCGTCAACGCCAAGGTCGTAGAGAAATAAATTGATCGACGCCAGGCCAGGCTTTTAGAGAGAAAGACACCCCGTTGGAGTGGAGCTCAAGACAACCGACAGTCTTCGAACTAAATCATGAATGAGACGATGAGCAAATCAGGTAGCACAAACAACCTACCACAAAGGTGACGCCGCTCAGTGCAAGGCAGCCTGGGCCTTAAAGGCCGGGATAGGCAGAACATCTGGACTAGGCGAGTTCTGGAACTTGGAACTAGCCCAGAAGTCCCTCTTGACGCCCATGGGAGTGGAGGTTGCCGAAGCAATGCGGCGATGAGGACCGGGGAAGTCTACCTTGGATTTGAGCTCGCCGGAGGCATCAGAAGTGGAAAAGAATGAGCTATCCTCATCCATGGAGAGATTGAAAACGCCCTCGCTTGGGAAACGGGTATGCTCGCGCTTGCGTTCCGGGGTGTGAGTCGGCGTCGGCTTGGAATCGAATAGGAACCCCGAGCGAGGATTAGTCAGCGGCGCGGTGCGAGGACCGTCATCATAAGCGAGAGAAGGGCCCTTAGAACGGACGGGAGTAGAAGGTGCAAATACGTCGTCATCCTCGGCATCTGTAAGATCATCACAGATGGGAAACTCATCCCTAGTCGCCTCACCAGACTTGATCGTCGAGAGCGAGGGTACGGAACGGGAGAGATTCATCGGGCGACTTTCCCAGGATGGCAACGGTCCGTGAGGGCGGGGGACAGCCAGGGCTTTGGCAGGTGTCGGGCTGGAAGGAGTGTCACGATCGTTCTGACGACGTCGGGCAAGCTTGCCAGTGGGACGCGACGCGAGCTTGGGAGCGGGGCGCACAGGAGGATTAGCCTTGGTGGGGGTGGAAGGGGGGTTATCGGATTCACTCTCTGAGGAAACGAAGAAGGGGTCGAAAGAGTTGTGCTGACGACGTTGAAGAGAATGTGAATGTGGAAGAGAATTGCGTTTGTTGGAAACCTCTGCCTGCGAGGGAAGGTTTGAAAGGTTGGGAGGAGAACCTTGATGGAGTTGAGCATGGTTTCGCCGATTGTTGTTTTTTCCCGCAGCGGACTGAGAGCCGCTCCTGATAACAAACGGGATAAGATATCATCATTTCACTGTTATGAACCGAACGGCGTTTACCTCGGCTTGGACTTGTCTTTGCTCTGCTTTGAGCCCTGACGACCACGTGGAGGCTTCTCCGGGGTCGGAGTCGAAGAAACGGGAAGAAGATGCGGCTTGGTGGTGGGACGTCCCGGCGTAGAAGGCTTGCTGATGTCCTCCGAAAGCGGAGGCTGCGCAACAGTGATAGCAGGCGTCTGTTGGGACGGACGGGCGGCAGAGTTGGTCGGCTTTGGCTTGTTGTGAGATAAGCGGGATTGGCGATTATTGATATTCTGACGTTGTTGCTGAGAGCGAGGGGGTGTAACTGAATGAGGCTTTGATAACGAGAGCAGGCCGGGGATGTGAGTTGGCTGGACGAGTACGACGGGGGGGGCCGATGGATGCCGACGGTGGTAAGTGGAGGGAGAAGAAAGGAGATGAACAGGTTTCTGGACCATTATCATCGCGAGAGAGGAGAGTGAAAGAAGAGAAGAGTAGGGAGGGGACGAGGGTGGAAGAGTGGAAAGTAGGATTGTATGCGTTGCGGTAGAAGAGGGAATTGCTCGGGGGGCAATGCTGTCGATTACTAAAGAGACGAAAAAATAATAATAAAAAAAGGGCTGACAACTTACCGGGCCCGGCACGGTTCGCGCCGTCGACCAGTGCATCAGAAGGTGGCGCTCTTTTTACACTCCGACATGCACTCGCATTACGCCCAACACCAATTTGGGCATCATGCCGCCTGGATCTTGTCCCGTGCTCGCCATTCTCGGTATCTCCGTTCGCAGCTGCGCCCCCTTGTCCCCCTTACCCAGCCTCGCCCTTCCCTCGGTCCTCAGAGCGTTTCCGTTATCGCAACCCCACAAATCTCTCCGTCACAGGCGACGATCCCCTTAACCTCATGTCTCACTTTCTCACCGTAGCCGACGTCCTTTTCCTGCTGTCTAATTTTAAAATGCTATTTTGCTTCGCAGCCCCTATTCTATTAGCAGTACTCTTCTTCCGCCTTTTCGAGACTATTGGGCTGACTCGACAAAATCTTTTTTCGTAACATTGACAACCAGAACAAGTAGTCTGCACAACGTCAATTAATGGGGGTATCGCGAATCCCCTCAAGTGCACATGTACACTTGTGATAGCCGACCGCTGGAACCCGCTCTGCAACCGTATTACCGCATCTCTATATTGTTCTCACTAATTGATCATTGTAATGAGGATTGATGAATGAATGGGGAATACAAGAATACTTGTATGCATATTCGTTGCTAAAGTCGCGCGAAGAACAAAGTAGAACCAGGTCTGACAATTACTAGTGGCGACACGCCTCCAACACGCCTTTTTGCACAACCCGGCTTCTCGATTACGCTTTGTTGCCCTTCCTGTAGCAACAACAACAACAAAAAGCTGTGGCACGCATGCTTTGTTACGCCAGGAGCATCTTGCGAGGGTCCTCGATGTACTCCTTCACTCTCACTACATGTACCCACGACAACAAACAGTTGTTCGGGTCAAAGCACCAAGACAACAAATGGGTTTACACGTACCGAGGAACGTCACAGCCTCTCGCCCATCCAGTAACCTGTGGTCGTAGGTCAAAGCGACGATCATTATTGGCCTTATCACAATCTGTCCATCAACGACGACAGGTCGATCTTTGGTTGCATGCATCCCTATCATTTCCAATCAGATCGTGGGGTTCCCTCGAGGCACAACATAATCACGCACCAAGCACCGCTGATTGAGGCAAGTTAATGATAGGCGTGCCGTACAACGACCCAAACACGCCCCCATTAGAACTGTCAATAAAAACCCTATCAGCAACGCGCTAATTGCCACCCCAAACACAATGCACGCACATCGTAAACGATCCGCCGGTCATATCTTCGAGTGTCAGCTTATTATCCCTCGCCTATTGGTTGCGGAAAAAGAACGCGTGAATTTCTCGTAAAGCCTGACAGTGCACAAACCATGCCTTTTTCCCGAGGGTCGTAAGCTCCCGTTCAAATTCGACGAAAGAGAGCGACTCTGCGTTCCTGATCACCGGTGTGACCAGGCCTTTTGGAGTCGCGACCGCAACGCTGAGGTCCACGTAGTCGCGATAAACAATCTCGTCACCCTGCGCAGCACGTTAAATTAGATCACACAAACCCCCTCGGGGGTTCGAAAGAACAATCGAAGTAAAAAAAGACCCTGACCTCGATCGACGCGTTCGCACCCGGGATCTCCTTGAGGGCCAGTGTACATGCACGCGCAAACGCGCTCATGAAGCCAAGCTTGACCTCGTGCTGTTTCAGTATATCGTCCTTGTATCGCTTGCGCATCTCCATCAACGACGACATGTCGATCTCGTTGAATGTTGTCAGGAACGCCGCCGTGTTCTGTGATTCCTTCAACCGCTCCGCAATACGCAGTCGCATCCTGCTCATCTTCACCCGATTCTCGTTCCGCGATGGACCCTTAGCTGCTGCGGAAGTGGCTAGCGCAAAAGGGGATGCAGACGGCTTGCTCTCCTCCTTCGGCGTCTGCGCAGGTTTGCTCGTCTTCTTCTGCGCCGGTGGTGGCGGTGGTGGCGGTTCCTGCTTGGAGGAGTCAGCCTTTGACTCGACCGCGTCACTCTTCTCTGCCTGCGGCGCAGCCTCGGACGATGTTGCTGCGGGAGGAGAAGATCCGTCGGCCTCGCCCGGCGCGAAACGGAAGAGGTCCTGCCCAACTGTTACCGTATCCTCCTCATTCACAAGCAACTCTGTGATCCTGCCGGCTGCGGTTGCGTTGACTGATACGTCAATCTGCGAGGGTAAACAAACGATCCTATGTTAGTTATGTGCTGTCTAGTTCCGATGTGACGAGACCATAAAAGTGAACGGAAAAATAAGAATCCGAAATTCCGGCGACGATGAACGGAGGCCAAAAAAATAGTGATGTACATACCTTGTCGGTCTCGATAGTTGCAACCTCCTCGTCGGCCACAACTACGTCGCCGACCTTCTTTTGCCACGTTTTGAGCGTACCCTCTGAAATGGACTCGGCCATCTGGGGCACCTTGACCGTCTCATCTGAGCAGACACCCCCCACACACGATGTTAGTCACAACAGCATGAACGCCCCACCACCCACGCAGGGACACACCCTTAAGCAGTTTCGTTGTGTGGAACTGGGCACGGCGGGTGAGCTCCCTAGAACGTGTATACGGTCAGACAACACATTTAGAACCTCGGTGTAAATAAGCAAAAATGAAGAGGGCTAAGGGGAAGGGTGATAGACGCAGACAATGATTTCACGGACGGGTGAGAGCAGACATGACTAAGAGACACACCAATATTGGGGCGTGGCAAGCATCCCGACTGTGCTACGCGGGATCATCCCGCGGTTGCGGGCGAGAGCGAGGACGCGTTTCGATAACATAGCCTATCAGCACTATAGAATATGTCCAGGTCGAGTAGGGTCCAATATGAGTAGTGGAAGGAGAGTGTGTAAATAAGACCCGGCAAGAAAAGTGGTGCTGCTTCCGGCTTCCGGGCCCGCCCTAGATTTCGCGCTTATGATCCGACAGCGCAGCGTTCCACGTTCAGCATCCTTCGGGAGTGCCTCGTCACATTATTACAGACAAATAAGTGATACATCTACAATGTGTGGATTAGAGATGCGTGGGTACAGTACAGGTTAGTGTGTCAACTAGGATGCAGTGCGATGAAACAAAAAGTCCATGGGAAAAAAGTCGGGACACGTCAGG
>Ga0137362_10001930_pt1 | contig 13200 bp, 20 predicted proteins | sample MadtaG_2_FD_104801 | JGI IMG/M metagenome (GOLD analysis project Ga0137362, IMG submission 104801) | Vadose zone soil microbial communities from Angelo Coast Range Reserve, California, USA - Mad1_100_16 metaG | ecosystem: Environmental > Terrestrial > Soil > Vadose zone | place: USA: California... | reverse complement strand
CCCTGACCGCGGAAGCCGTCTCGCCCTGGGTACTCCAATCATCCACCGGTGCGGTGAATGATTGGAGTACCCAGGGCGAGACGGCTTCCGCGGTCAGGGCAGATTTACTGGTGGGCCGGGAGCACAGCGCGGAACAACACGATATGGGACGTGGGCGTACCGCAGTGAGTGCAGACGATGCCGCCCGTGCAAGTGGTCAGGGCGGACGTGAACGCCGTGTGCGCACGCCTACCTTGCCGCCGCCTGACACCTCCGCCGCAGGGCGTGCGAAGAATCCCAATGCGGATGACACGGTGGAGGCGATTAAATCCATTCATGCCGCAGGGGCAAGGCCAATGTGGGGGTAGAATTGCCGACCGCGCGTGCGCTCCAAGCGATGGTTAGGCCGCACTGCCAGCACGCACGTTGTATCGCGTCAAATGGCGGATCGCTTAACTCGGACCTGCGTCTGTTGCTCGACCAGACTGACCGCACCAAGAACCGTTCGACGGTCCCAATTCCTATCGACGTTGGTCAGCACCACCAGGCGAGGAAAGTCGCGGAATCGAAGGTCTAACTGGCCAACCAGCTTGCGATATCGGGCCGCCTCAAGACGCTCCCAGTCAAGGAACGTTGACGAAGAAAAGAAGCGCACCTGAATCCCCGTAGTATCCACGACATACGTCGTCAGCACCGAGTACCAAGTGCGCAGCGTCAGCGCTGTGATCCATCCAAAGGATACGCCGAGGGTGCCTACAAAAGCCGCGTCAAATTTCATACCGATGCTTACGTCTGGAGAGACGAGCAACCAAATCGATGCCGCGGATAGAACCAGACTTAGCACCGTGAGAATGGGAATCCCAAGTATAGCTGCTGCCGCGAAGCTGCGGGGGTACCGAAAGACGAGCGATGACGACATGGCAAGCCCGCCTAACTACCATTGAAGCGGAGATAGTGAGCTTGCGGGGACTGCTCGCACCATCGTAGTTGAATGTCACTTTGAGAGGTATCGCGAATTCACGATACCTTTTCCTCTTGCGCCTTTACTATCGTGAATTCACGATGCTGATTTTTCATCTCCACCTAGGATGGCCACATCGAGGTTCTCAAGAATTCCTGAGAACCCCTCCCGTGTCAACACCACCCGCTTTAGTACACGTCTCATGAATTCCTGAGACATCCCCACACCTAGAATAGCCAACTGTTGCCGCACCACCCCGGGGTTGATCCCCGGTACGCCTTTCAAAAAGGCGGTGATGGTCGGCTCCCCCAGTCCCTTTTCTGAGGTCAGTGTTTCGCGTAGTTTGGCTTGGGTACCTCTACCATCAAAAATTTTTGATGGTACATTTTCCCCACCTAGAATCGCCTTCGCCAAGTACCGGATAGCGGCGGCCACCGACCCCACCACTGCCGTGGCAGTACCGTGGCGTTGGGTGGCGTTCTCGCGCGCATAAACACGGATCATGGCCTCATCGTCCAGCACCGCCACACACACCTGGGTCACGCCCAGTCCCGCCTCCCGCGCTTGTGCAACGCGGTGCAGCACGCGTAGTAGCGGCGATCTCCTCTAGGCCCCAACGGTGGGTGGGGCGTAGTCCGTCACGTTGCTGCGCCGCACGCAACTAGCCGCATCCTCCACTGTGCTCCTGCCCGTGACTGACACGGTCGGCACGGGGTACCATCCCATTGCTATGGCTGCACAAGACAATCAGCGAGCAACAGTCTTCGTCTCCCACATCGCCGACGGCGTGTAATGACGGCAAAGGGGTCTCCAGAATGAGCGGTCCACTGCAACCCGTTGACGAGTTCGATGCTGTTCGGATGGTCGTGGAGGTGCTGAAAACCCTTAAGCCAGACGAACAGGCTCGGGTCATTCGCTGGGCGCAGGAGAAGCTGGGTATCATCAGTTCAGCATCGTTGGCAGCGTCCCCCGCGGCGACAAGCGCTGCTGCAGCAACGCTCAGACCGCAAGGCAACGATATTCGCAGTTTCATGCAGACAAGGAATCCGCGCAGTGACGTGCAATTCGCCACTGCAGTTGCGTACTACTACGCGTTCGTTGCGCCCGAGTCCAGCAGGAAATCCGAGATCAACGGCGCAGATCTCAAGGAGGCAACGCGACTGGTTGATCGCGAGAGACTCCATTCGCCTATCGTTACTTTGCACAATGCACTTAAGACAGGCTACCTCGACAAGGGGTCGAAGACCGGCACGTTCAGGATCAACACAGTCGGCGAAAACCTCATCGCTATGAGCCTGCCGACAGCAAACGGCACCGCTACCGCGCGCCCCGCGCGGCCGATTCGAAAGAAGGCCAAGGCCCGCAAGAGCAAGTAAGGATCTCGGGCGTGGCCTCACGGCGAAAACCGGTTACGCCTGTCGGCGCGCTTCTCAACGACGTAGACAAACTTCGTGCAATCGTAAAGAACGTGCGTACGCCGCAGATTCAATCTGCCGAGCTGAAAGATCACATGAAAGCCGTCGCCGTCGCTTGGTTCAAGACTTACCGACCGACTACTGCAGGCAAGGATGTCACCGCTCTTAACGCGTCGTTTACCTACCTGCTGACGGCCGCAGAAAGATCACCGTCGTCGACGAAGATCCGAAAGGAGCTAAAGAGCTTACGGAAACAGATCGTCTTGCTTCAGACGGACATGATAACGGCGCCTCCGCCTCCAGCCACGCCGCCGGACGTGGCGCCGTCCTTCGCATCAGTACCTGACGCGCTTATGCAAAGTATTCTGGTTCGACGTTGGAACGAATGCGTTGCGTGTCTGTCTGTCGGGGCGCCAATGGCGGCGACCGTCATGATGGGTGGTCTCCTGGAAAGCCTGTTTCTCGCGAGAATCAACCGCGAGACAAATCAGGCTCCGATATTCACCGCCCAGGCGGCCCCCAAAGATAAGCAAGGCAATCCACTGCGGCTAAATCAGTGGATGCTTGGAAGCTATATCGCAGTTGCGCACGAGCTGGGCTGGATTACGCAGTCCGGCAGGGACGTCAGTGAGGTATTGCAGGAGTATAGGAACTACATTCATCCTCAAAAGGAACTCTCCCTGCAAGCTTCGCTGACGCCCGAGGATGCGCGCATGTTCTGGGCAGTGTTTAAGGCAATAGCCCAGCGTTTACTCTGATTGTCCCGTCAGCAGCGGAGAAGCCAGCGGTGCTCCAGTACACAAGAGCGGAAAGAGCGCAATTAGTTGCAGGCGGTGTCTCACTCGCCGTCTACGCGCTGGTGGCCTGGCTTGGTGCCCGTCTCTTGGATGCATCGTTTTGGCGGGTATTGGGTGCGCTCATGGCCGCGCGGGCGTTCTTCGGCATCGTCGAGGGGATTGCGGGGATTCTGAACTGGAGGCTGTTTGGCAGACGCAAGACGGTTGAGGGCTTCCTGACCGTGCTCCAGACCAACAACTTCCCGCCGCGCTTCTATCAGCACGACGATTTCCTAAACTACCTCGCTCGCATTGAAAGCAACACATGCCCGGAGTCGTTGAAGCGCACTGCCAAGGAATTCGAGAAAATGCTCGAGTTTGCCGAATCACAGGGAATCTTGGCTGGAGCGCGCATGCACGCCGCCACGGAAGTGGCGCTGGAGATGTACTCGCCCAAAGCGCGTGCGCCACATTTATGAAAGGGAGAGTGTCGTGAAGGTCACGATGGTTGTTGTGTCGGTGTCGATGCTGGTGGGTCTGGTGCATGCGGTTCAGGCGGATGAAGCCATCACCATAGTTCCGCGTGCAGGCTTTACGATTTCCGCACTTGGAGATGACCTGAGAAACTACTCTCAGGTAACAGGGACTTGGGTTGATAAAGACAAGGATCCGGCACATCAGGGGGATCGGCCAGCGGACGCGCTGAATACCTCGGAGATTGATTGCTACCCGGCTTACAAAGCGTGTTTTGAATCGGCCGCCTTCGTGCAAGACAATAAGTACTTGAATGTCGACGTCACCGTTTGGGAGATCCAGTCCCTCACCAAAACCAGACTGGTCGCTTCGGTGTCAGGGGCTTGCGCCACCACCACACTGACCATCGATCTTGCGACTCGTGAGGTCACGTTAATACGTCAGAATGGTGGAAATAGCGACTATCAACAGTGCGTCAAACCTCTAGCCGTTTTCAAGGGGCAAGGCCTCTACACACCCAGGGACCATCCGCTAGTTTGGAATTTGGTTAGCGGGGAGGCCGCAACTAAGCTCGATTCGAGGTTTAAGAAGTGACACCAAGACATGGAGTCAGCAGCGAACGGTAGCGGATACCCCAGTTCTCTGGCCTAATCTGCGGGAGAATGCCGGAACCCATAGGTTGGGGGTAGACGGCTTTAAGGACCTCGAAAGACCCGCCCCCGCTACCACTTAACTTCTCGTTTGAATTCAATAGATTGCAGCGCCGCCTTGCGCCTGCCAGTTCTAACAGGTGGTCGCCGAGTTCCTTGAAGTGCGCCGGTCCCACCACCCCGGTGTACTCCGCGTTCGGGACGAGTGTAATGCGCCCGTCTACCAGCAACCGCCGCACCGCTTCCCCTGCCGCCTCCACGATTTCAGGTTTCGCCATCGCCTTCACCGCATCGCCCACCAGCCGTTTGTACTCGGTGACGATGTCTGGCAAACGGCTTAACAGGCGTTGTGCGCGGTTCGTCTTGGTGGGGGACCTACCGGCGGCACGCGCTACGATCTCCTCACGTTCGCCCTCAATCTCCGCGATGCTGGCGGCTAAGGCGGATGGCCGCAACCTCATCCGACGCACCGCCGCCAGTTCCTCGTCCAGCCGCCGCATAGCGGCCCCATCCACCGCCGCCCGCACCGCCTCCTCCTCCACCCGCTGCTCCTCCCGCAACACCGCCTCAATGTAGGCACGCCCACGCGCGAGTGCGTCTTCACTCAACAGGTGAGCGGTAAGGACATCAAACACCGCCTGGTGGATGTCGTCCCGGCGAAACCGCATGGGGTTGTCGCAATGGCCGGTGGTGTGGGTGGGACAAAGGTAGTCGGTGTAGCCGTCGCCGATGTAGTTAGAACCGCACAAACCGCAGACGAGTGTGCCCCCTAACAGGTACTTTGAGCGGAACCGGAAAGAGCGTTTGGCCACCCCCAGCCTTATCGCCTCACGCCGCGGGTTGCTGCCCGTTTGAATGGCGTGCACGCGGTCCCACAACTCGTCAGGGATGATGCGGAGGGATTCGTCTGTGCGCTTGATCCACTTGCTGTCTGCCACCGTCTCGACTAGGCGGTTTTTGGAGTCCACCGCGGAAGCCCTCCACTTGGAGCGCGCCCAAATAACCTGCCCTCGGTAGAGACGATTATTCAACAGGCCCACCCCGCGCCGTGGGTCGCCCACAATGCACGAATGCGTCCAACCGTTGGCTGAGTTTTTCCTGTTAGGTCCGGTGTCTTTGCGATTCCAGGAGGCGCCGGGGGGCGGTACGCCGTCCGCATTCAACTGCCGGGCAATGCGCTGCCCGCTCCACCCTTCCGCCCGCCATTCGAAGATTTGCTTCACGATGGGGGCGGTGGCGGGATCCACCACGCGAATCTTGTCCCCCTCGCTGTCTACTCCAGGTACGTAGCCATACGCCTTGCCGCCTGTCGCTTTTCCCTCGCGCGCCTTGCCCGCAAGGCCGCGGTAGGTGCGGTACGAGGCCTCGCGTCGCGCATGCTCAGCCATGGCTTGTTTGATCTGTATCATCATCCCCCACCCCTCCCTGCGGGTGTCATCGCCCACCGCGGTCACCATCTGCACGCCCAGGTCCTCCAGTTCTGCGGAGCGGGGACCAAACTCCGCACGGTTGCGCCACAGGCGTGAGATGTCCTCCACCACTATCACCTCGAACTTGTGCTCCCGGGCGGCTTGGAGCATGGCTTGGTAGCCTGGTCGCTGCCCGGTGCCGCCGCTGATGGCCGCATCACTGAACCGCTCCACCTCGGTAAAGCCCTCCCGCTCTGCGACCTCCTCACAGACCACAAACTGATCGCCAATGGATTGCTCACGCTGGCTTTCGGTGCTGTAGCGTGCGTAAAAGACGCAGCGTAACGGCTTGGCAACGACCTCCTTACTCATGTGTTCTCCTTCACCGGCACCGCCCCCGGGACGGCCTTGACCGCCTTGGTGGGGGCCACCCCCTTCACTACCTTGGTCTTGATCGGCTTGGCCACTGCAGCAGGCTTTGTAACGGTGTTGATGTTGGCCTCATTCAGCAGGCGCAAGCGGGTTTTGATTAAAGCCAGCTGTAGGTCCAAGAGTCCCCTCGAGGCGGCGGCTTCACTGACAGCGCCAGCCTTGCGACCAAGGTCACTCTCCACAAGTTCTACCTCGGCAGCGATGGCTATCAGCTCTTTTCTGGTCAACATGTAGTTGTTCTCTCTTAGGTCCGGATTTTCAGGGGGTGTCACTCGGTAGTTGGTGTTCGGGACGGGGTGCAGCCACCTGGTGCGGCGACTGTTCAGCCAGCCAGCGGGTTACCGCTTCACGTAGGAAAATAGTCATCGGGGTGTGGCGGGCTTTGCTCAGGCGTTTGAGTGCTCGGTGCTGTTGGCTCGTCAACACGCACGCTACTTGAATCAAGTTTTGTGCCATCGGTGGCCTCCCATGAAACATGAGATCTATATGGGTGTTAGGAATCGTATACGTAAGATATACAGCGCATGGAGTGCAACTCCTACGGGCTGACGCTAGGTTGAAGTGCAAACCCTTGCGCGCACCCCCCAGCCCAAATCCACTAGTTGGCTCATAGATACACCCCCGCCTACTTGTGCGGCTTTTGCCTACGTTCTTGGGGTAAAGCGCTTATGCACCGGGAGGTACAGCGCATAAACATTGCTCTATATGGCAAAGATACGAAACCAGTATTGCGCTGCCGGGGCACCCGGGTTCCGGGGGGTATATATGAAAAGGTAAGCGGCACGCGCTGACCTCCGCACCCCCCGGGCGGTTCTGCCGGGACGGAGACGACCGATGATTACTGAAGAGATAATGGCGCAGGTCCTCGACTCACCCGGCATGACCCCAACGGCCGAGAAGTACCTGCGGTGGGTAGCGAAAAAGGCCAGCACTGAGGAGTTCTGGGAGGGCGTGAAAGACTACATACGCCACGCCGTCAGCGAACTGGAGGACGACGAGGATGAACTCCCCGAAGGGGCGTTCGAGGAGGTCGAGGATGAGTTTTCTATGGAAGCGTGGAGGCTGGCCTATGAGGCGGTGTACGCGCACCTACGGGAGTGGGCTTCACCTCCGCCGGTTCAGTCGAGTGACGGCTGACTATCATTGGACAACTTACTTACCGCCGGACCGAGTGACAGCGGTGGGGAGGAGGAGGATGGACCCTCCTCCGACGCCTCCCTTCAGTCGGTGATCGTGTTTGAAGGACCTAAGGACCTCGCCCACCTGGCGGAGGCCATCAACCACTATCACCAGACGGCACAGGAACACCTGCGTAAGGGGGGCGCATACGCCCTCACGACTGGCGAATTGCTCGAGGCCGCCAAAGAGCAAGTCAAACACGGCGAGTGGCTGAGGTGGCGGGAGCGTAACTGCCTTTTTTCTGAGCGCACCGCACAGGGGTACATGAGGTTCGCCAGGTACTGCCGTGCACATCCAGACAAAGCGGCGGCGCTCCTATCAATGACCTTCTCCAAAGCACTCCGCAGCCTGCCGCTCCCCAAATCCGCAACCGCTGCGGATTTGGAGGATAAGGAGGTGGCGGAGGCGATGGATAACACCCCCACACCCGGTCTCGCCGCTCGCATGGCGTCAGATAAGGACAAGGTCGGTAACGCGTGCAACTACCTATGGCACCTCGGCATGGCGTTAAAGCGCGCACCGTCGCCGTCTATGTGGGGGGAGCTCACGGAGCCGCTCGACCGCGAACACCTCCAGCGGTTTGCGTTGGAGATCATTGCCGAGTTGATGGCGGTGGTACAGGAACTGCGGTTGAAGGGGGGCGGCGGTGAGTAAAGACGACTTCCACACCCCTATCTACCACCGTACCGAACACCCGCTGCTGCTCATGGATAGCGGCGCATACAGCCTGTTCAACAGCGGGGTCCAGGTCGATTTCGACCGCTACATGGCGTACGTGGGCGCGGTCAAGGACGAGGTTTTGGCCGTCATAAATCTCGACATCATCCCGGGTAGTAAGGGTAAGCGCGCTACTAAAGTGGAAACAGAACGGGCGTGCATTGTGTCCTTTGATCGCTGGCTGCGGTTACAGGCAACGGGTGCCCTCATCATGCCCGTCTACCACCAGACGGATGATCGCGCGTGGTTGGGTCGGTATCTCGACTACGGCGCCGCCTTCATTGGCATTTCCCCCTCCGACAACATGCCAGACGTCCTCCGCAAACAATGGTTGCTTGACGTTCATGACGCGCTAGACCGCAGCGGCATTGGGTTGAACCGCACCGTGTTCACACACCTGCTGGGGACGTTTTCACCCACTGGTCTCATGTCCTTGCGCGGTGCCGCATGGTCTGCGGATGCCTCAACCATTATGCAGCATTCCGTGCGCTTTCGTCTGATGGTGCCATACGCGGGCGGGCAAATTACGCCGAGTGGAGCGTTTGACACCATTCGCGTCACCTACGTGGGTGAGGATGGCGACGTCGCCGCTAATAAGGCGATCGCCACGGGCGAGGTGGGCGAGTACCTATCTGCCATGGGGTATGGGGATGATTACGAGATAACCGGCGATCGCGTGCTTATCGACAACGTCCATGCATTAGCCTCCGCCAACTTTCAGTTAGCTCACCGCCTCAATCACGCCACCGCCATCCGGTCTTTCATCGCCGGTCCCGACGAGCGGGTGTTACAACAAATCGTCGAGGAGGAGCAATACCCCTACCTACTTCGAACCTACGCGGGCACGGTTGAGACCACCGGCTCCACCATCCACAACTTCTACCAGCGCAAGGTCAAACGTCCACTCTGACAGCCCCTAACTTTACACCGGTTACCCGGCACCCGGGCACCCCGCGGTATATATCGTTGAAAGGAGTACCTCACATGCCCCCTAACATAGGAGCCTCTTATGGCTAAGACGGTTTACCGCTTGAGTGAAGCCGCGCGCGTCTTGAACTGCTCCGTGGACAGCCTCAAAAGGTACGAGCAGCGAGGCCTCATTGCCTACCGGCGCCTCCTGGGACAACGCGTGCTGACGGCTGACGATATCGCCACTCTCCGCACCCACCGGGCAACCTTTCGCAGACACAACAGAGCGACCGTGACGGGCGATACCTACCCCACCCCCGCAGACTGAAATGCCCCGCCCCCGCCCATACACGCCTGAAACTACTGCCGCACTCGATGCGTTGGCAAGACCATTCTGGGATTTGGCAGTGAAGGCGGTGGAGGGGCAGACAAAGGCGGAGGAGGCACGGCGGCTCGCCGTACCTATCAAAAGAGTGGCTCTCACACGAAGGTACGAGGCGTCACCGCCAGGAGGTTGAACTGACGAGTTAGAGTTAGATAGGGAAGTGCGTCCCGGCGGCTACTACCCACCGGGACGCGAGGTGTCGCACCAGAGACGAGTGTTAGGATGAGCCTGGACGACTTTTGCAATATACCGCCTGCCACGGCGTACTCGCTACTCCTTGGGGGCTTGGGCAGGCGCAGGTAAAGTGTCGCATACTATGGGTTGAGTGTTAGGTTTGAAGTTCTCCGCCAAAACAAGGCACCCCGCCGGTCACGGGCTGGTGGGTGGGACGACTGGTCGATGCCCCGCACACGCGTAACTACGCACCTTGGGAGCAGGACGACAGACAGTCCACAGCCGTCCCCTTGTGGAGGCTTAAGACGGCGGCAATGGGGACAACTCTCGATGCGCTTCCACGCCAAGACCGCGTATCCACACCTAACGCCTCGGGCGCTGTCCAGCCCCTGTGTGGTGGGTATGAGCGGGGGCGTGAGCGGAGATCCGCTGGAGAACACCCGTGTCCGAGGCCTCGCGAGGGCCCGGAGGAGAGAAAGTGACCGTGGGAGTGGGCGGGGGGTGGGGGCGAGTGAGCCCTATTACCCACCGCACACAGAACCCGGAGGCGGAGGTGGGCGCATTTGGGTTGGCCCACCCCCGCTGCCGTCAGAAGACGCGAAGCCCAACCCCACCCGGGAGAAAGCCTCGCGGAAGCTGGCTGCCGTGCTTACAGAGAACGCTGACCTGGCTGGTGGTGGGGGCGGGGGAATCGAACACACCCCGCCCCCACCGGCACGCAACCCAAGGACTCCACTAACATTATACCGCGCGCCGCCGCACACCTCGCAACACCGCTGAGGTGTTAGGTTTTAGACCAGGTGACGACAGGCGGCGTGTTGATGTGGACCAGTGGAGCATGCTTAGCCTGAGATAGGCTTTCTCTGGCTGCCGCCAGAAGTTGAAGACGTAGGGCTCTTAGGCGCCTTCAATGTCTTCCTACAGTTTCAGCGAAACGCCGCGTACCTACGCCGCCAACACCTTAGGTAGGTGTTAGGTGAAATCCAAAACCAAACAAGTGTGGGGCTGCGCGCAGACCCGCGCAGCCCGTCAGAGTAGGCCAGGGCGCCTACTCTGAGGAAGATTGGCTTCGCTTACTTTTACCAGGAGATGATTTCGTAATGAGGTAGGAGAGCAGTAAGACAAAACCCAGTCACCGCCCACCGCATCCCTGGTTCGTCGGGTGGCCCCTGCCCGACGCCCCGTAACTACCGGATTAGTACGCACTTCACAAGTTGTCTGGCGCAAGGCGACAGGCACCGGCACTAACATTGAGGGATGTGGGGCGGACTACACACCAAGGTCAGTATAGGTAACACCTCCATGGTGACGTTTACGAGCGGTCAACTGGCCGCCAGGCACAACGTGAGCCCAGACACGATCAGAAGGTATGGGCAAGAGGGTGTTGTCAACCCCACGCGGGCAGGAAGAATCAGGATCTACACAGAAGAGGATGATAGAGCGATCGCTTTACACCGCCAGCGTATCGCTGCAAAACGGGGTGTTGCGAGGACCGTAAAGCAGGAGATCGCGGCGGCGGTGTAGGTGATTACTCCTGGCGTAAGTGCAAGGTCGAAACAAAGAATGATCCCAGCCCTCAAAGGTGTAGAGACGTGCCTGGGTAGGTGGCGGGGGCGTGTGTTCCGCTTCACCGCCTGTATCCACCACGATTTCTGCGAAACCACCTGCCTACCTGGCCCCGCCCCTCCCGCACGGATACGCCGTCGCGAGCAAACGCGTGGACCGGCTTTTCACCGCTGGTCGGTGTCTCATCCCCTAAGGTGTTGTTTGTTGGCAGCAATCTGATAAGCACCTCATGGCACCGCAATCCCACCCCTCCCCCAGCCTGAATGCGAAGCGCCGCCACCGCACGGCAGCAGACACCGCCCGCTATGGCACCTTTCAACCACAGACCCGCACCCGCATGCTGCGCACCGCGCGCGATTGCCTACTGGAACTAGGTCGGGTCTACCGTGACATGCGCTCCGGGCGCGTAGCCAACGAGAATGGCTCGAGATTGGCGTACGTCCTATCGCGTGCGGCGGAAGTCGCGAGGCAGATAGAGGAGTTAGAACAGTTACGCGGGCTCCGTGACCAACTCCACGCCCTCCAGTCGCAGGCAAGTAATGGCGCCTACTCGGTGTTGCCTCCACCCGCCCATAATGGTCACGATGTCACCGCGGCGCTGGAAGGCGAACTCCTACCCGCCAACGGTGGAGGTGAGGTGTCATGAGCGCATTACGCGGCGTGAGCGGCGTTAGAGCCCGTCAGCCCCACCCATGCCTGGAGGTGTACAGGCACAACGCCATACACACCACGAGCGCGCGGAGTAACTGCGTTTCCTTTCGTTGGGGTGGCGTGTGAGCCTCCAACCATTCAGGTTCAAGCGGAAAATCAGGCCCGCATCAGGGGGCACTCTGAGGGATGTGGTGTTGGCACTCCACGAACAAGGTAAGGATCTACACGCCATCTCGAGGCAGTTAGGGGTTCCTCCCCGTGCTGTCCAAGCCGCCCTACAAGGTACGAGTAAGGCGTAGTTATGGTACCTAGGTCGCTACCTACTACCTACGCCTACCAACCGACCGGGGCCGACCTAGCGCAGGCTGTCACCGACCTAGCGGCGGCTGGCCTCAAACCGTACGACATTTCCGTAGCCCTCGGTATCGGACTAGGTGCCGTCACCGACCTCCTAGGTACGCTAGGTAGGCGTAGGTGTGATTGCGACCACACAAGTTAGGTGAAAACGGAGGAGTAACTATCATGCAAGTAACCATGAACACCCCAGCGAATCTAGTGGGCCAAAAGGCGGACAACCTATTTGACTGCGGCGTGGCAGGCATCCCCCGTGGGTCCGGTCCCACCGGGATACTAGGTGCGACACTGGTCATTCCCTACTCACTGCAAATCCAAGCAATCAAGTTGGGTTTCACCCTCGCCTCCTTTACGCCTGGTTGAGCACCCACCATGTTAGGCATCGAGAACCCCCCCTTACCCCTCCGTCCTACAAACGGCGCGCCGCGCGCCGGTAATGGCGAAGATACCGGTAGTGTTGCCCGTCCTGCCCGTGACGCCTACCTCGCTGCTTTGGCGGCACGGGAGGAGTTAACCGCCAAAGACAACGCTTGGGTGGAAAAGGAGAACGCCGAACGCGCGCACATCACCGCCAAGGAGAATGCGGAAGCCGCCTACGCCGCCGCTGAACAAGCCAAAGTAGATGCCCTCGCGGACAAAGAAGTCCTCGGTGCCGCCCCCGCTGACCCTTTGGCGCAAGACGCCGCCGTTCGCACCGCGTTAGATACCCTCTCCTCCGCCCGCCCCCGCGCCGCCCTGGCGGTGGCGAAGTTAAGCCGCATCCGCCACCAGCGGGCACTCATCCGCGACCAAGCCATCGCCGTCAACTCCACGTTGCGTGAATTGAGACATGCGGCACTGGAGGAGGTACTTAGCGAACGCCTGGCGGTGTTACTGGAGGCGGAGGGGGCGTACCTAACCGCCATCTGCTCCGCCTATGGGGTGGCGGCGGTGGTGGATGAAAGCGCACGGATGCCCGGTCCGCGATTGGACTTTGCAGGCACGCTGGATGTGCAGGAGGTGTACCTACCCCGCCCGTTCCATCCCGCCTTTGTGGACGTACCTTCCCCCGCCCGCAGTGACATCGCCGCCGCCATTGTGCGAGAAGCTGAAGCCACCGCCAAGGAACTGTAGTAAGTGGACCTGACCTCCACCAAGTCCTCCCTGATACGTGCGGCAGAACGGGCCCT
>Ga0137362_10001929_pt1 | contig 13201 bp, 10 predicted proteins | sample MadtaG_2_FD_104801 | JGI IMG/M metagenome (GOLD analysis project Ga0137362, IMG submission 104801) | Vadose zone soil microbial communities from Angelo Coast Range Reserve, California, USA - Mad1_100_16 metaG | ecosystem: Environmental > Terrestrial > Soil > Vadose zone | place: USA: California... | reverse complement strand
TTCTCCGATGCAATGAAGGCCCGCGCGTCCAAGACCTGGACCTATGAGGAGCTCAACGATTTCCTCGCCGGGCCGAAGAAGGTTGTGCCCGGCACCAAGATGACCTTCCCCGGCCTGCCGAAAGTGCAGGACCGCGCCAATGTGATCGCCTGGCTGCGCACCCTCTCGGACCAGCCTGTAGCGCTGCCCAGCGAGGCCGACATCGCCGCCGCGCAGAAGGCCGCGGAGGCAGCCAAATCGGCCACCGCGGCGCCGGCTGCCGCCGCTTCGACACAACCGGCGGCTGCGGCGACCGCCCCAACAGCGAGCGAAACGACAGCGGTAGTGCCTATAGCCGAACGGCTGAAGACGGCCGACCCCGCCAAGGGCGAGTTGATCGCCAAGAAATGCACGACCTGTCACGACTTCACCAAGGGCGGGCCCAACAAGGTGGGACCCAATCTCTGGGGCGTCGTCGGCGCGCATCCGGCGGAAGTGCCGAACTACGCCTTCTCGGAGGCCATGCAGGCGCGCAAAGACAAGATCTGGACCTTCGAGGAGCTGGATGCCTTCCTCGCCTCCCCCAAGAACGATGTGAAGGGGACGAAGATGACCTTCCCCGGCCTGCCGAAGCCGCAGGATCGCGCCGATGTGATCGCCTGGCTGCGCCAGCAATCGGATTCACCCGTCCCGCTGCCCTAGGCTGCAAATGAATTGCCCGGCAGAATTCGTCGCCTTGGCCGAGCGCTTGGCCGATGCGAGCGGCAAGATCGTGCGCCGCTATTTTCGAACCTCGGTGGAGATCATCACCAAGGCCGACGACAGCCCCGTCACCATCGCCGACCGCGAAACCGAGACGGCGCTGCGTCAGATGGTCAAGCTGGCCTATCCCGACCATGGCTTGATCGGCGAGGAGTTTCCCGCCGAGCGGGCCGATGCGGAATACGTCTGGGTCTTCGATCCCATCGACGGCACCAAATCCTTCATTACCGGGCGGCCCTTGTTCGGAACGCTGATCGCACTCCTCCATCGCGGCAAACCGATCCTGGGCGTCATCGACCATCCGGCCATCGGTGAGCGCTGGATCGGATTCGCCGGCCGGCCGACCACATTCCAGGGCCAGCCCGTCAAGGTGCGCCCTTGCGCCGATCTGGGCCGCGCCGTGCTCAGCGCCAGTTCGCCCCATATGTTCGGAAGCGATGAAGCCGAGGCGGCCTTCCATCGCGTCCGGCGCCAGGCGGGCCTCACCCTCTACGGCGCCGATTGCTACGCCTACGGCCTGATCGCCTCGGGCTTCCACGATCTGGTGGTGGAAGCCAATAACGGCATCCACGATTTCCTGCCGCTGGTTCCCGTCGTCGAGGGTGCCGGCGGTGTCATCACCGATTGGGAAGGCCGCACGCTGGGCCTCCATTCCGGCGACAAGGTGCTCGCCGCCGGTGACCGGCGGATGCATGAGGCGGCATTGAAGCTCATTCAGGGCTGAACGTCTCGAACCACGCTCTCCCTCCCGCGCCACTCCAATTAGCCCGCGCCCATCGAGTGGGTGGGGAATAAATGGGAGAGAGTGTTGTCGAAGCCTCCGCCCGTGGTTCTCCAGCGCCTTAATGCCGGATGCTCGGCAACACCAGGCGATCGATCCAATTGCGCACTTCGGTCAGGCGCACGTCTTCGTTCATCACGTCGTCGTCGATGCCCAGCATCCAGGCGATGTCCTTGCGGCTGGGGTCCTGGTGCAGGACTTCCAGCATGTCGACGTATTTCGTCGCCGCCTCGCCATCGCGGAAGAATCCGAGGGAGACCAGCTTGGCGATCCGGCAGAAGGTGAGTCGTGCCAGCTCGTGCAGATTGTATTCCGGATGATATTGCAGGCCCCAGAACTGGCCGCCCTTATGGGTGACCGCCACGGCCTGGATATGGGTGAAGGCGTTGGATGCCAGCAGCACCGCGCCAGCCGGCAGATGGGTGATCTCGTCCACATGGCTGATGAAGGCGTCGAACACGCTGCTCTTGCCGAAATAGAGGGGATGGCCGCGACCCTCGGGCGTCAGCGCGATCTTGCGCGCCACGCCCATCTCGCGGCCGCGCGGATTGGCCCGCACGATGCCGCCGGCCGCGGCAACCGCGATCTGCGCCGCCCAGCAGCTGCCGAAGCTCGGCACGCGTGACTCGAAGGCGGCCTTCGCAAGCTCGATCTGCGGGCCGACCCGCGGATCGTCCTCGTAGATGGTGAGGCTGCAGCCCGTCCAGGCGATCCCATCGTATTGCTCGAGGGCAGCGCCCTTGGGCAGGCTGGCGCCCGGGTCGGCGGGATGAACCACATCGCATTCGGCCGCGGGCAGGCATTTCTGCAGCATGCGGATATAGAGATCGCCCGCCGCCGAAGCGCCGCCGGCGACCAGTTCGGCACGGCCCGCCTGATGATAGCCGTCGATCACCAGAAAGCGCGCGCGGCCCCGTTTCTGGCCGTTGGTGGTGCCCTTCATGTCGCTCTCTCCTTTGAATTTTCGGCACTCAGTCTATCGTCGAGCCAAACTTCCGGAAAGTCGGCGCGGACCGATTCCATGCGATCGGCCCGGCGCAAGCTGGGGAACAGCCAGGACCAGAGGAGGGCCACCGTCAGGGTGACGCTTCCGCCGACCACCACGGCCACAATCGGACCAACCAAGGCAGCGCCCGTTCCGGCCACGAAGGCACCGAGCTCGTTCGAGGCCCCGATGAAAACCGATTCCACCGCCACTACCCGGCCGCGCAGCGCGTCGGGTGTGGCCAGCGGCACGATGGAGCCGCGCACATACATGCTGACGTTGTCGGCGGCACCAAGAACCATCAGCACCGCGAAGGAAAGCCAGAAGTTGCGCGAGAGGCCGAAGGAAACGGCGGCAAGCCCGAAGATGCCTACGGCGATAAACAGCCGGCGCCCTATATGGCGCTTCAGCGGCCATTGGGTCAGGGCGAGCGCGATGCCCACTGCCCCCAGGCCCGGACCGCTGCGCAGAATGCCCAAGCCTTCCGGACCTACCTGCAGGATATCCTTGGCGAAGACCGGTAGCAGGGACACCGCCCCGCTGAACAGCACGGCGAAGAGATCCAGCGAGATGGCGCCCAGCAGTACCTTGTTGCTGAAGATCAGCGCCACGCCGGCCAGGAGCGATTCGCGGGTTGCCCGCTCGCCTGCCGCCGATGTGGCCGGCTGCGGGTGCAGCATTGAGACGGCGAATGCCCCGGCCAGCAGCGCGAAGGTGGTGGCGCCATAGACCACGGTGGGGCCGAGGGCATAGAGCCAGCCGCCCAAGGCGGGGCCGCCGATGGTGGCGATCTGCCAGGCGATTCCCGACCAGGCAACGGCGCTGGGAAAATCGTCAGGCGGGATCAGATTCGGCATCATGGCCCGCTGGGCCGGGGTGGAGATGGCGCGCACCACGCCGAAGGCGAAGGCCACCGACAGGATGCCGCCCACCGAGATGCGGTCCAGCGCCACCATCGCCACCATCGCCGAAGCGGCGACGGCTTCTGCCAGGATCGCAAGGAAAAGAACCAATCGCCGATCGAAGCGATCGGCGATCTGGCCGCTCACCAGCGCCAGACAGAAGGCGGGCAGAAACTCCATCAAGCCCACCAGCCCCAGATCGAAGGGCCGGCCGGTCAGATAATAGATCTGCCAGCCCAGCGCCACGCTCTGCATCGCCAGGGCGACGGTGGCGAGGAACGAGGCCGAGAGATAGAAGGCGAAATCGCGATTGCGAAGGGCGGCAAAACCGGCGGCACTGGCAATGGCCATCAGGAACCCGGATCGTTCAGCCAGCCAGCCGGTCGATGATTCCGGCCAAGTCGGCATGGCGCTCGCAGACGGCGTCCGCGCGGGTCTTGTCCCTGTCCACGGCGCGGGTGGCGATGAAGAGGATCGCCTTCATGCGCAGCTTCTGGGGTCCCTTGACGTCGTTATGATCGCGATCGCCGATATGGACCATCTCCTCCATGGCCACCCCCATCTGGCGGGCAGCCGATTCGAACATGGAGCGATGGGGTTTGGAATGGCCCACCTCGTCGGAAAAGGCGAAGCCGTCGAAATGCCGGGTCAGGTCGTAGCTGGCGAGCAGGCGGCGCAAGGCGCTGCCCGGGGAGACAATGGCGTCGGAGACGACGCAGGTCCGATAGCGGCCGTGAATCTGGGTCAGCGCCTCGGATATTCCGGGAATGAGATCGGGCCGGATTTCGACCTCCATATCCTCATGCTGGCGAACCACCTCGGCGAAATCCTCCGCCGGCAGGCTTCGCCCCAGGCCCTTGAGCGCCACTTCCAGCCGCTCGCCGATGCGCCAGGTCACATGCTGGTCGTGCCAGACGCGATTGAAAGCAGCGTCCGCAACGTCATAGGCAAGGGTCACCTCCGCCTGGCCGATGGGTTTGTGGCGATCAAGCGCCTGCCAGAGCAGGTGGCGCCGTTCGGCCTTCTTGGTCCGCAGGCCTTTGGCCTTGCGCTTGGGTTCGTCGGAATCGTCATGGACGATGGTGTCCCATAAGTCGAAGGTGACGGCTTTGATCTTGCAGCTCACGAATGGCCCCCGGGAGGAACATGAGGAAAGAGCCGCGGACCCTAGCCGCCGGCCGGCCGGAAGGCAACCGGGCGAGGTTGATACCGCGGTCTCGCCGGCCGCACCCCATTCTCACCGAAATGTTAGGTGAATCAGGACCCTGGACGAGATAATCGGAGCAGGATCGCACCACGCGACGGACCCCATGCGTCGGCATCGAACGACGCGCTCGTAATGCGTATACTCGACGATCTGAATCGCCCCCGGAATCGCCTGAGGAGTCCCGATGCGTTTAGCCCACCTGCTTCCCCTCCTGCTCGCCCTTTGCTCCCCCCTCTTATTCGCTCGGGCCGGCCAGGCCGACAGCCCTGTCCATACGGTCAATGCCTTGGCGCTGCTGGGGGAGCCGAAATACGGACCAGACTTCAAGCATTTCGATTGGGTCAATCCGGACGCGCCTCGCGGCGGGGAGATCCATCTGGCGACGGTGGGCAGTTTCGATACCTTCAATCCCTATTCCTTCAAGGGGGTCGCCGCTTCGGGCATCGGCGCGCTGTTCGAGACCCTGATGGTGCCCAATCCAAACGAGCCGGACACGGAATACGGCCTGATCGCCGAATCCGCCGAGATTCCCGAGGATCGGTCCTGGGTCACTTTCAACCTGCGAGCCGAAGCACGCTGGCAGGACGGCAAGCCCATCACCGCCGACGACGTGGTCTTCACCTTCAACATCCTGCGTACAAAGGGTGATCCGCAATACGCGCTCTACTACGCCGATGTCACCAAGGTCGAGGCGCTGGCCCCGCTCAAGGTGAAATTCACCTTCAAGAACGGCAACAACCGCGAACTCGCCCAGATCCTCGGACAATTACCCGTGCTGCCCAAACACTATTGGGAGGGCAAGACCTTCGAGAACACGACCCTGATCCCGCCGCTGGGCAGCGGGCCCTACAAGGTCGATTCTTTCGAGTCCCCGCGTTACATCGTCTATCGCCGCGATCCGAACTATTGGGGCTGGAAACTGCCGGTCAAGATGGGCCGCGACAATTACGACGTGATGCGCATCGACTACTACAAGGATCCGAATGTGGCGCATATCGCCTTCCTGGCCGGCGCCTTCGACTACACCATCGAATCCAGCGCCAAGGTCTGGGCGACAGGCTATGAAACCCCGGCGAAGGCCGACGGGCGCCTGATCTTGACCAAGATCCCGGATCACAGTCCCGCCCCCATGCAATGCTTCGTCTTCAACATCCGCCATGACATGTTCAAGGACCGGCGCCTGCGCCAGGCGTTGGGTTATGCCTTCGATTTCGAGTGGAGCAACAAGACCTTGTTCTATGGGCAATACTTCCGCACGAAGAGCTTCTTCGACAATTCGGAACTGGCAGCGACCGGCCTGCCTTCCGCCGATGAGCTGAAGATCCTGGAGCCGTTGCGCGGGAAGATTCCCGATGAGGTCTTCACCCAGGAATTCAAGCTGCCGGTAACTGACGGCAGCGGCAACAACCGGGCCAATCTGCGTACGGCGGCGGCACTCCTCGACGCCGCCGGCTGGATCATCAAGGACGGCAAGCGGGTGAACAAGGATACGGGCAAGCCGCTCAGCTTCGAGATCCTGCTCAGCAATCCCCTGTTCGAGCGCATCTCGCTACCCTTCGCGCAGAATCTGAAGCGGCTGGGCGTGGACGCCAGCGTGCGCACAGTCGACGATACCCAATACCAGCAGCGCATCCAGACCTTCGATTTCGACATGGTCGTCGGAGGATTCGGCGAGTCGCTCTCGCCGGGCAATGAGCAGCGCTATTACTGGGGCTCGGCCGCCGCCGACACGCCGGCCAGCCCGAACATCATCGGCATCAAGGATCCGGCCATCGATATCCTGATCGATCAGATTATCGCCACGCCGGATCGCGCCCAACTCATCACCCGCACGCGCGCTCTCGACCGGGTGCTGCTGTGGAACTACTTCGTCATCCCCCATTTCCACCTTTCCGCCGCGCGAATAGCCTATTGGAACCGCTTCGGCATGCCGTCGAAACCGCCGCTCTATAGTCCCGGCCTCGACGCCTGGTGGATCGACGCAGCGAAGGACAAGGTGCTGACCGAGCGCGGACGGAACTGAGACGGCCGATGCTCGCCTATCTCATCCGCCGGCTGCTGCTGATCGTGCCGACGCTGCTCGGCATCCTGGCGCTCAACTTTTTCATCATCCAGGTGGCACCGGGCGGACCGGTGGAGCAGCTGCTGGCCAAGATCCAGGGCAACGTCCAGGCTTCCGGGGCGCGGATCACCGGTGGCGGCAGCGAGGTGTCGAGCAGCACAGCCATCACTTCGAGCGGGGGGCAAGCGGGCACCTATCGCGGCGCCCGCGGCCTCGACCCGGCCTTCATTGAACGGATCAAGAAGTATTATGGCTTCGACAAGCCGATCCATGAGCGCTTCCTCATCATGCTGCGCAAATACGCCACCTTCGACTTCGGCAAGAGCTTCTATCGCGATACTACGGTGGTCGAACTGGTGATCGAGAAGATGCCGGTCTCGATCTCCATCGGGCTCTGGACGACTCTAATCACGTACATGATCTCCATCCCCCTGGGGATCGCCAAGGCAGTGCGCGACGGCATGCGGTTCGATTCGGCGACGACCACGGCGATCATCGTCGGCAACGCCATTCCTTCCTTTCTCTTCGCCATCCTGCTGATCGTCGTCTTCGCCGGCGGGCATTATCTCAACTGGTTTCCCTTGCGGGGACTCGTCTCCGACAATTGGCACGACCTCTCCTGGCCGGCGCGGATTCTCGATTATTTCAAGCATCTCGTGCTGCCGTTGACGGCCATGTCGGTCGGCGCATTTGCCACCCTCACCATGCTGACCAAGAACTCCTTCCTGGAGCAGATCAATCAGCAATATGTGATGACGGCGCGCGCCAAGGGCCTGACCGAGCGGCGCGTGCTCTATGGCCATGTATTCCGCAATGCCATGCTGATCGTCATCGGCGGTTTTCCCGCCGCCTTCATCGGCATCCTTTTCGGCGGCGCTGTGCTGATCGAGATCATCTTCTCCCTCGATGGTCTGGGCCTGCTCGGTTACGACGCCCTGATCCGCCGCGACTATCCGGTGTTGTTCGCCAATCTCTACGTCTTCGGCCTTCTCGGGCTGCTGATGAACATCATCGGCGATTTCACCTATACCCTGGTCGATCCTCGTCTCGATTTCGAAAGACGGGCGACATGAGCGCTGCGGCCATCGAGGGACAGGCGCGGCGCGGCTTCTTGCGTCTCAGAACGTCACCGCTCAACCGGCGCCGGTTGGCCGCCTTTCGCGCCAACCGGCGCGGTTTCTGGGCGCTGTGGGTTTTCCTCGGCCTCTTCCTCGTCAGCCTGTTCGCCGATTTCATCGCCAACGACCGCCCCCTCCTCGTCCGTTACGGCGGGCATTTCTATATGCCGATCCTGGCCGACTACCCCGAGACGGTTTTCGGCGGCGACTTCGAGACGACGGCCGACTACAAAGACCCCTATGTAATCGGCCTGATCAAGGCCAAGGGCTGGGTGATCTGGCCGCCAATTCCCTACAGCTACGATACCGCCGTGCTCGATCTCTCGGCGCCCTCCCCGACGCCGCCGGATGCCAAGAACTGGCTGGGCACCGACGACCAGGCACGCGACGTGGTCGCTCGGGTGATCTACGGCTATCGCATATCGGTGCTGTTCGGTCTGACGCTGATGCTCTTCTGCACCCCCATCGGCATCGCCGCCGGGGCCCTGCAGGGCTATTTCGGCGGCAAGGTCGATCTCGTGTTTCAACGGTTCTTGGAAATTTTCGGCTCTATGCCGACGCTGTTCATCCTGATGATCCTGGCCAGCGTGGTGACGCCGAATTTCTGGTGGCTCTTGGGCATCATGCTGCTGATCAGCTGGACCTGGCCGGTACCTCTGGTGCGCGCCGAGTTCCTGCGGGCGCGCAATTTGGAATATGTGCGTGCCGCACGCGCGCTGGGCGTCAGCAACACCACCATCATGTTCCGCCATTTGCTGCCCAATGCCATGGTCTCGACCCTCACATTTCTGCCTTTCCAGATGGGGGGCGCGGTGACGACGCTGACGGCGCTCGATTTTCTGGGCTTCGGCCTGCCCCCCGGCTCGCCTTCGCTGGGCGACCTGCTGCATCAGGCGGAGACCAACCTGCAGGCACCCTGGCTCGGCATCACGGGCTTCATCGTCCTTGGCAGCCTCTTGACGCTGCTTGTCTTCATCGGCGAAGCGGTGCGCGACGCCTTCGATCCGCGCAAGAATCTCGCATGAGCGAGCCAGCGAAACTGCTGGAGGTGCGCGACCTTGGCGTAACCTTCGGGACCAATACCGTCCCTGCCGTCGAAGGCGCCAGCTTTTCCCTCGGCAAAGGAGAGACGCTGGCAATCGTGGGCGAAAGCGGTTCGGGCAAGACCGTGACCGCGCTGTCCATCCTGCAGCTTCTGCCCTATCCACTGGCCCGCCATCCTGCGGGCAGCATCCGGTTTGCCGGCGAGGAGCTGATCGGGGCGCCTGCGGAGCGCCTGCGCCAGATCCGGGGCAATCGCATCGCCATGGTGTTCCAGGAACCCATGACCTCCCTCAACCCGCTGCACCGAGTTGAGCGGCAGATCGGCGAAGTGCTGACCCTGCACAAGAAGCTGCCGGAGAATCTGGTCCGCAGCCGGGTCCTCGAACTGCTGCAGTTGGTCGGCCTTCCCGAAGCGGAAAAGCGGCTGGGGGCATTTCCCCATGAATTGTCGGGCGGGCAGCGCCAGCGGGTGATGATCGCCATGGCGCTGGCCAATAAGCCCGATCTTCTGATTGCCGACGAGCCGACGACGGCGCTCGACGTCACCATCCAGGCCCAGATCCTGAGCCTGTTGAAGGATCTGAAAGCCAAGCTCGGCATGGCCCTCCTCCTCATCACCCATGATCTGAACATCGTACGCAAGATGGCCGAGCGGGTCTGCGTCATGACCGAGGGGCATATCGTCGAACAGGGCCCGGTCGAGGAGGTCTTTGCCAATCCCATCCACGCCTATACCCGCAAGCTGCTGGCAGCCGAACCGCGGGGCCGCCCGGCGCCCGGCCCGGCGGGCACCCCCCTGATCGCCGAGGTCGATGGTCTGAAGGTCTGGTATCCCATCAAGACGGGCCTACTGCGCCGGGTCACCGACAATGTCAAGGCCGTCGACGGCATCTCCTTCACCCTCCATGAGGGCCATACCCTGGGTGTGGTGGGCGAGAGCGGCTCCGGCAAGACGACCCTCGGCCTCGCCTTCCTGCGCCTGATCGAAAGCAACGGCGCGATCCGTTTCGCCGGCCGGCCAATCGATGGGCTGGGGAGCACGGCGCTGCGTCCGCTCAGGCGCCAGATGCAGGTCGTCTTTCAGGATCCCTTCGGCTCGCTCTCGCCACGCATGTCCATTGCCGAGATCGTCGGCGAAGGACTCGCGGTTCACGAGCCTGGGCTGAGCCCGGAGGCACGCGACGGCCTTGCCGTCGGGGCGTTGAAAGAAGTCGGCCTGGACCCAGAAAGCCGGTTTCGCTATCCCCATGAATTCTCCGGCGGACAACGTCAGCGTATCGCCATTGCCCGCGCCCTCGTCTTGAAACCGAAGCTCATCGTGCTAGACGAGCCGACCTCGGCGCTGGATATGTCGGTTCAGGCCCAAATCGTGGACCTGCTGCGCGACCTGCAGCAACGCCACAAGCTGGCTTACATCTTCATCAGCCACGATCTGCGGGTGATCCGCGCGCTGGCTGACGAAGTGGTGGTGATGAAGGAAGGCAAGATCGTGGAACAGGGCCCGGCGAATCGCTTGTTCGACCGGCCGCAGCAGGATTACACCAAGGCGCTGATGGCGGCTGCCTTCTCGCTGGAAGCCGTCGCCACCAACGCCGTGAACAATTGACCAACCACATCGACCAGCGGGACAACATGGCGATTCTCTATTGCAGCAATTGGGGCGCGCCGGATGCCTGGCATGCCGCCTTTCGCGCCGAAGACCCCAGCCTCGAATTCCGCGTCTGGCCCGAAAGCGGCCCGGTAGAGGAGATCGACTATGTCCTTAGCCTGGCACCATCAACCGGGCACGCTGCGGGATTATCCGCGGCTGAAGGCAATCTTCTCGCTGGGCGCCGGCGTGGAAAAGCTGCTGCGCGACAAGAACCTGCCCACGGGCGTGCCCATCGTTCGGATGGTCGATCAGGCACTCACCACCTGCATGACCGAGTATGTCGTGCTCCACGTGCTGCGCTATCACCGACGCATGCCGGAACTGGAGGCCCTCCAGCGCCACGCCGAATGGGTTGAGCTCGAAAGCCCGCCGGCTTGGCAACGGCGTGTCGGAATTCTTGGCCTCGGCGTGTTGGGCCGCGATGCTGCGGCGAAGCTGGCGCTTCTCGGTTTCGACGTTGCCGGCTGGAGCAACGGGCCGAAGCAAATCCCCAAGGTGAAATCGTTCACCGGCGAAGACGGTCTGGCGGAAATCCTGGCCCGCAGCGAAATCGTGGTTTGCCTTCTGCCCCTGACCAGCGCTACCACCGGTATTCTGAACGCGCACCGGTTCGCCCAAATGCCGCAGGGAAGCTTTGTGATAAATGCGGCGCGGGGCGGTCATGTGGTGGAAGGCGATCTGCTGTCCGCCCTCGACAGCGGCCAGGTCGGCCACGCCACCCTCGACGTGGTGTCGGAGGAACCGCTGCCGCCGACCCATCCCTTCTGGCGTCATCCCAAGGTCACCCTGACGCCCCACAACGCCAGCCTCACCTGGCCGCCGACGGCAGCCAAGCATATCGTCGCCAATATCCGTCACCATGAAGCGGGCCAGCCCATGAGCCCGCTGGTCGACCTGGCGCGCGAGTATTAGGCCACGAACTCATAGACGCGCAAGAGCGGCCTGCCAGAGTCCGCTTTTGATCGGTAAGCGGCCGTCACTCGCAGCGGTCGGGATATCCGAGATGTTTAGAGTCGAGGTGTGGCGCGGTGGCTGTAGGTCGAACATATCTGTTCCCGCCCCTTTCGTCTGGCGGTGCCTCACTGGTTCAACCGTGGCACCGTTTCCACACCCCGCTCATCGAACCGGACATGCGGAGCTACCGCATCCGGCTCTCGGACAAGACTTCACGCCGTCACCCATGACACGTCGTGCCCGAGCCGGGTCAGACGTACGAGCCCGAAGTGCCCGTAAAGGTGCGAGAGTGGATAGGCCCCGCCCTTTGGACAGACAGCGGGCCGCGCCTCACTGGCCCGCGGATGTCACGTGCTGGTCTGCGGATGTCACGCGCCAGACGGTGTTCCCGACGTCATCGGCGATCAGGAGGGCGCCGGTTTTGTCGACTGCCACCCCGACCGGTCGACCGCGCGCTTCGCCGTTAGGATTGAGGAATCCCGTGACGACATCCTCGGCCTTGCCGTTCGGACGCCCGCCGCTGAACGGCACGAAGACGACCTTGTAGCCGTTGAACTGGTAGCGGTCCCAGCTGCCATGCTCGCCGACGAAGGCACCGCCGCGGTATTTCTGGGGAAGGCCGTCCGCCGTGTAGAAGGCGAGCCCCAGAGGGGCGACATGGGAGCTCAGCGCGTAATCGGGAACGATCGCCTTCTCGACCAGATCCGGACGCTGCGGCTGGACGCGCGGGTCGAGATGCTGGCCCCAATAGCTGTAAGGCCAGCCGTAGAAGCCGCCGTCCTTCACCGAGGTCATGTAATCGGGCACGAGGTTGGGGCCGAGCTCGTCCCGTTCGTTGACGACGGTCCACAGCGCGCCGCTTTCCGGCTCGAAGGTCAAGCCGTTGGGATTGCGCAGGCCACTCGCGAAGATTTGCCAACGGCCGGTTGCCCGCTCGACCTTCCAGATGGCGGCGCGGTTCATCTCCGCCCCCATGCCGTTTTCGGTGATGTTGCTGTTGGAGCCGACGCCGACGTAAAGGAGCGAACCGTCCGGGCTTGCCACCAGGCTCTTGGTCCAGTGGTGGTCGATGGGGCCGCCGGGAAGCGCTGTCAGCACGGTGCCGGGCGCGGTAATTTTCGTATCGCCCGTCGTGTAGGGATAGCGAACGATCGCATCGGTATTGGCGACATAGAGGTCGTTGCCGACCAGGGCCACGCCGAAGGGCGAGTTGAGGTGATCGAGGAAGACGCTTTGCGTCTCAGGCTTGCCGTCGCCGTCAGCGTCGCGCAGCAGCGTTATGCGGTTGCTCGGCCCGGTGTCGCCGCCCGAAGTGACCCAGGACTCAATCCAGCGCATGACCAGATCCTTCGGGCGGTGGATCGGATCGGGCCAAGGCTGCCTCGATTGGACCACCAGGACGTCGCCGTTGGGGAGAACGTAGACCGAGCGCGGATGCTGGAGGCCGGTCGCCAGCGCCTCGATTTTCAGACCGTCGGCGACGGTGGGCTTTTCGCCCTCCTTCCAGCCGACGACCCGCGCAAGACGCATCGGCGGGAACAGATATTGCTGAAGCGGGGGCAAATTCGGATTTGGCCCGATTTGACTTGCGACATCGAATGGCGTCTCCTTGCTGCAGGCCGCAAGAGTGAGCGCCGTGGCGCAGGCCAGGGCCGCGCGCAGGCGTTTTCCGGCAGGTGCTTTAGTCATGAGCGACAACTCCCACGCGGTGGCGGTAGACCATGGACCAGCCCATCCAGCCGGTGAACAGAAGGAT
>Ga0137362_10001928_pt1 | contig 13211 bp, 9 predicted proteins | sample MadtaG_2_FD_104801 | JGI IMG/M metagenome (GOLD analysis project Ga0137362, IMG submission 104801) | Vadose zone soil microbial communities from Angelo Coast Range Reserve, California, USA - Mad1_100_16 metaG | ecosystem: Environmental > Terrestrial > Soil > Vadose zone | place: USA: California... | reverse complement strand
TGCGTTTGCGATCGGCGCGCCGTTCAAGCTCGATTACACATTTACCTACGGCGTGATTAGCGGCAAAGGCCGAAGCAAGTTGTTTCAGACAGGCGGCTACGCGATTTCCGATTATTTGCAGACCGATGCCTCAATTAATCCGGGTAACAGCGGTGGCCCGCTCTGCGACATTGATGGCAAAGTGATTGGAATGAATACGCTGATCAACGGCATGAACCGGGGGCTGGGCTTTGCGATTCCGATCAACATGGCAAAGGAAATCGGCGCCGAACTGGTCGCCGGTCACAAAATCATGCGCCCCTGGCTGGGTATTCGGATCGAAACGCTCGGTGACGATCCAACGATTCGCGATTTGTTCAAAGGCGCCGAAAAAGGAGTAGTGGTGCGCACCATCGAAGCCGATGCCCCTGCGTCCAAAAGCGATCTGAGGCCATTTGACGTAATTACCCAGGTCGATGGAACGCCCATCGATTCAGACTCGCAGCTTCAGCATGAGATTCTGAAAAAGAAAATCGGCCAGAACGTGCAGCTGACCATTTGGCGCAAAGGCCAAACCATCAAAGTCCCCATCAAGACCGGTGAGTTACCTAACGAGATCGCGCGAGCATCAAACGAACCCGCTCAGCCAGTTCAGCCAAAGCGGCAAGAGGTCGGCAAATTTGGATTGCAGGTGCAGGAATTGACGGAGGAGGTTGCGAAACGTCTGAAGCTTCCGGTTCAGCACGGGGTGATTGTAACCGATGTGGAGGACAACAGCATCGCTGCAGCCCAAGATATCCAGCGGGAAGACGTCGTTACCGAAGTGGACGGCAAACCGGTAACGAACGTGCAATCATTCCGCGATGCGCTCAATAAGGCTGATCCGAAGCGCGGCGTGCTCCTGTACCTCGACCGCAAAGGCACCAAAACTTTCGCCGTGCTAAAGGCGGGGGGCTAGGTTTTTCGGCTGCCGACAATTACAAGGACAATTCCGCCGACCAGGCAAATGCCCCCGAGAACAGGCGGGAATGGAATCGTTTTCTGCTTTTCAGCGGTTGCCTGGATGGGACCGAGGTCTAGCACCTTCTCGCGCTTGGTGTACGTGAAACCCCCATACGCAAGCGAGATCACGCCGACGATTATGAGAATTATGCCCACAATGCCGGCCGGTTTCATTGGTGCCGAGCTTACAATGGCCGGCGGCCTGAGATCAATTGAATGATCAGCACCACAATTGCAATGACGAGCAGGATGTGAATAAATCCACCCATCGTGTAGGAGCTGACCAGTCCAAGTAGCCAGAGCACCAGCAAGATCACGAATATTGTCCAGAGCATAGAGGTTTCCTTTCGGTTAAGTCATACGTAGCTTCGCGCGAGGCAGTTCCGCTGCGCTTATCTAAAACGTAAATTTTCTGTAATGTTTTGGCACTGATGACTGAACGAAGAAACATCCGCCCGGGTTCAACACTGCGAAGACCACCGCGATGTGAAACACCTCGATGACTATTTTTTGTCAATTCCGCCTATGATTTCACGGAGATTCCAATCGCTCGCTTCGAGCTTTTCGCGGGCGGACTTGTAATCAACCTGGGTCAGATCAGCGACAATCCGCACTGCGCGATCCCGCAGCTTCGTGCTGCTGGTATGCAGATCGATCATCAGGTTGCCGCTTACTTTGCCGAGACCAACCATCGCACCCGTGCTGATGATATTGAGGGCCACCTTTGTCGCGGTCCCCACTTTCAATCTGGTCGATCCGGTCAGAATTTCGGGCCCAACCGCGAGTGTGATCATTAGATCCACGTCTTCTGTAGCCGCGGGCATTGAGCCCGACAAACTGGAGTCACCGACCCCGGCTAGATTTGCATTACCCGTGAGCAAAACCGTTTTTGCGCCTAACGACTTTGCCCGAGCAAGCGCGCCCTGCACGAAGGGCGTCCTGCCGCTGGCCGAAATTCCGATTACGACATCGCGGTCTTTTATTCGGCGCTCATCCATAGCCAATGCGCCGGCAGTTTCCTCGTCTTCAGCGCCTTCCGCACCGCGATAAAGCGCTGTCGCGCCACCGGCGATCACTCCCTGCACCAGATCGGGCGGCGCCCCAAACGTCGGTGGGATTTCGCTCGCATCGAGGATCCCGATGCGCCCGCTGCTCCCAGCCCCAACGTAAAACAACCGGCCACCGTTTCGAAGCGATTCGGTCACGATTTCAATCGCTCTGATCAGAGGTGACTTCGCGTTGCGCAACGCGTCTTGAACAAATTTTTCTTCCTCGACGAAAAGTCCGACCAGTTCGTGGGGACTCATTTTCTCCAAATTCTCTGAGCGTGGGTTGCGTTGCTCGGTCACTGCCGCCGCCAGATTATCGATTTGCCGTCGAGAGAGCGTTGGCTGGAAAGCGACGTGATCGCCTGCCTCGGCTGCGAGCCAGGCCGCCCCCAATTCTGGAGCGCGTTCCGCAATTGCCACGCGAGCATCAGGCAAATTCTTTTTTAACCTGCGCCGGAACGCGTGTGTGTAGATAGAGTCGCGAGAGAACAGGCCTCCAATCAGCGCGACTTTTGGCGCAAGCAGATGCAAAGCGGATGCGACCGACTCGGTGTATTCGCAGAGGACACGCGCGCCTTCTTCGATGATCTCCATCATGCGCGCATCACCTTCAGTTGCGCCTTCAAACACGACCGGCGCCAGCATCGCGATTTCCATTTTGTCCGCTGTTTGCACCCAGCGAACCAGTTCATCCAGGTTGTTCAACGAAAGCGCGTGCAGGATTCTCGCGGTGAAACCGATCTCGCCACGATGCAAATCGTGTTCGCGCAAGATCAGGCGAAGCGCCTGAACGGAAAGAGAATAACCGCCGCCGGCATCGCCCAAAATGTGTCCCCAGCCACCGGCTCTCTCGATTCGATCGCCGCGGCGTCCAGTCACCGAAGACCCGCTTCCGGCGTTGACGACGATACCATCCCCGTGATCAAGGGCCGTTGCGAGCCCAGAGTCGCGGTCGCTGCCCGTGACGATTTTGGCGTTTGGCCAGACCTCGAGACAGATTTGCTTCAGCGAACGGCGATCTCCCTCTGTGGCGCAACCAGCCAGAAAAACTCCCGAGCGATCGATTTGCTTTGGCAGCTTAAAAAGAATCGCGCGCAGCCCCTCCGGCGTGGTGAGCCGCAAATTCGACGGCGGCAATTTTCCCTGGTCGATAACGCGAAATTCCCAACCGTGCGAATTCACCCCGGCTACAGTTTCTACAAGGATCCAAGCGGTTTTTGTACCGCCGCCTTCTATCCCGAGGATGCGCTCACCGGGTCTCACGATTGTTTTATGCTTAGCCGCTTTTCCGGCAATTTGAAAGCCCTGTTGCTCTTCGACGCGGTCATCCTGCTTCGCTCGGAATGACGCGGTTGACGTGATTGCCGAGATTTGCCGCGCTCGTATCGTGCAGAATGACAGTGGACGAGAAGCAAGCCGCAAAGCGTCTCGCACAACTGCGAGACGAGATCCGGAAGCACGACCGTCTCTATCACGAAGAAGCCGCGCCGATAATCAGCGACCGCGAATATGACCGGGTTTACAAGGAACTGGTCGATCTGGAGACGCAATTCCCAGATCGTGTCACGCCGGATTCCCCCACTCGGCGTGTGGGCGGAAAACCGTTACAAGCTTTCGAGCAGGTCTCGCATCTCATCCCGATGCTCAGCCTCGATAACACTTACTCGGAAGAGGAAGTGAAAAATTTTTACGCTCGCATCCAGCGGCTCTTACCTGATGAAAAAATCCCGGTCGTCATCGAGCCAAAAGTGGACGGCGTTGCGGTTTCGCTCGTTTACGAGAATGGCAGGCTCCGCCAGGCGGCGACGCGCGGAGATGGAAGCGTGGGCGACAATATCACGCAAAATATCCGGACGATCCGTTCGGTGCCGGAGCGCTTGCGCGATGGGACGCCGAAACTTCTTGAAGTACGCGGTGAAGTTTACATGGACAGGAAAGGCTTCGAAGCACTTAACGACGAACGCAAGAAGCAAGGGCTGCCTTTATTTGCGAACCCACGCAATGCGGCGGCAGGTTCACTTAAGCAACTTGATCCCGCGATCGTGGCGAAACGCCCGCTCGGCATCGTGCTTTACGGAACCGGAGCAATCGACGGAGTGGATGTTGATCTTCACTCCGAAATCTTTCCGTTGCTCAAGAAGCTGGGCCTGCCAGTCACTGAGCGCTGGTGGGTGGCCGAGTCAGTCGAGGAAATTTTGGACGCGATTCACGAGCTGGACGGGATCCGTCACAAGTTCGCTTATCAAACTGATGGCGCGGTAGTGAAAGTGAATTCGTTTACGCAACGCGAGCAGCTCGGATTCACGGCCAAATCGCCACGCTGGGCAATCGCATACAAATACGCAGCGGAACGCGTCGAGACGCGGTTGAACGACATCGTAATTCAGGTTGGGCGCACTGGAATTCTCACGCCAGTAGCGATGCTGGAGCCCGTGTTTGTGAGCGGAAGCACCGTTGGCCGCGCGACATTGCACAACGAAGACGAAATCAAACGCAAAGACATCCGCATCGACGACACAGTGGTGATCGAAAAAGCAGGCGAAGTGATTCCGGCGGTGGTCGAGGTAGTGAAATCGAAGCGGCCGCGCGATGCAAAACCGTTCGATTTTGCGCGGCACATTCACGGTAAGTGTCCCGTCTGCGGCGGTGAGATTCGACGTGACCCGGAGTTTGTGGCGTGGCGTTGCGAGAACCTGCATTGCCCGGCGCAGACAACGCGGCGCGTGGAATTTTTCGCGGCACGGGGCGCGCTCGATATCGAAAGCGTGGGCGGAATCGTGGCAGACAAGCTAGTCGAGCGCGGGCTCGTGCGCGAGCCGCTCGATCTCTTCGAGCTAAAGATTGAGCAACTTGGCAAACTGAATCTCGGCACGGAGGAAACGTCGCGTGTCTTCGGAGAAAAAAACGCCACCAAAGCAATTAACGCGATCGAGCGTGCCAGAACTTTGCCGCTCTCACGCTGGCTTTTCGCTTTGGCAATTCCTGACGTCGGGAAAACGACAGCGACGCAGCTCGCTCAGTTCCACCCAACGATCGAGGACGTCGCCAATTCACAATTGCTCCGCGACGTCTTGGATTATCACGAACAGCGGGACCAAAAGGAATCTGCCAAAGAAATCGCCGGACGATTAATCAAGACCGGTTTTGCCAAGCGATCCAAGAGCAAAGCGGAAAAGGACGGCATCGTCACTGAAGTTGGACCAGTGGTCGCGCAGAGCGTCCTCGACTTCTTTGCGTCGCCGTCCGGCAAGAAAATTCTTCGGCGAATGAATGAATTGGGAATTCAGCCCAAGAGCGAAAAGGTTTCAGCGAAAAAGGCGGCCGAACTGCCGCTGGCTGGGAAAACTTTTGTGCTAACAGGGACGCTGCCCTCGATGACGCGTGAGGAAGCGACGGAAAAAATTGAAGCACTCGGAGGGCACGTCACCGGCAGCGTGAGCAAGAAAACCGATTACGTCCTCGCGGGCGCCGAACCCGGTAGCAAATTCGAGAAAGCAAAAGAACTGGGCGTCAAAATTATCAACGAGGCCGCGTTTCGAAAAATGCTGTGCACGCTGGAACTAATGTTTAGATAATAGTTGAGAGTCGTTGGTTTCTACTGACGCTTGCCCGTTGCTGACGAGACTATCAACTATCAACTTCTCAGCTAGGAACTACTTCTCGCTACGGTGTGCGTGGCACCTCTGAGCTAAGCGAGAGCGGAATCGCCTGATTCATCGCAGGGGTGGCCGGAGAGGCAAGCAGTAGTCCGGTGCGGCTGGCTGGATGAAGAGTAGCCTGTACATGGAAAATCAGTTTTTGATCTCCCCGCATCACAGTGATCGGGACGGTTTCGCCCGCAGTGATAAAGAACGAAGCATCGAGCACATCTTCTGGTTGAGTCACTTTTTTCCGGCCAACTTGTACGAGAATGTCCCCTGACTTAATTCCGGAACGGGCGGCTGGGGTGTCCTCCAGGATCTGGGTCATTTCCGCGCGGGAACCTTCCACCGGTTGAGCGGCCTCCGAAACATTGATCCCTACCCAGCCGTGTCTGGCCTCGCCGAAACGAACAAAGTCGCTGCGGATTTTTTCTGCAGCTTCGATCGGCACCGCATAACATGCCGAATTGTTCTCGAGACTGCTGACCACAATGCCGACAACCTCCCCGTTCATGTTCAAGAGCGGCGCCCCTGCTTCTCCGCGCTGGGTCGGCAGGTTCAGACGCAAGTGGGTGGTGGAAAAATAACGGCCCAGATATTTCCGATCAAATCCCGCGACCATCCCGAAGTTGGGTGTTTTCGGCAAATCCAAAGGATAGCCGATCGCCAGGACGGGGGTGGCCACTTCCAGCTCTTCGGACTTACCAATTGGAAGCGTCGGCGTGTTCTCATCTATTTTTAAGATGGCCGTCCCGCTGCGGACATCTGCCAACAGTTGGCGCGCCGGATATTTCTTGCCCTCGAACTCAATTGTGAAATTTCCCGCTTCACCTCCCACCGTATATGCGGTGTAAAGCGTCCCTGTGGGGTCAACGAAAAACCCAGTACCGCAAATTTCGCTGTGTTCATCGACCCCATGAATCTTGACCACCGCTTTGGCGGCGCGCACAAAGATGTCTTTAACCTGATGGCTGATGGCGGTAGCGGGCTGCTCCTGCGCAAAAAGCAAACCTCCGCCTGAGCAGAAAATCAGCGCGAGTGCAACTACGCGGCGCTTAGAATCTGAAAGTGGGCTCATAACTCACGGGGACGCTATCGAGCACGTAACGCGGTGGCGCGGCTCGGTGAGTCTGGGCGCTTTCATGAAAACTGCGGACCGGCTGCGTCCTGAGAATCTGCGTAGCGAACGGCGACGCAAGGTTCCATTCTCCTTCGGCACTTGCCGGCACCGATAAAGCGGGCGGACTCTGGAGAGCGACGCGAGCCGTCTCGGGTTGCTGATAAATCTTTAATGAAATAATGGCGCCACAAACCAGGACCGCCGTGACGGCCGCGGGATACGAAGCCAAAGCGGGAACATCCAGCCGCATCATGAAGCTGTGAGCGCGTTCCAGGCAAATGCGCCAAAGCGGCTGGCGAAGCAATTCATTGCGCTGCCGGCGATGAAATTCGTGCAGGAAATTTTCAAAATAACCGGGCGGCGGTTGCTCGTAGCGCTTCAACCGAAGCAGCCTCGCGATTTCGCTGTCATTAAAGTCGTCCATTTTTCAGCGCGTATTAAGAAACAGGATTTTTCCGAAATTCGTCCAGGTAATTTTGCAACTGCCGATTCGCATAGAAGAGCCTCGAACGTACTGTTCCTTCTGAAACACGCAAGATTTTACTGATCTCCGCGTGGGGCATCCCTTGAATATGGAACATGGTCACCACGGCTCTGTGTTCATCAGACAATTTCATCATGGCCTCGTTCAATCTTCGCTGCAGTTCCGAGAGATCTGCTTCCCGCACTGGACTGCTCGTCGCAGTCAGTTCCAGAAATTCCTTGTCGTTTTGGATGCTCGCGTCCACGTCATCCAGACTCAATTGAAATCGGCGGCCGCGCTTCTTGAGAAAATTGAGCGTCATATTTACCGAAATGGAATGAATCCATGTATAAAAGGACGATTTGCCACGGAACCCGCGTATCGCTTTGTAGGCTTTGGCAAAAATATCCTGCAAAAGATCGTTCGTATCCTCGTGGTTCGACGTCATGTTGTAGACCAGGCCGTAGAGACGCGGCGTGTATTTAATGACTAGTTCGTCGAAAGCAGCGGCATCGCCGGACTGCGTGCGCTTCACCAACTCCTGATCTGGGTCGGTTCTCGGCTGGTCCATCGCGTCGCGCTTAGATTTAGCACGAGCCTCGAGACCGGACGACAACAAATCCGAGATCCGGCGAGCAGGCAATGCGACTGAGGGATTCATCTTTTCTTCAAACGCAATGATCCGGATCAGCGCCGGTCGCGCAGGGAAAGCAGCCAGAGCAAGTTACCGAGCGCGGCGATAAATGCCGCCACGTAAGTGAGCGCGGCCGCGTTCAAGACACTGTTCACACCGGCAGCCTCCTGTCCTGGCTGCACGATTCCCATTTCACGCAAAATAATTTTCGCTCGGCGTGAAGCATCGAATTCCACCGGTAAAGTAATCAATTGGAAAACCACGAGGACCAGATAGCAGTAAATCCCGAGTGTAATCAGACCAGTGATCCCGAAGAAAAGGCCCCCGATAATGATGAACGGCAATAGTTGCGACGCGATCATTGTCACCGGCACAATCGCCATTCGTGCTTTCAGCGGCGCGTACGCTCTGGCGTGCTGAATGGCATGACCGGTCTCATGCGCGGCAATGCCCAGCGCCGCTACCGAAGGCGTGTGATAAACATTGCTCGACAGGTGCAGCTTCTTGTCCCTCGGATCGTAATGGTCTCCCAAAAAATCGTTTGTCTCCACAACCTCCACATCCTGTATTTGGGCCGCCTGCAGAATTTGGTGCGCGCACTCCGCGCCGGTGATGTTCGAGCTTGCCCGCACCTCGCCCCATTTTCGGAACGCGCTGGTCACACGAATCTGTGCCCAAATTCCGAGAATCAACGGGACACCGACGTAAAGCAGCCAGTGCGATCCAAGACCGAAACCGTATGGGTAAAGCATTCGAATTTAATTTAGCCCGTCAAAGCGACTTGTCACTTTGCCGGTGGGAAATTAGACGCCGAGAGGCGTTGCGCGTTCATTCGCAGTAGTGTCATTCCGAAGCGAAGCGAGGAACCCCCCAGGGTGATGGAATCACGCTCCAGCCTAAGTGTGCCGCGATCTTCACAGGCGGATCCTTCGCTCCGCTCAGGATGATCACGCGGACAGTGGTCAAATTTCCAGTTGTTTGCGAAAGCGTGACAGAATTTTGCAGCCCGTTCCCGTAACCAAAACCACGTCTTCCAGCCGCACTCCGCCCAGCCCGGGATAGTACAATCCGGGCTCGACCGTTAGCACCTGGCGATCTTTTAGGACCACCTTTTGCAAACGTGGATGCTCATGAATTTCCAGCCCAAGCCCATGACCCGTACCATGAAAGAATCCCACCCGTCTGCCCTTGCGAATCTCGGTCGGGAAACCTCGGCTGGCGAAAAATTTCTGGATCGCCTTGTGAATCGCCATTCCATCGACGCCAGCTTTGATTCTCTTTAACGCGAGTGCTTGCCCAGCTTTCACGGTGTCCCAAAGTTTTCGCTGCGCGTCGCTCGCGCGCCCACGCAGCACTGTGCGGGTCATGTCGCCAAAATATCCGGTTTTCGCGTCGCGCGGGAAGACATCCAGAATAATCAATGAATCCGCGTAAAGCGGTCCGAAGCCGCGCTCATGCGGATCGCAGGCTTGATCGCCGCCTGCGACAATTGTGCCTAACGGGACACCGCCTGTGCGCAAAATCGCAGAATCAATTTCGGCCCGGAGGATTTCGGAAGTCAGCGTTTTACCGCGCCAGCGCAACCGTTTTCCGGAGCCCGGTTTGGATTCTTTCAAAACTTCGATCGCGCGTTTCAGCCCTTTTTCGGTGATCCGCAAGGCATCGCCCATCATTTTGACTTCCTTGTCCGATTTCGCTTCCCGCTCCGGCCAGAAGATTCCGTTTGTTGCGCGCACACGGATTTTGTTTGCTGTAAGCTCCTCGACGTAGCGAAGCGGGAAATTTGCGGGAACGATTGCGGATTTTATGCCGCATTTCTTGAGAAAATGGGCGAGAACCTTTTCATACGCCGGCGCATTTTTCGATTTTCCCTGCACTTCGCTCTCTAGCTCGCTGAACATGAGAAACTCATCCGCGTCAGCCTGTTTGCGGCCCCGATCGATTTCTAAATCGCTCAACACCAGCGTGCGTTTGCCATTGCGCTGCAGAAAAATGAACGGATCAGGCGCCCAAAACTTGGTCGCGTAAAGCATGTCTGGATCAGTCTCACTGGCGGCAACGATGAGACGGGCAGGTTTAGTTTTTGTTTTGCTCATTCTCTGTTGTTACGCCCATTAGCGTTGTAGGGCAACCGCATCGGTTGCCGATCCTCAAACGGAGCGCCCGCCCCACGACTGCTGACGCCCACCGCGCTGAAGCGCGGTGTTAATGAGAAGCCCGATCAACTCCTTCGCACTTCCAATTGCTTTCGCAAAATCCAATGCAGCAGCACCAGCAATCCCAGCGTGGATACAATCAGAACCACCGTGTTAAAAGTAAACACGCCAAATGTCATTCCGAAATAACGTTTCTGCAGACCGAAGAACACGTTCGGCTTTTTGCCGCGCCGATAATCGTTCTGTTCCATCTCGGCCTTTGAGATCAGGTCGGATACCTTCTGGTTAACGTAGATTTGCTCGGCGGAGACAGGGCCGTTCGCGTCCTTGAAGAGCGAGCGATCGAATCTCTGTTTCCCGGCGATGACGGGATCGACCATCTTGAGATACCGACCGATCTCCTTCGCGGAACGCGCTTCGAGGCCCGAGAGCAATGCCAGCACATCCTTTAAGTCATTGAGGCGCGCGCGCTGCTCTGGCGTACCCGCTTTGGGCGCGAGCTTCTGAATTTCGTCATTCACGCGATCCTGCCGGCGCGTAAGCGGATTGAGTTTGGCTTGAGCGACAACCATCTCTTCATACGACCAGCGCATGGCGATGAACTGGCAGACAAGTGGCACCTGCAGCTTGCTCTCCGTCTTCACGGTTTTGTCCGGATTCGGATGTTCGGAGAACCAATGTGAAAGCGAGTAAAGCAGACCGAGGTTCCGGTTCATGTCTTCGTATTTGATCAGGGCGCCACCCATGATGATCTGCGGAATCAAAACGAGCGGAACGATGTTGGCCGCCGTTTTTGGGTCGGCCACCAGCGAAGAGATGAGCAGGCCCAGCGCAACGCCGCTCATCGCAGTCATGAACATTATCCCGAGATCTATCCAGAACATTCCGCGGATTTGCAGGAGAGAATTCCCGATCAGGACAAAAAGGATGCACTGAACAAGGGCGAACACTCCCAGCGTGAGAGTTTTTGAAATCACATAATACGACAGCCGAACCTTGATGTTTCGCTCGCGCTGCAGTACGGGCCGGTCTCTGATGATGTCGTCGGCGCTGTTCGTTAGCCCAAGAAACATCGCCACGATCAGGCCGAGAAACAAAAACGTCGGAATGTGATAAGCAGAAGCGAAATCGTATGTTCCACTCTCTGAATACCGCAGGATGGTCGCGATGAGCAGCGCCAGCACAGGTGAAACTCCGATTGTAATGACCAGGTTGGCGCGGTTGCGCAGTTTGCTTAGAAAAGAACGGCGCAAAATCGTACGAAATTGCGTCCACTCATCGTGCCAGCGGACTGGGAGCCGCTTTCTTTGGACCTGCGCGACCGGCAATGGCGCGGCGGGCTCCTGGCGCAGGGAGACCTGCTTTACGTCCTGAATCAATCGGAACGCCTCGTACTTGTCGCGCCAGAATTCCGGCGAATAACGGCGCGACGCGACGAGCTGACCGCGGCTGTTTTCTTCGTAAATGATATCGCCACTTAAATCGCGCAGCGGCGTCTCCAGCACATCAAAAATGAATTCAGGCCGCGTCGTTCCGCAGGACGGACACGCGCCCAGTTCCGCGCCGAACTGATGCTGGTGTTCCGCCTCGGCAAAATACCGCAGCATGTCGGAGGGTGTTCCGAAAAAGACGAGCCGCCCGCCTTTGTCGAGCAAGATTGCCTTATGAAACATCTGAAAAATTTTCGAGCTGGGCTGGTGAATTGTGACAATGACAATTTTGTTGTGGGCCAGAGTTCGAATGATTTCCATGACGTGCTCGGAATCCTTCGAAGAGAGGCCGGATGTCGGTTCGTCGAACAGATAAACGTCGGACATCCCGATCATATCGAGCCCGATGTTGAGGCGTTTTCGCTCGCCACCGCTCAGTAGTTTTCTCTCCGGGCTGCCGACGACAGCGTCACGGCGTTCGCCCAATCCGAGCTCGACTAGCTTTGCATCAAGGCGCCGGCTTCGATCGCGACGTGAGAGGTGCGGCGCACGAATCGCCGCCGCAAACAGCAGGTTTTCACCGATGGTGAGATGTTCGTCGAAGGCGTCCTGCTGAGGCATGTAGCTGACGTACTGTTTCAAGACGTCGAGATTCTGATAGAGCGATTGTCCGTTAAGGATCACGTCGCCGCTGGTAGGCTGCAGCTGGCCGGCGAGCACTCTCAGCAGCGTGCTCTTTCCCGAACCGCTCGCGCCCATCACGCAAACAAGCTCGCCACGCGTAATGGAAAATGAGATTCCCTCCAAGCCAATCTCGCCTTTGTGAAAACGGTGCGTGACTTCGTTTACGTCGAGAGTGCGAATGATATTGCGCTCTTCCTCGATGATTCGTTCCGAAAAGTTGCACCGCAGAATTTGTCCAACGTCGATTCGAATCATATCGCCGTCCTTGAGTTGCGCGGTCGTGCGAACCGTCTCGTCGCCAACCATGATCGGCCGATCCGCTTCGATGACCTCAAGGACGCCAACCCGCCGATCGTAGTCGCAGAAAATCTTCAGCACCACATCACCGCTCGTGCCGGGGGACAGCAGAATATCATCCGCTTCGAGCCGGCTCGGGTCGTTCGACACCAAATATTCCGATTTGGAGGCTTTGAGTTGGAATCGTCCACCCAGCGCGCGAGCACGCCGGCGCAAATCGCTCAAATCCATTTCGCTGTCGTTGTGGAAAACGATTCTGTCTTCCAATGTGGCGTCGACCTGTGTGCCGGCTTTCAACCTGACTCCATTGAGCTCGGCATTCACATCCCGCAACGCCTTCACTCGCACATTCAATCCAAAGGTTACGCGAAGTGCGCTGTCACGCGTTCGCGAGCGTTCCAATTCCACTTCATCCGATTCCTTGTTTACGCGGATGAAAATCTGTGGGAGCGAAACATTCTTCTTGGCGTTGAAATATTGCGCCAGTTCCTGGTAGCTGAGCACCTGGTCGCCGACCAAAATGCGCTGACCGGGATAGATTCGACAGAAGCCGCCGCGCACCAGTGGTCTCCCGCGCACTGACACGTTCTGATTGCTATAATTTTTCAGCAAAATCAGATCGTGATAACGAAAGGCCATCAGGTGATCGGGTTCGCTGAGGTTCTTGAGTATCACATCGGCCTTGCCGTTAGGTCCGAAAGAAAGGGATTCCAGCGGTGACGCGCCATGCTGATAAATCGACGGGTCTGAGTCCTC
>Ga0137362_10001924_pt1 | contig 13222 bp, 16 predicted proteins | sample MadtaG_2_FD_104801 | JGI IMG/M metagenome (GOLD analysis project Ga0137362, IMG submission 104801) | Vadose zone soil microbial communities from Angelo Coast Range Reserve, California, USA - Mad1_100_16 metaG | ecosystem: Environmental > Terrestrial > Soil > Vadose zone | place: USA: California... | reverse complement strand
GCCTTGGATTTCGATGTGGCCTAAAGGTTGATGTGGGAACGTAGATGGGGTACGGGGCACGGGCGCTTCAAACACTGAATGCTTATTACTCAGGCGAATATTTCAATTTAGACGAGTCTGCTAAAGTGGATGTCACTTATTCTGATATTGCGACGATAAATGAGGTATGTTAAAGATCATGCCGTCATCTCCCAAGGAAGCTTACCTTTCATTAGTCCGCCACGCTTCTCACTGACCATCCTACCGTCAGATCAGCCACTGCAATGCCTCCCTTATTGCAAAGACTCACAGAGCGTAAACCTGAGAATCTTGATTACCTCGGTGTGTCATATGGGTTAACGTCGCAGCTTCTTCGGTCTGCTTGTCAGCAATTGAAAAAACCGACCTTTCCTGACGTCATTAACAGGTTCTGGAAGCGTGCGGGCTACGTCCCACTGTACATCCGTCAGACACAAAGCGAACTTACCGGCGAGCACACGGTCGTTATGGTCCGTGGGCTCCGATCCTCAAGAAATGAAGAGCTTGGGTGGCTAGGGGAGTTTTCTAAAGGCAGGTATTTACGCCATTGGTCCGCGCTTGTTAATCAATCATTATATCTCCTAATAGACTTTCGAAGGCGTTTTCTCACACTTCTATCATTCAAGTTCCGGGAATTTAACAGCATTATGGGGCTCAGCGTTCTTGAAGCCGCTAACATTGGGGTCAAATACCTCGAACCTGACACGCCAAGTTTGTATTCATTTGCATTAAGCCCACTCTTTCTTGTCTTACATCTTATGATCTAGCTCTGACCTCTCAGGAACTGTCGTTCCTGTTCACACCCTTCGACCTCAAACGCCTCGACTCATATGCTCAGAACTTGCTTGACTTCCATGTTATACTTGACTTGTTACCGACAGTGGCTATGCTCTATTTCGAGAAACGGCTTGGAGAAGAAGTGCGTCTTAGTGCGATACAGAGTAGTCTGCTGCTTGGTATGGGGCTACAACGGAAAAGCGTCGAAGCGGTTGAGGTAAGATCGCACTCGTGTACGTATCGTCCGAGCTAATGTAATTGCGCTGTCACAGGCGGAACTCCAGCTCCCGGTTTCACAGGCACTCGCACTTTTCGTGAAGCTTATCCGTAAGATCTCGGGTAACCTGCAAGAGTTACGAAGGGCCGCGGTTAGTGCAACCATTCCTGCGCCTGCATCCGTGTCCCAGGATGGAACAGGCGCCACAATTTCACTAGTCGCAGATGCGGAGCGCGGGCTAAAGAACATGGAAGCGGAGCTAGATGCGGCCGGTGGCGAGGCTACCACCGCCCTCCAGGAAAAGCAGCGTGCACTGATCGACTCGCTCGATCTTTCACGGTAAGTAACCTACCATTTTTAATCCTCGACTCGCCACAGCTACCTCTGATGAGCATCAGCTTATCGGTGTCTTGAATTTTCCCAGGTATACTATCGACGACGCGTCGACAGACTGGTCTGTCGCTGAGGCACAAATACGTCATAAACTTGCTGCTGCGAGCGGGCGTGGCCAATCGACAGTCGTCAGCGTCAAGACGTCAAATTCCGCAGGGCTTAAGCGCAAGGCGGATATCGCTACTGGGGCGGCGTCTGTGAAAACTAAAAAGAACCGCAGAAGTCTTTCGAAAAAGCATTGATGGTTTGGCTTCATGGGCCGCTATCGATACTTTGCCGTGGCATTTCTTGAACCCTACTCTCTAATCAATTGTTCCAGATCACAGATCCTTCATCAATGAAAGGCCAATAAAGTTTGCTAAGCTCAGATCGCCTTAAAAGTCCTGCGATTATTATGCAGCATAACTGTAGCACTAAGACTGACTCTGAATGTCACGGTGGCTGTCGTAACGAGTTCTGGGCATTTTCCGAGTAACCGACCGCTTCAAAATTGTTAACTCTTTTCAAACGACTCAAGGACAAGTTGGCGGCGTATTGTTGTGGAAGCCCCCGAGCGAAACTAGATCTAGAGAATATTGAATTTTTATAAATGCCGCTCTGAGCCATGAGGCCTTGAGGCGGAAGCTAAACGCGCGGAACATGCAGTGTACTGGTTCAACTGCTATCACGCAATTACGGTGCAGAATCAGAAGAGAAAACCGGATCCTGAGACATTACCACGGCCGGGGAGAGGGGCAGAGTAGAAATTTTAGTCTATGAAATTATACCAAAACCCTCTAATACCGAAGCAACGGACGGCAGGCCAATTAAAAAGAACGTGGTGAGGAAGCTGTCTTGATCAACCTGCCAATAATATGTGGCTCCCCAAACCGGCATAATGTTGATGTCGAATGGTAGGCGTAGGTGCAGGCTCATTTTAACCTGGATCGGCTTCCATGTGCTCGCCGGGAGTCGGTGGCCCAGGTGAGGGTGCGCGGCTGCCTTGTGCGGACGGAGGCTGAGACCAGCGCGCTGTCGCGGGGCTGGCTCCTGCCCCAGCATCGGCCCACCGGATCGAACGGGCGGGAGAAACCTCCCGGGAACCAGTCTCACTCCCGCGCAGCGACATTATGCGCATATGTCGCGGCGGTGACTGAACTGCAGAGGTTGACGGGACAGACGCGGGCAACCTGCGACCGCGCGGCTCCTTGTCCGCCGTATTCGTCAGGAAAGGCGAGACTTCTGGGGCAAGCGGGCTCGGCGTGTCCGGTGCCACTGTGGACGAACCTGTGGTGGCAGTACTGGATTTGATGGTGGAACTCGATACATCTATCCTCGTTTGAAGTGGTAGACGTGAGTGGTGGTGAACGTGAGTGGAAGAACGGTGGCGGTCAGTGCGTCTTCTTTTATTGGTTCGATTACGGGGCAGTTTTGCAGTTTGCAGATGTCCCCTTTCCACTGGGACACCCTCTGGCCAACTCTGATCAGATACCCATCCATCCTCCTCATCTTGGCGGATACCCGTAGTCCCTGGTCCCAGGGACAAGTCCAGCACGGCATGTGCCATCTCAGGTACAGGCAACACAGCCCCCTCCCTGGGAGTCTGTGAACGGGGTGGTTGCGGACTTGGATGTTCTGGAGATAAGCCAACATCGTCACCGTTGTGGACGCCAAGAACGCCTCTATGACCAGCATCCACCTCGTGTGGGATGTGTCGCATTACTCCGCCGATGAATGCATCGGCAGCACGGTGCACCGCAGCGTGGCCGCCACGAAATGGGCGGTTGATGCGTTCGGCTTCGCTCGGGCCATATGCGTTACTTTGGACCTCGACCTCGACCTAAAGTGCGTCATTTGTCAATAACGCGTGCACACCACATAAAAGAAGAGACAAACCTCTTCTCCAGGGCCGGTGCGACGCTCGATAATACGATGCGGACCTTCCTTCCACTCTGCAAAAACTTCCGTACCATCCGGCGCATTATCTGCCTTGGCCTCCTCAGGCTCAGTCATTGCCATTGTGAGGGCATCTGCATCCGCACTGTCTTTCCTCCGCCCGGCGCTATCCCTCTTTTCATCCTCTTCATGTCCTACCGTCACCGATGGCCTGTTTGACAGGCCATCCTTCGCACCCTCGCCTGCCTGGCCGTATTCCATCATGCTCGCGGGGTCGCGGTTAATCACGATATCCTCCGCACGCTCAACATGACGCGTGTGCAATGCCCAGTCAGGGAGACTCGGTTGGCGTGACCAAGTGCGCGTGACAGTTCTCACGCGCCGCCCGAGCGAGAAAAAGGGGATAGAAAGTCCGTGGATGAACACGGAACAAAGGACCATGAACGCAACTACAGGCTGAATCAAAGTCGCAAGGTGTTCCGCTTGGTTGGCGGGCGGGTTTTGCGGCTGTGGAAGGATTTCGGCTGCAAGAGTGGATATAAAGATAGCACCTGTGATGTCACGTGAGCGATGTGGTATGATGACTGGAGACAGAGCTCGCCGATGCCTATAGGACCAAAATGTCCGCTGAACAACGCTTCGCGAAAACTTTTAATGTCCGGGATCCATTTGAATAGCCCAAGTATGATCGGTAGACGCCGTAACAATAACACAAGAACGGCAATACAAATGAGTCGCCCGACGGAGAGCGAAAGGGTTTTGTCCGAGAACGAATCGAACGGCATCCACGCGCCCACATACACAAATGCAGCAGTGTTAAGAAGCAGGTCGATGACGGAGGAAAAGACAGAAGCCTCTGTCTGCTTGTTGAAGAAGCCGTCCCAGGCAAAGGCGGTGCCACAAGCAAATGAGGCAAGAAGGTCATCTGGACCAAGAAGGGTTGTCGTGCCGACAGTGAGAAGTGCAAGTGAGATGTATTGCGCAACGTATGACTGTCGGTCTATGAGGTCCTTGCGCTCGCAAAACTTCATGAGGTGCCGAGAACCATATCCAAGGATCGAACCCCATATGACGCTGAGGACGATCTGGTCTGTACAAAGTACGTTAATAGACGTGAATGAAAAAGGCAATTGAGCATGCACAGAGCCATAGAACGAGGAACCAATCTTGAATTGCCTCTCCCGTCGTGCGGTCGAGCGTAAGATAGAGCGCGAAATAAAGAAAAGGATACGCTGCACCGTCGTTGCTAGCCGACTCCGCAGCGAGTAGGTGTCGTAGATGTGCAGGCACATGCTTGTCTGCATATTTGCCTCCAATAATGGCTGCGGCGAGAATCGGGTCTGTGGGGGTGAGACAGGCAGCAACGGCTAAAGATGAAAGGAAGTTGAGGTTTGGGATAAATGCGTAAATAAAGGCAGCCGACACGAACCAGCCCTTGAGCACGAAGGTTAATCAGCTTTTAATGGAGAGAGTTGACTGCTAAATCGCACCCATGTCATAACAGGGACAAGGAGGAAGAAGAGACTCTTCCAGTGGCGGTACATGTACTTTTTGGGAAGCTCGACGCCAATGGCAAATACGCCAATTGCGATGACGACGCGAGTAAACTCGAGAGTAATATTATTAATGCTTTCGTTAGTGCTATTCCCCCAAGAACGGGGGTCGAAAATGTTCGCCCCATAGGGACCTAAGAGATGAATATTGGTAAGCGACTCTTAAGTTAATTTGGATGTAGGATTTGGATGTAGGATCATGTGAACGAAACAGCGGGGTGTTCGCCATGCCGTGATCGAGTCATGAGACTCGTAGCAAGACGCGCATGAGTGGGCACCTGAACGCTCGGGTGACCAACCAAGGCTCAACGCCAAGCGTATGCATGCACTACTGGCACCCCAGACTCGAACATGACGCACGATACCGGGGGGACAGAAATAGTTGACTCACCGATAATAACGCCAAAGAGAAAGGCCCAACAGGCTTCGCCAATGTAGAGCTACGGACGACGATCGTTAGAATCTGCAAGTCAGGGTAGTACCCAATGTGGTCACAGACCTTTTCCCGAATAAAGAGCGAAAACATCCCAAACTGAGAGATGCAAGGAAATAAGGTTACAATAACTTGGTAACAAGCTGAGCGTAGCAGGCGAAAGGGGGTACATACGAATACGACGAAACCGCCAAGGCAGGCATAGAGAATGTGTGGTGTGGACACCTCAAACTGGACATGGGGCGTCAGTTGGTTGTGTGCGGACGTAGGCCCGAAGGAGTGCATGACAGACAGGGTGGAAATGCATGACCAGAGGTGGTCAGCCGCCTGATGTGATAGCGCAAGTCGTGTATGTGGTGTTCGTAATGGCCGTGATCAACGTGAAGATGACACAGTCGGGTATGCAAGAGCAGTCGACGACGAAGAAGGTGGGGAGAGTGGGGAGGGATAGAAAGCGGGGAGAGTCAGCGTTCAGCGCTCAGCTACCAGTCCAAAAGACATTTCACCCCCTATAAACTGTACTACTTTGTGCTCCCGGGTTCGGGTTGCTGGTCCGAGTTCGAGTCAACTTTACGTGTTTGCTCCGCATTGTTCGAAAAATTTTGGACACCCCCTAAACCACAGAGTCAATTTGTGATGCGCTTGGATTGACGAAAGGAGGCGTCTTTCCCACTTAATCTGATATGGATCGATGTTCCGGTCACTGGGACTCGCATGCCGTCTTTCATATCCGTGCATCCAGACACTGCCAGGGGCCCGGGGTTAAGGACGAGGGTGAGGTACATAACTTGAAATGAACATCTGTCTGGCTCGGTTTTCCGTCACACTACTGCCTGCTCAATGGGGCACGATAGAACAAGCCAAAGTGCATGAACGCACAGGAATCGCTTGAATTTACCGTCATGATAATTGGCTTAAGCGCTCGAACGGATGCTCTTGACAGGTACAGCCAAAAGCCGTAATAGCGCTTACTGTACCGATTACAGAGCCTGACTAGAGCAGCGCCATTTTGGGGAGTGGATTTCTCTTTTACATGGTCTCTTCCAGCCATACTAGGGGTGCGCACGTACCCGTACCTCACCCGGTGACGGTGGCCAGGCTGCACTGCCTCAACAGGCCTTTATTATAGTAGTACTACAAGTTGTTACGGGACGAAACGATTACCGAACCATGAGAATAATACACAGGCCCGCCACAACTACAGAAACGCCTCTCCCTACAACGCAGCAGCAGCAGCAAGAACATCCGTGACAATCTCCTTCATCTTGTTAAATCCTTCCGGCGATAGAATGTCGATATCCCATGCGCCTTCTAAAAAATGTCGTGGCAGGATGCGGCTGGGGCTGGGGCGAGGCACGAAGTCAGGTTCAATGGTCTCTGTGGCGACGGTTCCACAATAAACGCGAAGGGACGTGCCGAGCAAGCTCGAGCCCCACAAACGAGGAAGAGGACAGTCGCCAAGCATTGCGTCATACCGACGACGAATATGGTCATCCGCACTGTAACGAAGGTCAGCCTTGTGGGCCCATGCATCGTCCTTTATTTCGGCAATAAGCACTGGATGACAATTCGCATCAAAAACAACCAGGAAGACGACGAAGTCAACTGTGTCACGGAGGGTGAGATCACTGGGAGGGCTTTGCGGCGCAACGAAGTACTGGAAAGAGTCGCCGAAACAGTAATTTAGCAGTTTGTCATAAGGCCCATAGTAGCGGTTTTCTAATGGCTCGCGCTGCTGGCGACAGATGTCGAAGATGGTGCGCAAGCCCTGAGGCCAGGCGGTGTCGGTGGAGAAGGGCATTCTACGTCCCATGAATGTTTGCGACTATATATAAGACCTAAGGGAAGAGCCTACACGGTAGTTGTACACAGCGAGCGGTGCTTGAGAGCTTGATGACGGTCGATGAGAGAGAGAAGCTGTGATTCCCACACTGTGACCCCTCCGCCGGGATGACATCATGATATACCTCTACAAGTTTTTCGCGTGAGCGCAGATGAGGCTGGGTCGTATTTACTTTGTAAATGTCGGGCGATCTGGTATTCTTTCGTTTAAAACCAACTCGTAATTTCCGTGTATTTAAAGTACATGAGGTTATAGGGAGCGCACTATGCGGGTGAGTGGGTGAGGGAGCGGTGGGGCCTCAAGCCCTCAGGTCGGCACTCGGGTCGACGGAATTGAATTGAAAAGTACATAATCAAACCATACTTATTTAAAAAATTTAACCTGATATTAGTTGTCAACTTATTGGACATTATTTGATCCCTTATCCACTCCTGCCCTTCGTGACCGATGACCATCGATGCCCCGAGAAACACCCTCTCATGGGCTCATTCTGCCCTTTCCAATCCGCGTCGACCAGTTTGGCGCTTCACCAGGACTCACAGTCATCCCTGTCCTCCACCTTCTTTCCCACACCCATTCCGACCACATCCTTGGCCTCTCTGCAAAGTCGTTCGCGTCCTCGATAATATGCTCCCATGATGCCAAACAGGTGTTGCTCAAACATGAGCTGTACACAGAGCGCTTTCTAAGGGACGTCGATCTCCGAGATGAAGCGCGGTTGTCGAGAACGTTCGGTCATTTGAAAGTCCCACCGTTTCTGAAGGATGGCAAACTCGACTTTTCTGTAGGGCGGGACTTCCTGGTGTGTTACCTCTACACGTGAGCGCAAGAACTCCTCACGGATATCTGGTTTAGAGAACACTCCCCCTTCACACCCCAACTAAGATCGAGTTGAGTGATAACTTAACCGTCACTCTTACGCTCTTTGATGCCAATCATTGTCCTGGGGCTGTAATGTAATTATCCTGTCTGCTCTGAATATTTAATGCGCATATCTTAACTCTTTACAACCAGGTTCCTTGTAGAAGGTGCTCAATGTGCTGTTCTTCACACCGGAGACTTCCGTGCAGAGCCATGGTTTCTTGATGATATTCGTCGTAACCCAATCCTGCAGCCTTACCTCGCGATCCCAGAAGCCAGAAAAGGCTCCGTGCTAGAGCAGAGTGAGGCCAAGTACTCGAGGACACCATTGTTCAAGACGCTGGACACGATTTACCTCGACACTGAGTGTTTACTTACAATGAATGAAGAAGTTCCAACCAAGGTGCACCCGTTCCTCGATGTATATATGAATGATCATGATTATAACGCCCTCTTTAGGGCGAAGCAACTCAGGGTCTGGTCGCTTTAATATCTCTTTTCCCACCTGAGACGACTTTCTTTATCAATGCCTGGACGTGGGGTTATGAAGATATTTTTCGCGCTATTGCTCGCTCCTTTCAAAGCCAAGTTCGTCCTTCATTTGCTTATTCCCTAGTACGCTAACTAGCAACTATGCAGATCCATGTCGACCGCTATAAGCATAGCATTTACTCCCACCTCACTGACCCATTTTTGCGCTCTTTGACGACGCTCGATCCCTCTAAATCGCGTTTTCACGCATGCGAACGCTTCAATCGTTGTCCGAATGCCAGCGGAGACGATGTCGTGTACATCAATCCCGTCACTATCGGCAAGTCCAAGTGGCAACAGTATCTTGTGTTGACCGAGAGCAAGCTACGCGCGGCGCAGCCTGTCACTGTCTTAGTTGGTATCCTATCCCTCCGTCGCTATTCCCTCGCTTACACACGAGCCCATGCGGCATAGCTGGTCCCACTTTTGCGTCACTCGCCACTCCAGGAACTTCGCGCATTTGTCTCTCTATTCCGCCCACTACACGTCGTGCCGAACAGTTTAGATCCATCTCTTCGTGGCTTTGACGCGCTCTGCGTCCCAAATATCTTCGCCGATTGTCTCTCGACAGCTCCATCTCACATTTCATCCTCCTTTGATGAGGCCCTAATAGAGGGTGACATCGAATTAAGTGACGACTACTGTGACTCTACACTGCAAAACCTCGTTGGCGATGGGGCAGACAGCATTGCCCATTCCTGGGCAATTTCTGGGAACAAATTGGACAAGCTTGCCGTCATGGAACCATATTTAAGAGGCAGAGTACGGGATGTCATCCGTCGTGCACTCGGAATACCACCTCTCACAGATGGGAATAGTGACAAGAATAAGGGTGCCGTAAGTATCCTAGAGCGTATGCGCGATAAGCAACGTATCAATGCTTGTCGTGTCACCGCGGCTGAACACGAGAGTGACCGGGAAACCGAAAGTGAGGATGAAGACACACATGCAAGGACCGCGAAACTGCTGTTCGGGGTCGCAGCACGAAGCCAAATGGTGGTTTCTCAAGGGACATCCCATGAGCGAACTTCAAGTTCCAAGTCACCGCGGGCTCCGTGCCCATTAGTCGAGGAGGGGAGCAGCAGCAAGGATATACCTGACCCCCAAATACCACTTGCCTTGCACGCCTCTACACTCCCAGCATTAGAGTCTGACTCTCAGCAGAAAATTGCCAAGGGTACTTCCAGACGTAGAACCAATTCCGACGTGGCCTCGCCCCAGACACAATCAATCAATAATATAAATGCGAACGACACGTGCAAGATGCGCCCTAGGAACGCCGATTACAAGTCATCATTATTTCACCCCGTTGCTCACACATCGTCCCTTTCGTTGCTCACCTCGCCGGCTAGGAATCAGCAACTTTCTATTCGTCGACATGATCAACCTTTGACGAACCTGCAAAATATTCCCCTCACTGGGACAAAGCGCGCTTCCGTCCATCTGTACTCTCCAAGCCCATCCAAGAAACGAAGCAAAGACGAGAAATGGCTAAATGGCTATCCAGGCGAGGACCCTGTGTTGGAATCCTCCAGACGGGAGACAGCCAACGCTTCCGGAGTAGCGTCAATGGAAGTAAGGCAATTGACTGATGCTGCACCAGAGTCCGGCAGTACGAGGGAACGTGGTCCAGACGTCGAAGAGGAGATGCGCCAATCGGAGCGGCGTGCCTTACGAGCACGCAGCCGTGCAATTGAAAAAAAGCTCCGATACGCGCTTGTATTTGATACGAGATGGAGTCGTATCTGGTAAGCAGGTTGCACGGTCGCGCCTGGAGTGCCAAACTTGTGCGTTGGGATAAGTAGGTCCCCTCCAAACTCGATTGCTCGCCCTCCAGCTTTCCTACTTCCGTCTGGTCCAACCAGCTCCAGGCTTTCTTCCCAGGTAGCACTATCATCTTTCGAGGTTCTTTTACCTGCTCCTAACTAATCTCAATTTTATTCACAACGTAATTCAACAAATGTACTTGACGTGTACTTGATGCCCCCTTTTCCCTCCTAATCATCACGATGTACCGAAGTATAGACATGGGTTAGGCATATGTATGGAAAATATCAAATACTTCGTGGATCAACGACTCGAAGCTTTCCTAGTTTTGACACCTTGAACGCCCTTGTTCTTTTCTTACAACCGTGAACTATCTTGGAGCAGGCGAACTTGTCCTCCACAGGCTCGCTGTTGCTCAGCGACGTCTCACGGCTTGTGCACAGCATCGATCTCGCTACATTCGAGTGGAAGCCTTCTCCTGAGCATGAGGGTGTATTCAGCCAGGCCCAAGCTGCCGTTGTCAACCTGGCACCATTCTCTGACGCCCAAGTATGCCCAAGTCGCGTAAGAGCTTCCATGTGCCGTACCAGTAGGATGGAGCTGAAGCGAATTGAGGGGCAATAGGGGGTTTATGACTCTTTGCCGATCTCTTCTGACCAGGTGTCCTGAAGTTTCTTTTTGCACGTGGTTGAAATACACTCTGGCAAATTCATGGCTACGGTGAACTGGGTGAAGCCGCTCTATCGTTTCCGCCTGCCGACACCTGTCAAAGCACTAGCCACGATTGAGCTTACTATAGACCGACTCAAGGCAGGTGTGCGTGGTGCCGCATATCTGGGTCCATCCAGATCCAATATCATACTTGTTTGGATTGTAAGAACGCTATTAATGCATCGTACCTTTCGCATACTGTCCCAAACCAAACATCAAGCGAGACCCATCATTTGTATGGCGTTCTTCGTTCGAACGGTGGATGGAAAGCCGCCAAACAATGGCCGTAGCAACGACCTGGTCGCACTTGAAAATCTGTCATGGACCGGGACTGATACTGAGGCCTGTTAAGTTACTGAGGTTGATGGAGTCACGGTACGGACTCGGACCGACGTCCCACGCTTGCCTCAAGGAATGTTTTAGATGTCAGCATCTGGACTGGCTTCAAAGTTTTTTCCTCCACCATATAGACCAGACGTGGATGGCCCACCGCTCTCAATACTAGACAAGGCTAAACAAAAGCTATTCTACATCACTCAGCACCACAACCTTCCCGATCCAACGCTCTGTATCCAAGAGCAGCAACACCTCGAACTCCTGGCCGATTCTCCTGGTTACGCAGTGTTCTTCCTCACATCTCTCGAACGTCACGAACGTCTCCTTGACGCCAAACCCGTCCTCATACAAGGTACATTTTCCTCTCCAAAGGACTTAAAAGCTTTCCTCTCTACCTTATACCTACACGTAATCTAGAACGTGTTGCGGACGACCCATGGAAACTCCTTGTCGCTGTAACACTCAACAAGACCTCGGGGCGGAACGCAGTGCCCATCTTCTGGACACTTATAAACCGCTGGCCAACGCCTGACTCCCTTGCCAGAGGTTAGCCTTTTTCTCTTGTTGTCCTCATCCCCTGGACATTGTGAATGATATCGTTCCTAGCCGACCCAGCAGAGGTCAAAGACCACATCCATCCTCTCGGTCTGCAATCTATCCGTGCAAGACGTCTCATAGCTCTATCCTCCGCTTACGTGTGCTTATACCCATGTCACAACTACGACCGAGAACTTCACCCCGACCATACACTCATCGCTCATCTTCCTGGCAGTGGTCCCTATGCGCTTGACTCATACCGAATATATTGCGGGGGACCGGATGCTTGGCGTACAGTCATGCCACGCGACAAGGAGCTCATTAGATTTGTTGTGCGTTTCTCACTAGCTTACTCCTGAACGTTGAGTGCTGATCGATGGGCCAACCTTTCCTACCTTCCGATCAATATTATCAGAAGTGGCGCTGGGCCACCCATGGAGTGCAATGGTGCCCAACATTTGGAGTAGTGGGTCCTGCAAACGAGACATACATTGAGCGACTCATCCATGACCTTGTTGCACTTGATCCAAATGCCCCTTGATAGCATGTTTGCAAAAGCCCCCTTTACTCCCTTCATTCCACTATATTGTAAGGGCATCTGATGTGATGACCTCCACTGATCATGCAATCATGCAGGACAGATGTGGAACTTGCTGAGATAAGCAGATAGTGTACAGGACATGAGGCAGATGAGAAGGAAGAGGGAAAAGGGGAAAAAGGTAGATGCTGTTGCCCCATGGCATGGGGTGACCCTAAATACTGTATGGTGCTCTAGGAATCCATAAGACAGATATGGCATGTGATGTATGATGAGCTCAATGAATGGTGTGATTGGAGTGAGAAGATGTAAGTGTACTTACATATATCTGCTGTCATAGACCTTACTAATGAGGATAGCTCAAGCGATGATGAAGAGCTTTAGTAAGGTCTTGGTAATTTGTTCTGTACCCACTTATCGATCATTCCCCCTTGATTACTCGTTGATTACATCTTTTACAAAGCGTGTTTCTCATTGCTTACTTATCCCAGAAAACTGCTTAGTAAACCCTAGTATTGTACGATACAAATAGCCTTCCTTGCTGTCTCTAGGATGGCAAGTTGAGTCTCCTGTCTAAGCTACCAGAAAACCCACAATCTATTCATCTCTCAACTTCTCTCCCTTCATCTGCTTCCCTTCTCTTCATAGTAGGTCTTGTGATGTACTGTAAGGCAGTAACTGCTGCTCTATAAGCATACTGTCACCGCCGCGACTTTAGACTTGAAAAGCTAAGTTGATGGTATTGCCTGCCCTAAAGAGGTCACGTGATCCCTCTGCGTATTGTGAAGTTGAGATAAAGCCGGCCCTAATGTGGTCACGTGAGCACGTGATT
>Ga0137362_10001921_pt1 | contig 13232 bp, 14 predicted proteins | sample MadtaG_2_FD_104801 | JGI IMG/M metagenome (GOLD analysis project Ga0137362, IMG submission 104801) | Vadose zone soil microbial communities from Angelo Coast Range Reserve, California, USA - Mad1_100_16 metaG | ecosystem: Environmental > Terrestrial > Soil > Vadose zone | place: USA: California... | reverse complement strand
GCCTTCCTCGGAAAGCTCACGTGTGAAAAATTCGTTCAGCTCGGCGCGGAAGACACCATCCGCAACAAACTTGCGCTTCTTGCTGATTTGAGCGGACATATTTGAGAAGTCGGGAAGAAACTGCGCACGCAGATATATTAGCGCTGCCGACAAAGTGTATCATCTAGATGAGAGACATGGCATCCAGCACAATGCAATGCAATCTACGCCATTCTTGGGATGCAATCCAGTGGCAACTGGAAACTATCGCACAGTAGATAAAGCAACACACCTTTGTTAGAGAGGAACTACAGCGAGTGTCGTTCGTTGAGCTATCGGTGACTCGTCTTATTACACTTTCCACCTAGCTAAATCAGGCAGCGGAGTCCAAATGATCAAACTATAAAAGCCGCGGGTGCGGATGTTCTTTTCGACTCACGCAGTGTCCTTCCTTGAGAGCTTGAGAGCCTGAGCCGTCCGGTAAGTGTTAAAATTCTCAGCCATCGCACTATCTTGCCATGAAGAGCGTTGTACTTTCAACCACCACTGGCACCTCTTAGTCGACTTTGACTGTATTGGACGTTGTCCTCGCGACTGCTATCCCATGCATGTCACTGACATGAATGACCTTCTGAGCATTATGTTTCTTTGCTTTCTATTGCTCTTATAATCTGTTTTTGCAATGAGGCTGACTTCCTGACGTTTTATTCCCAGGTACGGATTGTGTTGTCTGGATTTCGTTGCCCGTGCCACCAGAGATCACACGGATGTCAGTTACAGATTTACAATTCAAGATACTTTGAAAGGTTATGACACGATTGACCTTAGCACGAAGGGATAATATTAGACACAAAATGGGTTGCAGAGAGACCGATCCAAGTAAACTGCCAATGGTCGAATTGGCGTTCATGAGTGTTGCTCATTGACGAATATTCCGGCGGCACCCATTCCACTCCCCACGCACATGCTAGTACATAAGAATTGTCCGTTCCGTCTACGTAGTTCCTCCAGGCCAGTGACGACCTGGCGAACGCCGGCTACGATGTCATCAATTAGCAGATATCCCGCGTGCTGGTGGTAAACAACATACTCATGCCCAGCGGGTGGGTCAACGCGATAGAGCCGCCGCTAAATAGGCAATCATTATTGAAACTACGCGCCGACAAAGGACTGATAGTAACTTACTTGGGATTTATCCTATCCATCGGTATCTTTAACTGCTCAACGCAGTACGCAAATTGCGATGCAAATGCTTCATTGATCTACCGCGCCCAATCATCGAAAAGGTTTGCATACTAAGGGATAGAGAAAGCCCGTACCTCATATACATCGATGTCATGTTTTTTCAGCCCAGTTTGTGCCAGGATTTTGGGAATGGCATAGATGGGGGCGATTCCCATATGGCGCGGTTCGACGCCGACGACGGCAGTGCCCACAAACTTGGCGAGGACTTCATAGCCTTCTGCCTTCGCGCGCTCTCGTGTTGTCAAGATGCACAACGCCGCGCCGTCACCCACGCCGCTAGCGTTCCCAGCCGTGGTGGATGTGCCACCCCATTCTGAAAAGGCAGGTTTTAACGCGGCGAGTCCCTCCGCACTTACGTTCGGTCGAACGGTGTCGTCCACGGATAAGACACTTGCACGGAGCTCGATGGGGAGAATTTCCTTGGCAAAGACGCCATCTGCTAACGCCTAAGCAACATTTTCAATCAGTCTCAGCGAGAGCAGGAAACAGAAAACGATGCGAGGAAATGTGTGTGAGAGTGAAAGAGAGACACGGGACCTTTGCTGCGCGCGTATGAGAGATAAGCGCGTATTCGTCTTGCTTCTGCCTAGAGATGTTGTACGTTTGAGCAACCATTTCCGAGGTCCATCCCATGGGCTAGCAACAACCGATTGTTATACAAAATCACCATCCAGAGCGCCGTCCCGTGTGAACACACCTGGATGCAGTCGTGCGCTTGTGGATTTGCGCCGACAGTATCCACTACCACCGGAGTGGGGCGAGGACTACGTAAACGAGAAAGATAAGAACCGTACGGATAATCGAACGTCGCGTCGCGAGTTCCAAACGGCGACTAAAACTGACTTGAGGGACATGCTTTCCACGCCAACTGCTAGACCGAGCGATATCTCCCCTGCATGGATGCTATGCGCGATATTCCTAATAGCCATGAGCCCGGAGGAGCAAAGCCGGTTGATGGTAGAGACTGGGACGCTGTCGGGGATCCCAGCGGCCAGCGCTGCAGCACGAGAGATATATAAAGGCGAGGGTGGATGGCAAGTTCCTTCGCAGTTCACCCATGGTATATGCGCATGCAATCTAATTAATATAACAAAACATCGGAGCATATATCCGTACCTACGCAAATGTCGTCGATCGATGCCGGATTCAATTTGGTTTTCTCTAGAGTAGCCTACGCGTTTGGGATTATCATGATGATATAGTCGACGCAAAAGGGGACAGCAAGGGGGGCCAAAGTCGTACTTTGAATAGGCTGTAAAGCAGCTCATCGACCGGTATGTCCTTGAGTTGCCCTTTCTTGGCCCTTCCCATTGCAGTACGCTTCGCAAAGGTGATCACAATGTCGTCCTGTTTCTTCTGCAGCAGTTGTGCACGGTCGGAACCCAGAGTCGACGCTGCCCTGTGCGCGCCCTTCAATAGATGGGACATATTCCTTGCCTTGACAATGGCGTTGAGCTTCATCATCATAGAGCCAGACATAGAGAAAGTTGAGAAATGTACGGCCGGAACTTGAATTCGGCGCTCAGTCGGTCACGCCGCAAAGTCAAGGCATTGCGTATACAGTATGCTCATTCACACTCATTCACACAGAAAGCCAGTGACGGGTAATATATCATGTGCAGGGTATTCTGAATAACAGACAGAGCAGAGAGTACGTTTAACAAGTGACAAATAAATGACGTGGACGTTCATGATGGACAGAATAAATGGCGGAAAAGGTAAAGTGCAGATGGTTACACCCAAAACATCAGTTTACGAATAAGTGCAGCATCTCTAGGCCGGTCTTGGTAATCACGCGACATAGTGCGTGGGAGGTGGGGGCGGTCGTTGTATTCGTCGCCGTCTGGTGGAGGGGAGATTCGTGACAGTTGCATCTTCGTGGAGACAGGTCATCACTGAATATATCAGACGCGCCGCAAAACTCACCTCGCCATCCATGATCGTGACGTTCAATATCTCGCGTAACTCTGGACGCTCCTCGAATAAATAACCGTCTTCTGCATTGCCAGACCGCAGTTGATATTGCTTAACGAGATGAACGAACTTGCCCATCATATTGAACTTAGCCCAATGAATCTTTGAAGGGTCGTTTGGGTGAAAATCGCCATTGCCGACGTGTGCTCGAATGAGGTCAGACAGATGTACCTCTCTATCGTCCTGGTGAGTTGACGGAACAACGTTGTGGGGTTTCACTCACAAGGAAGGAATAACAGGTCCCTTTGAATTACGGAGAGCCATCCGGTAAGAGCGATGTGAACCGGTTGAGTTAAAGAGCAACTCCCAAGACTGAAGATGTTTGTGCAATTTGGGGTTGTTCTCTTGGAACTTCGCAATGGCCGGATCCCCTGGATATGTGGCATTATTGATACCAGCTACGAATGCTCGCAGAGCTGAGTAGTTGTTGAGTGCCCTCAGCTTTTCGGCGATCTCAACTAGCTTCTCGATTTGTCTCGCTCTGTTTTTAGCCTTGTCGTGGCATAAAATCAAGGAAACCACCCTGGTACCATACTAAGCGGCGGTAACAATATCATGAGAATCAGAAACGCACCAATCTGCCAAATGTTCGCACACTCCATTGAAACGTGCAATAGAATCAATCTCAGGATCCTTCTTGCCAGAAACTATTACATGTTTCAACCAGTCCCGAGGCTAGGAATGAACGAGACGTAAACGACGACGCCGGAGATTATCAATGTTTCATACCTCAATCAGCAAAAAATGGGTTTTCCCGACTCTTGTGATCTCCTCAGCAACGTGCTGGGGTTCACAGCCGCTCAACTTTGCAGATGCGCTAAGCAGGCTTTTGAGTATTTCCTTCACGCTATCGACATGTTCAGTCGGTGCCGTTCCGTTACTCCGCGCGCTGAGTGGAAGGCTGGATTTACGTTCTCTGCTAGAACCCAACGATTGAGTCGAGTTTGCACCTTCCGAGACCTGGGTTTGACTTGTGTTAACTTTTAAGGGGGGGACGACATCGTCATCATCCTCGGAGTAGCTATATGGTTCATCACTCTCGGCAGTAGGTTCGTCTACCTTCAAAGACCACGCAGCATCCTTGTCCTGTAAGGGGCGTCCCTCAAGAAAAGGAAGCAGATCGGATCCATAGTGGAGGAGGTGCGTCTTGGTGACAATAGACTTGACCAACGCATTGAGTGCGTCTGCCGCTGCCCCGACGGCAAAATCATGGGGATAATCCTGGATCCACACCTCCAAGAGACTACACACTCTGTGAGGAGCTATGTAAGTATGTGACCAGTCCACTAGAGCAAGCTTGCAGTACCTCATCTGAGCGAAACACGAAAACATAGGATCATCGAAGCTCTGATCTAATAGGCGCATGCGCTTTTGCAAGGCTAGAACAACACTCCGAGGACTTGCAAATCGTCGATAAGTAAGCAAAAAATGTGAAATGAATCCCCAATCTGTAGTTTCCCTGTCGGTAACTCATTCATGCACTACAAGCTGATACCCACCGTCACCACTAACAGCCAAGAAAAGAAGCTTCTCCAGAAGGTCGTCCAATGTAGCCCAAGGCACATATTGGCTGTTGCTCGGTTAAGACACTGTTTAGCGTTTCACACGTAAGGGAACAAATTATCACCTGATTCTTCCGGGCATGCCAGAGCGGTCCTCTGGCATATCATCCGTAGGCTCTGCACTGTCGTTCAAACCAGAGAGTTCTGTTCCCGAAGTATCTGCCTGTAACGAGACAGCAGTGAGGCTGGACTTGGATTCCAAATCAACGGAATCATGTAACTCGTTGCGGTCGAGTACGGTGGCCTCTGTACCAGACGCAGGTGAACCGCCCGTTATTCGACCCGGCGTCGATGATTTTGGACCGTGCGTGGGTGTGACAGGGCGTGTGTCGAAAGACTGCGGGACATTGGAGAGGTCGGATGGCGGATGAATAGCGGCAGTGGGCTTAGAAGTATCTGAACGTGGTATCTCCCAGGGTGGTGGTGTGGTAAGAACCTCTGGAGAAGCAGGATTTTGGTAATTAGAGGCATCAGTGGGGTTTGTGCCTAGAAATGACAGCAACGAATCAGGACTGGTGGCCTCAGCTAGGAAAACTAAGTGTACGGACGTCGGTTGTAACTTATGGCCCTCAAGAGCCAGTCAAAAGCTAGGCGGAGACGGTTCTTTCCTTCATCGTTGGAGACTGTGACTTTAATGAGGCCAACGTCCAGCCTCGTCAATCGGTCGTGGAGCTTCTTGAGATCCAGGACGTTATCAAGGTCGCACTTACAAGCGATTGCTACTATTGGAAGCCTTGCTTCCCGGAACGCCGCTATCTAACAGTTAGTTTCCAAATGGCACGAAGAAAAAATTACAAACGTAGGAGGTCCTCCACCCCTGCAAAAGAGTCTTTCCTTGACACGTCACAGCACACAATGACACCGTCTAATGGCGGGGCCCGCTTTGGCCACACCTCGTGGCTGGACTCAAGACGTGCTTTGAGAACTGCAGTGTCAACCTCTAGTACGTCTAGGACCGCTCCAGCCCCCTGTTCATCTGTTACCTTCCCCTCTCGGAGAGTATCTATGTTTGAAGGAGGATTAGCTACGTGGTCCGATTGGACAAGAGTGCATACCCACATTGGAGTAAAGCATCATCCTCGGGGCAGTCCATGGTCGTCACGGGCTCCGCGAGCTTGTATGCTTTGAGGCCTTTCATAATTGCAGTAGACTTTCCACAACCTTTTTCTCCCATCACGGCGATGGTGACCTTTATACCGTTGAACTTGATGGCGTAAGTTGAATCAATGGAACAAAACTGACCGATTGCAATCCGGAGCCCCCACAATCCAAGCCTAACTTTCCATTAGTACTTGTGGTTTCACTGCCCTTGAAGTCTTCATAGCTTGGTCGATTCGACGGACCTGCTTTTGAATTTCGGGATGAAACGGATTCGGGTGTGATAACGGGAAGCCACTGAGTATGAACATTGCTGCTGTCGGTGTTTGCAGGGGTAGCGGGATTCACGCCGTGTAATTTTGATGGAAGTGGAAGCTCTCCAGGAGGCAGAGCGGGACGCAACCTCCCCTTGAATTTTGATCCCGCTCTCCTCGCCGCAGTGGATGTTTGAGGCGCATCACGCACAGGCTCTCCGTCTGATTCCTCCGGTATTGGTTGACCGGCTTCGTCACTCGAGGTGCTAATGCTTGCACCACGGCTGCGGCCAGAGAGAGGAAACGAAGGATCACGAGGCTGATAAGAAACGTGAGGAGAGTCGACCGCGTGAGGCTGCCGGGGTGGGAGCGCACCGCGGCGCTGTTCATCGGAAGGGGACGTAACGGGGCTTGTCTTCTGCTGGCGCGCCACAACGCTCACGGGCGGAGGACGAGGGTGACGTGAGAAGGAATCGACTGAGAAAGACTTGCGCAAGTTTGAGGAGAGCGGAGATACATTAGTGGGGGAGGGCTGAGTGTCATTGGCTGATCCAGTAGGCTGACGGTGGGGAGGAAGGGAAGTTAATGCATGAGAAAGATGCGAGTCCTCGTCGAGAGGGGGAAGATGGCGGTCGACTGATACGCGAAACGTGTTGGGGATTTGAATGGGGGGGAGGGAGGGCACGTCCGGGAGAGCAGTAGAGCTATTGATAAATGTGGACATGATGAAATTGCATGAGAGAGACTGAGCAAGTTAAATCGATAACTTATAGACGACTTGTGATGCGAACAGAGCAACGGTGGATTCAAAGATCACATTACATCAGCCCATCTTGCTGCACACCACCATGCACAAAACACACCCTCACTTCCCATACCCTCACCATGCTGCAATTCCGGCCAGATAGCGAGAATTCTACCCTTCTCTTTACTCTTGCTGCATCCTCTGCTGCAGTGGAGCTTGGCCTGACTGCCTACCTCATGATCGCCGGAAGCCATGTCCGGGGGGCTTTCTACCATTTGTTGTTCGTCCTTTCGCCACTCTTGCTTTGGACAATGGTCTAACCTTGTTGTAGACAGATCGTTCTCCTCTTTGACGCACTTTGGACCGTGTTGTTTCTCCCAGCATGCGTGTTATGGTTTACGAGAGGCAGCCTAGATCTGCTGGCTGTTTTATTTGGCTCAATGTTTTGGGGTTTCGCCGCGGCATTTGTCTGGGTATTATTTAGCAATGCAATGTCATACCCGATGTCTGAGTCCTGTGTTGCAGGGCTCTGCCATTGGGTGGGTTCACAACACGAGGGTAACGAAAGGTTGTGGGGCAATTCCGTCCGACTCGCGGTACATTGGCCGTTCGGTGCCCCTGGCAAATGCTGACTCTTATACAGCTGCATGCATTACATATCCACCGGGTCCCTCGCATGGGCGGAATTCACGCTGTGCGTAGTAACGTTGGTCATTGCTATCAAATGGATGCGAGTTTCACGAATTGGAAGGATCAAAGTAAGCCGCTTGAGATACTACCGATCAGAAGTTCTGAACTGATGTTACAATGGTTCAACAGCGCCCACGTTTTTATGTATAGCCCGCTCTGGTGTGGTTCTGGAGGACCCTAGTCATTAGAGTCGTTTGTAACATACCTTGCGAGCGGATATTCGGTCCGAATATATTTCAGTCACTTACCACGTCCATCCCACCTAAACAGTGAAGACACTCATGACGGTCAGGTAGGACTATCATCCTATTCATCTACGCCAGCACCAGACGTTCCTGTAATAGACGTCCCACTCACGCGGACTCGTGGTACTCAGCAAACTGTCCGTACATGAAATGATTATCGCCCCACAATCATCATTCTAAATTCCGTGCTGCAGCGAAGGATCTCGACAAAGACCTATCCAGATGGCTTGAAGCCGTAGTGCAGTCACCGTCGTACTCACCTCCGATTGTCAATTGCAAGGCGATCATCGCACCGTTAGTCCGATTCTATTTCACAAGGCCAGTTCTAATAAACATCGTAGACATGCTGGATATTCCTACTCTGGCCCGGCTGCTGCTTGGGCATACAAAGGTATCAACACCACCGGCATGTCAATACATGGTCCTCCACCTGGGTGGAACTTTTTATTAACCTTTTGCAATCTAGCAAGCGCGTCTTCATCTTGGGCCCCTCCCACCACGTCTATCTGGATGGATGTGCGCTGTCCAAGTGTACCGAATACACCACCCCCCTCGGGGCCTTGCCCCTTGACCACCCTAGTAGGCTCCTATCACTGGTTTTCTCCTCCTATCTTACGAGCTTGCTGCAGCCATCGAAGAGCTGAAGAAGACTGGAAAGTTCTCGGAGATGGACATAGGCACCGATGAGGATGAGCACAGTATCGAGATGCACCTCCCCTACGTCCGTAAGATATTTGAAGGGTACGCCACTCCATTCTGCCTCTAGGTGCTCTTGAAGTTACGAAACAACCTCATCCACCGCACCATCAGGAAAGAAATCTCCATCGTCCCCGTCCTAGTTGGAGCCATCGACAAGGGGAAAGAGGAAGCATTCGGACGCATCCTCGCGCCATACCTCGCGAGGTCAGACACATTTTTTGTCATTTCAAGCGATTTCTGTCACTGGGGCACCCGCTTCTCCTACACATTGTACTTTCCGCAATATCCTCCCGAACCCACCGCCCCTCCTGTCCGGCTCTCCCGTTCTGCCCCATTGCCGCGCGAACTGTCGACCTTCCCAATCCACGAGTCAATCTCTGCGCTCGACCACGAGGCAATGGAACTTATCACGCTTCCGCCATCTACCGCACAACAGGCACACGTCTATTTCGCCGAGTACCTCGGTCGGACGAACAATACCATATGCGGGCGGCACCCTATTGGCGTGTTGCTGGGTGCATTGACCGTGTTGCAGGACGAACATAGCAAGTCACCTCATCTTCAATGGGTGAGGTACGAACAGAGTAGCAAGTGTTTTACGATCAAAGACTCGAGTGTGAGCTATGCGAGTGCCGTTCTAGTTATCACAGACCAGTGACGTGCTCGAGAAACGGCTGATGATGTTGGATGCTGTGTGGTATGGAAATAAGACCCATTGTAAAATTGGTAACTACATTCTAGAAGAAGATAGCTCAATGATCTGTGAGCCTACAGGTTCCTCTTCCTCATTCTCAGTCCCTGGGTCACCGGGCTCATGTAAGACCTGAAAAAAGTAGGACGTGTTTGAGAGTCAAGTCGAATGTCACATCGAAGAGAATTCGCAATCACGATGACACTGACCTCCCCATCTGCGATCTTATTGTCCATAAAACCCCAAGCCCGTTGCAGCCCACCCTTCAAATGTTCCCCATCGCCCAAAAGCCTCGCCGTCCAATCACCAATGACCGTCTGTCGCGCAGAGTCTCCCGCAACAGCATCTTTGCGATCCAGTACCGTGAGCGAACAGCAAGCGGCCCGAAACGAGAGGTTCCGATTGCCGACCAGCTCGCGCGCGACAGCGATGAGCGGGGCGGCATGACTGACCAGCAGGATCCGTTTGTGCACCCCAGCAAAGCGCCGTTGTACCTCGGGAATAAGGACGGTCATCAGGCCCGCGAGACGGTCGTGCAGAGCGACGGCGTCTTCGCCCCTGCGGGACGGATACCACACTGAGGACCAGGAATCGTCGATCTCCGGAACGTAGGTCTTCAGGGTGCTTGCGGACGATGGGCGCGTGAGGAGCCCTGTCCCGGGTTCGACGGGGAAATACCACTCGGATAAGCCTGCGGGGAGATTTAATTGCCGCGCAGGTGGGGCAGGCAGGCTTGAGCTTGAGTGCCCTTTTGCTCACCGTGTTCGGCATAGATCGGAATGCCCAGCGCAACTGCCGTCGGTTTCGACGTTTGCAAACAGCGATCTAGAATAATTGGTTGGTTAGGTGGCGCCCATAATCAGATTGCGTCTCTCACAGTAAGGGGACGAAAATATCGCAGTCGGACGTTGGTCACCGGGTAGCGATAGGAAGTGATCAGCAACCTCGTTAGCTTGGACCTGTAAATCCCATGCGGTGACTCGGGATGCATATAGGTGTCGAGCCGAACCATACCTCTCCAAATGCAGCGAGCGGAGGATCGCGGGGAGTGCCAGTTACATTTATCCTGTGTGGGACCGGCCTCAATCAGTATTGTACTGTATCTGTGCTGTGTGGATGTGGTACGAGATTCCACGAGATTCCGATACTAACCACTCGTTGGTGACCCAGTTCACCCTGAACCCTGCACTTTGGTCAACCATGGGACGACCCGTAAGATAAGTTTGTGAATGGTTACCGTGTCTAACGATGTAGATAGTTTCCAGTGTCATGCGGGAGTATCGAAGGAGATGTTGGAGGCCTGCGGGAACCCAGTATTTGTACTGTACCTGGATGTCCTGCCGTACTTCAGGGCCACCGCCGGCGCCGTGACGGTCGGGGTATAGTAGGCAAGCTTTCGATGAGAAAACGACGACTCTGTAGTACGGTAATAGTATATTATTGAACCAAACCACATGACCAACGACAATATATTTCACCAGCAGCATCTACGCCACGGTACTATGTTCTCAGGGAAGATAATAACGTGAACACACGTTTGCGAAAAATGAACATGTCAAATGATGTGACGATCGCTGTGTTGTCCGATTCAAACGGCAGAAACGCAATGATAATACAGATACAGCATGTCGGAAATCCGCCACTCATGCGCTGGGGTGTCGGGTATGACTGAGATCTGTCGCCAGGGCCGGAGCCAACAGAGGGTGTGGTAAGGGTGATCAGTGATGCGTCTAGTGGTCACGATATCACAAGTGCTTCGAGCAGGGTAAAAGCAACCTATGGGGATTACGCATTATGGCTGATAGCATCTTCGTCGATTCAGTTGTCGTAAGATAAAGGGACTCGGAATGCTTGCGAGTGGACCCACGATGGGTAGAAGAGTACAAGTAAATTCTAGCGACTACAATTTTGTAGTATGCGAATGGAGGTGAAGTGACCAACAAAAAGTGAGATGTGAACCAGGAGAACGGGCACTGTCATCCGATGCCGATATGGACAGTGTACCAAGACGGGGCAACTTCAAATTGATGATGTTGATTGTTGACCAGGCGAGCAAGACATGTAGATTATGCACAGTTCAAACATGAGAAGAGCAGGACGATACAGCGTGTAACAGTACAATCCCAAGAAGCTTTTGAACCTCGACGACGTACAAGATGACTATGCATAGCCAACCTACGACAGAGAAGGGAACGCAGTCTCATCGTCAACGTTCACAGACGGCTGTGTACCGTTGGAGCTACGGCGTCCCCTGACGCCACGATCGCCGCGACCACGTCCACGATCACCGCGACCACGCCCTCCACGGCTGGGCCGATCGAAGTGAGCGTCGATCTCGATGTAGACTTTCTCTTTCTTTTCGGTGCGTGCCTTGTTTGTGGCCTTGGACTAGAATACTGAATGTTAGGTGGTGACAATCGGTCCAAAACCCGACGCCATACCTTGCCGACATAGTAAGCTTGTTCATCCTCATTCCTTTTATGTTCGACAACATCGCCCCAAGTGTTCTCAGCACCTTCATTGGCTTCACGAATGTCCTCCAGCTTAGGAACCAACGTTGTCGTGGTCTCTCTCAGCTGTGAAAGGTATTGATCGTAGGAGATGGTGCTATCTTCATCTTCAAGCTCTCTTTCTCTTGGTTTGCGGTCATCCTCTGCTTTCTCGTCTTCAACAGCAGGTATGCTATCGCCCTCAGGCGGTGCCCCCCAGGGATCTGACGACGGGGGTGCACTCCAGGGATCAATCGGCACGGCATCCCAACCATCAGTGGCCGTGGTATCGCCCTCGGCCTGGGCATCAGTCTTCCCAGCCTCCTCGGCTTTAAGTTCAGTGCCGCCTTCGTCGCCTCCCCAGCCCTGGTGAATTTTCTTGTCAGAGTCACTAGAGGAGTGATTGAGGTTCACAGGGATGACAAATTCAGGAATCGAAACACCAACGTCTTTCCCGTTCCGCTATGTCTGTCGAAAGGACGTGCGCGCCCTCTGCCGCGATCACCACGACCCCTTCCTCTTCCTCTTCCACGACCCTCACCATCTACCGCAGACGAATCAAATATGAGACACATGTTCACAAAGTAGAGGGAGTGAGTACTCGACCCTTCTTTGATGCACTCTCGTCGCCAGCGGGAGCCTCCTCCTGGCTGTCCTGTGTTGATTCCCTTGGCGTCTTACCGCCACGAGGGTAGTATCGACCACCACGGGAGGCAGGGCCCTTAGATTTGGTGGAAGCACGGGTGGTCTGAGAAGCAGACGCCTCTTTCTTTTTGTTTGCAGGGCCGGGAGAGCCGGGAGGAGAGGTCTCCTCTACAGGAGGGGAAGATGATTCAGCACAAGAGCAAGGACGAAGGAAGGGGACATTGAGCTAGGAACTGACCTCCCAGAATGGCAAAAGGGTTGGCAGAGGCCACCGACATGGTTGGCGGGGCGCTCTTTGATCAGTGTAAGTCAGACAAGATGTGGGCAGCAGACGTCGGTCGGACCCCAGGACCGCTTTACCACATCGATCTCCCGACGTCCTCCCTTCAGCCACCGCTGTATAGTCCTTTCTCACGCTTCGGCATTTCCCTTACATAAGGATAAATTGCAGCTGAGTTTCCCTCTCAACGCTAAACTACACAGGTATGTGCTCTTGCTGACTGCGAGACAATCCGTGAAATGACACACCTTAGCCTTGTAAAAGCATCTCGATGACGATTCGCCCGCCTGTTTGTCACAGGACTGGAGTGGGTCGAGGACCTCGAGACCGTCAAATAGGCTGGAGATGAATAAAGGATGGGACTTGGGTGCGGCTCACCTGTTTGCTCGGCGATGGAGATGAGATAGGTTCCAGCAGAGGTTGTTTGTGACCGCTGTGTAGGATGGGTCGCAATGTCTCGTTGTACATCTTTACGATTATTGTTATTTCCATTTCTGTCACCCACCTTTCTCTCTTTCAATGGCCTCTCGTCGAGTGTCCATCTCTGCTCTCCTCTGTGAAGATGATTCTCCTGTGCGAGCCCTCTCGCCCGCACGACAACGCCAACCTCCTCGCCGAACGCCATCTCCCGACCCT